>JAESGW010000212.1_pt1 | contig 100666 bp, 82 predicted proteins | sample 9269791 | NCBI WGS metagenome assembly JAESGW01 (sample SAMN16773120, study PRJNA677053) | algae metagenome | isolation source: Aphanocapsa lilacina HA4352-LM1 and co-occurring heterotrophs from near cave... | place: USA: Maniniholo cave, near Haena, Kauai, HI | collected 2009-07-28 | reverse complement strand
GAGCATCTGTCAGCTCGGTCTTGTAGGACTTGCGATCCATCGGCTACTACGCACGCTTGCTGCCTCAACCCGAGCGCAAACGTACTGACAGCGCATAGTCTCTTAATACTCTTTACGAATCAGCTCTAAGACTCTGCTGAAGACGCTATCAAACTGAGCTGAATTTACGGCTCGAAGATCGCGGGTGTCTTTATCCTACGAAAGCGCGTATCGCTGGGGCAGGGACTGTAGAGTTTGTACCATACAGAAAGATCCGCTTCGGCCGAGGAATCGCTTTGCGTGTTCTCAATCGCGGGAACTATGCTCGCTTCTGCAGCAACCTGAATGCGGGGAAGCGGCGGAGCCTGGGAAATCAACATCTGGGTATTCATTGCAATAGTGAGGGAAAGGCCAAGCCTGTCCATTTTTGGCAGGAACCTGACGCGATTACGTACCTCTATGTTGCTGGAAATGGCATCCCCTTCATCCGCCTGTAGGCTGAGTCGAATTCTCTCCGACAGGCTGGAGGTTGCGTTTGTTTGCGCCCTAGATGTGCTCGGGCCGGATACGGCGGATGGGCACGTTTGCGATGATTGCCGTCGAACCGCGCTCCCGTTCGAGGGTGACGTCGAACTTTTCGTTCTCGTCGATCTCGAAGTAGCGCACGATCACATCGAGAATTTCTTTGCGGATTTGCTCGATAGTTTGGGGGGCAATCTCAGTGCGATCGACCGCCAGGACCATCTTGAGGCGATCTTTGGCGACGGTGGCGCTGCCGGTCTTGTTGCGGTTAAACAGGCGTTCGAGCAGATCGAAGACCATCGAAATCTCCTCAGCGTCCGGTAAATAGGGCGCGCAAGCGGGCAATAAAGCCGTTGCCCGCAGGCAGCTTGAATTCCATCAACGGCACATCCTCCCCCTCCAGGCGGCGGGCGATGTTGATAAAAGCCTGGCCCGCGGGCGGCGGACTGGCGGCCAGCACGATCGGTTCGCCGCGGTTGGTGGTCGTAATCACCTGCTCGTCCTCGGGAACGACTCCGAGCAACTTTACCGCCAGAATCTCCAGCACGTCGTCCACCGACATCAAGTCGTTGGTCTGGGCCAGTTGCGGGCGGTAGCGGTTGATCACCAGCCGCGGTTCGCCTACCCCCGCCGCACCCAATAGCCCAATCACCCGGTCCGCGTCGCGCACCGCCGAGACCTCCGGTGTGGTCACCACGATCGCCGTGTGGGCACCCGAAATGGCGTTGCGAAATCCCTGCTCGATGCCCGCCGGACAGTCGATAAGTACGTAGTTGAACATCTCGGCGAGGCGACCGGTGAGTTCCTGCATCTGCTCGGGGGTGACCGCCGATTTGTCGCGGCGCTGCACCGCCGGCAACAGCGCCAGTCCCGGCTGGCGCTTGTCGCGCACGAGGGCCTGCTCCAGACGGCACTCGCCGTCGAGAACTTCGAGAATAGTGTAGACTACGCGATTTTCGAGACCCAGCAGCAGATCCAGATTGCGCAGCCCAAAGTCGGCGTCGATGAGCACCACGGACTTGCCGCGGGAGGCGAGGGCCATCCCGAGGTTGGCCGAGGAGGTCGTCTTGCCGACGCCGCCTTTGCCCGAGGTAATGACGATTACTTTGCCGCTCATGTTTACCACCTCCGGGCAAACTCCGTTGTAATAGCGATATGAATGGTGTTGTCTTGAATGTAGGCCACCTCCGGCTGCGGGGCGGCGGGCGGTTCGTCGGAGGCGCGCGCCACGCGATCGGCGATGCGCAACTGGATGGGCCTGAGGCGCAAAGCAAAAATCAGCGCCCGCGTGTTGCCGTGGGCACCGGCGTGGGCGACGCCCCTGAGGGTGCCCCACACGAGAATGTCGCCGTCGGCGACGATCTCCGCACCCGGGTTGACATCGCCCACCACGATCACCGTGCCGGGATGCACCAGGCTCATCCCCGAGCGCAGGGTCGTCTGCAGATAGAGCGGTTCAGCCTGCTCGCGCAGGGCCGGGGGTTTGTCCGAGTTCTCCTCTGGAGGAGCCTCCTGCTGCTCGACGGACAACCCGGCCACCGCCGCCGCCACCGCCGTCTGGCGACGCACGGTGCACACCCGCCTCAGGTGCAGCTGTTGGGCTGCGAGCATTTCGGTGACGGCCCGCAACTGCAGGCCGTCCAACAGCCGTTCGCCGACTTCCAAAATCACCACCGCCCCTCCCTGCCAGAGGCGCTCCCCGGCGTTGAGCCGGTGCTGCAGTTGCAGCGCCACTTCTTCCCAGGGCAAAGCGACCGGGATGAGCAGCCGCAACCCTTCGAGAGTCCCCTTGAAGGTAACCTGGGTGGGGAGGGAGTTGGGCAGAGTCTGCATGGCCGGGCGGCTTCTAGCTTGGGCGCAAAGGTTGCAGATTAGTGTAGCACGGGATATTGCGCTCACCGGGCCGCGGGCTGTGCTTCGCGGCCATCTCGGATCGATTTGATGTGATATGTACACTCTCAAACGTTTTGGTCAGCACTGGCTCAATGACGGGGCGGTTCTCGATCGGATCGTGGCCGCCGCCGGACTCGCCGGTGGCGACCGGGTGCTGGAGATTGGCCCGGGTCTGGGCAGTCTCACTGCCCGGCTGTTGCGCCTTGCCCCGGTGGTGGCCGTCGAAATCGACCGGCGGGCGGTAGCCCAGTTGCAGCGGCAGTTCGGCGGCGACGAGCGCTTCGTGCTGGTGGAGGGGGATATTCTGCGCGAAGCTTTACCGGAAGATGCCAACGTCGTGGTGGCCAACATTCCCTACAACATCAGCGGCCCAATCCTGGCCAAGCTTACCGGCAGCGCGGCACAGCCCATTCGGCGCTTCCGCACCATCGTGTTGTTGGTGCAGAAGGAACTGGGCCAGCGCATCGCCGCTCCGCCCGGCAGCCGCACCTACGGCGCGCTCTCGGTGCGCCTGCAGTACCTGGCCGAGTGCGAACTGCTCTTCGAAGTGCCGTCCCGCTGCTTCACCCCGCCGCCCAAGGTCGATTCGGCGGTGATTCGCCTGACTCCGCGCCCCTTTGCCCGAGCGGCCGGCGATCCGGCCCATCTCGACGCACTGGTCACCCGCGCCTTCGCCACCCGGCGCAAGATGCTCAAAAATTGTCTCAAAGGCTGGCTCGAAACGGAAAAGCTCCTCGCTGCTTTTGCCTCGCTAGGTATCGATCCGGATGCCCGCGCCGAGGATTTGAGCGTTGAGCGCTTCGTACAGCTGAGCAACTGTTTGGGTAGCCGTTAGATCAAGGCTCCAGGACCAGTGTGGCGCGGGTCGCCGCTTCGACCGCCCGGCGTCCGAAGCGCATCGGCACGTATTCCAGCCGCCGCCAGCGCTCTAGATAGGCCGCGTAGTCGCCGCTCAAGAAGTGCCCCGACTGGCCGGTGGTGTGGATGAAGCGGGAAGCTTCAAGCGCACCGAAATCGACGATCTGCCGGTAGGAGACGCCGACGAACTGGTTATACGGTTCTTTGCGGTTGACCGGGGCGACGTTGACCGTGAAGCTGTCGCCGCCGTTGCCGATGCTGCGACTAAATAGCGGCTTGAGCGTCTCGATTTTGTCGAAGGGTGCGTGGGCGAAGACGGCCCGGTGCACTCGATCCCAACGCCAATCGGCCGGATCGTCGCTGCCCTGGCGACGGGTCATATCATCGAGACCCGCCGCCAGGGCGCGCTTTAAGATCTCGCGGCAATCTTCGGGCGGACGGGTGGCCGCATCGTCGCACCAACCGCCCTCACCGGCCAGGGCGCCGGGGAGCACTTTGCCCAGCATGCCGCCCAGGCGCAGATACTTGCCGGCCAGATCCGCGCCCAACTCGTCGGCAAACAGCGCCTCGGGAATGCGCTGGTGCCAGGCCCAGAAGATGGCGGCGGCGGCGCTGTCGCCGGTGAGTCTGCCGTCCCAGCCGCGCAGAAAGGCGATGGCCTGCCGCGAGCGCGCGTCGGAGCCCTCGACGCGCAACAGCAGCGGCAGCAACCTGCGCACGTAAGTCGACTGCACGTCCCCCTGCAGGTCGGCCATGTCCCGGGCCGTCAGCTTGCGGGCTGCGGCCAGTCGCTCGACGATGCGCTCCGCCCGGTAAGGAGGTGCCCAGTTGGTGCTCAGTACGTAGGGATAGCCGCCGGAGACCGCCCGGTTGTTGGCGGTGGCGACGAAACCCCGGGGCGGATTATAGGTGTGGGGCAAGGCGCCGAAGGGAACGTAGCCCCGCCAGGCATAACGGTCGTCTTGACCGGGAACCGGGGCGGTCCCGTCGCCGGAGGAGCGCACCGGCACCGCCCCGGCGGCGTAGTAGCCGATGTTGCCCGCTCTGTCGGCGTAGACGAAGTTCTGCATCGGGGCGTGAAAGTTTGCCAGGGCACGGGTGAAATCTCGCCAATCCGAGGCGGTGTTGACCCCTAGATAGGCTTCGATGGTGTGGTCCTCCAGGTCGAGGGCGGCCCAGCGCAGGGCGAGCGGTTGGGCTGTCCCCTTGACGGCATCGCTGATGAGCGGGCCGTGCCGGGTGATGCGCACCGCGATCGGCACAGCCGGCTTCCCTTTGACTTTGATCACTTCGCTGATCACCGTGAGCGGTTGCCAGCGACCCTTGGCCCGGTAATGGCGCTCACCGGCGTCGAGTTGTTCGATAAACAGATCCTGGACGTCCGCTTCGAGGTTGGTCACCCCCCAGGCGATGCGACCGTTGTGGCCGATCGGAAAGCCGGGCAAGCCCGGGAGGGTAGCGCCGATGGCATTGAAATTTCCCCCTTCGACGTGGGCCAGATACCAGACCGAGGGGATCTGATGGCCCAGGTGCGGGTCGCTGGCAAGCATCGGTTTGCCGGAGGCGGTGCGGCTGCCCGCCACCACCCAGTTGTTGCTGCCGACCGCGAGCGATTCGCCGCCCAAAAGCGTGTGTATTTTGTCCGACAGGGCCAGCAAACTCCCCGGGCGCAACGCCGCAGGAACGGGAGACGGGACCGCAGCGGCGGCATTTTGCCCTTTGCCGGGCAGAATGACGGGGCCGTCGGCGGTGTAGGCAGGCAGCAACCGGGCGGCCCGCTCGGGACCAAGTCGGGCGGCAAGTTCACTTCTTAAAATTTCATCGCTCCAGTTGCCCCCCAGATTGAGCGCCATGATCTTCGACCAGACCACGACATCCTCCGGCTTCCAGGGCTCCGGCTCGAAGCCCAACAGGGCAAATTCCACCGGCAACCGCCGGCCGCGGTGGCTGGCGATAAAGGCGTTGATCCCGGCGGTGTAGGCTTCGATAAGCCGGCGGGTGGCCGGTCGGGTGCGCTGCCAGGCACTCTTGGCCGCCCGGCCGGTTCCCACCGTGCGCAAAAATTGGTCGGTTTCGAGGGCCGCTTCACCCAGGACCTCGGCGAGGCGGCCGTGGCCGATGCGGCGCTGGTACTCCATTTGCCAGAGCCGATCCTGGGCGTGGACGTAGCCCAGGCCCAACAGGGCGTCCGCTTCGCTGAGGGCGCGGATATGGGGCACGGCGTCGGCATCGCGCCGAATCTCGACCGGGGCTTTGATCCCGGCCAGGCGCACGCGGCCTGCGGTGACGGGCAGACCGCCCGCAAGCCAGAAGTAAATACCGCCGACTGCCGCACCGGCCAGTATCAGCAAGCCCAGTGAGGTCCTCAGCGAGATCTTGCGCCAGGGAACAAATTTCATCGGGAAGGGCGGGAGCAGGCCAGATAAATTGTAGGGCCGCTTCAGCCAAAGTCCGAAAGGCCAAATAGACCGCCGCGCGCCGTCAGATCCCGGCGCGCGGCTTCCCCCAGACCAAGCCCCGCCCCGAAGCGGCAACCGGTGACTGTCGCCCCGGTCCAGACCGTTTCGGCGAGTGTGGCGCCGCGCAGGTCCGCTCCGTCCAAATTGGTGGCTTCCAGACGGGCGAAGAGCAAGTTCGCCCGCACCAGCCGGCAGCCGCGCAGGTCCGCGCCGCTCAGATCGCCGCGGATCCAGTTGATCTCGGCCAAATCCAACCCCGCAAGTTCCGCTCCGCGCAAGTCCGGGAATTTCACCCGCTCAGGGTGGCGCAAAAATCGTGAGACACAGACGATATTTGCCTCGCTCGCACTCATCGGCACCAGAAAGCCTGCGTAGCGGTTCAGGCCCAATTCCTTCAGCACCCGGCGGCGCTCCTCGGGAGCCATTTCCAGAAAAGCGGCGGCGCGCGCCGGGGCGCTCGGCAGGTGTTGCATAGCTCCAGCCTACCAGCGCCCGGGAAGCTCAGCGGCGGGTATTGCCCAGGGCCATGGCCAGCGAGCCCGTCACTACCAATACCGCCCCGAACACCCCGAAGCCCGTCAGTACGTCCGGCTTGATGAGCCCCGGCCACAGTTGGGCGAAGCCCCAATCCGCCCCGAGGGTAACCAGGGGAGTGAGCGCCAGGACCGCGCTCACCCGCGAAGCCTCCCAGTGTTCGAGCGCCTCGGCAAACGCGCCGTAGGCCACCAACGTATTGAGGGCACAAAATACGAGCGCGGCGGTGTGCAGGGTGTCCAGACGCCCCAGAACAGCGGGCTGGGCAAAGGGTGTAAATAGCAGCGCACAACCGCCGTAGAGCACCAGCATGATCCCTGCCGAGGGCAGCACCCGCAACAGCTGTTTTTGGGCTAGGGCATAAATCGCCCAACTGCCGGCCGCCGCCAGGATAAAGGTGCTGCCCGTCAGGTAGGCTCCGGGGCTGCTGAGCAGCCCCTGCAACTGCTCGCAAAAAAAGAGCGCGAAGCCCGCCACCAGCACCCCCATACCCGTCCACTGCAACGGCGAGTAGCGCTCTTTGAAGACGACGAGCGCCCCCAGGCTCAACAGCACCGGGGCGAGCTGGATGAGCACCTGGGCATTGGCCGCGGTCGTCAGGGACAGCCCTTCAAGGTACAGCCAGTAGTTGCCCCCCAAAAATACGGCCGCCGCCGCCAGAAGCCCCCAACTGGCGGCGGTGAGCTTCCCCAAAGGCGGCAACCGGCGGCGCACGGCTAGAAACCCCAACAGCAATCCGCCCGCCGCTGTAAAGCGCGCCCAGGTAAGCGTGTATACATCGATCGCCTGCAGGGCGATACTCAAAGCAATCGGCAGTATCCCCCAGAGGCACATCGTAAGCAGGGCCAGGGCCAATCCCAACTGCCAGCGCCCGGTGCTGCGGTGCATAGACATCAAAGCGGCGTCCGCAAGACGGCCCTCCCAGTCTAGCCCCCGGCCGACCGCCGCCTTTAGCCCATCCTCAAGCATTCTGCCAGTCCCACAAGGCGCAAATCCAGACTGCGTACTTGATCCCCGCGCCCGACGCTTAAAAATACTTTGATGTTCAGGCTGAACATTCGGACTATATTTGGAATAGGACGGGCTGACGTTATTCCTGTCTGCAGCTGGTTCGTTGTGGGAACGCTTAAAAATCGGTTTGGCTCCGATGGGTCTACTCCGAATCGGATAGAGGCTCTGCAAAATCTATCGTTGTTTCAGTTGTTTTTGCGACTGCAGTGCAAAGATTTTGCTGTTCGATTCGGTGGTTCGGTGGAGTGGCCGTCGCGCCTTTGGTCCATTTGGGAGGATCTTCATGCTGCAGGTTGAGCGACACGATTCCCAGCGCCGGTTGCATCGCGATCGGGCTCTGGTGTTGCGCTTGGGTGAGGTGGGCCTTGCCGACATCGACAAAGTCGGGGGCAAGAACGCCTCTTTGGGCGAGCTGCTCCGCCAGTTGAGCGCCGAGGGCATTCGGGTGCCGGAAGGTTTTGCCGCCACCGCCTTTGCCTATCGCGAATTTGTTGCCCACAACGGCCTGGAAGCCAGGTTGCGTGCCCTGTTTTCGGGTCTGGACACGGAGGACATCGAGCAGTTGCGCCGTGTGGGCGAACAGGCTCGCAGGCTGGTGCTCGCCTCGGCTCTGCCGGAGCGCTTGCAGGAGCATATCCGGGCAGGCTATCGCGAGCTGTGCGGGCGCTACGGGGTGGACACCGACGTGGCGGTGCGCTCCAGCGCCACCGCCGAGGATTTGCCCGAGGCAAGCTTTGCCGGTCAGCAGGAGACCTATCTGGGGGTGCAGGGCGAGGAGGCGGTACTCGAAGCCTGCAAGCGCTGTTACGCATCGCTGTTTACCGACCGGGCCATCTCCTACCGGCAGTTGATGGGGTTCGATCACTTCGAAGTGGCCCTTTCGGTGTGCATCCAGAAGATGGTCCGATCGGACCTGGCGGGTGCCGGGGTGATGTTTTCGATCGACCCGGAGACGGGGTTTGCGAACGTTGTGCACATCGGCGCCGGTTGGGGCTTGGGCGAACTGGTGGTGCAGGGTGCTGTCAACCCGGATGAGTACGTTGTCTTCAAGCCGACGCTGGAGCGAGGATTTTTTCCCATCCTCGCCAAGCGCCCCGGCAGCAAGGAGCGCAAGCTCGTCTACAGCGAGACCGGCCCGATCGCCGTCGAGACCTCCCCCGCCGAGCGGTCGGGTTTTGTGCTCGCAGAGGCCGAAATTCTCGAACTGGCCCGGTGGGCGGTGCTCATCGAGCGGCACTACAGCCGGGTGCGCGGGGTGAACACCCCGATGGATATCGAATGGGCCAAAGATGGCCGCACGGGGGAGCTGTTCATCGTGCAGGCCCGTCCCGAGACGGTGCAGTCGCACAAAAGCGCCCAGACCCTGGTGCACTGGCACCTGAAGGGCACGGCCCCGGTGCTTGTCGCGGGCCGCGCGGTCGGGGAGGGCGTCGGCCAGGGCCGCGCCCGGGTGATCCGCGATCCAAGTCAGCTTGACGCCTTCGAAAAAGGCGAAGTGCTAGTCACCGACCGCACCGACCCGGACTGGGAACCGATCATGAAAAAGGCGGGCGCCATCGTCACCAACCAGGGCGGCCGCACCTGCCACGCCGCGATCATCGCCCGCGAACTGGGCATCCCGGCCATCGTCGGCACCGGGGAGGCCACCCGCCGCATCGAGACCGGCGACCTGGTCACCGTCGTCTGCTGCGAGGGCGAGGAGGGCCGGGTCTACGCCGGGGAAGTGCCCTGCGAGCGCACGGAGGTCGCCATCGACGCCCTGCCCCGGCCGCGCACCCGGATACTGCTCAACGTCGGCAACCCGGCGGAAGCCTTTCGCCTCGCCGCCATTCCCAATGACGGCGTCGGTCTGGCGCGGCTGGAATTTATCATCGCCAACCACATCCAGGTGCATCCGCTGGCGCTGTTGCACTTCGAGCAACTGCCCGAGGGCGACGAAAAAACGCGCCTGGCCGCCCTCACCGAGGGCTATCCCGACCGGGCCGAGTACTTCGTCGAACACCTGGCGCGGGGGGTGGCGACCATCGCCGCCGCCTTTTATCCCCAGCCGGTGATCGTGCGTCTGTCGGATTTTAAGTCCAACGAGTACGCGAACTTGCTGGGCGGTCGGCACTTCGAGCCGCTCGAAGAAAACCCGATGCTGGGCTGGCGGGGCGCCTCGCGCTACTACGACGAGCGCTACCGCGCCGCCTTTGCCCTCGAATGCCGCGCCCTAAGATGGGTGCGCGACCAGATGGGGTTCACCAACGTCGTGGTGATGGTGCCTTTTTGCCGCACCCCCGAAGAAGGCCGCCGGGTGATGGCCGAGATGGCAATTCATGGTCTGGTGCGCGGCGAAAACGGCCTGGAAGTCTACGTGATGTGCGAATTGCCGAGCAACGTCGTCCTTGCGGGCGAATTCGCCCGGGTCTTCGACGGATTTTCGATCGGCTCGAACGACCTCACGCAACTCACCCTCGGTCTCGACCGCGACTCGGCCGGGGTGGCGGGCCTGTTCGACGAGCGCCACCCGGCGGTCAGGACGATGGTGGCGATGGCCATCGCGGGTGCCCATGGCGCCGGGCGCAAAATCGGCATCTGCGGCCAGGCTCCGAGCGACTACCCCGAGTTTGCCCGTTTTCTGGTGGAACGGGGCATCGACTCGCTGAGCCTCAACCCCGACGCCGCCCTCAAGACCCGGCTGCTGGTGGCCCGCGTCGAGGAAGAACTCTCCCGGCCGTCCTGACCGGGTGCGCAACCGCGATCCTGGGAGGATACTGGCGCCTGGAACCGCCCTTTGTCGTTACAGGATGGATCCTATGCAAAAAATCCTGGCTGCCTTCGATTCGAACGAGACGGGTTTCGCCGTCTTTGGCGAGGCGCTCGATTTGGCCCGCGCCACCGGCGCCCGCCTCCTGCTGCTGCACGTGCTCTCAAGCGACGAAGAAGGCAGCCCCTCGCTGCCCATCACCTTCGCTTCCCAGCTGTACCCGTCGCTGGACGATGAACCGCTCAAGCAGTATCTGGAGCACTGGAAAGCTTTCGAGCGGCGCGGTCTGGAGCTGCTCAACGAACGGCAGGCACAGGCGGAAGCCCAGGGGGTGACCGTCGAAACTCACCAGGCCTCCGGCAATCCGGGCCGCAAAATCTGCGATCTCGCCCGCGCCCAGCAGGTGAATCTCATCGTCCTCGGCCGCCGGGGCCGCTCCACCCTCAGCGAAGTGCTGCTCGGTTCGGTCAGTCACTACGTACTCCACCACGCCCCCTGCTCGGTCTATGTCGTCCACCGCAAAGCCCGCGCCCGCGCCGCCGCCGAAACGCTCCAGAACGCAACGAATTAACACGAATCGTTGCCCAGGGTAAAGTTTTGAATCGATTTTAGCCTGAAGTATTTCAGTATGGTATCTGACGTTGCAATTGTGTAACCCGTCCGGACGGGTTATTGAGGTGGCCATGCCTTCCAGCCGTTCTCGCCGTCAGGGTACCGGTCCCGGGGGGGGAGCTTTTTTCGATCTGGATAACCCGCTGCATCTGGTCAAGCTGCAGACCCTCTGTCCGCGCTGCGGCCAGACTTGCACCTGGTATCGCCTGGGTGACCGTCTTTGGGAATTATGTCCCGGCCACGGTTCAGCTCGCAGTCTGCGGGGAGCCTGAAAGCCGGGTGTTGTCCGGGGGTAGGGGGACGAACGCGCTATGCGCATCTGGGTTTGGGAGGTATCTTGAAGGCAAAGGCACCGCCGCCGAGAGAGCCGCCCAGCGTCCAGCTTGTGCTCGGAATGGTTTGAAATCCGACAAGCCAAAATCCATCCATCCTGTGTGCACCAAGTTGTGCCTGTTGTTGAGTGTGGGACGCAGGCCCGGTACTCGCTTCGGTTCGGTAACCGGAATTTGCAAGGAGGTCATGGACTCTGGAGACTGCGATTGCGGGTTACACCTATGGCAGTGACGCTGTCGCCCGCTCAATAAGGGCCACAGCGCCGAGGAGGTCGAAAAGATGCACCAGGCATGGTTCAAGCCCATCGTGCTGCAGGTGACGCTCTGGTGCCTGCCCTACGTCGAGCCGGCCAACTTCTAAAGTTCGAGCGCTGCGCTGCGGCCGTCGGAGATGACACTCACCCTCTCCGGGGACAGTTTCAGGTGGCGCGCACCACCCATTTGAACTTGAAGGGCGCAAAGCGCCCGGATTCCTTCGGCTTGCCGGTGAGTACCAGCGTGTAGGGGCCTGCCTGGGGAAATGTGACATCGGCGAGCAGGCGGTCTTTGTTGCCCACCTCCCCCTCCACTCTGCCCTCGCGCAGGCTCGGGGTGACGGTCGCTTTGCCGGCGGCGGCTTTGCCCTTGTAAATGCTCAAGCCGCACTCGCACTCGGCGAGGCGCACCGGCTCGCCGCCGCGCTTGACCAGACCGAACCAGGCGATCGTCTGCACCCCAACCTGGGGGCTGTCGTCGGGCTGAATGTGCATCAAGGCCCCCACCTGCTTATTGGCCTTCAGTTCGTGGGTCTGCCCGGTTGCCGCTATTGCCAGAACCAAAAGTCCTGCAATCCAAAGTCTGTGTTTGTTCACGGGTTCACCTGGGCTTCGGGGGAGGAGTTTGGCGCCTTCGAGATCACCCCGCAGGCGATGCGCTGATTGGGGTCGGCGACATCGTGAATCAGCAGAGCCGTTCCTTCACTTTGCAGCAGAAAGTTGCGGCCGGGGGTGAGGCGCACCTCGGCATTCAGAATTTCGGCTTTGCCGCTGCCGTCGCTGCCGACGACCAGATCCGGCAGATCCCCGGCCATCGCGGCGTGCATGGCTCCATGGTTGTGGGGTATGGCCGAAGCCATCGGTCCGGCACTGTGAGCGTGATTCATACTCGATGCGGCGGTGGTGCCTTTTGCACCGTGGTTGTGGGGCATGCCGGAGGCCGACGCCATCTTCGCATCGCCCAGGTGGGGACCGGCGGACTTGAAAGTGGGCGGTTCGCACTTGCCGACGGCGTGGATGTGCATGGCGTGCTTGCCCGGCTGCAGTCCCTGCACCTGGATATTGACCAGAACGCCCTCCGGTTGCTGGCGGAAGGTGGCTGTGCCGACCAACTGCCCACTCAGATCTTTGATTTCAGAGACGGCCGCCGGTTGCTCGCCGGCCAGGGCCGGTGCGGCCAGCAACCACCCCACTGTCCCCAGGGCGAATAGATGCTTACTCATCGACGCTTCCTCGCTGCCATTGCAGCCTGACGACTCCAGGCTAAGGCCGGAAACTTTCAAACGGCAAACGACAGCCTGTCAAACTGCTTCCGCGGCCAGGCGCCAAACCAGATCTGCCCCAGAAGTGTTGAATGTCAGGAAATGAAAGTACAAAAATAAGCCCGAAATCCTGTAGACTTCGGGCTATGCAACCTTATTATTGTTGGACCGATGCTACCCGATTTTCCACAACTTGTCAAAACCTACCTGGCCTCCGTGCCTGACGATGATTTCCCCGTGCTCAACACTCGTCTGTTCTTCAGTTGTTGGCTTGCTCTCGTTATGGACAAGAGCATTGTCAGCTTACAAGATTTGTTCGAGCGACTCAACCTGCCGGGTCGGCGATCGTTCCGGCAAACAGCAGCGCTGCGCTGCGGTTGTCCTCGATGGCGAAGAAAAACGGGCGATCGACCACCATCCGAAAAGGCGGGGGGGCGATGGCGGTGGTGCGCGCCACGATTACACCGGTGGCCGCGGCTGCCTCGGTGCCTTCCTCGTTGACATCGACGAAAGTCTTATGGACCACCTCGGAAATAAAGGCCGGCTCGCGGACCAACCGGGTGAAGTCGGCCCGGCCGCCAAAGGCAATGCCCATCCCCAGTGCACCCAGCGCCTGTTTGAGTTGGGTCTGGTAGCGCACCTGGAAGCGGGGGAGGATCAGTTCTCCAGGGCGCCGGGCAAACGTACGCGGCCCCAACCATTGCCGCCAGTTTTCAAAGGTCAACTGCCGATAGAAAATCGCCGGGTCCGCTTTGGGCAAAAAGACGTACATGCCCAGAAAATCGTCTTTGTAGGGTAGCCGCACCGCCTGAAATGCGTCCGTCTCGTAGTAGTCAAACCGGCCCTGCTTGGCCATCAGCGGGTGGTCCTTGCGGCTGCCGTCCCCAAGTGTGAAGGGCCGCTCGCGGGTGGCGGATTTGTCGAACGCCTCCTGCCAGTCGGCCTTGAAGTAGACGGCATTCATCAACACCACGAGGGCGTCGCGCAGCACTTCCGGGGAGACGATCCGGTCGATCGTATTCTCGGTTTTCTGTGCCACCCAGCGGTTGATGCGCTCGGCGGAGCGCGGCTCGGCAAAATTCACTTCCTCCACCTGAGCCTGGAAGTACTGCTCAGCCTGGCGCACAAAAGCCGTTTGCAGCGCGATGCCCTTCTGAGACCACAGCGAGTTGGCGATCAGCACTTTCGAAGACTTGGGCGCGGCTTGCAGGGCTTGGACAAGTTCGGCCGCCCCCTGGTGGATCGCTGCTTCGTCCAGACCGCCAAGGGCGAGGGTTTGCGCCATGGCGCTGCGGGTGGAGCCGCCCGCACCGTTGTAGGTCATGGTGAGCGCCAGGGCGACGCTCAATGGCGAAATCACGACGTTTTGATTGGCCGCCCGGCTGTGCAGGGCCAAGAAAAGCCGAAAACCAAAACGGGTCTGTGCGTCACTGAGCATCTTCACGGCCGACTTCTCCTGGGCGACGGCCCGCAGTGCACCCGAACCCGATAGAGCCAAAGTCAATCCCCACCGCAGCAGGGTCGAACGCCGCAAAGGGCGGCTGAGTGTATCGTGTATCATGTCGAGCAGACGAACAGGGGGAGATCTCATTCGACCGGTTGGATTTGACGATTGTTCCAATGTCGGCCGCTAGTACAGCGCCTTACAACTGCCCTGGGAGCGCAGTTTTTCGATAGCGCGGGTGTAGGCGGCCCGGTCGGCGTAGCCCTGCTCCACCTTGCCTGCGTCGTTGATCGTGAAGTAGGGCGCAGCGATCTTCTCGCAGTTTTTGGCCAAATCGAGATCGACAAACACCGTCACCTCGTCGATACCCGCCGTCTTGCGTTCCTGAAGGGCGTATTTTTTGACCGCATCGACGATCTGTGCGTCGGTGGCCTTGGCCGGTACGCTTGCGTAGACCAGTTGCCGCGATTTGCTGGTAGTGCTCACACTGCGCGAGCGCAGCACCGCGATCGGCACCTCGGCAGCAAGGGCGATCCCACCTGCCAGCCATGCCGCCGCCGCCCCGAGCGCCAGCCCCTGCCTCCCCGTCATTCGGACCCCTCAAAATGTGAACCAGGCAGATTGTACTGTGCGCAGGCTTTTGTGGGTGACGGTTCGCCCGGGAGGCCGGATCGATTTAACCTGGAGTAGCAGTGTCAGTTGCCGGAATCACCGATTATGCCCAAAGCGACCTGGAACGGGACCGTGCTCGCCCAAAGCGACCAGTGCGAGGTGGTGGAAGGAAACTACTACTTTCCGCCCGATGCGATCCAAAAAGAGTACTTCCAGCCTTCCAACACCCACACCACCTGCCCCTGGAAAGGGGTAGCCAGTTACTACGATGTCGTCGTGGACGGCAAAGTGAACAAAGACGCCGCCTGGTACTACCCGACCCCCAAGGACGCCGCCAAGCATATCACCAGCTACATCGCCTTCTGGAAGGGTACCCGGGTCGAGGCCTGAACCAATGGGCGATCGCACCGGCCTTCTGGCCTTCCTGGCGCTCTCGATCGCGCTGCTGGCGGGACTCGGTCCCGCCCTCGGCCTCTCGCCGGCCATCGCCGCCTTTCTGGTAGTGGTGGGTCTGGGGTCATTTTTCATCGATCAGTGCTTCTTGCAGGGAAGGCTGTCGGTGTTGCTCGTTGGGCTGATTCAGGAGCGTCAGCCGGGCTGGCGCGAGCGGGTGGCCCGCCACGAGGCCGGGCACCTGCTGGTCGCCCACCGTTTGGGTCTGCCGGTGAAAGGGTACACCCTGGGTGCCTGGGAATCGTTTCGCCGAGGACAGGGCGGCGGGGGCGGTGTAGTACTGGGCAGCCCCCCCGCCCGGCTCGACATCGAGGGCATCGAATCCTACTGCGCCACCTGGCTGGCCGGGGCGCTTGCCGAGCGGATGTACTATAGCGAGGCGGTCGGAGCGGTGGAAGACCGGCAAAAAGTCGGTTTGCTGCTGGCTGCCGCCCAGCGCACAGGGGCCGTGGCCGCCCGTACGCTGCGCAACCGCGCCGAGCGCCGGGCAGCAGCGATTCTGGACGCGGAGCGCCAGACGCACAACGCTCTGGCTGAGCGCATGCTTACCGCTCAGAGCCTCGAACAATGCCTGCAGTTGCTGAATTCTACAAAAGATACCGCATCTAGCGATTCAGCGATCCAGGCCTGAAGGTGTCGCCGGAGCGGCAGCGTCCCGTTCCACCGCCCCCAAAGCTTTTAATGTCGCCAGTTGTGCTTCGCTCAACCCCGTGGCGCCGGTGATGTTCATCCCTGTATACGGTCCTTCGATGCACATCGTTCCTAGGTAGTTGCCTCCTTGTAAATCCCAAAGGGTGATCGTTTCGTCGGCACTGGAGCTCGCGAGGATGCGGCTGTCCGCTTCGATGGCGACGCACAGCACACCGCTGGCGTGGCGGTTCAGCACGTGGGTGCACTGCATCGAGGTGGTGTCCCACAACCGCACCGTCTTGTCGTCCCCGCCGCTGGCGAGCCGCTTGCCGTCCGCAGCAAAGACTACCGACCAGACGCCACTGCCGTGCCCCGACAGGCTGTCCGCCAACCGGCCGGTAGGCACGTCCCAGAGCTTGATGGTACCGTCGTCACTGCCGCTGGCGAGGGTGTGGCCGTCCGGGTGAAAGGCGACCGAGCGCACCCAGCTGGTGTGCCCTTGCAATGTCCAGAGACACCGGCCAGTTTCGATATCCCACAGTCGGGCCGTTTTGTCCTGGCTGGCACTGGCGAGCACGCGGCCGTCCGGGTGGAAGGCGACCGAGCGCACCCAGCTGGTGTGTCCCTGCAGCATCCCCAGACACTGGCCGGTTTCGACATTCCAGATCCTCAGCGAGTGATCGACGCTGCTGCTGGCGAGCAGAGCGCCGTTGGGGCTGAAGGCCAGGGAATTGACCCAACCGGTGTGCCCGCGCAGGGTCTTCAAACAGCGGCCAGAATCCGGATCCCAGAGCTTGATGGTGCGATCCTGCCCGCTACTGGCCAGTAGCGTGCCGTCCGGGCTGAAGGCCACCGTCCTCACCCAACTGGTATGGGCCTGCAGTGAGCGCATCGGCTGCCTGGCGCTGAAGTCCCAGAGCCTGACCGAATGATCGATGCTGCCGCTTGCCAGGGTCTTGCCGTCGCCCCGGAAGGCCACCGACCAAATACCGCTGCCGTGTCCCTGGAGAACCCGCAAACAATGGCCCGAACTGGTCTCCCAAATCCTGACCGAGTGATCCACACTGCCGCTGGTGAGCAACCGCCCATCCGGACTGAACACGACCGACGAGATCCAGTTGCTGTGCCCGTGCATGACCCGAAAACACAGGCCTGCATCCGCATCCCACAGCCGGACGGTTTGATCGTCGCTGCCGCTGGCGAGGGTGCGGCCGTCCGGGCTGAAATCGACCGAGCGCACCCAGCCGGTATGCCCCTGCAAACACTTGAGGAGGATGCCCCTTTGGACATCCCATAGCCGCAAGGTCTGATCGTCGCTGCCGCTGATGAGGGTCTGTCCGTCCGGGGCAAAGGCAATGGAGCGCACCCAGCCGGTGTGTCCCTGCATCGCCTGCAGCGGCTCCCCGGATTCAGGATGCCACAACTGAATTTTGCCGTCCTGGCTGCTGCTTGCCAGCCACTGGCCGTTGGGGCTGAACCGCACCGCGTGGATCCAGCCGGAGTGCCCCCGCAACGTCAGCAGACACCGCCCCGAATCGACCTCCCACAACCTGACGGCGGCATCCTCGCTGCCGCTGGCCAGGATGCCGCCTCCCGGATGGAAGGCGACCGAGCGCACCCATCCCTCGTGCCCCTGGAACACTTTGAGACACTGTCCGGTGCGATAATCCCACAGCCGCACGGTCCGGTCGGCGCTGCCGCTGGCCAGGACGCGCCCGTCCGGGCTGAAGGCGATCGACCACACCCAACTGGTATGCCCCCGGCAGTAGGCCAGTTGCTGAGCATCGGCAGCCTGCCAGAGCCTGATCGTGCCGTTGATCTCGCTGGTGGCCAGCAGTTGGCCGTCCGGACTGAAGGCTACCGACGAAACGGTGCTCAAGGCTTCGGTGAAGATGGATTGACTGAAATTCGTCTGTTGAAAGTTGGCATTGCACAGGCGGGCTCCGCGCAGGTCGGCCTGCCTGACCGTCAGCGTCGAAAAATCGTACCCGCCCAACTCGATCCCGCAGTGGCAGAGGATGTTGAGCAGATTGCCGACGGCGTACCCCAACTGTTGCGGATCCGAGCGGCGCAATTCCCCCAGCAGCCGATGCGTATAATGTTCCAAAGCCAGCCGGCTTCCGAATACCGCAAGCAACTGATCGACCAGGGGCTTGAGCAGAAAGCGGATTTGGGCGTCTTTGACATGTTCCGGGCTTTGCGCCTTCAAGATGGCGAATCTTCTAAACAGTGCACTCTTGCCATCTACCAGTTCTCGATAGATCGCTTCGAGGAGTTTGTCGGTTGTATACTCCAGAACAACCGGCAACAAAGTGAAGCGTGTCCCGCCGCATTCGATCAAAGAGCGCGCCCGCAAAGATTCTAAAGCCTCCAGCAATCTAGAGCGCGACACAGGAAGCAGAACATCCTCCTGCAGCTGCGACAGCAGGACCGGTTCGCGATTGACGGCAAGCCAATAAAGACACTCGGTTTCGATGTCCGATAATCGGTGGTAATGCTGCTCAAGCAGATCGTAGATACCGCCGAACGCCACGGAGCCTTGCTGTAAAAAGTTTGCCGCCTGGCCGTCGAACAACTCCCGAATGGTGGAGGCGACGATCTTGAGGGCGAGCGGATTGCCCGCGTAGCAGCGAATCAGTTCCTTCCAGTGCGGATCGCCTTCCGGTGCAGCTAGCCCCTTTTCTAACAAGATTTGTCTGCCTTCGTGATATCCCAACCCGCCGAGCCGATACAGCCGCACCGGCAGCCGCTTGCCTTCGACAAAATTCACCCCCTGGGGTTGCTCACGGCTGGTGAGTACCAGGCAGCTGTTGTGGGCCGTGCTTCCGACCGCTCCAAAGAGAAATCCGTACTCCTCAAAACCCGGGCGGTAACGACCGGCGAGACTGCCGCTGCTCATGAGCGTCTCGATATTGTCAAGCACAAAAAGACAGCGATGTTTGCGCAGATGCGCCAGCAGGCTGTACACCTGACCTTCGAAGGAAGCCGGTAACTCCAACTCCTGCGGATGGGAGAAAAAACGGACCAGATCCGCCAGCAGTTCCTTCGGAAGGGGACCATTGCGCACAGAACGCCAGAGCACATATTCAAATTCCAAATGGATCTGCTGGAGCAATTCGGCGCACAGACAGGTTTTGCCGATGCCCCCCATCCCCAGGACCGCCACCAACCGGCTGCGCTCCTGGACGATCCACTGCTTCAGCGTGGCTAGTTCCTGCTCGCGCCCATAGAACTGCGCAAAATTGGGAGCCCCTTTCAATTCCATGTGCGGCTTTGCGTGCGGTTGGCGCCGCCGGCCGCGACCGATCTGCAGGCTGAGATAGTCCTCCTCGTTCAACTGCAGACCAAAGGTATGAAAACATTGCTCGAGCGTCTGCCGATCGACGCCCTCTTTGCGGCTCATCACCTTGGAGAGGGTGCGCGGCGCGAGCCCGGTGCGCTCGCTCATCGCATCGAGCGTGTAGCGGTTGCCGAAATTGCCGCGAAATTCCAGCCGCCGCCGCGCTTCCTGCAGCCGGCTGTATCCCTGAGGCGTGAGGAGCACACCCCTTTGCCGTTTGCGTTTAGGGGTTTTCATGATCAACTCACCGCTGTGCCGCCGTAGGAGGGCTCCAGTATCGCAACAGGGCACCCGGGATTCATGTTGTTTCGCATACACTCGTGCTCTAGATGCCCTGATGTTTGCGCAGGGCAAATTTCAGGCCGGTTAAGTTGCTTGCTTAAGTTGCCGAAACGGGCCTATCTCTCCTAGCTTGTTGATCCGATAGGCCAATACACTTGGCGTGTCAAAGGTGATTGCCGCAGATCCCTGCAGATTTTCCTCGTCGCTTCTTGCGATGCGCACGCCCTTTGTGAGGAGTAGAAAATCTCTCTTCTTGAGGGACAGCACCCTTCCGTGATCTGGAGTTTGGCTGCCGATGAACTTGTACGTAAGTGAAGCTGCATAACTATAGGGTTGATTCATTCTTTTGGACTGACTTGTTGTGATTGCTGATTTGGCAATTCTCATCTGACTTCTATCCTCGATTGCTCTCCAGCTTGAAGAGCTCTTTATGCCTTGTTGGAGATGGGTAGCGAATCGATGGAGGTCGTGTCACCGGACTGGCTTTTCGCAAGCAACCGCAAGGGCTGCTTGGGCGCTATATCATCCCCGGCGACCCTGGACTGTGCGGGTGAACCGACGTCTTGGATGGCCGGTGGATGGTTGTTTCGGTGTGGTCAAAGTTGTTATAGACAGCAAAGCTGAATGCTTTCTGAGGAGAGAGAGCCCATGGCGATTGATACAGGTTCGATGTTGATGTCTTCGGCTCCCAAGGCCGCGGTGAAGCGCTGCAAGGTCGCTGTCATCGGTGGTGGAATCAGCGGGATCGTGGCGGCTAAGTGTCTGCGGGATGACGGTCATCAAGTGACGCTGTACGAGAGCACCGATCGAGTCGGCGGTATTTGGGTGTATCGCAAAGCCAGCGGCGGCACCTTCGAATCGGTTCGCTTTCAAAATTCCAAATATCTCTCGGCTTTCTCGGATTATCCGATGCCTGAGCAGATGTCCGATTTCCCCCACCACACCGAGATTCTCGCGTACTTGAACAGCTATGTAGACCATTTTCGACTGCGCGAGTGTATACGCCTGAATTGCCAAGTCGAGAAGGTTTCGCGAAGCCGCGATCATTGGAAGGTGACGGTGAGTACGCCCGAGGGTGCGGCGAGCGAATCGTTCGACGCCCTCGCCATTTGCAGCGGTGTATTTCGGGAGCCGCGCTGGCCAAATATACCGGGTGAGGCAGATTTCAAAGGCACCCTTCTGCACGCGAAAGATTACAAAGAGCCGTCCATGTTCGCCAATAAGCGCGTCGTAGTGATGGGCAACGGTGCGAGCGGCGTCGACATTGCCGTGCGGGCCACGGACTTTGCCCAGAAGGTGATCTGGAGCTTTCGGCGCAACAGCTGGTTGGTCCCGCGCTATTTTGCCGGCCGCCCCCTCGACTGCAATCTCAGCCGTCTCTATGCGCTCATTCCGGCCGGTGTGCGCAAATCGTTGTACAGCCGCAAGTTCGCCCCGATTTGGGAGGCGCATCGGCAGTGCAACCTGGAGCCTGCGTTTGGCCTGTTTGCTTCGATTCCGAGTGCCAATGAGTTCGTCATCGACCTGGTCGCCAAAGGGGCGATCGAGACCAGGCCCACCATTGCCGGATTTAGCGGGCAGCGGGTGCTCTTTACCGACGGCAGCAGCACCGAGGCGGACATTGTGATCTATGCCACCGGCTACGGGGTCAGCTTCCCGTTTTTCGATGCGTCGGTGGTGCCGGTGCACAACGAAGGCACCGACCTCTACAAGCATGTCTTTCATCCGGATTTGCCCAATTGCAGTTTTATCGGGATCATCCGGGTGATCGGCGCTCTTTTGCCCTGCGCCGAGATGCAGGCGCGCTGGTTTTCGAAGGTGCTGAGCGAACAGGTGCACCTGCCCGACACCGAGTCGATGCGCGCTGAAATCCAGCGGATGCGCGCCCAACAACAAAAAGATTGGGTCGCAAGCGGTTATCGCTCCTTCCAGGTGCGGCAGGTGGAGTACACCGAGGAGATCGCCCGGCTCATCGATGCTGTCCCCAAAGTCTGGAGGCACTGGCAGATCGCCTGGCAGTTGCTTACCGGGCCGATGCTGCCCACGCACTACCGGTTGGATGGTCCCAATCCCTGGAAGGGGGCTGAGGAATGGATCCGGCAGGTGCCCGATCTGATCAAAATTCCCCGCAACGCTTCCGGGGCGGGAGTCGGGCGGTGAGAAGGCGCAACGTCCTGGGATTGTCGCTGCTGCTGCTGGTGGGAGGAGCCAGCAAACTCGCCGCCGTCGGGGCGACCAAAATCGCGTACAAGCCCTACATTCAGCCGGGGGATGCCAGCAATTTTGGTACTGCAGACCAGATGGTGATCGCCTGGCAAACCGAGGCGAACGGACTGGATCTCTACACCGTCGATTTCGGTAAAACGCCGCGCTACGGCCGCCGCGTCATCGCCCGCGGCCGGACGGTAAACCACTATCTATCGAGCGATCCGAATCTGCCGCAGCCGTCGACCGCTTCTGGAGCCAGGATGAACTACCACGCTCTGCTGGGCGGTCTGGAATTTGAAACCCGCTACTTTTATTGTGTTCGGGGGCCGGGGTTGCCGCTGGAAGGCTTTTGCGCCTCCTTTTACACGCGCAAGCGCTCCGGTGCGTTCTCATTTCTGGTCGTCGGGGATCAAGGATTCTTCCACCCCAGCGAGACGCAAAAACCGTACTTGCACAAATATCAGGCCCGCATCGCCTACGCCATGTCCCGCCTGGAGGAGCTGAAGTTCCCGGGCACACCGGCACCGCCCCGCCCGGATTTTATCCTCAACACCGGCGACAACGTCTATATGCGCGGCTCCGAGGGCAACTACCGCGATTACTGGATGCCCGTTTGGAATAGCGACGTGGCCGCCTGCGATCAAGGGGCGCCGTTGGCGCGCAGTCTCCCCATCTACGTCGCAATCGGCAACCACGACATCGGCGGCGCCGGCGATATCGTCAACTTGCTGGCCGACGACGCACCTGTGAGCCCTGCCCTGCCGGCCGTGGGCGAGCGCTTCAGCGGCGCCCTCGAAGGCGGCGACGCCCTGGCTTACTTCAACAACTATTACCTGCCGCTCAACGGTCCGCAGAGAGTTGACCCGCAGTACATCTTCGATGGCGATGCCTGTCGGGCGGAAGGGTTTACCTTTGCTTACCAGGGCAAAACCTATCGCTCGCCTGCTGCTATCGAGGCTTATCGCGCCAGCACCACGGTGCCTACCCCGAGCGGCCCCCGGCGCCAAATCGACCACATGAGCAACTTTTCGTTTGATTACGCGAACGCCCACTTCGTCTTTCTCGATGCCAATCCCCATCTGTTCAATGCCCGGGTCGGAGCGCGCAACGGCTCGGCCGACCAGTCCCCACCCTTTGGCTACTCCCCGTACCCATCGGTCTTGCTCGACTGGCTCATTGCCGATCTCGACCGCAGCGAGCAGTTGTGGAAGTTTGTGGTTTACCACCAGCCGGCCTTCTCAGCCACCGCCACCCGCGACTACCAGATGCGCGCCGTCGCCAGGGTGCTCGAAGACCACGGCGCCAACCTGGTCTTCAACGGCCATGTGCACAACTACCAGCGCACCCATCCTCTGCGGGCGGGCCGACGGGTGGCGGAGGCACCCGACACCCGCGGCGAACCCGCCGTGGAGGTCGACACCGCCTTTGACGGCATCGGGCGGACCGTGCCGGACGGACTCATCCACATCATCGAAGGCTCAGGAGGTTTCACCAATTCCGGCAAAGATCTCGAAGATTCGGCCGTCGGCCGCCGGGCTGCCGAAGCGGGGGCGCTGCCCGGTGGTCCCGCCGGCTGGGTAGACACCCACCTCACCTGCGCCAAGATGGCGCCCTTCGTCGCCAACGCGGGCCGGGGTCCGAAGATCACGGCGCGCTTCAAAGCGCGGGTCTTTTCCTTCGGCAATGTGGTGGTCGATGGCGACCATCTGACGCTCTACCAGATTTCGGAGCCCCTTTCGGCCACCTGCTCGGCCACCGCGGCGGACCCATTTCCCTACGGCAGCGATGCCGACGGCAAGGCGCTTGCCGATCCGCTCGCCGATCCGCTCCTCGACCCGGCTACCGGGGAACTGGTCACACCGGCCACCGTGGGCACCCCGGCGCTGCTCGACAAATTCACCGTCACCCGCCCGGAGCTGACGGGCCGGCTGAGCGTGGAACTACACGTCCCGGCGGGGACGACCCGCTCCCAATCCGTGCCCTGCCGGGTGCGCCTCGTCAACCGCTCGCCCTACGCCCTCAACGGCACCCAGGTGGTCCTCGGGTTGCCCAACGGCGTCACCTTCGCGGCCTACCGTGGCAAGGGGCGATGCACCCAGCACGAGCGCAGCGTCGTGCTCACCGTTGGGCGCTTGGAGAAAGGGGCCAAAAAGACCGTGACCATCGAATGCTTTGTAGCCCGGGAGGCTCCCCCGGACGTGTCTCAGGCGATCACCGCAACTGTTCGCTCTTCGACCGCCTTGCCGGTGGTCGCCAAGCCGGTCACCCTCCAGGGGCAATCCGCCCGGAGAACGGCCGTGCGCTGAAGCAGCCAAGCTGTCCCCAAGCAGAGGTAAGCATGATCCACTTCGAAGGCCAAAAACACCGCCGGCGCACCTGGTTGTTCGCTGTCGCCTCCGTCGGTCCTTGCCTGTGGGCGGCGCAAGTGCTCGCGATCCCCGAGGTGCCGACAGCCGCGGGGCAGCCGGTCGTCGCTCCCGGCAGGGTCCAGCAGCTGCTTGGGCTCTGGAAAGGGAGCGCGTCGGACCTTACGGGCTACTCCCTGCCGTGGGATATAGCACCTCCTGCCCCGCAGATGCACCTGGGGCAGGCCCCTCCCCAGCCGTCGGCCGATACCCAGATAAGCCAGGCTCCGGCCACAGAAGCAGAAGACTCCTCCGGCGATATTCTCGATGAAGTCTCGGTGACCGCCACCCGCCGCCCGACCCGCGAGCGCGACACCACCGCCACCACCTACACCGTCACCAAAGAAGATTTTCGCCGTCTGGGGGCGCTCACCGTCACCGACGCGCTGGTGCAGGTGCCGGGTTTCCAGAGCCTCCCTGCCCTAGGCGGCGTGCGCAACTCCGGCAACAGCTACCTGCGCGGCTTCGACGACCAGCGCTTTCAACTGCTGCGCGACGGCATCTCGCTGCAGCGCTCGTCGAATAATCGCGTCGATATCTCGCGCATCAGCCTGGAGGACATCGAGCGCGTCGAGGTGGTCACCGGCGGGGCAACCTTGCGCTACGGCGCCGGTGCGGCGGGCGGCGTCATCAACTTGATCTCCGAGACGCCCAAAGGACCGCCCAAGTTGACGCTCAAGTACGAAGCGGGCTCCTACGGCTTCTCGCGCTATGTCGGCAAGTACGGCGGCGGCGACGACACTTTCTCCTACAACCTCGTCTACACGGGGCTGGTCGCCTTCAACAACTTCCCGTATTCGCTGACGGTTCCCAATACGGCGCAGTTCTACGATCGCGATGCGGTAGCCCCCAACGGCCAGAGTCTGTTCGGCTACCTCAAACCTGAACTGGGTCCGGCCGTCACCCTCTCGGGCATCAACGACACCGGCTACAACGCGAGCGATTCCTATTCCGGCAAACTGGTCTTTCGCCCCGACCCCGCCAACCGGCTCACCCTGCGCCTCAACCAGCAAAACAGTAAAAACGAAGCGTTCGGTCCGGGGCGCAGTGCCTTCGGTCTGTGCCGCGGCGGCACCTCCGTGCAGCCGAACGGCACCACCAGCGGCCGGCGGTTTTTGCCCCTCGACGCCAACGGCAACGAACTGCCCTGCGACACCCAGGCCTTTATCTTCAACACGCCGACGGCGGCCTTCTCCAGTCGCTACAACTTCGACGCCAATGCCGCCGGCACCGTCGCCATCCCGACCGGTCAGTCCTACTTGATCGAGCCTTTGACCGGCACCACCAACTTTTTTCAGCGCTTTTTGCAGGCCCAGACCGAGGCGACGGTCTTCTGGGATTACGACATCACCCCGACCACCTCGCTCAACAGCTATCTCTCGCTGGTGCGGCTTTTGACCATCACCGAGCAGCCCTCGCCGTTTTTCTACGACACCAACGCCCCCGGCACCGGTACCCCCGGCGCGCTCACGGTGCCGCCCCCAGCACAGCCGTTCATCGACAACCAGCGCTACGAAGCCCAGATAGCCCTCAACAGCCAGATTTCCCCCGGCCAGAACCTCTCGTTCGGCATCAACTTTCTGGAGGACCGCAGCTACCAGCAGCAGCAGTCCAAAGGCGCCCAAACGTTCTTCGACCGCGCCATCTCCCGGCTTTCGCTGTTTCTGATCGACGACGTTAGCTTCAGCAACGAGCTGAAGGCCAACCTCGGTCTGCGCTTGACCAGCAGTTCCCAGTTCGGCAGCGTGCTGACCCCGGCGGCGGGGGTGCGCTACAGCCCCAACAATGTCCTTTCGCTGCGCGCCAATTATTCCTATATCTTCAACGCGCCGGCCTTGAGCAACCTGTTTGCCACCGGCTCGAACATCCTGGCCAATCCGGGCCTCAGACCGGAGTCGGGGGTGACCTACGACGTCGGTTTCGATTTGACCCCCGCCCGCAACCTGGGATTGCGCTTCACCTACTTCAACAGCTATCTCGACGGCGCCATCGGCGGGGTGACCCTGGCCAACCCCAACCCGGCCGCCGCCACGGCCATCCCATTGGTTGTGCAAGCCCAGAACCTCGACACGCGCCAGGCTTCCGGCATCGAGGCGGTGGCCGACTGGCGGCCGATCGAACCGTTGCGCCTGCAGGCGATTTGGACCAACAGCGATGTGCGCGCCGCCGGAAACGTGGACAATCCCAGCCAGTCGACCTTTCCGTTTTATTACCAGTTTCAAGATCCGGGCATTCCCTTCAACAGCGTCCTGTTGAGTGCCTCCTATGTCCATCGGGGTTGGCTGGTGGCCCTGGTGGGCCGCTACGACGGCGGCAAACGACGGGCGACCACGGCAAGCGGTGTGGTGAGCCGCGGCTCGAACGAGTACGTGCCTGCCTGGGCGACCCTCGATCTCAACGTCGAAATTCCCCTGGCGCCGCTGTTTACCCTGACCGGCAGCGTCTTCAACCTCACCGACACCCAGTACGAGAGCTTGAGCGGCATCCCGGCGCCGGGGACGACCTTTCGGATCGGCGGGCGGCTCGAACTGGGCGGCTGACGCCCCATCCCGGAGTCCTTTGCCACCGTTCGAGGACCTCGATCATGAAGACTGTCACGCTGATCCTGCCGGTCTATACCTATCACATCGATTTCGTCGGCCATGTGAGCAATATCGTTTACATCCAGTGGATGGAAATCGGGCGCATGAAATTTATGGAGGAAATCGGTATGCCGGTGCACAAACTCTCCGAACAGGGCATTGCACCGGTATTGATCGAGACGGAAATTTTCTACAAGCATTCTCTGAAGTTGGGCGATTGCGCCCACATGGAAATCTGGCTCGACGAACTCAAAAGTGTGTCCGTCAACGTAGCCTTTCGCATATGCAACGGGGAAGGAACCCTCGTGGCGACCGCACATCAAAAAGGGGTTTTTGTCGATCTCCAGAAGATGCGGCCCCAACGCCTTCCGGCGGAAATGCTGGAACGCTTTGAGCCCTACTTGCAGGAAGCGGCACCATCGGAAACTCGCGTCGCAAGATCTAGATCAAAATAGAGTAATTGTTTTGATAAAGACAATCTTTCGCACTCGATAAGTGCTATTCTCAAGACAGTGATAGTCCCTTGATATTCCTGGTTTCAAGAGCCTTATTTGTGCCTTGCCAGGACCATCTATGCCCTTCCGTTGGTGCAGGCATAGCGGCGGATTCGCTTATTCTTTAACCATCATTTCTACAGCAGGTGTTCCTATGGCGCAAAAACGTAGCCGAGCACTCAATCGCGTCGAAATTTACTGCCCGACTTGTGGTTTGCGTCTTTGGCGCATGCCCGGCAAGAAACATTTTGTGTATTCGACGACGGTGGAGCAGGCGCGCGAGTTGCTGGGGCTGACCAAAAAAACCGCCACGCTGCTGCACGCCGCCACTACCACCCTGGTGGATCGGACCCGCTGGATTGAGGAGTTTTTTTGCCCGAACGACGGAGCAGCCTGGATTGCCTGTCACCGGGATAAAAGCGGTCAGGTGACAGGCCAGGTAGCCACCGGCGAGCAGTGGCAGCAGACGACCGGGACGGTCGATCCGCGACGGCCGAATCCTTCGGTTGGTGAATTTACTTACCGCAACAGCCGGGGAATCGGATTGCCTACCCATCAATAGGATCTTATCCGATGAGCACGCCTGCTGACGACTACTACGAGCGGCTGATAAAGCTCGCAGTAGCCCTTGAGAATATTCGCATCGATATCGCCGTCAAACAGAGCCAAAACCAGGCGATTGAAAACCCGTCCCTCCCGGATACCGCCGTGGGCAGCGGGGAAATTATCGAGTCGAAATAGATGGCTTTCCAAGTCAATTAGGAGCTGCCCGCATGGCTGAGGAGCAACGCACCGAATCGGAACAGCGACGGGATGCATTACAAAGGGTTCCCGTCGCCGTTATCGGCATGGCTTCTATTTTTCCGAAGGCTGGAAATTTGCAGGAATATTGGGAGAATATCCTCAACAAAAGGGACTGTATCGACGAGGTGCCCTCGACGCGCTGGCGCGTCGAGGACTACTACGATCCGGACCCGTCCGCTGCCGACAAAACCTACTGCAAGCGCGGCGGTTTTATTCCGGATGTGCCGTTTGATCCCTTGGAATTCGGTTTGCCCCCAAGCATCCTCGAGGTCACCGATATCACCCAGCTGTTGGGTCTGGTCGTGGCGAAGGCGGCGCTGGCGGATGCCGGGTACGCCGGGGCGCCGTCGGCGGTACGCGAGCGCACCGGGGTGATTCTGGGGATTGTCGGCGGCACGATGCAACTGCTGGTGCCCCTCACCACCCGATTGCAAAGCCCCACCTGGCATCGGGTGCTCACCAGCAGCGGTCTGAGCGACGAGCAAGCGTGCGAAATTGAGCGGAAGTTGAAGCTGGCCTACGTCGGCTGGGAGGAAAATGCCTTTCCAGGTTGGCTCGGCAACGTCATCGCGGGCCGCATTGCCAACCGGCTCGATTTAGGGGGCGTCAATTGCGTGGTGGACGCCGCCTGCGCCAGTTCGCTCGCGGCGATGAAGATGGCCATCAGTGAACTGACGGAGTACCGCAGCGATCTGATGATCACCGGCGGCCTCGATCTGGACAACAGCATTTTCATGTTCATGAGCTTCAGCAAGACGCCGGCCCTGTCGAAAACACAAACCATCCGGCCTTTTGGGGCCGGGGCTGACGGCACGTTGCTCGGCGAGGGTCTGGGCATGCTGGTGCTCAAGCGCCTGGTAGACGCCGAGCTGGATGGCGACCGCATCTACAGTGTGATCCGGGGGATCGGTGCATCCAGCGACGGAAAACACAAGAGCATCTATGCCCCCAACTGGCAGGGCCAGGTCCAGGCGATGCGCAATGCCTACCGCGCCGCCGGGATAGCCCCGGCCGGCGTCGGCCTCGTCGAAGCCCACGGCACCGGGACGGCGGCCGGCGATCTTAGCGAGTTCACGGCCTTGCGCGCGGTCTTTGGCGAGGGGCCGCCGTCCCGGCCGCGCATTGCTCTGGGCAGCGTCAAGTCCCAGATTGGTCACACCAAGGGAGCGGCCGGTGCCGCCGGGGTGATCAAAGCGGTGCTGGCTTTGCACCACAAGATTCTGCCGCCCACCCTCCATGTCGAGCGACCCAATCCCGAGCTGAATATGGAGGATTCTCCGTTCTATCTCAACACCGAAAGCCGTCCTTGGAGCCGAGGACAGCAGCCGCGGCGCGCCGGCGTGAGCGCCTTTGGTTTCGGTGGCACCAACTACCATCTGGTCCTGGAAGAATACGAAGCCGAACACCAGCGGCCCTACCAGCTGCACCGCACTTGCCGGGCGTTGCTCGCCTGCGCCGAGACGCCGGCGCATTTGCTGGAACAGTGCTGTGCCTTGCTCGAAGAACTGGGCGGCCAGAGCGGCGAGCGGGTCTTTGCCCAATGGATCGAAGCGACGGCCGCTCTGGTGATACCGGGCGACGCCGCCCGGCTCGGATTTGTGGCGGCAAGCCGCGAGGAAGCCTGCGCACTGCTCGCACAGGCGATCGAGGCGCTCGCAGGGGCGGACCCGGAAGATCCCTGGGAGCATCCGGCCGGTATCTATTACCGCCGCTGCGGCCTGGCAGCCGGCGCAAAGGTGGTGGCTCTGTTTCCCGGCCAGGGGGCGCAGTACCTCAATATGGGCAGAAGCCTTGCAAACAACTTTCCCCAGGTTCGGCAAATCTTTGCGGATTTTGACGGTCTATTTGGCCTGGAGGGGGCAGGGACGCTCTCGCAGACGGTCTATCCGGAGCCGGGCTTTGGCGAAGCGCACAGCGCCCTGCACTCGGCGGCGCTGCAGGCGACGGAGTACGCCCAGCCGGCCATCGGGGCGCTGAGTCTGTCGTTGTTCGCTCTGCTGCACGAGGCCGGTCTGCGGGTGGATTTTGCCGTGGGCCACAGCTTTGGCGAACTGTCGGCGCTCTGGGCGGCTGGGGTGCTGAACGCACCAGATTATCTGGCTCTGGTGAGGGCGCGCGGCCGGGCGATGACCCCGCCCAGCGAGCCGCCCCACCAGGCCGGGGCAATGCTGGCGGTCAAACATCCCGCAGCGGTTCTCCAGTCCTGGCTTGCTCAGCTTGAGGGGGTAAGTGTCGCCAACTTCAATTCCCCCAACCAGCTGGTGCTCGCGGGCGGGCGGGCGGCTGTCCTGGCAGCCCAGCGAACCCTGGAAGCCAGGCAGATCCGCACCGCGCTGCTCCCGGTGGAAGCCGCCTTTCACACCCCTGCGGTGGATTATGCGCTGGGGCCTTTCGCAGAGGCGATTGGCAGCGTTGAGCTGAAGCCGCCGACCGTCGCCGTCTACGCGAACGCCACAGCAGAGCCTTATCCCGACGACGCGGAGGGGATTGCCTCGTTGTTGCGGCAGCAGATCGTCAACCCGGTGCTTTTCGAAGCATCGATCGAGCGCATCTACGCCGAGGGGGGTGCCTGCTTTGTCGAATTCGGACCGCGGGGTATTCTCACCGGCCTAGTCAAAGACATCCTCAGCCAACGCCCCCATGTCGCGGTGGCACTCAACCCGAGCACTCGGGGCGACAGCGACCGCCAGTTGCGCACAGCGGCGGTCCAATTGCGCGTTGTCGGTCTCCCGCTCAAGGATCTCAGCGGCTACCAACGCCCTTACCCAGTGGCGGGTGAGGGCGAGCGGGCTTTGACCATTGCGCTGAACGGCCGTGGCTACCTGAGCGAAAAGACCCGTGCCGCCTTCGAACAAGCCCTGCACAGCAAACCGCCCACCCAGGCGGCACCGACCAACGCCAACCGCAATGGGCAACACCCGGTCCACAGTCCGAACGGAGCGCCGCCGGCCCCGGTAGTGCAAGGCCCCGGCCGCACCAACGGCCATGCGGCTTTGCCGCCATCTGATGTTGTGCAATTTCACCCAAAGGTGCATTCGATGTCACAGCACCCCGCTACCACCAGCGCCTACGCACGGTTTTTCGACAGCCTCGATCAGACCCTGTCGCAGCTGGGCAAGCAGCAGGGAGAAACCCTGCGCGTTCATCAGCAGTACCTCGATCACCAGGCGGAGTACACGATGGTCGCCTTGCAGCTGTTGCAGCAGCACGCCCTGTTCGGCGGCCGAAGCGGGATGGGACCGATGCTCGAAGAGGTGGCCGGGCCGCTGCTGAAGAGCCTGGAGCGCAGCCTGCTGCACCTGCACAACCACGAAGAGGGCACCCTCCACCTGCACGAGCACTACCTCAAGCACCAGGTCGCCTACTCCCAGGCGTGTGTGCAGTTGCTGAAGCAGCAGTGGGCGCTGCTTGCGCCCACACAGCCCGGCGAAGGGATGCCCGCCGCCGCGGCAGCCTTCTGGGCACCGCCGGCCGTCGAACCCGCCGCTGTGCCCCAACCGGTGTTGACGCCCTCTGCGCCGCCGCCGGAGCCCCCGGTCCAAACCGCCGCAAACGGTTCGTCGGTACGGGCGAGCGTCCAGCAGGTGCTGTTGCAGGTCGTCAGCGAGAAGACCGGGTATCCGGCTGAGATGTTGACGATGGAGATGGAGATGGAAGCCGACCTGGGCATCGATTCGATCAAGCGCATCGAGATCCTCGCTGCGATGCAAGAAGCGTTAAGCCGGCTGCCGGAGGTGAAAGCGGAGGATCTAGCCGAACTGCGGACCCTCGAGCAGATCGGTGCGCACTGGGTGGCGGTGGCGGAGGGATCGGCCAAAAAAAAGTCCCCGGCCGTCCTGCCGACGAGGTTGGTGAGCTGAACTGGACCCCCGAGCGGCGCATCGCCGTTCTGGAGCGCTTGCCCATGGCCGACCGATTGGAGTGCGCCTTGCCCGAAGATGCGACGTGCCTGCTGAGCGAAGACGGTTCGCAGCTGACGCCCCGGCTGGCTGCGGCCCTCAGCGCCCGCGGCTGGCGGGTGGTCGTGCTCGCATGGGCGGAAGCGGCCGGACCGGCTTTGCCCGCCGGGATCGAGCGGGTGGTGGTGCCCGCCCCGGGCGAGCGCGACATTCAAGCGGTCCTCGCAGCGATCCGCTCGCGCTGCGGCACGGTGCGCGCCTTTGTGCACCTGCACCCGCCGCTGCCGATGGTCGAGCGGGGTACCATCGCGTTTTTGCCGCCTGAGGCCGCTTTGATTGAGGGCGTTTTTTATCTGGCCAAGCACCTGAAAAGCGCGCTGGAGGAAGCGGCCCGCAGCGCCCGCAGCTGTTTTATGACGGTCGCGCGCCTGGACGGCCGGTTGGGCGTAGAGCACAGCCGTCCCTGCAGTGCCCTTGCCGGCGGTCTGTTCGGGTTGAGCAAAAGTCTGCACAAAGAGTGGCCGAACGTTTACTGCCGGGCGGTGGATCTCTGCCCGGATTTGGCTGTGGACGCCGCTGTGGACTGTCTGCTGGCGGAGCTGGACGACCCGGACCGGCGGCTTGTGGAAGTGGGACATACCGGCGAGCAGCGCACAACCCTCACTTGCGCGCCGGAGGAGGAGGGGGACGAGCCGGCCGGCTCGCCGGTCGCCCCCCTCGGTTCGCACTCCGTCTTGCTGGTGAGCGGCGGTGCCAGGGGAATCACTGCCCGATGCGTGGTGCACCTGGCCAGGCTCTACCGCTGCCGGTTCGTGTTGCTTGGGCGCTCGGCCATCGACGGACCCGAACCGCCCTGGGCAGCCGACGGCGACGGCGAACAGCAACTGCAGGAGCGGTTGGTGGCCCACCTCGCCGCGCGGGGAGACAAGCCCGAGCCGCGCAAAATGCGCCGCGACCTCGACGCCTTGCTGGCGCGGCGCGAGGTGGTGGCCACCCTGGAGGCGGTTGAGCGGGCGGGTGGAAAGGCCTTTTACTACAGCGTCGATGTGAGCGATCCGCTCGCCCTCGAAGCGGTCGTCCGCTCGGCCACCGCCCAGGCTGGGCCGATCACCGGCCTCATCCATGGGGCCGGGAACATCGCAGACAAGCGCATCGAGCACAAAACCGAGCAAGATTTTCGACGGGTTTACGGCGCCAAGGTGGCCGGTTTGGCGAACCTGCTGCGGTGGGTGCCGGCCGGGCAGCTCGAACAGCTCATCTTGTTTTCTTCGGTGGTCGGGTTTTTTGGCAACATCGGTCAAAGCGACTACGCCATCGCCAACGAAATTCTCAACAAAGTCGCCCACGCGGTGAAATACCATCACCCCGATTGCCACGTGACGGCGATCGACTGGGGGGCCTGGGACGGGGGTATGGTCACCCCGGAACTGATCCGCGCCTACCGGCAGCAAAATTTGCCGCTGCCGCGCATTGCGATCGAGACCGGCGTCGGGTTGCTTGCCGGGCAACTTCTACCCAAACGCCGCGAGCAGGTGCAAGTGGTGATCGGTGAGCCGCTCGCCCCCGCCGCGCCGCAGGCACCGCTTTGCGAGCAACGCCACTGGCGGATTGCCCGCCGAATGAGCCTGGCTGGCAACCCGTTCGTCCGCGACCATACGATTGGCGAGCACCCCGTGCTGCCCTCGATGTGCGCAGCGGGCTGGATGGTCGATGGGTGCGAGCAACTGTTCGCCGGCTACCGCTGCTTGCAATTGCAAGATTTTCGAGTACTCAAGGGGATCGTCTTCGATGGCGGCGAACCGGAGACGCTGTATCTGGATATCGCGGAGCCTGGCCAGAGGCAATCGGGCCGCATAGAACTCGACACGCAGATCTGGAGCCAGACCGGGCCGGGACCGGTTCGCCGCCATTTCAGCGGCCGGGCGATCCTGCTTGCCGAGTTGCCCTCCTCTGCCCAGTCGCACCGTTCGGACTTGGCCCGAGAAGGCTCCTTTGCCGTGGCGCCGCTGTACGAGGATGGGACGCTCTTTCACGGCCCGAGCTTCCGGGGGCTCGAAGCGGTTTTGAGCCTCGATGCCCGCCGGTTGGAGGTCCGCTGTCGGGTGTCGTCGCCGGACGCGGCATGCCAGGGCCAATTTCCCGCCCGTGCGTTCAATCCCTATATTCTTGACCAGTTGCTGCAAGCGGCCCTCATCTTCGTCCAGCACCACCACCGGCAGGGATGCTTGCCCGCCCGGGTGGAGTGCATCGAACAGTTTCGCAGCCCGGCTTTTGGCGAAGTGTTCACGGTCGATTTCGAGTGCACTGCCCACTCCGAGGCGGGCGTCGTCGGCGAGGCGGTCGCCTACGACGCTGGCGGCCGCCTGTGCGTCCGGATGCAGGGAATGCACCTGACGATGGGTCCGCAACTGAAGTCCCTGTTTGCCCGATCCGGGAGGGCACGATGGAAAGCATAGCCATCGTCGGGATAGCCTGCCTGTTTCCCGGTGCAAACGATCCGGCCCAGTTCTGGCGGAATTTGCTCGATGGGCGGTGTGAGCCGGGCGACTGCGCTACCGGGTTGTCGGTCGATTTTGCTTTTGATCCGAGCGGTTACCGGTTGGACCCCGCCTTTTTGGAGGGATTGGACCGGCTGTTTCAGTGGTCGCTGGCGGTGGCTAGAGGGGCTCTGTGCGACAGCGGCAACTTCAACGGCGAAGCGCTTCTCAAACGCTGCGGCGTGGTGCTCGGCCAATCCTGCCTGCCGACGCTGTGCTCGAGCGAACTGTTCGCTCCTCTGTACTGCGAGACCTCTGCACTCCGGCTGGAGCAGGCGGACACAGCCTCGCTGCCGTCGATGGCCAACGCTTTGGTGGCAGGCTATCCGGCCGCGGTGATCTGCCGGGCGCTCGGGCTGGAAGGAGGGCACCTCACCGTCGATGCCGCCTCCGCCTCATCGGTGTACGCCGTCGAGCTCGCCTGCGAGCATCTGCGCGCCCGCAAAGCGGATTTGATGCTGGCCGGTGCCGTGCACGCCGCGCAACCGCAGCTGGTCCGGGCCGCTTTTGCGGCGCTCAAGGCCCTGCCTGCCGACGGTGCCAGCCGACCGCTCGACCGCGCGTCGCAGGGGTTGCGACCGGCGCAAGGGGCGGCAATGGTAGCCCTCAAGCGCTACAGTGATGCGCTGGCCGACGGGGATCGCATGTATGCCGTGGTGCGCGGTACGGGGCTTGCGAACGACGGCCGGGGCCGACACCTGTTCAATCCGAGTCCGCGCGGTCAGCTGCTCACTTTTGAGTGCGCCTACGAACAGGCGCAGGTGGATCCGCGCTCGATCGGCTACATCGAATGCCACGCCTCCGGAACGCCCCTGGGCGATCGGACCGAGCTCGATTCGCTGGAGCGTTTTTTTGGGCGCTACCACAGCGCACCGCTCATCGGCACCGTCAAGTCCAACGTCGGTCATCTGTTGCCGGCCGCCGGACTCGCCGGACTGCTCAAGACGGTTTTGAGCCTGCACGCGAAAGTGATCCCCCCGACTGTGGGAGTCAGCGATCCGCTCCGCTCTAAAGGCGGTCTGTTCGGCGCCAGGACGCTGGTGCGGGCCGCCGTTGCCCATCCTGGCCGTCTGGCCGCGCTCAACGCCTTTGGTTTCGGCGGCGCCAACGCCCACCTCATCCTGGAGCAGCCGGAAGGCCATCGTTGCGAAGCGGCCCTGGCACCCGGTGCCTCCCAGCCGCCTGAAAAGCTCGCGATCGTCGGTATGGACGCCCACTTCGGGGGAGCGTGCGGTCTGGAAGCTTTTGGCCAGACCCTCTACGAGGGCGCTCAACACTGGGTACCTCTACCTGCCGAGCGCTGGCGCAAGCTTGAATCTGAGCCCGGACTTCTAGAGTTGTACGGCTTTGAAGCTGACGCTGCGGCGCTCAGGGGAGCCTTTCTGGAGCGCTTCGAGGTCGATTTGTGGCATCTGCGCATCCCGCCGCACGAAGCAGACCGGCTCGATGCTCAGCAAATCCTGATGGTGCAGGTGGCTGACCGGGCGCTCGCGCAGGCGGGGCTCGCCAGAGGCGGCAAGGTGGCGGTCATCGTCGTTGCCGGGGCAAATCTGTCCCAGGGCCACCAGTGGCTCAGTTCGGGGCGCTTGAACGAACAGACCCACCCCACCCGGGTCGAACCGGCGGCCGACCGACTGCAGCCGCACGGGGTGTTGGGGCTGATGGGCAACCTGGCCGCAAGCCGCATCGCCGCGCTGTGGGATTTTACCGGACCGGCTTTTGTGCTTCCGGCCCAGGGTGCCGCCGCCTCCTTCAGAGCCCTCGAACTCGCCCAGATGCTGATCGCTTCCGGGCAGGCGGAGGCGGCGCTCGTCGGAGCGGTCGATCTGGCAGGCGGGATTGAAAACGTCCTGGCCCGCCACCACTGCGAGCCCCTGAACCAGGGAGCCGCGACTTTCGGTTACGACCGCGATGCCGACGGTTGGATGGTAGGCGAAGGGGCCGCCGCAGTGGTGCTGATGCCGACTGCCGCAGCCCAGCTTCAAAAAAAGCCTATCTGGGCGCTCCTCGACGCCGTCGGCTTTGGCCAGACCAACGCCTCGCAACCAGCCGCCGCGGCGATCGAGCAAGCCGCCCGCTGCACCCTGGCCGCGGCGGGGATCGCTGCTGATGGCATCGGGTTTGTGGAGGTCGCAGGGGGCGGCAGTGCCGCGCACGATCCGGCCGAAATCGCGGGGCTGCATGCGGTCTATCGCCGGGCAGAATCGGCGACGGTGGCCCTGGGCAGCGCCACCGCCAACATCGGCCACCCCCAGGCCGCCGCCGGTATGGCGAGCCTAGTGCGCACGGCCCTGTGCCTGCACGAGCGCTATTTGCCTGCGATCCCCGGTTGGTCCGGACCGAAAGCGTCGCACTGCTGGCAGGAAAGCCCATTTTTTGTTCCGTCCAGAGCGCAGCCGTGGCTGTCGGCCGGCCAGGGGCGGATCGCGGCCATCAGCGCCCTCGACCACGACGGCGGCTACGCCCACGCCGTCCTCTCAGAAGCGCCCCGGCGCGTCGAGCCCCCCCAAGCAGCAGGCCCGCCCTTTCGACCGCATCTGCTGGTAATCGCCGCGGCCGACCGCGCCGATCTGCAGACGCAGCTGGAGCAACTGGAAGCCCGGCTCGCCGAAAATCAAGCCCTCGAAGTCCTGGCCCGGCGCTGCCACGCAGCCTACCGCAGCCGCCCTGATCTGCCCTACGCTCTCGCTATCGTCGGCCACGACCGCGAGGAAGTGACAGGCCAGCTGCGCCGCGCCTACAAAGGCATCGCCGCGGCCTTTGAGCAGGGCAAGACCTGGAAGACCCCCGTGGGCAGCTATTTCACCGTCGAGCCGCTCGGGCGGCAAACCCGGGTCGCCTTCGTCTACCCCGGCGCGTTCAATACTTACCCCGGCCTCGGGCAGGATCTGCTGTACCGCTTTCCCCGCTGCCACCGGCGCCTCGACGAACTGAGCGAAGATGCCGCTCTGTTGACGCGCGAAAAGCTCCTCTATCCAAGGAGCCTGAGTACCCTGTCCGCCAGAGAGCGGATCGCCCACGAGCAACGCCTGCTGGCCGATCCATTGGCGATGATCGACTCCGGGCTCGCTTTCGCGGCGCTGTACACCAGCATCTTGCAGCGCGAATTCGCAGTGCAACCCCAGGCAGCTTTCGGCTACAGCCTTGGGGAGACGAGCATGCTGAGCGCCCTTGGGGTCTGGGCGGACTGCGACGCGCTGTGCAAGCCCCTGCGCGCCTCGCCGTTGTTCACCCGCTGCCTGGCCGGGCCGAAGCTGGCGGCGCGCGAACACTGGGCCATCGCCCCCGAGCAAGCAACCTCAGACTTGTGGAGCAGCTTCGTGCTGCTCGCCCCGGCGGGGGCGGTCGAGCAAGCCCTGACGGAGCACGAGCGCGTCTACCTGACCCACGTCAATACCCCCGGCGAGGTGGTGATCGCCGGGGATAGCGCCCAGTGCCAACGGCTGATCGAGCACCTGGGATGCGGTGCGGTGCGCGCACCCTTCGACGGCGTGCTGCACTGCGAGGCGGTGCGCTCCCGCTCTGAGGAGATTGCGCGCTTGACCACCGTGGCAATCCAGGGGAAGCCGGAGCTGGCGTTCTACTCGACGGCCGGGTACGCCCCGATCGATCTGGAGGCGCAGTCCATCGCCACGGCCCTGACGGCCAATCTGTGCCGGCGCGTCGATTTTCCGCGCCTGGTCGAACGGGTGTACGAGGATGGTCACCGGTGCTTTATCGAGGTCGGGCCGAGCGGCGGTTGTGCCCGCTGGATTGCCGCCATTCTCGGAGATCGCCCGCACCTCAGCCTCCAGATCGACCAGCGCGGCGTCAGCGAGCAGGTTTCGATTGTGCGCCTACTGGCAGCCCTGGTCAGTCATCGGGTGCCGGTGGATCTGACGACTTTGGAGCGGGGCGCTGCGGGCGGCGCCGCGGCTCAAAAAACACTCTCCAAAACGATAGTCCTGGGTGGCGACCGACTTGAGCCGCGCTCGCCGCCGCTCGAAGCGGCGGGCGAGCGCGGGAGCGCGCCGGAGCAGCGGCCCGGCGCGACCGTTCAAGGGCCGCTCCCCCCGCCGCCGTGGGAGACCTCCCTGGTGCAGACGGCTACAGCCAGCCGGGCGCACAGCAGTTTTCTAGAACAGCGGGCCGTGTCGCTCAGGCAATGGGGCGCAATTCTCCAGCTGCAGCTTGCCGCCGCTCAGCAGGTGCTCGACGCACCCGTCCAGGCCACGGAGCACTCGTCAGGGAGCCGATAATGCCTATCTCTACAACGGTTTGTGACACCGATGTGCGCCACGCAGGCAGCGCGCCGAAGACCGGGCAGGTCTGGAGCGGTCCTGCCGATGCGGTCGCCTTCGATGAACCCGGTATCCGCTCGATTTTGCGCGATAGCGACGTGCCCTGCTATGCCGTTCGCCAACAAGGCCGGATCGGTCTGGCAAGAGGCGGGTCGTGGCTGAGGGCCGCCGAGGAAGCCGATCTGCCGGAGGTGCTGGCCTTTGTGCCGGCGATGCCTTTGCACTCCCTGGGCGATCCCGCTTTTCTGGCCGCCCATCGGGTCCGCTGTGCGTACATGACCGGGGCAATGGCCAACGCCATCGCCTCGGAGGAACTGGTGATCGCCGTGGGCCGGGCCGGTATGCTTGGCAGTTTCGGGGCAGCCGGTCTGGTGCCGGATCGGATCGCCGCGGCGATCAGACGCATTCAGGCGGCGCTGCCGGAGGGACCCTACGCCTTCAATTTGATCCACAGCCCCAGCGAACCGGCCCTGGAGGCGGGGGCGGTGCGGGTGTACCTCGAAGGTGGCGTGCGCACCGTCGAGGCGAGCGCCTACATCGATCTCACAACCGAGATCGTTCACTACCGCGCGGCGGGGTTGGGGCTCGATCCGGCTGGGCGGATCGCGGTTGCCAACCGGGTGATTGCGAAGGTCTCCCGCCGGGAGGTGGCGGGCCGCTTTCTGCAGCCGGCACCTGAAGCACTGCTGCGGCAACTCGTCGAGGCGGGTCGGCTCTCGCCTTTGCAGGCGACCCTGGCGGGCAAAGTGCCGATGGCGGACGATATCACTGTCGAGGCGGATTCCGGCGGTCACACCGACAACCGTGCCCTGGTGTGCCTGCTGCCTTCGATCCTGGCCCAACGCGACGAGATCCAGGCACAACAGCGCTTCGCCCAGCCGACGCGCATCGGGGCAGCAGGCGGGATCGGCACGCCGCAGGCCGTTCTGGCGGCCTTCATGATGGGGGCGGCGTACGTCGTGACCGGCTCGGTCAACCAGGCCTGCGTCGAGGCGGGTACCTCCGCCCACACCCGTGCCCTGCTGGCCAGGGCGGAGACGACCGATGTGACGATGGCCCCGGCGGCGGACATGTTCGAGTTGGGGGTCAGACTGCAGGTGCTCAAACGCGAAACCTTGTTTGCGATGCGCGCCCAGAAACTCTACGAGTTGTACAAGACCTACGGCGCTCTCGAAGAAATCCCGGCCGCCGAAATTCAAAAACTCGAATCCCAAATATTTAAAAAAAGCCTCGAACAGATCTGGCAGGAAACCATTGCTTATTTCAGCCATCGCGATCCACAGCAAATCGAAAAAGCCGAGGGCAACCCCAGGCGCAAAATGGCCCTGATCTTCCGCTGGTATCTGGGCCTTTCTTCGCGCTGGTCTAACCTCGGCGAAAAGGGTCGGGAGATGGATTATCAGATCTGGTGTGGACCATCGATGGGTGCCTTTAACGACTGGGTCAAAGGCACCTACCTGGGCGTGCCTGAAAATCGCACAGTTGTCGATGTGGCTGGACAGTTGATGCTGGGAGCTGCTTTTTTGTACCGGGTACAGCATTTAAGAAGTCAGGGTCTTCAACTGCCGCCCGCCTACTGCCGGTACCTTCCTACGCGTTAGGGAAAGCAAACTATCTATTTTCTTGAGGTAGACTGCATGAACGCTCCACCGTATTCATTGGCTTCAAAAGAGCTGGCAAACGCGGAAGCATTGCAGGAGTTAATTATCTCCTTGCTCGTCGAAAGTCTCGAAGAAGAGCAAATCGATCCTGAGGACATCGACCTTCGGCAACCGCTCGGCAGTTACGGTTTAAGTTCTGTGCAGGCTCTGGTGCTTCTGGGCAAATTGGAAAAGCAGGTAGGCTTTGCACTTTCGCCGACGGTGCTGTGGAATTATCCGACAATCCAAGCCCTGGCCGGGTGGCTGGTGGAGGAGATCGAGGCGACGGCTCATCGGCGGGAGATTTAGCCCATGGAACCTATCGCAATCATCGGTATGGGTTGCCGTTTTCCGGGGGCGAGCGACCTGAAGGCTTACTGGCAATTGTTGTGCGACGGCGTCGATGCCATCGGTGAAGTTCCGGCGGAGCGGTGGGATGTGGATGCCTTCTACGACCCCCACAGGCGAACCCCCGCAACGATGAACACGCGCTGGGGAGGGTTTTTGGAGTCGGTCGATCGCTTCGACCACCAGTTTTTTGGGATCACCCCCCGCGAAGCGCGGCTGATGGATCCGCAGCAGCGGCTGTTGCTGGAGGTGGCCTGCGACGCCTTCGAGCAGGCGGGACTGCCCCTGGAGCGCCTCGCAGGCAGCCGGACGGGGGTGTTCGTGGGGATATGCACCCAGGACTATACGCGGGTCAACAGGCGATCTCCCGACCGGCTCGACGCCCTGGTCGGCACCGGCAACGCCTTCAGCATCGCCGCCAATCGCCTGTCCTATCTGCTGGATCTGCGCGGCCCGAGCCTGGCGGTCGACACGGCCTGCTCCTCTTCGCTGGTGGCTTTGCACCTGGCCTGCCGGAGTCTGGCCCACCGCGAATCGGATCTGGCCCTGGCCAGTGGCGTCAATCTGCTGCTCTCTCCGGACCTGACGATTATCTTTTCTGAGGCGCAGATGCTCTCGCCCGATGGGCGCTGCCGCACCTTCGACAGCCGTGCCAACGGGTACGTCCGCGGCGAAGGCTGCGGTGCGGTGATCTTGAAGCGCCTGGCGGACGCCGAGCGCGACGGGGACCGGGTGCTGGCGCTGGTGGCGGGCTGCGCCCTCAACCAAGATGGGCGCAGCAGCAGCCTGACGGCGCCGAACGGTCTGGCGCAGCAGGCGGTCATCCGGGAGGCCCTCGCCGCCGCCGGAGTGCCGCCGGAAGCGATCGGCTACGTCGAAGCCCACGGCACCGGCACCCCCCTGGGCGATCCGATCGAAGTGCTGGCCCTGGGCGCAGTGCTGGCTGGCCGGCGCTCCCCGGACAATCCCTGTCTGCTGGGCTCGGTCAAGACGAACATCGGCCACCTGGAGGCCGCCGCCGGGATCGCCGGGATCATCAAAGTGGCGCTGTCGCTGCAGCATCGGCAGATCCCGCCGAGTCTGCACTTCGAGCAGGCCAACCCCCACATCCCGTTTGAGCGGCTGCCGGTGCGGGTCCTGGGTAGCCTCGTTCCCTGGCCGCAAGCGTCGCAACCGGCCCTTGCCGGGATCAGCTCCTTTGGCTTTGGCGGCACGAACGCCCATGTGATTCTGCAGGAGGCGCCCGCCCTGCCGCTGCCCGCCCCCGCCGCGCCGCAGGCCGACGCCCGGGCGTATCTGGTGCCTCTGTCGGCCCGCACAGCCCAAGCTTTGCAGGATCTGGCTTCGGCGTACCGCGCGTGGCTGCGCTCGGACCGGGCGCTTCCCGCCCTGGCGGATCTTGCCTATAGCGCCGGGTTGCGCCGCAACCACCACGGCGAGCGCCTCGCCGTGGTCGCCCACACCCTTGCCGAACTGGGCGAGCGTCTGGAGGATTTTGGCCGGGGCCAGCCGCACCGCGGCGTGGTGAGCGGCAGGCAACCGCGCAAACGCCGCCCGAGGATCGCTTTTGTGTGCTCGGGCCAGGGTCCACAGTGGTGGGCGATGGGACGGGAACTGCTGGAGCACGAGCCGCTGTTTAAAGCCGCCGTCGAGCGCTGTGACGCTGCTGTGCGCGAATACGCAGACTGGTCGCTGCTGGAAGCATTGCGCGCATCGGAGGCCGATTCGCGCCTTGCGCAGACGGAGTTTGCCCAACCGGCTCTATTTGCCCTGCAGGTGGGTTTGGCGGACCTGTGGCGCAGCTGGGGGGTCCCACCGGACGGCGTGGTCGGCCACAGTGTCGGGGAGGTGGCCGCAGCCCACATCGCCGGGGTACTGACCCTCGAAGAGGCGGTGCGCATTGTTGTGCACAGGGCGCGGCTGATGCAGCAGGCGACCGGCCGGGGGCGGATGGTGGCGGTGGAGTTGCCCGCGGCCCAGGCGGAGACACTGATCGAGAACTTTTGCGACCGTGTCTCGCTTGCCGCCGTCAACAGTCCCACCTCGACGGTGCTGTCCGGCGAAAGTGCGGCCCTGGCGGAAGTGGTGGCGATTCTGGAGCGCCGCGACGTCTATCACAAATATCTCCCGGTGGACTATGCCTTCCATTGCCCGCCGATGGAGCCGTTCGCGCGGGAACTGAGCGCTCTGTTGGCCGGTCTGTCCCCCCGCCCCGCCGCGGTGGCGATCTACTCGACGCTCACCGGCGAAAGTGCCGCAGGCGGGCAGTTCGAAGCGGTCTACTGGGGGCGCAATCTCCGGGAGCCTGTGCGCTTTGCCGAGGCGGTCGCAGCGCTGATAGCCGATCGCTATACCGTCTTTTTGGAGTTGAGCCCCCATCCGGTACTGGGCGGTGCGATCCGCCAATGCCTGGAGCAGGCGGGCCAAGAAGGCGTTGTTCTGGCCTCGCTGCGCCGCAAGGAGCCGGAGCGTCCCGCGCTGCTGGCGGCCCTGGGCACGCTCTACACCCTCGACTTCCCGATCGCCTGGGAACGCCTTGCCCCGCAGGGGCGCTTTTGTGCCGATCTGCCCCTCTATCCCTGGCAGCGCGAGCGCCACTGGCTCGACGTCCCGCCTGCGAGCCGGGCCGACGATGTCGCCCTCGCCGCGGACGGGGCTCCCCAGGCGATGCTGGGCGGGCGCCTGCCCTCGCCCCTCAAGCAGGTCCAGTTTCAGGCGCGCGTCGGCGTCGCCCGTCAGCCCTTTCTCGACGATCACCGCCTGCACGGTGTCGTGGTCGTACCGGGAGCCTCGTACATCTCGATGGCGATCGCCGCCGCGGGCGCCGTCCTCGGCGAGGGTGCCTACACCCTGCAGGACGTGTTGATCCAGGAGGCCTTCACGCTGTTTGACGGCGAGGAGCGCCTCGTGCAGCTGATCTTCGAACCGGATGGAGCGGACCGGGCTACTTTTCAGGTGTGTTGCGGCAAGGAGCGCGCCGAAGCGGGCGAAGCCGACTGGAAAGTGCTCGCCACCGGTGAGCTTGTGCGCGCAACGGACACCCAGAAGCTGTACCGGCCCGATTTTGCCGCCCCCCTCAGCCCGGAAGCGCTCGAAGCGTTCTACCGGCGCATCCGCGAAGCGGGGCTGGATCTCGGACCCAAGCTTCAAGGAGTCCGTCAGGTGGAGCGTCGCGACGGAGAAGCCCTGGGGTACCTGCAACTGCCGGAGGGTCTGGAGGCAGAAGCCTTGCTCTACCAGATCCATCCGGTGATGCTCGATTCCTGTTTGCAGGTGCTGGCGGGTGCATTGCCCACGGCGGGCGAGCAGGCGTTCCATGGCAACGACGTGCACATTCCGGTGCATTTCGAGCGGATCCGCTACCACGGCAGCCCGGCGCGCGGACAGCTGCGCAGCCACGTGCGGATGCGCCCGCGCGAGCAGCAGCAGAGCGGCACGCTCACCGGGGACTATGTGCTCTACGACGCACAGGACCGGGTGGTGCTCGAAATCGACGGTCTGTTGATGAAGCGCGCTTCGCGCGAAGCCCTGCTCAACATCATGCAGTCGAACGACTGGTTCTACGAACTCGCCTGGCAACCGCTGCCTTTGCCTGCCCCCCAAATCGCAACCCGGCCGCCGGGCCGTTGGATTGTGCTGAGCGGCAACAGCGCTCTGGGAGCGGACCTGGCCACCCGGTTGGAGGCGCAGGGCCACAGCAGCGTCCGCGTGGTTGCCTCCGAGCAGTTCGCAATTTTGGAGCCCGCTCGGCACTACGCGCTCAACGGGCAAAAGCCGGAGGATTTTCGGCGGCTTTTGCGGGAGATCGCAAGCTGCAACGGCCTGCCGCTGCTGGGGGTTGTGCACCTGTGGAGCTTGGAGGAGGCGAGCGGACCAGCGCTCTGGGAAAGTGCGCTGCATCTGGTCCAGGCGCTGGTGCTCGCCGAAAGCCAGGCACCGCTGTGGCTGGTCACCCGGGGGACCCAGGCGCTCGGACAACCCCTTGGCGAGCGCGCGGTGGAGCACAACGCCCTGTGGGGTCTGGGTCGGGTGATCGCCCTGGAACACCCGGAACTCTGGGGAGGGCTTGTGGATCTCGATGTCGAGCCCGGCCGCGACGAGGCCGCCCGGTTGCTCGCTCAACTGCAGGCGCCGGATGGCGAAGATCACGTGGCCTGGCGCGGGGAGGAACGGCTGGCGGCCCGCCTGGTGCAGACCCGCCAGGGCCGGACCGCCGCGAGCGCCCCCCCCGATTGGGAGAGCGGCGGCTATCTGGTGACCGGCGGGCTGGGCAATCTCGGTCTGCAGGTGGCGCGGTGGATGGTCGAGCAGGGCGCCAGGCACCTGGCGCTGGTGGGCCGACGCGCCCCCTCGCCCGAGGCCGAAGCTGCTCTTGCCGGCCTCAGGAAGCTTGGAGCCCAGATCTGCGTTCTGCAGGCGGACATCTGCGACCCGCACCAAGCGCAGGCTGTCCTGGAGCATTTCGGCGATGGGCTGCCGCCGCTGCGCGGGATCGTGCACGCGGCGGGGGTGCTCGACGACGGCCTGCTGGTCCAGCAAAACCGCGAACGCTTTGCCGCCGTCCTCGCCCCGAAGGTGCAGGGAGCCTGGCATTTGCACACGCTCACCCGCCAGCTCGATCTGGACTTTTTTGTGCTGTTCTCTTCGGTGGCCGGTCTATTGGGCTCCCCGGGACAGGGCAATTACGCGGCGGCGAACGCCTGTCTGGACGCGCTGGCCCATCACCGCCGCGCCCTGGGCCTGCCCGCCCTCAGTATCAACTGGGGACCCTGGGCCGAAGGCGGCATGGCCGCCGCCCTCAGCCGCCGGCATCAGGAGCGGATCGCCGCCCAGGGGGTGAGCGCCATCCCGGTCCAGCGCGGACTCAAGGCCCTCGAATGGATGCTCCGCCAGGCCGTTCCCGCCCAGCTTGGCGTGCTGCCGGTGCGGTGGGCAAAGTTTGTGCAACCGTTCCTGCCGGGCCGCCTGCCGTCCTTGCTCAGGCAAATCGCCCGGGAGGTTCAACCCCGGCAGAGCGCGGCGGTTCAAGCTCCAAGCGGCGGCGCCGAACTGGCCCAACAGTTGCGCTCGATCGGTTTTGAGCCCTGCTATGCCCTTTTGCTGACCCACCTGCGCGGGCAGTTGGCCCAGGTGCTGGGGCTCGCTCCCTCCCACAGTTTCGATCTGGAGCAACCGGTCAACGAACTGGGTCTCGATTCGTTGATGACCACCGAACTCAAGCGACGGATCGAAGGTGAGCTGGGGGTGAATGTGCCGGTGGTGCTGCTGTTGCAAAATCCCAGCCTCTCCCAGCTCGCCTGGAAACTGGCGCAGCAGGTTGCCGCCGATGCGCCGGCGGTCCCAACCTCCCAAACCGCCGCCGGACGGGACAACCCCTGGCTGGTGCGCCCCCGACCGAATCCCGGCGCGCGGTTGCGCCTGTTCTGCTTCCACTATCTAGGCGGCGGCGCCTCGACTTTTCGGCAATGGCCGGAGGGTTTGCCTGCCGATGTCGAAGTCTGCGCCATTCAATTGCCGGGGCGCGAGGAGCGGCTCGAAGAGCCGCCCGTGGCGGATTTCTTCGCGCTGATTGCGACCCTGGCCGAGCAGATAGGCCCCGAGCTGGATCGGCCGTTTGCCTTCTACGGCCACAGCCTGGGGGCGCTGGTCTGCTTCGAACTGGCCCGGCGGCTGCGCCGCCAATCCGGCGCGCTGCCGGTTCATCTGTTTGCCGCCGCCTACTATGCGCCGCACCTGCGCACGCCGTCCCAGGGCACCGGGGTGTCCGGCTGGACGGACGCCAGGCTCCGCGAGGAGATCCCGCGCGTTATCAGTGCACCCCAGTCGCTGATGGACAATGCCGAATTCATGCAGGTCCTGCTGCCGCGGGTGCGGGCGGACGCCTGCCTCCTGAGCACCCACCTCTACACCGAGGAGCCGCCCCTCGATTGCCCGATCACCGCCTTTGGCGGCCTGCAGGACGCCGTCGTCGACCGCGAGTCGTTGGCTGCCTGGTCCGCCCACACCAACGGCGCCTTCCAGCTGGAGATGTTTGCAGGCAACCACATCTTCCTCGAGAGCGCCCGCGAGGCGGTGCTCGGGGCGGTCGCTGCGGGCTTGCTCGCCGCCCCGAGCGCCCACTAGCGGCGGCCCCCGCCCAAAATGTCGTGATTTCAGAGCCAAACCATGGTCAACCTACTCGACAATCCGTCCATTGCCGCCCAACCGACGACGCTCGTCGCAATGCTGCAGCGCCGGGCAGTCCAGCAGCCCGAAAGACTCGCCTTCACCTTCTTGGCCGACGGCGAGACGCAGCAGAGCAACCTCACCTACGGCGAACTCGATCGGCGCGCCCGGGCGATCGCAGCCCATCTGCAGACTTTTGCCGCCGCCGGTGAACGGGCGGTGCTGCTCTATCCGACAGGATTGGACTATGTGGCCGCCTTCTACGGTTGCCTGTACGCAGGTGTGATCGCCGCACCGGCCTACCCGCCCGATCCGATGCAACTGGAGAAGAGTCTCGCGGGTCTGCACGGGGTGATCCGCGACGCCCAGGCGCGCTGGGTGCTCACCACCACCGGCGTGCACGCGCTCGTCCACTCCCAACCGGCCGGCGGCGAAGCGCGGCAGCCGCTGCAGTGGCTGTGCACCGACCAGTTGCCCGAGACACCGGCCGAACCGTGGCGCCCCCCGCAGGTAGAGAGTGCTTCCATCGCGCTGCTGCAGTACACCTCGGGTTCCACAGCCGCTCCGAAGGGCGTCATGCTCACCCACGCCAACGTCCTGCACAACCAGAAGCTGATCCAGACCGCCTGCCACCACACCGAGCAATCCACCTGGGTGACCTGGCTGCCTTTGCACCACAACCTGGCTTTGATGTCCGCGGTGGTGCAACCGGTCTACGTCGGTTATCTGAGCGTGCTGATGCCGCCGGCCGCTTTTTTGCAGCGGCCGTTGCGCTGGTTGAGGGCTATCTCGCGCTACCGGGGCCGGGGGGCGGCAGGCCCCAACTTCGGCTTCAACCTCTGCATCAAAGAAATTCCGCCCGAACAGCGCGGCGAACTGGACCTGAGCAGTTGGGAGGTGGCGATTATCGGCGGTGAACCCATCCAGTGCGACTTGCTGGAGCGCTTTAGCGCCGCCTTCGCCCCCTGCGGGTTTCGCCCCGAGACGTTCGTGCCCGGTTACGGCCTGGCGGAAAGCGTCCTGATGGTCTCCGTCGGCCGCAAGTCCGAACGCCCAAAAGTCAAAGCCCTCGACAAGGCCCACCTGGGGGCGGGCCGCGCCGTCGATGCCCCCCCCGGCCAGGCCGAGGCGATCAAAGTGGCCGGGTTCGAACTGTACGACCAGGACCCGACCATCGCCGTCGTCCACCCCGAAACCCGGCGGCGCTGTCAGCCGGGCGAGATCGGCGAAATCTGGGTGGCCGGCGGCAGTGTCGCAAGCGGCTACTGGCAAAAACCGGACATCTCCCAGGCGACCTTCGCAGCCCGGATCGCCGATTGCGCCGAAGGCCCGTTTTTGCGCACGGGAGATCTGGGCTTTATCGCCGACGGCCACTTTTTTCTCACCGGGCGCTGCAAAGAGCTCATCATCATCAGCGGCCGCAACCACTACCCGCAGGACATCGAATTGACGGTGCAGACGAGCCATCCGGCCCTGCGGCCCAACTCCAGCGCCGCCTTTTCGATCGCATCGGACGGTGAAGAGCGGCTGGTGGTGGCCGCAGAACTGGCCGACGACGATCCGGTGCCAGTGTCGGCGGCAAAGTCAATCGTAAGCGCCGTCCAGCGGGCCGTCGCCGAGCAGCACGGTCTGCGGCCCACCGTGGTGCTGCTCAAACCCGGAACATTGCCCAAGACCGCCATCGGCAAAATTCAGCGCCTCGGAGCGCGGGCGCGCTACCTGGCCGGTACCCTCGAAGCCTGGTGCAGCCAATAGGACCGTTTTCGCGCCATTTTACCAACGCAGGAACCACTTTGATGTTTGACCTTACCACTGCCCCCCCCGCCCGTCGGCACGCCGTCGTCATCGGCGGCAGCATCGCCGGCCTGCTGGCCGCCCGGGTGCTCGCTCCCCACTTCGAGCGGGTGAGCATTCTCGAGCGCGATCGCCTCGCAGATCAGCCCGAATTTCGCAAAGGGGTACCCCAGGCTCGCCATTTTCACCTGTTGCTGGCCCGGGGGCTGATGATCCTGGAGCAATTGTTGCCGGGCATCGAAGCCGATTTGCAGGCGGGCGGCGCTGTGCCCCTCGAATGGGGTGCGGAGGCGCTCTGGTTTTTGCCGGCCGGCTGGGCTCCGCGCTACTACAGCGGTCTGCGCACCTACTCCTTGAGCCGGGATCTGCTGGAGTGGTGCGTGCGCAGGCGCGTCCGGAACATCAAGAACATCGCTTTTCAGACCACAACCGAAGTCGTTGAACTGTTGAGCGATCCTGGCCGCAGCCGCATCAGCGGGGTGCGGGTCCGCTGCAGCCAGCGCGCCGAGAGCACTCCCGGCGCGGTCGAATCGTTGAGTGCCGACCTGGTCGTCGATGCGAGCGGGCGGAACACCCGGATGCCGCAGTGGCTGGAAGCGCTCGGCTACGGCTCCCTCGCACAGACCAAAATCAACGCCTTCATGGGCTATGCCACCCGCTACTACGCCCGCCCCGAGAACTTCCACGGTCAGTGGAAATCCCTGAACGTCTTTCGCAAACCCCCCGCGATGTTGCGCGGGGGCGCGCTCTTTCCGCTCGAGGGCGATCGCTGGATCGTCACCCTGGGCGGTGGAGCCCGGGACTATCCACCCACCGATGAGGCCGGCTATCTGGAGTTCGCGCGCTCTTTGCGCAGCCCGCTGCTGTACGAGACCATCCAGGGCGCCCGGCCCGTCTCGCCTATCTATGGTTTCCAGAATGCCGAGAACTGTCTGCGCCACTACGAACGGCTGGCGCGCTGGCCCGAACGGCTGGTGGTGCTCGGGGACGCCACCTGCGCCTTCAACCCCCTCTACGGCCAGGGGATCACGATGGCCGGGCGGGGGGCGCTGTTGCTGGAGCGCTGTTTGCACGAGCAACCCGGCGCCGAGCTGACCGGTTTGGGGCAGCGCTTCCAGAAGAACCTCGCCGAACTAAACATCTATCCCTGGCTGATGGCCACGGGCGAGGACTTTCGTTATCCGGTCACCGAAGGGGGGCAGCGCTCGATGCGCACCCGATTCATGCACTGGTACATGGACCGCGTGCAGATGCTCGCTACCGAAAAGGCCAGTATGTTCACCACCTACATCGAGGTGGTCAACATGCTCAAACCGCCGGGGGTATTCTTCCAACCGGAGATCGCCGCCGGGGTACTCGCCAAAGCTTTCCGCCGGCAGCCCGCCGACAGCCCGTCCCCACCGGGCGGTTTCTCCACCCCGATGCGCACCGTCGACCCTTCGGCGCTGGCCGGACCAGCCTCGCCCGATGGTCGCTATTGAAGCCCCGTGGCGGCCGACTGCCGCCCCGCCGGTGCTGACCGCGGCCGCGGTGCACATCTGGCAGGCGGATCTCGATTGGCCCGCCGCTTCCCTGCCGGCGCTGGAGCGCACCCTGTGCCCGCAGGAACAGAGCCGGGCGGAACGCTTCTGCTTCGAGCAGCACCGCCGGCGCTTCATCGTCGGCCGCGCCACACTGCGGATGCTACTGGGACTATATCTGCAGAGCGAACCGGCTTGCGTGCCGATCAGCTACGGAGCGCACGGCAAACCGCTGCTGACCGACGGGGCGCACCCGTTGCGCTTCAATCTGTCCCACAGCCAGGGAAAGGCCGTGTACGCCTTTAGCTGCGGGCGGGAGGTCGGCGTCGATCTCGAATGGGATCGACCGCTTGCCAATTTCGATCAGCTTGCGCGCGTCGCGTTCTCCGAGGACGAAAACCGGGTATTCAAAGCCCTCGCTCCCTACCAGCGCCGCGCCGCTTTTTTTCGTTGCTGGACGCGCAAAGAGGCCTACGCCAAAGCCAGGGGATATGGCTTCGCGCTTGCTCCTGACCGCTACACAGTTTCGCTCGCACCGGACGCACCGGCAGCACTCCTGCAAAGCCGGGAGGAATCTGGAGAAGCCGGGCGCTGGGTGCTGTTGGACCTGTTGCCCTGGCCGGATTATCCGGCAGCTCTGGCTGTGGAAGGTTCGAGCGGGCAGGTGCACTGCTGGCACAGCCCGGAGCCGATTTCAAGGAGATCGCCGCGATGAATCTTGCCTACATCCTGGATGAGGGGCTCGAAAATACGCCCTGCAAAACTCTCTTCACCGGCGACGGCCGCTCCTATACCTACAACCAGGTGGTGCGCGCGAGCGAAAATTTGGCGACCGGCCTGCGGCGGCTCGGGTACGCCCCCGGTTGCCGGATCGCCGTGATGCTGCCGAATCTTCCCGAATACGGCCTGGCCATGTACGGCCTGTGGTGGTTGGGGGCGCAACCCGTACTGATCAATCCCCAACTGACCCTGCGCGAGTTGCGCCATATCTTGCTCGATTCGCAGGCCCAGGCGGTGATCACCACCGCCGATTTGCTGCCAACCCTGGCGCCGCTGCGCTGTCTGCCACCGATGTTGACTTTTATCGTCGTGGGCGGCGAGGTTCCGGCCGGGGATCTGAGCTTTGTCGAGCTGACGGCGACTGCCGGGCGCAGCGGCATCCTGCGGCTCCACCCGACGGATACCGCCGCGCTGCTGTACACTTCCGGAACCACCGGTGAACCGAAAGCCGCCCTGCTCACCCACGGCAACTTCTGGGCCATCGCCCAGAGCAGCCGGATAGCCATCGAGGGCACGCCGAAGGACCACCTGCTGTGTGTCCTGCCGTTGTTCCATTCGTTCGGATGCATGGTGGCCCTGGTGCTCTTTGCGCTGATGGGAGCGTCGGTCACCTTCGAGCACCGCCTCACCCCCAAGCGTCTGATGGAGCACCTGCGCGATCCGCGCTTGAGCTTTTTGATCGCCGTGCCGAATCTGCTCTCGACGCTGCTGCGTTTTCCGGCGGACTTTCGGCTGACGGAGAACCTGCGCTGCGTCTGTTGCGGCGGCAGCGCCCTGCACCCCCAGGTGGAGGCGGACTTTCGCGCCCGCTTCGGGGATATCGTCCGCCAGGGCTACGGCCTCACCGAATGCGTCAGCAGCACCACCCTCAATCCCCTGCCCGGCCCGGTCCGGCCCGGCTCGATCGGCAAGCCCCTGCCGGGGGGACCGGAACTGGCCGTCTGCGACCCGCAAACCGGTGCCTTGCTGGGCGAGGGCCAGGTGGGCGAGTTGTTGATCCGCGGCCCCCATGTCTTCAAGGGCTACCACAACCGGCCGGAGGCGAGCGCAGCGGTATTTCTAGACGGCTGGTTGCGCTCGGGGGATCTGGGCTATCGGGACGCGGATGGGTACTACTTTGTGGTCGACCGCATCAAAGATGTGATCATCGTCAGCGGCCAGAATGTCTATTCCCAGGAGGTCGAAAAAGTCCTGCTCAGCCACCGGGCGGTGCGCGAAGCCGCCGTCGTGGGCGACCCGGACCCCGACAAGGGCGAGGTTGTCCACGCCTACGTGAGCCTGCACGAAGGAGCGACGGTCGGGGAGGCCGAGCTTGTGCACTACGCCCGCTCGCAACTCGCCCCGATCAAAGTGCCGCGGCGGCTCACGGTGGTGGAGGCGCTGCCCAAATCGCCCACAGGCCGGATCCTCAAGCGCCGGTTGCGCCCGCAGGCCGTGGCCGCCGACCCCGAGGCGAGCGGCGTCGAGGTCGAGCACCATGCCAACGGCGGCGCGCCGGCGGCTGCGGGAGCCTTGCCATGCAAAAAGTAATCGTCGAAGCGTTCGGGGGGGTCGACCGGCTGCACCTGGCCGCCTTGCCCGATCCCTGCCCGACCGGGCAGCAGGTGCTGGTGCGGCTGACCAGCATCGGCATGAACCACGCCGACTTGATGGCGCGCCGCGGCGAGTACCGGCTTTCTTCAGGAGAGCCGCCCTTCACCCCCGGCCTGGAAGGTGGCGGCTATATCGAGGCTGTCGGGCCCGCAGTGCACGACCGGCACGTCGGCCAACGGGTGCTGCTCAGCCTCGACGCGCCGGTCCACCCTGAGGGCCGGGTTGGAACCTACGGCACGCACTACTTGACGAGCGCCGCACAGACGGTGATTGCCCCCGACGCCCTGCCCGACCAGCTGCTGGGGGCGCTCTGGCTGGCGTACCTGACGGCCTGGAGTTGTCTTATCTGGCGCCAGGGCCTCAGAGCCGGTCAAGTGGTGCTGTTGCCCGCCGCGAGCAGCAGCGTCGCCATCGCCGCCGCCCAGATCGTCCGCCACCATGGCGGCGTGGCGATCGGCACCACGACCAGCGCCCTCAAGTGCGAAAAGCTGCGGGCGATGGGCGAATCCGCCTACGCCCATATCGTGTGCACCAGCGAACGCCAGTGGCGCAAGCAGGTCAAAAAGCTCACCGACAACGGCGTCGTCGATGTGGTCTTCGACCCCGTGGGGGCCGGGCCGTTGTTGCAATCGGCGATCCACCTGCTCGCACAGGGCGGAACGATCTGGATCTACGGCCTGCTGGGCAAACCGGACGTGCTGGATGTCACACCGCTGATTCGCAAGCGCGCCGCCCTGCGCGGGTGGCTGCTCGACGAATTGAGCGCCCTGGGAAGCGAGCCGGTGCAAAGGGCCTACCAACACGTTCTCGATCGGTTTGCAGATGGTACCTACGCGCTGCCGATAGCGGGAATCTTCCCGCTGCGGGACGTCCGCGAAGCCCACGCACGGATGGAGCAGGGCGCACACATCGGCAAGTTCATCCTGGTGCCTTGAAGATGACAAAAAGCTCAGCTAAACCACAGATGTCGAGAGCCGCCCGGACGGCCGACAACCTAGTCGAGGCCCTCAGGCGATGGTCTTCGGTGCGCTCCGCCCGGTGCGCTTACACCTGGGAAGGGGAAACCGCCGGAGCTGTGCGACTGACGTTCTTTGAAATCGATCGCCTGGCCAGGGCGATCGCCGCCAGGCTGCAGCAGTCGAACTTGCGCGGACGACGGGCGGTGCTGCTCTATCCGCCGGGGCTGGAATTTGTAACGGCCTTTATGGGGTGCCTGTACGCCGGTGTAACGGCAGTCCCGGCCCACTCCCCGCGGCCGCGCCGCCCGGCGCCGAAGCTCCAGGCCATCCTGGCGGACGCCGGGGTGACGGCGGTGCTGACGACCGCGGCTTGCCTGGACCGCAGCGATCTGTGGACCACCCAGAATCCCCAACTGGCCGGGCTGCAATGGCTGGCCACCGACAACCTCGATACCGATCTGGCCGACGCCTGGCAGGAGTGCACTTTCTCCAAGGACAGCCTCGCGTTTTTGCAGTACACCTCCGGATCGACAGGCCATCCAAAGGGGGTCATGATCACCCACGGCAACTTGCTGCACAACCAGCGGATGGTCGAAGGCGCCTTCGGGCACAGCGACGAGACGATCTTCGCGGGCTGGCTGCCGCTCTTTCACGACATGGGACTAATCGGCAACGTCCTGCAGCCGCTCCATCTGGGTATCCCCTGTGTCTTGATGTCACCGGTGGATTTTGTGCAGAAGCCGCGCCGCTGGCTCGAAGCGATCACCCGCCACCGCGCCACCACCAGCGGCGGGCCGAACTTTGCCTACGACCTGTGCGTGCGCAAGGTGTCGGCCGAGCAGCGCGAGGGGCTCGATCTAAGCAGTTGGCGCGTGGCTTTCAACGGAGCGGAGCCGGTGCGCGCCCACACCCTCCAGGCGTTTGCTGCCGCCTTCGCCGGATGTGGATTTCGAGCGAAGGCGTTCTACCCTTGCTACGGCCTGGCGGAGGCCACCCTGTTTGTTACAGGGGGTCTTTTTCAGACCCCCGCCGTCGTGCGCAGCGTCGCCGCCGCCGCCCTTGAGCAAGACAGGGTCGTGCCCGCCGCCGAGGACGATCCCGGCAGCCGCCTGCTGGTGGGTTGCGGACGACCCTGGTTGGGGCAGGAGGTGGTGATCGCCGATCCGATAAATTCGACGCTCTGCCCCCCCGCGCAGGTGGGTGAAATCTGGGTTGCGGGGCCGAGTGTCGCCCGGGGCTACTGGAACCGGCCGACTGAAGCCGCAGCGACTTTCGGCGCCCGTCTGGCCGACACGGGTGCCGGGCCATTCCTGCGCACGGGCGATCTCGGGTTTATCGAGGGTGGGGAGCTGTTCGTCACCGGCCGCCTCAAGGACTTGATCATCATTCGGGGGGCGAACCATTACCCCCAGGACATCGAAGCATCGGTGGAAAATTGTCACCGGGCCTTGCGCCCGGGCTGTGGGGCGGCCTTTGCCGTCGAATTCGACGGCGAAGAACGGCTGGTGGTCGTCCAGGAACTCGAACGACAGCTTCCCCAAGCGCTGGATTTCGAAGAAGTGCTCAGCAGTATCCGCCAGGCGGTGGCGGCCCGCCACGGGCTGCACGTCGATACGGCCGCGCTGATCAAAACCGGCTCCATCCCCAAGACCTCCAGCGGCAAAATCCAGCGCCGCACCTGCCGTAGCCAGTTTCTCGACGGGACGCTGCCGGTGCTCTACGCCGGGGGCAGAAGCCCGATGCCGCCTGCGGGGCGCTCGAGTGTCTGAACATTTCACAGGAAGCCGAACGATGTCATCGCCCTTCGAGCGCGCCAGTCCGCTCCCCTGGCAAAAGACGATCATCAAAAGCACCGCCGCTGTGCGCAACGCCCAGCGGATGCATGCGTTGGCCATTCTGTCGCTGCCTGCCGTCGCCTCGGCGGCGGCGGCGGCAATCGCCCTGCGCTCGGGCCTTGGGCTCTTGGAATTGGGGCTGTTTTTGGGGATGTACACCCTGACGATGGTGGGGGGGATCACCGTCGGTTTTCACCGGCATTTCACCCACTGCGCCTTTGAGGCGCACCCTGTCATCCGCGTACTGCTCGCCGTCCTCGGTTCGATGGCCTGCGAAGGTCCGCTCATCTATTGGGTCAGCAACCACCGGCGGCACCACCAGTACAGCGATCGCCCGGGTGACGTGCACTCGCCCTACATCAGGGCGCAAACGCCGCTGGGCGGCCTGCGGGGATTCTGGCACGCCCACATCGGCTGGACGTTCGATCACGACCTGACCAACGCCACCATCTTCGCACGCGATCTGATCCGCGATCCGCTCATCGCCCGCATCAGCAGGCTTTACTACCTGTGGGCGGCCCTGGGGTTGCTCCTCCCGGCGCTGCTTGGAGCCTGGTGGACCCGGGATACAAGCGGTGCGCTGCTTGGTTTGCTCTGGGGCGGTGGGGTGCGGTTGTTTTGTTCCTATCACTTCACCAACAGCATCAACTCGGTGACGCATCTGTTCGGCAGCCGGCCCTTCGAGACCGGCGAGCGCAGCACCAACAACCCCTGGTTGGCGCTGCCGACCGGCGGGGAGTCCTGGCACAACAACCATCACGCCTTTCCCAACTCGGCGGTATTCGGGCTCCAACCGTGGCAACCCGACCCCGGAGCCTGGCTGATTCGCTTGCTCGAGAAGCTGGGTCTCGCCCGAGAAGTCAAGGTGCCTTCCCAGGCGCTGATCGCCGCCAAGGCGGTGCGCCCACAGCCAACCCGTTCGCACGCAGGTTAATCCTATGGACGCAAAGCCGATCTTCTCGCAGGCGACGAGCAAAGGCCCGCGCAGGACCCTCGACAGTGCCCGCTTGAAAAACCACCAGCGGCTGCACGCCGTCGCAGTCAGTTCGCTGTCGCTGCTGGGCTGTCTGGCGGCCCTGGCGCTGGTTTGCCAGGGCCGGGCGCCGGGCGCCGTGGAAATTGGGCTTTTTCTGGGCGGGTTCCTCCTCACCGGCTTCGGGGTGAACATCGGTCTGCACCGGCACTTTACCCACCGCAGCTTCCAGGCCGTTACGCCTGTGCGGGTGGTTCTTGCGATCCTCGGTTCGATGGCGGCCCAAGGACCTGTCGTCTTCTGGGTGGCCCTGCACCGCTTGCACCACGAGTTCAGCGACCAACCGGGGGACATCCATTCCCCCCACTTTCACGGCGAGGGGTGGTGGGGAAGCGCGCGGGGACTCTGGCACGCCCACGTCGGCTGGACGTTCGACCATGTCGTGCCAAACGCCGCCTACTATGCCGGTGACCTGCTGCGGGACAAAGCGATCGCGCCCATCAGCCGGACTTATTTTTTCTGGGTGTTTCTCGGCCTGCTGATTGCGGCGGTGTTGGGCGGTGTGCTCACCGGGACGTGGATGGGAGTGCTCACCGGCTTTTTGTGGGGTGGACCGGTGCGGATTTTCTTCTGGCACAACATGATCTGGTCGATCACCTCCTGCGCGCACTTTTTTGGTGAACGTCCTTTTGATGCCGATGACCGGAGCACCAACAATTTCTGGTTTGCCATCCCGACTCTGGGCGAGTCCTGGCACAACAACCACCACGCCTTTCCGAACGCAGCGATGGCGGGTCTGGAGTGGTGGCAGATCGATCCTTCCGGCTGGGTTATTCGTGCACTAGAAAAGCTGGGCCTGGTCTGGGAGGTGAAGATCCCCACCCAGGCGATGCGCCGGGCAAAGGCAAGGGCGATCTGACCTGTCGATACTGTTCTGAACGTAGGTACCTGCATGGAAACACAGCCTCTGTCGAATCCGGCCCGCAAGACGGCCGCTGTCCACCCGCACGAAGCGGAGATTCAGGAGTGGCTGATTGCCTATCTGGCACAGTTGCTCGACATCCGCCCGGACAAAGTCGATATCGCGATCCCCTTCGAGCGCTACGGACTGGATTCCTCCGCTTCGATCGGCATGACGGGCGATCTCGAAGCCTGGCTGGGCTGCGAACTCGATCCGGCCCTGCTCTACGACTACCAGACCATCGAGATCCTGGCCCGCCACCTGGCCGGCCGGGTTTGATGGACACCGGCATCCGGGTGGGGGAACCGATCGCCATCGTCGGGATGGGCTGCCGCTTTCCCGGCGGGGCCGAAAACCCCGAGCGCTTCTGGCAGCTGCTGCGCGACGGGGTCGACGCGATTGGCGATGTGCCCCCCGAACGCTGGAATCTGGCAGATCTGTACGATCCCGATCCCGGGGCGCCAGGAAAGACCTGCACGCGCCGGGGCGGTTTTCTGGAGCAGGTGGACCGGTTCGACGCCGAATTTTTTGGCATCTCCCCACCCGAGGCGCAGCGGATGGACCCGCAGCAGCGTCTGGTCCTGGAGGTGGCCTGGGAAGCCCTTGAAGATGCCGCCATCGTGCCTGCGGCGCTCGCCGGCAGCCGGACGGGCGTGTTTATCGGCATCTGCCACAGCGACTACGACACGCTCGCCTTTCGCCAGTACTCGGACATTCACATGCTGGACACCACCGGCACCTCCGACTGCATCGCCGCCAACCGCCTGTCCTACCTGCTGAACCTGCGCGGCCCGAGTCTGGCGATCGACACGGCCTGTTCCTCCTCGCTGGCGGCTTTGCACCTGGCCTGCCAGAGTTTGTGGTTGGCAGAGTCGACCCTGGCGCTGGCGGGCGGCGTGCACCTGAACCTGTCTCCGGAGCGCAGCATCGGCCTCAGTCAGGGGCGGATGCTGGCGGCGGACGGCCGCTGCAAAACCTTCGACGCGCAGGCCGACGGCTACGTGCGCGGCGAGGGCTGCGGGGTGCTCGTTCTGAAGCGTCTGAGCGACGCGCTCGCCGATCAAGACCCGATCCGGGCGATTATCCGGGGGACCGCCGTCAACCACAACGGCCGCAGCAACGGCCTGAGCGCCCCGAACACCGCCGCGCAGGAGGAAGTGATCCGCCGGGCTCTTGCCCAGGCGGGAGTACAGCCGTCGCAGGTGAGCTATGTCGAGACCCACGCGACCGGCACCGCCCTGGGGGATCTTATCGAGTTCAAGGCCCTCAAGGCCGTACTGGGTCAGCGTCAGCAGGGCGATCCGCGTTGCTTGCTGGGCTCGCTCAAGACGAACATCGGCCATCTCGAGGCCGCCGCCGGAATCGCCGGGGTCATCAAGGTCGCCCTGGCCCTCCAACACCGGCAAATACCGCCTTCTTTGTCCCCCCAGCGGCTGCATCCCTACATTCGCCTCGAGGGCACCCCCTTTGAAATCCCGACCCGGGGACAATCCTGGGAGCCTGGGGGCGCATTGCGCCTGGCCGGGGTGAGCGCCTTCGGCTTCGGCGGCACCAACGCCCACCTCCTGCTGCAAGAAGCCCCCCCCGAACCGGCCGCCCCCCCCATCCACCCGACTATCCCCCACCTGCTCACCCTCACCGCCCGCTCCGATGCCGCCCTGCGCCAACTGGCCGTGCGCTTCGCCGATCACCTGGGCGCCGCCCACCCCGCCCACCTGCCGGATATCTGCTTTTCAGCCAACGCCGGACGCACACGGTTCGCCTTTCGGCTGGCGCTCGTGGCGGAGCACCCCGCCGAGATGGCAGGTCTGCTGGCAGCTTTCGGCGCGGGCCAAAGGCTGCCGGGGCTGCACTTTGGCCACAGCGCGCGGCGGCGGACGACAGATGTCGGCGATGAGGCCTATCCGGGGCCGGCAAGCTCGTCGGTAGAGCGGCGGCGGATGCTGGAGGTGCTGGGCGGGCAGTTCGTGGCAGGCTCGGCGGTGGAGTGGGGGCGGTTGGCGGGGGATGGGCGGATGCGGCGGGTGTCGCTGCCGACCTACCCCTTCGAGCGGCAACGCTACTGGATGGAGTCGCCACCCGCCGCGACGGCGGCAGTCAAAGCATCAGATCAGACGAAGGAGATTCAAAGGTATGGAAGTGCAGCATCTTGACCGTATCCGGCCTTGCGGCGATTGCCCGACGGCGCCGCAAATCGAAGCCTGGTTGGCTGCCCGCCTGGCCCAGTTTCTGGGCATTGCGGCAGAACGCATCGACATTGCCGTTCCCTTTAGCGACTACGCCCTCGATTCCTCCGTAGCCGTCACCGTCACCACGGAGATGGGCAACTGGCTCGGTCGCGATCTTGAACCTACCCTCTTTTGGGAATTCATCAACATCGAATCGGTCGCCGAACACCTCGGCGCCTAATCAATGTTTGAAAAACCAGTTGCCCCGGCTCACCATCGAGGAGCAGACTATGGATTCTGTCGCCAATCTCAATCAGGATGCGTTCGGCAATACGCTGCCCCAAACAGAAGCACCCTTTAAATTCAATGTTTTCGATCCCGCTTTTCACGAAGATCCCTATCCGTTTTATGACCGTCTGCGCCGCGAATTTCCCATCTATCGCAACTTTATGGGTGCCTGGGTATTTACCCGCTACAGCGATATCAAATCCATCCTGCGCGACCGGCGCTTTCGCGTCCTCGACAAGCCCGGCTGGATCAAAAACAAAAATCGCTATCTCACACCGGATCAGGGAAACTTCGATGCCCTGGTCCGCTCCAGCAGCAAGTTTTTCTTCTTCCTGGAGCCTCCCGATCACGGCCGGTTGCGGGGACTGATCACCAAGGCTTTTAGCGCGAGTTTTGTCGATCGGCTGCGTCCGCACGTCGAGGCGACCCTGGCGGATTTGCTGGGTAAGGTGCGCGAGCAAGGTGCGATGGACATCATGGCCGACTTGGCCTGCCCGCTTCCGGCCATCGTCATTGCCCGGCTCATCGGAGTGCCGGCGGCGGATTATGCCCGGTTGGGGCACCTCTCGGACGAACTGGCGCGCATCTTCGACCCGGTGATTTCCCTGGAAGGCTATCTGCACTTGAATGCGGTGGTCGAGGAATTCGGAACTTATTTTCTTGGTCTTGTCGCCCAGCGCAAGCGACAGCCGGGCACGGATCTCATCGACAGTTTGATCGCCGCCCAGGAGGAAGGCAACCGCCTCAGCGAGGAGGAAGTGGTCGCCGTCTGTATGCAGTTGTTTGCCGGGGGTGAAGAGACGACGGTCAATCTTATCGGCAACGGCATGCTCGCCCTGCTGACCCATCCGGAGCAACTGGAACTGCTGCGCAGTAAACCGGAGATCATCGCCGGCGCGGTCGAGGAGTTGCTGCGCTACGACAGTTCGATTCAACTGGTCGCCCGGGCGGCAATCGAGGATATCGAGATAGAAGGTTGCACGATTGGCGCCGGTGAGCACGTACATCTGTACCTGGGGGCAGCCAACCGCGACCCGGCCCAGTTTTTCGATCCCCACAGATTGGATCTTACCCGCGCCGACAACCGCCATCTCGCCTTCGGCGACGGCATTCACCATTGCTTTGGCGGTCCGCTGGCGCGTGTGGAAGGTCAGGTCGTCTTTCAGACCCTGGTGCAGCAATTCCCGAAGCTGCGCCTCGCGGAGGGGCGCAAGCCCGAGCGGCGCGAAGGAACGCTCCTGCGCGGGCTGAAGCGGTTGCCTGTCACCTTTTGATGGTTGCGGGAGCAAACGGCATGAATAGAGAACCGATCGCCATCGTCGGGATGGGCTGCCGCTTTCCCGGCGGGGCCGACAGCCCCGGCCAATTCTGGCGGCTGCTGTGCGATGGGGTCGATGCGATTAGCGATCTGCCCCCCGCGCGCTGGAATCTGGCGGATCTTGACACACTGGAAGCCGGGGCATCTGAGATGAAGCACGCGCGCCGGGGCGGATTTCTGGAGCAGGTGGACCGGTTCGATGCCGAATTTTTTGGCATCTCCCCGCGGGAGGCCGCCACCATGGACCCGCAGCAGCGTCTGGTCCTGGAGGTGGCCTGGGAAGCGCTCGAAGATGCCTGCCAGGTTCCGGGGCGGCTGGCAGGCACTCGCACCGGTGTCTTCGTGGGTCTGTCGAGCTTCGATTATTACGAACTGCTGATGGCGGATGGCCGCAACTTCGATGCCTACCTGGGCACCGGCAACACCAACTGTGTTGCGGCCAATCGCCTTTCCTATGTGCTCGATCTCAAAGGACCGAGTCTGGCGGTCGATGCCGCCTGCTCCTCCTCGCTGGTGGCGGTGCATCTGGCCTGCCAGAGCCTCTGGAACGGCGAGTCCGATCTGTGCGTAGCGGCCGGGGTGCACGTGATGTTGTCCCCCAGGATTACGATGAGCTTCATCAAGGCGGGAATGATGGCGGCGGACGGCCGCTGCAAAACCTTCGACGCCCGTGCGGACGGCTACGTCCGCAGCGAAGGGGCCGGCGCGCTTGTCTTGAAGCCGCAGTCCTCAGCCCTGGTAGACGGCAACCGGATCTATGCGGTGATTCGAGGGAGCGGAACGAATCACAACGGCCGCAGCAACGGCCTGAGCGCTCCCAACCCCCGCGCCCAGCAAAGCCTGCTGCGGCAGGTCTGGCGGCAGGCGGACGTCCTGCCGGGCCAGGTCCAGTACGTCGAAGCCCACGGGACAGGCACCGCCCTCGGGGATGCGATGGAGGGCAAAGCCCTGGGAGCGGTTCTATCCGAGGGCTATCCCGGTGGGCGCTCCTGCCTGGTCGGTTCAGTCAAGACGAACATCGGCCATCTCGAGGCCGCCGCCGGAATCGCCGGGATTATCAAAGTCGCCCTGGCCCTCCACCACCGGCAAATACCTCCCAATCTGCACTTTGAGCAACCAAATCCGCACATTCCTTTCGAACGCCTTCCTCTGCAGGTCGTGCGGGAGTTGACCCCCTGGGAGCCTGGGGGCGAATCGCGCCTGGCCGGGGTGAGCGCCTTCGGCTTCGGCGGCACCAACGCCCACCTCCTGCTGCAAGAAGCCCCCCCCGAACCGGCCGCCCCCCCCATCCACCCGCCCATCCCCCACCTGCTCACCCTCACCGCCCGCTCCGATGCCGCCCTGCGCCAACTGGCCGTGCGCTTCGCCGATCACCTGGGCGCCGCCCACCCCGCCCACCTGCCGGATATCTGCTTTTCAGCCAACGCCGGACGCACACGGTTCGCCTTTCGGCTGGCGCTCGTGGCGGAGCACCCCGCCGAGATGGCAGGTCTGCTGGCAGCTTTCGGCGCGGGCCAAAGGCTGCCGGGGCTGCACTTTGGCCACAGCGCGCGGCGGCGGACGACAGATGTCGGCGATGAGGCCTATCCGGGGCCGGCAAGCTCGTCGGTAGAGCGGCGGCGGATGCTGGAGGTGCTGGGCGGGCAGTTCGTGGCAGGCTCGGCGGTGGAGTGGGGGCGGTTGGCGGGGGATGGGCGGATGCGGCGGGTGTCGCTGCCGACCTACCCCTTCGAGCGGCAACGCCACTGGATGGCACCGGAGCAGCCGCCGTTGCCGGTGCACCCCACTCCTGCAAAAGTCCCCCAGCCGCCTCATTCTCCGCGCGACCGGTTGGCCGCCTACGTTCAGAAGCAGGTGATGGACGTACTGAAGCTGCACTCCGCACAAACCTTCGAGCCCGAACGCTCGTTGAGCGATCTGGGCCTCGACTCGCTGATGCTGGTGGAACTGCGCGACCACTTTACTCGCGATCTGCAGGTCACTTTGTCCCCTGCCCGCCTGCTGCGCAACCCGAGTATCGACGAACTGGTGGAGGAATTGTCGAAACATCTGCGCGAAAAGGCGCCTGCCGCGCAGCCGCAGCGGCTGGGCGATGCGCCTGTGCAGGAGACAGTCTGGCTTGCGCACCGCCTGCACCGACCAAAGGCGCGGCTGCGGCTGTTTTGTTTTCATCACCTGGGGGGCGGCGCTTCTGTGTTCCGGCAGTGGGCCGATGCTCTGCCTGCCGACGTGGAAGTCTGCCCCGTGCAATTTCCCGGCCGGGAGGAGCGCATCGCCGAAATGCCGCTCACCAGCTTTTGCGCGGCGATTGAGCTGCTCGCCCAGGTGCTCGAACCTCATCTCGATAGGCCGTTTGCCCTGTACGGCCACAGCATGGGCTCGCTGGTGGGTTTCGAGCTTGCCCATCGGCTTGGGGAGCACCACGGTCTGCAGCCGGAACACCTGTTTGTGGGCGGTCTGTGGGCTCCTCAGCTGCACGCGGCCCATATGGCGAACCGGCCGGCCTGGCAGAGCGAAACCCTCTCGACCCTGCTGGAAATCCCGGCGGCGCTGCGCACCGAGGAACAGTTCATGGCCCAGTTGTGGCCTGCCATAGAAGCGGATGACCGCCTGTGCCGAAGCTATAGCTACCAGGAGCGCACCTGTCTGCTGGGCTGTCCGCTCACGGTCTTTGGCGGTCTGCAGGACCGCGTGGCCGGCCGCGAGGAGTTGACGGCCTGGAACCGGCACACCAACGGCATCTTCAGGCTGCAGATGTTTCCTGGAAGACACCTGTTTCTCAACGACAGTCGGGACGCGCTGCTCAAAGTGCTCGCCCGCTCACTGGCACCGGCCCGCTCAGTTTACTGAACATGCTGTACCTCTATCCCGGCTCGACGATGGAAACCGACCACTTTCCTGCGCCCTCGTCCAAATATCTGCCCGGCGGCAAAGTGCGGGTAACGACCGCCAACGCCCATCTGCAGGCCCGCTACCGGAGCGTGGGCCTGGTGACCCTTGGGATTCCCGCCCTGGGAACCCTGGCGGCCCTGGGCCTGCTGGCCTTCCAGCCGCTTCGGCTTCTGGATGTCGCATTGCTGCTGGGGATGTACGTCCTGACGGTGTTCGGCCTGGAAGTCGGCTACCATCGCCACTTCGCCCACGGCGCCTTCAAGGCGAGTCCACCGGTGCGGGTCAGCCTGGCGGTTCTAGGTGGAATGGCCGCCTCCGGACCGCTCGTCTACTGGGCTGCCACCCACCGCCTCCACCACCATTTCCCGGACGAGCCCGGCGATCCCCATTCGCCCTATCTCAAAGCCGACCGGCCGCTTGGGCGGCTGCCGGGCCTCTGGCACGCCCACACCGGCTGGATGCTCGACAGCGAAATTACCAACTGCGCACTCCTGGCCCGAGATCTGCTGCGCGATCTCGATGTCAGCCGCCTCAGCCGCCGGTACTACCTCTGGGTGCTGCTCGGGCTGTTGCTTCCCGCCCTCGTGGGAGGACTGGCAAGCGCGACCTGGATGGGAGCCCTGCAGGGGCTGCTGTGGGGTGGAATGGTCCGCATCTTCCTGGTGCACCAGCTCTACATCGGCGCCCTCAATTCCGTCTGCCACCTGCTGGGTGATCGCCCTTTCGCCACTGGAGATTTGAGCACCAACAACGCCTGGCTCGCTCTTCCTACCCTGGGCGAGTCCTGGCACAACAACCACCACGCCTTTTGCAGCTCGGCTGTGACTGGTCTGGAGTGGTGGCAGATCGACCCGAGCGGCTGGTGCATTCGGCTGCTCGCTGCTGTCGGCCTGGTCTGGGAGGTAAAGATTCCGAGCCAAGCAACGATCGCCGCCAGGAGGCAAGGCCGATGAATACCGCTGCGACGGCCCAGGCTTGCGCCTCGGCGCAGGCCATTCAATACCACTACGACCTGGGAGACGAATTTTACCGGCTGTGGCTCGACAGCAGCATGACCTATTCCTGCGGGCTTTGGGAAGCAGACGGCACGCTGGAGGAGGCCCAGGCCCGCAAGATCGACCATCACATCCGCGAAGCCCAGGCCGCGGGGGGCGGCCGGGTCCTGGACATCGGCTGCGGCTGGGGGGGAACACTGCGGTCGTTGGTCGGGGCGCACGGTGTCGCCCGGGCCGTCGGACTCACCCTGAGCCAAACCCAGGCCACCTGGATCGCCGCTTTTGGCCATCCGCGCATCGAAGTCCGGCTCGAAAGCTGGCAGGACCATGCGCCGGAAGAACCTTACGACGCGATCATCTCCGTGGGCGCTTTCGAGCACTTCGCCAGACCGGAGCTCACCGGTGCGCAAAAAGGGCAAGTCTACCGCGAGTTTTTCGAACGTTGCCACGGTTGGCTGCCGCCCGGCGGTCGGCTCTCGCTGCAGACGATCGCCTACGGCAACGTCCCCAAGCAGCAGATGCATCCATTTTTCTCCAGCGAGATCTTCCCCGAATCGGACTTGCCGACCCTGATGGAGATCGCCCAAGCGAGCGCGCGCACGTTCGAAGTGATCGCTTTGCGCAACGACGCGGAGGATTACCGGCTCACCTGCCAAAGCTGGCTGACGCGCTTGAAATCGCACCGGGCGCAGGCCGTGGCCCTGGTCGGGGAGGCGGCGGTCAGCCGATACGAGAAGTATCTGGCGCTGTTTGTGCTCAGCTTTCGCACCAGGGCTATGCACCTGCTGCGCATTACCCTGCGCCGCAACGACCGACTTTTTGAGCAGCAAGGCGACCACCAGACGACGCACGATTGGCAAAGTCCAGATACCAGGGCAAGGTCGGCGGCGACTCCCGGCATGCAGGGGGGAGGTTTCTACGACGCGCACTCCGACTCTCAAAAGCTCGCTCTAGTCTCGGCGCAGGCGCTGATTGCCGGAGCGGTCCGCCGCATCCCGCCGCCCACGGACAGCCGACCGTTTACGATCGTCGATTACGGCTGCTGCGAAGGCCGGAACTCCCTGATGGCCGTCCAGTGGGCTCTCGACGCCCTTGCCGGCCGAGAAGATCTCCAACCGACCATTTGTGTCATCCACAACGACCTGCCCACCAACAATTTCAACGGGTTGTTCCGCAACCTGGGCTCTACTGAGTGCTGCCTGGAGACGGCCAACGGGTGTCCAATCTATGTCTTCGCCGCCGGCCGTTCGTTCTACGGCCAGATCCTCCCCAGCGGCTCAGCCAGTTTCGGCCTCTCGTCGACCGCTTTGCACTGGTTAAGCCGTCTGCCTGTGGTGCACTTTCCGGAACACACCTACTCCGGATGGGCCAGGGGGCCGGTGCGCGAGGCTTTCGCCGCGCAATCCCGCCAGGATCTGACGGCTTTTTTGTCCTGCCGGGCTCAAGAAACCCGGCCCGGTGGACGGCTGGTGCTGTTGATGCTCGGGCGGGCGGATGCCGGTGAACTGGCAGGGATCGACGGCGAGAAAATCAGTGGATTGATGACGACCGAACTGATGAACCAGGTGCTCCTCGCAATGGTGGAAGACGGCACCCTCGATCGCCAGCAATACCACGACTTTTTCTATCCCACCTACTGCCCGTCTCTGGCGGAGGTGCTCGCCCCGCTCCAGGAACCCGGCTCGCCGCTGGTAGAGCAATATACCGTCGAGCATGCCGAGGTGCAGGCTCTGCCCTGTCCTCTCTACACCCGCTACCGGCAGAGCGGCAATCTCCAGGAGTACGCGCAGGCGTACACGGCCTTCATCCGGGCATTCAGCGAACCGCTGTTTGCCCAAACCCTTTTTCGCGACCGAGCGCGCTGGCTGGAGAATTACTACGCCGCAGTACACAGCCGCATCGCCCGCAGTCCGCGAGCGTTTGTCTACGAACAAGTGCAGTTGCAGCTTGTTTTGGCCAGAAATTGATCCGGCCCGACTTTATACCCATCAGGATATCCTCCACCATGCCAGAGCCTGCCGAGCAGCCCGAGTCCGTCAAGGGCTGGACCCGTTTGACCCGACGGCGAGACGTTCTTGACGATCCGTACATTCATCGCTACCAGAGGCGGCATTTCTTTTTCTTCGATATTCTGCCTGCGATCGGGACCGTGGCGGCGGTGGCACTGTCGTGGGTCTGGCCCCCCGGCCCCATCGAGGGGAGTTTGTTGCTGGGTTTGTGGCTGGTGACCGGCTTCGGCGTCACCGTCGGCTACCACCGTCTGTTTACCCACCGCTCCTTCAGCGCGGCTCCCTGGGTCCAGGCGCTGCTGGCCGTCTCGGGCTCGATGGCCGGCCAGGGCTCGGTCATCTCCTGGGTGGCGCTGCACCGGCGCCACCACGAATTGAGCGACCAGCCCGGCGATCCCCATTCGCCCAACCTGCACGGTCGAGATCCGGTAGGCCGCCTGCGCGGTCTGCTGCACGCCCATCTGCTCTGGATGCGGCAACACGAGTATCCCAACGTCGTGTGCTATGCCTCGGATTTGTTGCGCGACCGGTCGTTGCTGCAGGTCAACGGTCTGTATCTCTGGTGGGTGCTGCTGGGCCTCGCTATCCCCTCGCTGGTGGGCTGGTGGCTGCACGGCCATGTTGCCGGGCTGCTGCTCGGGTTTCTCTGGGGTGGGGCGGTGCGCATGTTTGTCCTGGGCAATATCATCTGGTCGATCAATTCTTTTTTGCACAGCTTCGGCCCCCGGCTTTTTGCGACGCGCGAGCACAGCCGCAACAGTGCCGTGCTGGCGCTGGTCAGTTTTGGTGAATCCTGGCACAACAACCACCACGCCTTTCCCACTTCCGCCGCCTTCGGCCTCGCCTGGTACCGCCTCGACCCCGGCTACTGGCTCATCTGGCTTTTGGCGCGACTGGGGTTGGCCTGGGATGTGAAGGTGCCCTCCGAGGAGCAAATCCGGCTGAAGCGGGCTTGAGCGACAGCTTGCAACGACTACAGACAAGGAGTTTTGCCATGATGGACATTTCCGTTTCCCAATCTGCCATCGCCGAGTGGATGCAAGCCTATATCGGCGATTTTCTGAATGTGGACGCTCAGCAAGTGGACGTTCAAACCGATTTTGAACGCTTCGGCCTCGACTCGGCGATTGTGGTATCGCTGGTCAGTGAACTGGAGGAGTGGCTGGAGCTGGAACTATCGCCGTCATTGCTGTTCGAATACCCGACGATCGACGCGATGTCGCAACATCTCTATGGCCGGAAACTGCCAGTGTCGTCGGCCCAGCCGGTGCAACCGTGAGCGAGTTGTCCGCTCAAACCTGGGGCGGCTCGGCCGAGGGGATCCGCCACCATTACGATGTCAGCCACGCCTTTTACAGTCTCTGGCTGGATGAGTCGATGACCTACTCCTGCGCCCTGTGGGAGGCGGATGCTCCCGATCTGCCTTTGTCGCTCGCCCAACAGCAGAAGCTCGATTTTTTTATTCGCGCCGCCGGTGCCGTCGGTGCCGCTTGCACCCTCGATATTGGCTGCGGTTGGGGCTCACTGCTGGGGCGAATGACGGGGGTCTATGGGGTGCGGCGGGCTGTGGGTCTCACCCTCAGCGAAGCGCAGGCATCTTACCTCCGCTCCTTGGGGCTTACCGGCGTCGAGGTGCGCACAGAAAGCTGGACTGCGCACACTCCTACCGCAGCCTACGATGCCATTGTCTCGATTGGCGCGTTCGAGCATTTTGCCCAACCGGATCAATCGAGCCCTGAGAAAATTCGGGTCTATCGCGCCTTTTTTGAGCGCTGCCACCGGTGGCTTTCAGCCCCGGGGCGACTGTCCTTGCAAACGATTGCCTACGGGACGCTCCGCCCCGAAGAAGCCAACCGCTTTATCCAGTCAGAAATCTTTCCCGACTCGGAATTGCCGCGTTTGGAGGAGATCGTCGCAGCCAGCGACGGTTTGTTTGAGCTTGCCCTACTGCGCAACGACCGCCTGGACTATGCCCGCACCTGCGAAGCGTGGCTTTCCCGTTTGCGTTCCCGGCGCGAAGAGGCCGTCACCCTGGTGGGGGAGCCGGTGGTCGAGCGCTACGAGCGCTATTTGAAGTTGTCGGCCGTGGGCTTTCGCATGGGCAAAATCGGGTTGCTGCGCCTGGTGCTGCGACCGATCCGTTCGCACTGGAGCCGCCCGTCATGACCGAACCGACCATGGCCCCAGCATCCCGCCCGCCCGCCGAGCGACCCTTGCGGTTTAACCCCTTCGATCCGGAGTTTCGCCGCGACCCTTACCGCGTTTACGCCCGTCTGCGGGAGGCAGTGCCTGTCCACCGCAGCCTGGGCATGTGGGTACTGACGCGCCACGCCGATGTGATCGCCGTGCTCAAAGATCCGCGCTTCAGTTCCAGCCAGATTCCGCAGTCGGTCCGCCAGCGCAGCGAAAGTCCTGCGCAAGCACAGACCAATCCGCTGGCCCAATTGGCCGCCAAATCGATTGTCTTTACCGATGAACCCGACCACACCCGTCTTCGCCATCCGGTCGTCAGGGCGCTCAAGCGCCGGACGCTCGAGCAGGAGCAGGCCCACATCGCTCGGGTGGCCACCCAACTGCTCGACCGGGTGAGTACAGCCGACCGGATGGATGCGGTCGCCGATTTTGCCGACAGGCTGCCGCTGCAATTTATGGCCGAATCGATGGCGCTACCGCCTGCCAGTTGGCAGACAGTGCGCGAGTGGACCCATCAACTGCGCTATCTGCTGGAGCCGGGGCTGATGGCCGGGGCGGATTTCCCCCGGGTCCAGGCGGTGCTTTGCGAGGCGATCACTTTTTTCGAGGCCCTGCTTTGCGAGCGGCGCAGGCGGCCCGGCGACGATCTGATTAGCGCCCTGGGTGCCGGGCGGCTCGAAGACGGTTGCTTGAGCGAGGCGGAGATCGTCTTCAGTTGCATCATGATGTTCGTGGCCGGCCACGAAACCACCCGCGGTTTGATCGCCAACGGTCTGCTCGCGCTGCTGCAGCACCCCGAACAACTGGAGCGTCTTCGGCGGCACCCCGAAACGATGGGTGCTGCCGTCAGCGAAATGCTGCGCTATGAAAGCCCGTTGCAGCAGACCAAGCGCCGGGCGACTGCAACCGTGGAAATGGGCGGTTGGACCGTCAAACCGGGTGAGCAGGTGCTGCTTTGTCTCGGGGCGGCCAATCGTGACCCGGCCCGCTTCGACCAACCGGACCGCTTCGACATCGCCCGCACCGACACTGCGCATCTGGCTTTTGGGCAGGGCATGCACCATTGTCTGGGTGCCGTCCTCGCCCAACTGGAGGCCCAGGTGGCTTTGCGCGTGTTGCTCGCTCGCTTTGAGAAGTTGGAATTGCTGAGTGATTGCCCCGAGTGGTTGGACCACAGCTTCATCCTGCGTGGGCTGAAGTCTCTTCCTGTACGGTTTGGCCGATGAATTCACCGATCGATCATTTCACGGCCTTGCCGCTTTTTGCCGCAGCGGAGTGGTTCCGCTGGTGCACCCCGAATCCGCGTGCCCGGCTGCGGCTGTTCTGTTTTCCCCACGCGGGCTGCGGCGCGTCGGTCTACCGCGGTTGGCGCGAATCGCTGCCTGCGGCGATCGAAGTGCGGCCCTGCCAATTGCCCGGCCGTGAGAACCTGACCCGGTTGCCGATGCCCTGCCGGTTGCCGGAACTGATCGAAGCGATAGCCTCGATCATCGCCCCCCACCTCGACCGGCCTTTTGCCTTTTTTGGGCACAGCATGGGGGCGCTCGTCGGTTTCGAGTTGGCGCGGCAGTTGCGGCGGCGGCACCTGCCGCCGCCGGTCTGTCTGATGGTGGCCAGCCGCCGGGCGCCGCAACTGACCTCCCCGATGCCCGCGGGCGATGTGCTTTCGGAGGCGGCGCTTGTGGCCTGGGTGCGCAAAGTCGGCGGCACCCCCGAAGCCCTGCTGGCCCACCCGAAGTGGCGGGAACACTACCTGGGCATTTTGCGGGCCGACTTAAAACTTACGGAGCACTACGTTTACCAGCCGGAGCCGCCGCTTGGTTGTCCCGTATATGTCTACGGCGGTGCGCACGACACGGTCGTCACCCACGCACAACTGGCGGCTTGGCGGGAGCAGACCAGCGGCGCGTTTGCCCTGCAGATGCTCCCGGGCGGCCATATTTTTGACCCGCCAATGGTGAAAGAACAACTCGAAAGTATGGCGGCCCGCCTCGGCCCTTTTTTGATTTGAGTCCCGTCGGCTCGGGTGCAACTGCTCCCGCTCAGCTCTTTGCAACCGTAACTTTAAGGATGAATGCTCCCGTCGGGCATCGTCGCCCCAGCCAGCAGCACCCCCTCCAGATTCGCCCCCTTGCAGTTCGCACTGTCCAGATTCGCTTCGCGCAGGTCCACCCCGCGCAAGTCCGCACTGACCAGCACAGCTTCGATCAGGTTCGCCTTGGAGAGGTTGGCTTCGCGCAAATCGGTATCGCACAGGTTGGCGTCAAACAGTTTGGCCCCCCGGCAATCCGCCCCCTTGAGGTTCACTCCCCGCAAATTGGCACTGACAAAACGTGCCTCACGCAGGATAGACCGCTCCAGATTTGCTTCCTGCAGTTGCGCTTCGTCTAGACAGGTTTCCGAAAGATCGGCCCCCGCTAGGTTGGCCCGCTGCAGATGGACCCCCGTCAGCTGAGTGCCCGCAAGATCCGCTCCGGGCAACTGCCGGCCTGTGACCGGCGGCAGGTTGACCAGTTCCCACACCGTCCGCCATTTGGAATCCAACTGCGTCTTGTCGTCGATGAGAATCCCTTCGAGGCTGGTGTAGTGGTCGAAGGTCCCCCCGCGTAGGTTCGCGCCGCGCAGGTCCGCTCCTTTGAGGAACGCACGGATGAAATGAGCACCCGGCAACTCCACACCGCGCAAGTCTTCTTTTTCTAGATCGGCCAAAACGAAATAGCGCTCACCCCGGGCGTAGCGCTCCAGCAACTCCTGGGCGCTGTGCACCCTTTGTTTGTCCTGAGCAGCAGCAGATTTGAGGTCTTGCAAAAATGTTAAAAAGTAATGCCAGTCTTGAAGAACCGCCTTGAAATAGTTTTTCAGCATGCTTTTGCACCTCCTTGACTAGGGTTCCGGACGTGCAGAGCTCGTGGCCTGCTCTGCTGCACTCTGCCCGATGGCTGAACCGCCCAAGTACCCCAACGCTCCGCCGGTCAGGCCCCCCACTGCTCCCCCGACGATCGTACCGATACCTGGTAAGACGGTGGTACCGATGGTCGCCCCTAGACCACCCCCTACTTGTGCCGCGGCCCACCCGCCTGCCCAACCACCCGCAATGCGGACTCCTTCGACGACGGCAGGGTCCCAATCGCCGCTGTGAAGAGCGGTGTCGATTGCACTGCCCATCGCCCAGGCATCAAGAAACACCCCTCCTGCCAGTACTGCCCGGCCGGGAAGTTTTGTCGCCTCCAAAGTCCGGCCAAGGGTGTTAGCCAATGTCCCAGCTTTGATTTCTGTGTGGTTTCTAATGCCGAAAGCTGTCCAAGCGCCGTCTTGGTTCCAGTGCCAGCCGACTTTGTATATTTTCTCTCCGGTCAGCGGGTCTTTTTTGACGCTGCCGCTGACCGGGTCCTGATCCGGAAATGGCCCAAAGTCCAACCGTAAACCTTTCCACTTGGTCGGATTGCCGGTCAAGGAATCTATCCGGTTGATGTAGACCTGACCGGTCGGCTTCGGAAATCCCGAGATGTCCCGAAACGATAGGTTGAAGTTTTTGGGTTTGCCCTGAGGTTCCTCAAACTGCTTCCAAATCGGGTAGGTCAGCTCCTGCACCAAACCCAGGCCCGTCAGACCCGCTTCTCCCACATCAGTGAGCCACTCAGGGACCGACTCCGCTTCAGGGCCGGGCGACTCCTCGCTACCCGCTCCTTCCACCTCGGCTCTCAGCTGAGCCTGCAACACTCGCGCCTTCTCAAAACCATTCCCTTTCTGCACGTCGAGCGGTGCACCGGCGGCTGCCCAGTCTTCCTGGCCTTCCCCATCGCTCTTCTCGGTGGCTGCCCACGCGGACAACGCCTCCCAGTTCGCCCAGTCGTCACTGGCGACAGTATCGTTGTCGAAGCCCAAGGTTGCCTCCGACACTTCGCCGTCCGCGAAAGTATCGCCAGTCGGCGCCTCTGCCTCCGCAACGACGGCGTCTTGAATAGGGTTTTGTGATGCCCCCTCCCAGAACACCGTGTTCGCTTCCCAGGAGCTTGCAACAACGGTGGCATCGTCAATAAAGGGCTCACCGCCGTCCGCATCCTCCCCAAAATCGGCGATGTCATTACCAGTCGTAGAAGCGGCGGCTCCCCCAGCCAAGGCGTCGGCCGCCGGGTCCGCAAAAGCCAGCCGAGCCTGGTGTAGCGCGCTGCACCGTTCAAGGGCGCTCTGGCAGTCCTCCCAGCCCTGGCTGTTCCATAGCTGCGGGTTGGGCATGGCGCCGAAAAAAACAGCGGTGGCGTCGTCGGCCTGGTCGGCGCTGTCTGCTTGGAGGCTGTGAGCGCTGACGCCGTCAAAAGTGCCCTCCCCCTGGGCGTCGCCGGGGCCGACAGCGGCTGCCAGTAGCCCGGTATCGCCCGTGTCCGGCTCCTCTAGCGGATAGGAGTTCTCAAACCCCGCCGATTCTTCGAGGCTGGCATCATCCTGTCTATTGGTATTGGTGTCCACAGTTCAGGCAAGTCAAGAATTGTCGGCATATTAACAAAAGATTTCTCAGTCGGCAATGCTGCATAGGCTCGAAGTAACTGACGTTTATTCAAAGGAGCAAGACATGCACAACGCAAATGTCCAGGTGCGAACGCTCAAAAAGTGGTTCGCCCCCGCCTGCGCTGTAATGCTTGCGGCCACCTGGCTGCTCGCCAAACCCACTGGGGCGCAGACCGCCGCTTCTGTACTGGTGCGCGGCGGGCCGCTGCACGGTGCCAACGGCCTGGCCTTCGACAGCAAAGACCAGCTGCACATTGCCAGCCTGCGCGGCCGGGAGGTCGTTCGGGCCGGCTCCCGCACCGGTGCCATCCTTGAGCGCTTCGGCCCGGCTCAGGGGGTAGAAGGGCCGGACGACATCACCTTCGGCCCGGACGGCTCTTTGTACTGGACGTCGATCTTGACTGGAGAAGTCGGCCGCCTCTCACCCGAGGGCACCAAGAGCACCGTGGCGGTGCTGCCCAGCGGCGTCAATCCTCTGACGTTCTCGGCGGACGGGCGGCTGTTCGTCGGCCTGTCCTTTTTCGGCGACGCCCTTTACGAACTCGATCCCGACGGCGAAGTGCCCCCGCGGTTGATCGCTTCGAATTTCGGTGGACCGAACGGCTTCGACTTCGGTCCCGACGGCTTTTTGTACAGCCCGATCATGTTCAAAGGCCAGGTCGCCCGCATCGATGTCGATACAGGCGCCATCACGCCGGTGGCCGAAGGTTTCGGCTTTCCGGTGGCAGCCAAGTTCGATGCGCAAGGCCGCCTATACGTGGTAGACCTTGCGACCGGTGAAGTCGTGCGCGTCGATCCCCAAAGCGGGCAAAAGCAAGTGATCGCCCTCCTCCCGCCCGGCCTGGACAATCTGGCCTTCGACTCTGAAGATCGTCTGTTTGTCTCCAGCGCCGTGGACGGTTTCGTCGTCGAGGTTCTGGCCGACGGCAAGATTCGCCGAGTGATCGAGGGCGGTCTGATTGCCCCCGGCGGTGTTGCCGTCGTGCCGCGCCCCGACGGTGGGGAATCGGTGTTTGTGGCCGACTGGACCGCATTGCGCGAATTTGGAAACTTGAAAGGCCGGCAGCTCAGCGTCGAAAGATCGCTCATCGGGGTTTCCGCCCTCTCCTCCCCATTCACGGTCGCACCCGACGGCGACAACCTGCTGTTGTCTTCCTGGTTCGGCAACACGGTGCAAATTTGGGATCCGGCAGCAAAGACGATTACCGGCAGTTACAGTTTCGATGCTCCCTTAAATGCGATTCGCTTCCAAGGCGATCTGGTTGTCGCCGAATTCGGCAGCGGCAAAGTCGTTCGCGCCAAAGCCTCGAACCCGGACCAGCGGGAGACACTCGCCGACAATCTAGGGGAGCCGGCGGGTCTGGCGGCGACTACCAGCGATCTCTGGGTGAGCGATCGCGCCGCCGGCAGTGTGTTGAAAATTGTGGCGGATGGGCAGCCGTTGAACCCGCCGCTCACAGTAGCCAGTGGGCTTGAGGCACCGGAGGGTCTGGCGGTGGAACCCGACGGCAAGCTGCTGGTCGTCGAAAGCGGGGCAGGCCGCCTTTCGCGCCTGGATCCAAAAACCGGAAAAGCCACTACGCTCATCAATAATCTCAGCATCGGCCTGGAGGGCATACCCGGCACTCCACCCACCTACGTCTTCAACGGTGTAGCGCTGGACAAACGGGGCAGCGTCTATGTCACCGGCGACAAGACGAACGTGCTGTACCAGTTCAAGAGATAACGACGGACAGCCCCTTAGCGGACGGCGGCCCATCAACATCGCTGCTGAAGCCTACTGCAATCCCTTCGCCAGGTGGTCGAAGTACTTGCTGGCTTCTCCGGCCGCCTCCGGCCCGACCACCGAAGCCACCACCTCGCGCAGGGCGTTGATGCCCTTGACGGTGGCGTCGATAGGCACACCCAGGGAGGTGTAGGTCTCCTTGAGGCCATTGAGGACGTACTCGTCGAGCAGGCTGGTGTCGCCGGCCACCATCGCAAAAGTCGCGTAGCGCAGGAAGTACTCCATGTCGCGGATGCAGGCGGCGAAGCGGCGGGCGTAGTACATGTTGCCGCCGGTGCGCGTCAGAGTGCTGTAGAGCAGGGCTTTGGCGGTCGCTTCTTTGATGATCGATTGGGCGTTGGCGCTGATCGCCGCCGCTGAGCGCACCCGCAGTTCACCGGTCGCAAAGTAGGCTTTGAGCTGATCGACCGCGGCGTTATCGAAGTATTTGCCCTGGGAGTCGTACTTGGCGATGACCGTGCTGATGGCGTCTTTCATAAGTCAGTGATGCTGAACAGGTTCTCCTGGGCACGAGTGTAACCCCTATTGCGGATTCAAGAACGCGCCGGGGCCGACAAATTCGATTTTCACCCGGTCGCCGGTCTTCAGTTGCAATCTGGCGGCCGTCCCGGCGTTGAATTCAACCACCTGATCGACGTCGATACTCCCCTGTGGGCCGTAGGTCGGACAGCGCTCCACCTTGCAGGGCGGCACGTCGGCGGCGATGTGGACGATGGTGCCCCGGTAGGCAAAGACCATGTCGAGGGGAATCAACGTGTTGCGCATCCAGAAGGCGGCCGGTCGGGGCGGCTCGAAGATAAAGAGCATTCCCCGGTCGGCGGGCATCTGGGTGCGGAACATCAGGCCCGTCGCCTGCTGCTGCACCGTGCGCGCCACCTCCAGTTTGAAGGTCTGCTTGCCGAAGGTGATCTGCGCTTCGAGGGGCAGGCGCTGGGGTTGTCCGGTTTGCTGGGCCGACGCGGGCACCGCCCATAGCGACAGGGCTAATCCGGCCCAAAGTGCGCGACGATGTAGTGGCTTCATGAGGGTTATCGTAGCGTTTTCTGTCGACCGAACCGGCCGCTCCAGGGCACCCGATGCTGAAGATAAAGGTTTGTGACTGCCCGGGTCTATCATGGAAAAACTGCACTCGCTTCTTCCATGCGTTCCGACTACTGCGGCACTTTGCGCTCCGAGCACATCGGCAAAACCGTCTCCCTCTACGGCTGGATCGACGGCTGGCGCGATCACGGCGGCGTTATTTTTCTTGACTTGCGCGATTATACGGGCGTTGTTCAGATCGTCTCCGACCCGCAGCGCACCCCCGAGAGCTACCACCTCGCCAGTTCTTTGCGCAACGAATACGTCGTGCGCGTCGAAGGCCGGGTGAGCGCCCGCCCCGAGCACTCCCTCAACCCGCGCCTTTCCACCGGCACGGTCGAAGTCTACGCCGATACCCTCGAAGTGCTCAACCGGGCCGAGACCCCGCCCTTTGCGATCTCCAAGGACGAGGAAGTCGACGAGAAATTGCGCCTCAAGTTTCGCTATCTCGATTTGCGCCGCGGGCGGATGCAAAAACTGTTGCGCCTGCGCCACTGGGTCATGCAGATCGTGCGCCGCCACCTCGACGAGCGCGGGTTTACCGAGATCGAGACGCCAGTACTGGTCAAATCCACCCCCGAAGGGGCGCGCGACTACCTGGTGCCCTCGCGGGTCAACCCTGGCGATTGGTTCGCCCTGCCGCAGTCGCCGCAGCTATTCAAGCAACTGTTGATGGTCGCGGGCTTCGACCGCTACTACCAGATCGCCCGCTGCTTCCGTGACGAAGATCTGCGCGCCGACCGCCAGCCGGAATTTACCCAGCTCGACATAGAGATGAGCTTCCTGTCGATGGAAGAAATCATCGCCCTCAACGAAGGGTTGGTGGCCGCCATTCTCCAGGAGACGATGGGTCTGGAGCTATCTTTGCCGCTGCGGCGCCTCACCTACGCCGAGGCGATGGTCCGCTACGGCTCCGACAAGCCCGACACCCGCTTCGGCCTCGAACTGGTCGAGGTCTCGGAGGTATTTCGCGAATCGAGTTTCCAGGTGCTCTCGGGGGCGGTGGCCGCCGGGGGCAAAGTCGTCTGTCTGCCGGTACCGGGGGCCGAGGGGATCACCAATACCCGCGTCAAACCGGGCGGTGATCTCTTCGAGTTCGTCACCCAGTTTGGGGCGCGGGGGCTGCTGTTTGCCCGCGTGCGCGAGGGCGGCCAGGTCGATACGATCGGGGCCTTCAGCAAAAGCCTCACCCCCGAAATCGCCGCGGGCATGATCGAGAAGACCGGCGCCCAACCGGGTCACCTGCTATTGTTTGGTGCGGGCGACGGGACGGCGGTCCCGACCGTTCTCAATTACCTGGGCCGCTTGCGCCTCAAGATGGGCGAAGAGTTGGGACTCATCGACCCGAACCGCCACAACCTGCTCTGGGTCACCGACTTTCCGATGTTCGAGTGGAACGCCGAGGAGAAGCGCCTCGAAGCGCTCCACCACCCCTTCACCGCCCCACGGCCCGAGGACGAGCACGACCTGAAGACCGCCCGCGCCCTCGCCTACGACATTATCTGGAATGGCGTCGAGGTGGGCGGCGGCAGCCTGCGCATCTACCGGCGCGCTCTGCAGGAACGGGTCTTTGAGACCATTGGCCTCACTGAGGAAGAAGCGCGCGCCAAATTCGGCTTCCTGCTCGACGCTTTTGAGTACGGCACCCCGCCCCACGGTGGCATCGCCTACGGCTTCGACCGCTTTGTGATGCTCATCGCGGGCGAGCAGTCGATCCGCGAGGTCATTGCCTTTCCGAAGACCCAGCGCGCCCAGGACCTGATGCTCGGCGCCCCGTCGGCCGTGGCCGATCGCCAGCTCAAAGAACTGAACGTGCGCTCCACCCTGCTGCCCAAACCCCAAGGGTGATCAGGTTTGACAGAGGGTAAGGGCGGTTTGACGAGCCTGGAAGTCGGCTTGCAGCTATAGTTGAGCAGCAGGGGACGGTCTGAGAGCTAATTCGTAAAGTTGTTAAGCGGTTTTGGAGGCAGGCTGAGTCGCGGTTAATCTGCGCAGGATCAGCTGAATGTTTGCCAGGTAGATCATCGACTCACTGCTCTGCGGCCACTGCTCATAGTCTTTACTCTTGCCGATTACGAGCGGGCCATCGCGTTGCAGCCGTCCCCTGCGGCCTTCCGTTTGCGCGGTCTGGCACTCGCCGTTCGGGGCGAAAAGGACAAAGCCATCGCCGATCTCAAAAAGGCGATCGACCTCTACTCCGGCCAGGGCAACACCGCCCAGGTCCAGAAGCTGCAGGCGGAACTCAAAAAAATCGCCGCGGTGATGGGTTAGGCAGGGCCTTTTTCCCCAAGCCAGGCTGTGAGGCGTTCGCGCTCTTGGGCGGTCGCCTCGGCGCGCCGCTCGACGGTGTAGGCGGTGGGACATGCTTCGCCGAGGCGCGCGGTGGTGGTGCGCAACTCCTCACGGCGAAAGTACGTCACTTCGAGGTGGTCCCCAGGCCGCCAGTCGGCTAGACGGTCCTTGAGCGTGCCGTGGGTCACCTTCCAACCTGCCAGGGCCACCAACTCGTCGCCGGTTGCCACACCGGCCAGTTGGGCGGGAGAGCCTGCTTCGACGTTCTGAACCGTGGTGCGGCCGTTCTGCTCCTGAGTGCGCAAGCCCAGATAGGGCGGCGCGCTGTCGGTGCCGGTCGGTACCAGCTGGAGGCCGAAGGGGGCGAAGTGGTCCTCGAAGTCCAGTTCGCCGGTCGAGCGTAGGGCGTGGTCAAAAAAGAGTTTTAGATCCAGGCCCACCGCCCGCTCGATGATGGCTTCGAGTTCTGCCTCTGGAAAACTGGTGTCCACTGCACCATAATGCTGCCAGAGATGGCGCATCGCATCGTCGAGGGAACGTTCGCCACCGGTGCGCAGGCGAATTTCGAGATCGAGCAGCAGACAAACCAGTTGCCCTTTGAGGTAGTAGGACACCTGGGAATTTAGGGAGTTCTCGTTGGGCCGGTAGAGCTTGATCCAGGTGTCGAAGCTCGATTCGGCCAGCGATTGGACCGCGCGGCCGGGGGTGGTGAGCAGGCAGGTGATGTGGATTCCCAGTTGCTTGAGGTAGTGGGTGGCATCATAGATACCGGCGCGCAGTGGGAGCAGCTCGTCATAGTAACTGGTGGCTCCTTCCATGAACCACAGCGAGCGGGTGTAATTTTCGTGGGCGTAGTCGAATCGATCGAGGGTCGAAGGCCGGACGCGCTTGACGTTCCAGAGGTGGAAAAATTCGTGGGCGACCAGATTCAAAAACTTGAAGTATTTTTCGTTGCCCCTCAACTCGAAGCGTGGATAGAGCAGCGTCGTCGAATTGCGGTGCTCCAAACCGCCGTAGCCGTCGGCAAAGTGCACCAAAAACAAATAGTACTCGTAGGGGAGGCCGCCGAAGAGTTTTGCCTCGGTGGTGATGAGGCTCTCCAGATCCGGCAGGAAGCGGTTGTAATCGAGGTTGCTTTTGCCCCAGACAGCCAGGGTGTGGGGTTTGCCCTGGACCGTAAAAGGGACGATGCGGTGGGTGCCCACCTCAAAGGGACTATCCACCAGTTCGTCGTAACTGGTGGCCTGAAAGGTGTTCTCCCGGCCCGGCACGGCGGCAAGGGCGGTGCTGACGCGCCAGTCGGGGTTGAGCGGCGCCACGCTCACTTCGCACGGGGACGATTCGCACCCCGGCACATAGAAAAACAGGCAGGCCCCGTTGAAGAAGGCGTGGGTGGTATCCAGGTGGCTGGTGCGCACGGTCAGTTCGTTGGCGTAGATGCGGTAGCGCACCTGCACCCGCCCGTCTGCGGGCACTTCCACCCGCCAGGTCTGCTTGGCCAGTTTCTGCCACCGCATTGCTCCGGTGGCACCCACAGCCTCAAAATCCTGCAGGTGGCGGCTGTACTCGCGCACCAGGTACGATCCCGGCGTCCAGACCGGCAGCTTGAGCGTCAGGGCCGAATCGCTCCAGCCCTCGATGGTCATCTCGACATCAAAAAGGTGGGCATGGGCTTTTTCCATGCTCACCCGGTAGCGGATCGCAGCAGCCATAGGCGCTCCTTGGTGCGGATGCGCGACTATTCTAGACCGGCAGGCTCGCCAGACCGCTCACCAGCAGACCGCCCACGACCTGCAGCGCCAGAAACGCCAGGATGGGTGAGAGGTCGATGCCGCCCAGGGGCGGGATGATCGAGCGAAAAAGGTTGAGGTAAGGATCGGTCAGCTGGCTGAGGATAGCCCAGGGATTGCTCGACCAATCGATATTGGGAAACCAGCTAAGCAGAACCCGCACAAACAGGAGAACCACGTAGATCTGGATGAAGTTGTTGAGCGCCGGGGCCAAAGTCTGAGCGATCATCTCCGCTGTCACCGTATGTTTCTTATTCCAGGGTAGTTCACGATGGCATCTCTGGGGGAGGGGACGGCTGGGTGCTCGACCATAGACGGCTGCGGGTCTGCTCAATAGCCTGGTTGAGTTCGGCAATTTTTTCGTCGAGCACGCGCCGGGCGTCTTCGAGTGTGCCTGGATCGACCCCTGGGGAGCCGGGTGGTTCGGGGGAGCGATGGGGCACTTCGATTTCGGCGTTGCGCCGCAGGCGCGGGGCTACCAGGCTGGCGACCAGCCCCCCTACCACCGAACCGATCACCGCTCCTACCACCAGTCCGTCCAGAAAGGCGTCCTGGTCGTCTCTTGGGTTTTGCGCCATCGCCGCACCTTTGATAGCTGTCTACAGAATAGCGCTGTGTACCATTCGGAGAAACTGGGGGTATTCTGTGGAGAAATTTGGACCGCGAACGATGATTAGCAGCCATCCCGAAATCGAACTGGCCGGATTTATCGAGCAGACTTGCCTCAAACCCACCGCCACCGTAGACGATGTTCGCCAGATGTGTTGGGAGGCGCAGCGGTACCGCTTTGCCGCAGTCTGCGTAGCACCGGTGTACGCGCCTTTGGCCGTCGAATTGCTGCACAAGCAAAAACCCCAGGTCTTCACGGTCGTCGGTTTTCCGCTGGGACTGACCACCGCCCCCTGCAAGCTTTTCGAAGCGCAGGAGGCGGCGGCGAGGGGGGTGACCGGCCTGGAGGTGATGGTCAACCTGGGGGCGATCAAATCCGGCCACTACAACGCCATCTACGAAGAACTCGGTCAGATCGTCGATGCGGTCGGCTGTGAGGTGCGGGCGATTCTGGAGTTGAACTTGCTGGATGCAACCGAGCGCCAGCACGTCGCCGAGGTGTGTCTCGATGTCGGAGTCACTGCCCTGAAGACCTCCGCCGGTTGGTCGGGTCCGGTGCGGCCCGAAGATATTTTGGGTCTGCGGCGCATTCTGCGCAACCAGTTGGGGATCAAAGTGGCGGGCGGCATCCACACCCTGAACCAGGCCCTCGAACGGTTGGCTGCCGGGGCAAACCGCCTGGGCACCGGCCGGGGAGTCGAGATTCTGCGCGAACAGCACGCTTTGGGAGAGACGGCGTAACGTACCCTCGAAGAGGACGCTCAAGACAGAGGCTGAGGGTGAAACGGTTTTTGGCGCCGCTTGGTGGGGTGGTCGGCATCCTGGAGCGCTGGCTGCTCTATCCGAACGTGGTGCTGGCGCTCACGGCCGTGCTCTGGGGCACCTGCACGCAGAAGCTGCTGAACATTCCCACGGACCCGGCCGCGTTGGCGCTGATCTTTGCCCTGACCCTCGTGACCTACAATCGCGACCGGCTGGCGGACGCCGACAGTCCCGCCGATCAAAGCAACACCGCTGAGCGCACCCGCTGGGTGACCCGCCACCGCCGATCCCTTGCACGGTTTACTGCCGCTGCCGCCCTGGTGGCCGCGGTGCTGCTCTGTCTTCGGCCGATGGCCCTTGTGCCGATCGGGGCGGGGATCGGTTTCGCCCTGGTCTACAGCAGCCGTGTGCTGCCGGGGGGCCGGGCGCCGCGCCAATTGCCCACCGTCAAAGTTCCGTACGTCGCCCTGCTGTGGGCGGTGCTTACCGTGGGAGTACCGGCGGCAGCGGCCGGTAGTGCCTGGAACGAACGCACGGCGCTGGTGGGAAGCGTCATTTTCTTTTTTGCGGCTGCCCTGGTGAACCTCAATGATTTGCGCGACCTAGGGGGGGACCGTGAGGCAGGCACGCTGACTCTGCCTGTGTTATTGGGGGACGGTCCCGCCCGACTCTTCTCCGTGCTCTCGGGCAGCCTGGCGGGGCTTTGCGCGGTGCTGTCGGAGCAGCCGGGTCTGGGATTGATCGGGCTTTATATAGCCCTTCTGGCTCTTAGCTACCGCGTAGGAGACGATCGGATCTTTCGCTGGCTCATCGAAGGCATTGGCGTGCCCACCTGGCTGGCGGTGTTCCGGCTGGGGTGATTTCAGCTCAAACGCAAACCGAGGCGGTGGATACGGGTCAGCACCAGTTCCAGGCCGCTGGCGCGCTGGAGCAGTTGAACGATGTCGTCGGGGCGCAAGACCGTGCCGTCGTTGCGGCAGGCCCCCCCGTAGCGGATCTCGATGGCCTCCGGCCGCACGGCCGCCAGTTCCAGTTCAAACAGCCACGGCCGCGCGTCGACGGTGTAGGCGTTGCCCGATTTTTTGCTGGTGCGCTCGACCGGGAGTTGCTCGCTTGCGTTAATCGCCGCCACAATAGCCACCCAGTCCGCCGGAGCGGGGGTGTGCACCAGCAGGCGATACTCGGCCGCTACCAGCTCAGTGGCGGCGGCGGGGCTTTTGAGGGGAACGGACTCGACGCTCACCATCTCCACGCCTGCGGGCAATTGGGCCTGTAGCCGTGCCCGAAATTCCTCGGGATCGAGGGGAGCGACCAATTCAAAATCGACGATCTCGCCGCTGCTTTCGGCCCCGAGGGCCAGGGCGGTGGCCGCCACGATGCGCGGCAGCGGATGGAAACCGCCGGAGTGGGCCAGGGCGATCTCGCCGCGGCGGCAGGCCCGCTCCCAGAGCCGCTGCAGGTCGAGGTGACCGATAAAGCGCGATTCTGCCAATTTGGCGAAGACCACCCGCAATCGCTGGGCAGCCGGGGGTGGCGGGGTGACGGAGGCGACCCGCCCGGGTACCGGGGGCGGGGCGATGACGACGTTGGTGCCAAAATCTTCGCCGCACACCCCGCAGTGGGAGCACGAATCGAAGGAGCAGTCGGGCACAACCACCTCCGCTAAGGCCCGCCGATAGTCCTCCGCCAGCCAGCGCTTGTCGATGCCGGTATCGATAAAATCCCACGGCAGCGGCGCTTCGACGGGTGGTCCCACCACATCCCAGCTGTAGCCGAATTCTGCCAGCACCCGATCCCAGATGCCAAAAAAGGCGTCCGGGGCAAACCAGGGATCGTGGCGAGCCACACCCAGTTCCCAGGCGCGGTGGATTGCACTGTTCATATCGCGGCCGGCGCGGGTGAGCACATCCTCGAGCGCCGAGACGCGGATGTCGGTAAAGTTGGCCTTGACCCCCTTAAGCCGACGCAAGGCCGCCTGCAACAGCGCCTGTTTGCGGTGCAGTTCCTCGGCGGTGACCGAGTGCCACTGGAAAGGCGTAAACGGCTTCGGGGTGAAGTTGGAGATGGTGACGTTCACCTCCAGGCGACGGCGGTTGGGCAGGCGGCACTCGCGCTGCAGCCAGCCGATCGTTTCGGCGATCCCGAGCACGTCCTGGTCGGTCTCGGTGGGCAGCCCAATCATAAAGTAGAGCTTCACCAGATCCCAGCCCTGCTCGTAGGCGGTCTTCACCCCCCGCAGCAGATCTGCGTTGGTGAGGCCTTTGTTGATCACATCGCGCAGGCGCTGGGTGCCGGCCTCAGGAGCGAAGGTGAGCCCCGGCTTGCGCGCCCCGCCGATGATCCCCGCCAGTTGCTCGTCGAAGCGGTCGACCCGCTGCGAAGGCAGCGACAGCGAAACGAGATCGTCGCGCAGGGTATTTTGCAGCCGGGCACCCACCGCCGGCAGCGACAGGTAATCGGAGCAGCTCAGCGACAGGAGCGAAAATTCGTTGTAGCCGGTGGCCTTGAGCCCCGCGACGATGCCCTCGACCACCGCCTCCGGGGCGACATCGCGGGCCGGGCGGGTGAGCATGCCGGGCTGACAGAACCGACAGCCGCGGGTGCAGCCGCGGCGCACCTCGATGGCGAGCCGGTCGTGGACCGTCTCGATGAGGGGCACCAACCCCACCGAATATTTGGGCATCGGGGTGGCCACACGGCGCACCACCCGGGCGGGCACATCGGCCGTCGGGGTGGGCACCCCCGCTACCGGCGCGTAGAAGCAAGGCACGTAGACCCCCGGTACCTGGGCCAGATCCAACAGCTGCGCCCCACGGCCGAGGCCCGCCGCTTTGCCCTCCTCGATCACCAGGCCGATTTCAGGCAGGACTTCTTCGCCGTCGCCGAAGACAAAAAAGTCGAAAAAGTCGGTATAGGGCTCCGGGTTGGAACTGGCGGTCGGTCCGCCCGCGAAGATAAGGGGATGGGTGCGGTCACGATCTCGGGCGCGCAGGGGCAGGCCCGCCAGGGCGAGCATCTCCAGGGCGTTGGTCACCCCCAGTTCGTAGGCAAGCGAAAAGCCAACCAGGTCAAATTCCGCCAGAGCATAGCGCGACTCGACGGCAAAAAGCGGTGTGCCGGTCTCGCGCAATCGAGCGGCCAGATCTGTCCCCGGTAGGTAGGCGCGGTCACAAAGCTGCCGGGGCTGGGTGTTCAGGATGTTGTAGAGAATAATGTGCCCGAGGTTGGAAGCCCCGACTTCGTAAATCTCCGGATAGGTAAGCACCCAGCGCACGCTTGCGCCTTCCCAATCTTTGTGAAAAGCGCCCAGTTCGTTGCCCAGGTAGCGGGCAGGCGTCTGGATATCGGCACTGAGAATCTGGTCGAGGGCGATGGGCGGCATAGGGCACACGTTGGGTGCGACACCCGCTATTTTAAGTCCCTCAGGCTTCGGGTTCCGCCGGATCGATATCTCCCAGCCCCAGGGCCATCAGGTAGCCGCGGGCGCGCTCGGCTTTTTCGAAGCGGTTGACCAGCGCCCAGAAGCGTGGACCGTGGTTGGGTTCGACCAGATGCGCCAGTTCGTGCACCAGCACGTAGTCGCGCACAAAAGTCGGCAGGGCTGCGAGGCGGTGGGAGAGGCGAATGGTGCCCAAAGTCGGGGTGCAACTGCCCCAGCGCGCCTCCTGATTGGTTACCCAGCGAATCGATTGCCACTCCAGACGCCCCTCGAAATAGTGGCGGTTGAGTTGGCGGGCGCGGCGCTCCAGTTCGTCGTCGTCGAGCAGTGGGCAGTGGGCGCGCTTCAGCCAGCGGCTTTTGAGGCGCTCGACAATCCGGTGCAACTCGGCATCGTCCATCTGGACGGGGGCGCGCACGACAAACACGTCCCCCTCGGCCCGGGCGCTGACGCTGCGGGTGCGCCGGTGGCTGCGGATGATTTTTACCTGCATGGCTTGATCACCCGGTAGTGCAAAAACAAGTCGCCGGCCGTCTGGCGCCATTCAATCAGTTCGAGGGCCGGTGCCTTGAGCGGTGCAAAACCGGCGCCTTCGACCGGTGTGGTGGCCTCGCGCCCGCCGAAGATAACCGGCCAGACCGTGAGCCACAGATCGTCGATACGTCCCGCCGCCAGCAGCGCTGCGACCAGATCGCCGCCGCCGAGGGCCACCACCCGCCCGATGCCCCGCCCGGCAAAAAAGGCGTAGGCGCGCTCCCAGTCGAGTTCGTTCGCACCCGCCGCCACCAGGGTCGCCAGTTCGGCAAGGTGCGGGTGCGGGTTGCGGGCTACGGCCTGTTCAGTCGTCAAGATCCAGCGCTCGATAGGCTGCGTAAAAAACGGCAGATCCGGCGGCAGAGCGAGCGAGCGGCTGACCACACAGGTGATGGGCTGCGGCGGCTGGCCGCGCACCTGGCGGGCGGCAATCCACTGGGGGTCTCTCACGGTATAGGTTTGCCCCTCGATGCGGATGGTGCCTGCGCCGATAAGGATCAGATCCGCTAGGGACGTTTGATATTCAAGATGGGCGTGGTCGACCGGGTCCGAGCGCCTCGGGGCGAGGGGGTCGGCCGGAGCAATTTTGCCGTCGGCGCTCATGCCGAGGACGATGGTGGTCGAGGTGGCCATGGTCGAATCGACCATCATAAAGTGAGCTGGCGACCCCTACTGTAGCAGGCACGCACCGCGTCCGCAGTTAGGGACTTTACCGCATTTGGGGCGCAGCGGGCGGAGGGTACGGGGGTCGCCTGGCTTGATGGCCTCCCGGGCCAGTTGCCGGTGATCGGCGGTACTTTGCGGCCCCTATAAATAAACCCCAGCCGAGGCTGGGGTAGGGGTGAGTATATAAGGAGAACTCTTATCAGAATCGCGCGGCGGTAGCGATACGCGGGTGTATCGCAGGGCTGAGCTTCGTGGCGGTCTAACGGAATGTCCAGACCCGGTTGCGCCAGAAACCGCACACAAAAGTCACCGCCGTCGCCGCCGCCAGCGCCGCCTATCGGCTTGCCTGCCAACCGCTGAACACCAGTGCAAATGTGGCCGTATTCAAGGCAAGGCACACCCCCGATACCACCAGAAATCGCCCCAGAGCCCGTCCAGCGCAGCGGTCGCTCGCCTGAAACTGCTCCCGAAACGTCCAGCGCGCATTGAAAAAATAACTGCTCAACACTCCCGCCACTGGGCCGACTCCGTGCTGCCTGCCATTTTTAGCTGCTCTCCCGCACCGGTGGCCCTGTCCCATCTTGACAGTCCCTGCGGGCCTCCGTAACCTATCAATGCCGGATATATCCATCCTTGAGCTATGAAATCCACTTCCGCTCACCCCGAGGACCACCTGCCCCTGACTCCGGCGGTGTTTCAAATTTTGCTGTCGCTCGCGGACGGTGAGCGCCACGGCTACGGGATCATGCAGGAGATCGAACAGCGCACCCGACACAAAGTCCGGTTGGGGCCAGGAACGCTCTACGGGTCGATCAAGCGCCTGCTGGGTGACGGCTGGATCGAAGAATGGGGCGAACGGCCGGACCCTGGGTCCGACGACGAGCGGCGGCGGTACTACCGATTGACGAACCTGGGGCGGCGGGTGGCAACGGCCGAAGCTGAGCGCCTTGCCGCGCTGGTGCAGACCGCGCACGCCAAAAATTTGCTCAGCCCCCCGGGCCTGGCTTGAAAATCAAAAGCTGTACCACTCTAAATTCTTGCGTTGCTTCTTTTGCCTGCCATTGAGGTTGCATAAGCTATATTTGGTGAAAATAGCTGCCGATAATTAACGATACTCATGGGCGGAGGAATGATGGATACTCAGTGCCTCGTGTACGTTCAGCAGCTGCACCTGCATCTGCAGCCTTCGAACCAGTGGGTGTGGAACTTGTGGAGTTTGCATCTGGCGGTGTTGACAGGCGGGCTGCTGCTGTTGGGTCTGTACGTGCTGTTTCAAAATGAGAGCCGGGCCGTTCTACCGGCGGATCATTTCACGGTCTTGGCAGTGACTGTGATCGGCGGCTGGTTGTTATTCGGTAGCGCGCTGCAGGTGTGGAGTTACTTTGGATAGACGGGTCTGTATTTCCCTCTTGCAGCCTATGCCTCAGGGGTCATGGCAAAAGCGCTTCAATCCGTTTAGCTGTAAGTAAGTATTGTAGGGCAAAGGCCGATTGCGCCTGGAACTATGAAGCGATTGATTCATCTTTTTGCCGTAGCGATCTTGATGGCGACGAACGCCCAGGGTGCCTTCGCCACCGACTACGAGTTGCCGGAGGAAGCCCAGCAGGCTAGCCACCTCAGCACCAGGCGGCTTGAGAAGCTATATGCCGATTGTGCCCGTCAGGTCACCACCGCTTACTGTGAAGACCTGATTATTTCTGAGTTTCGTTACGTGCGGGCCGATCGCTGGGTGCGTCGAGCAGTGCCCGCCACCCGCGTGGCGGCCGAAGAGGTCAAGGTACTGCGCAACACCCTGGGCAGGGAAACTTAAGACGCGGGCTTAGTTTTCTACGCACAGCTGCCGGCCCTTCTCCAGAAACGGTGCAAGCGACAGCTTGACACCCTGTTGCTGCTTCTGGGGATCCGGGTCTGCCGCGTGGATGGCGTCGATGGGTTCGTAGCGCCTGGCGGCAGCTTCGTTAAGGGCGTAGATGCGGCCGTTCGCGAAGAAGACCAGTTGGATGCCATTCACGCAGGCCAATTCACCCTTGGCGACGGTGAAGGGCCAGGCCGCCCCAAAATCGGCCTTCAGGGCTGAGACTTTGTTCACCCGGCCCTCCAGCTTCGGGCTGCCGCTGCAGCTTGTGATGAACAGCAAGGCGGAGACGATGCAGAGCGATTGTCTGCTGTAACGGCGCAATGTGCGTAACATTTTGCTCAGCCTTCGACGCGCTCGCGGTATTCCTCGGCGCTCATTGTTTCACTCAACTCGTCGCCAGGATCAGCAAGGCGGACCTTGATGAGCCAACCGTCGCCGTAAGGATCGCTTCCGATGAGCGCCGGATCTTCGACTGCGACGGTGTTGACCGATAGAACCGTTCCGGAGAGCGGAGCGTACAGTTCCTCGACCGCCTTGACTGATTCGATCGAACCGAAGCTGTCGCCGCGGTTGATACGGTCTCCTTCCTCGGGAAGCGAGACAAAGACGATATCGCCGAGTTGGTCGACGGCATAGGACGTGACGCCCACCACCACGGTGTCTCCCTCGACGCGCAGGTACTCGTGGGAGTCGAGATACTTCAGTTCCTCCGGATATTCCAGGGCCATGGTTCGCCTACCTCTGCATTTTTGTCACACAGGGATCTTACAGCGCGCGGCGGTAGAAGGGGCGCCTGATGACGGTGGCTGGAACCCGGCGACCACGAATGTCGACTTCGAGCGTCGAACCGATGCGGGCCAGCGGTGTGCTCACGTAGGCAAGCGCAATGGGCCGCCCGACCGTCGGGGTGAGGGTGCCGCTGGTGACGACTCCTACCTGCCTCTCGCCGTCAAAAAGGCCGTAGCCGTGGCGGGCAATCTGCCGGCCTTCGACGGTGAGCCCGACCAACCGCCGCTCGGTGCCGCGGGCCTTTTGGGCCAGCAAAATCTCCCGGCCGAGGTAATCGGGCTTGTCCCAATCGACCACCCAGCCCAGAGACGCTTCGAGCGGCGTGGTCGATTCATCCATGTCCTGACCGTACAGGTGCATCGCCGCCTCAAGGCGCAAAGTATCGCGGGCACCAAGGCCGCAGGGCGGTACACCGGCTGCCGTGAGCGACTGCCACAGCGCGATGCCTGCGGGCTGGGGGCTCATCATCTCAAAGCCGTCCTCACCGGTATAGCCGGTCCTGGCCAGAAAAGCCGGTTTGCCGACCAGCGAGACCTGGGCATGCCCAAAGCGGCCCAACCGGGCAAGGTCGATGTCTACCAGCGGTTGCAGCGTCTCGGCCGCCGCCGGTCCCTGCAGCGCCAGCAGCGTGTGGGTGCCGGTGAGGTCGTCAAAGTGAACGCCCTGCAGGTGTTCTGCGAGCCAGCGGCGGTCTTTGTCGTTGGTGGCGCCGTTGACGATCACCACCCAATGCTCTGGACTCCGGCAGTAAAAAATGAGATCATCGATGATCCCAGCTTGCTCATTGAGCAGGACGGTGTACTGGGCCTGGCCGGGTTGCAATCGGGCCAGATCCGAGGGCACCAGCCGCTGGATCTGAGCCAGCACGTCCGGCCCCGAGAGGGTGTACTTGCCCATGTGGGAAATGTCGAAAAGACCCGCGCCGGTGCGCACGGCCCGGTGTTCGCCGGTGAGGGTGCTGTACTGCAGGGGCATCTCCCAGCCGCCGAAGGGAACGAGGCGCGCACCAAGCTGCAGGTGCTGCGCGTAAAGAGGGGTGCGCTTGAGGTCGCTCATCAAACCCAGGCTACGGGCCACCATGCATCCTAGTACGCGGGGGGACTCGGGCGCGAGTACGGCTGCTGGTACACTGGCTTCTGTTTATCACTGCCGCGAGGCTGCTGCGCTGTGCCCGAGTCCGCCATCGATCCCGGCCCGCTGTTTTTGATCTTGGCGGCGGCCCTGGCCTCCTTGAGCTGCGGCCTCGCGCTGCGCCGCACCCTGCTCGGCCTGCTCGCCCAACCGGTGTTCAGGCGCGACGCCCGGTTGCTGCTTTTGCCCTACATCGGCCTGCTGGTCGCCGCCGCCGTCGGTATCGGCAGTCTGCCGCTCATCTTCAGTGTCCCAGGCTCGATCACCTACCCTTTTGCCTTCGCCGTCGGCAGCGCCGTGGCTGCGGCCATCTGGATACAGTTCATCTCGAAGGTATTGACCCTACCGCCGGAACGCTTTTTGCGGCGGTGAGGTTTGCAGCAGGTCAACACCTGTGTAGGAATCGGTAAAAATGCCAATAAAAAGGGGCCAGTGTAGGGGGTTGAGAGAACTGGCCCTGAAGCAACACCTTCGTTAGCTACGACGCTACCACGCGGCCTCTATTCCGAAAACAGCTTTCAACAAATATTAACCTGCAACACGGCAACGCCCGCTCCCGGGAGGCTTTGAGGGCTATGCCAATCTAGTGACACGGTTGGCTTGCTACGGAAGAACATTTGCGAAACTGTCTGGTTAATCAACCGTACGGCCGGTAGGGCGGTTCAAAAACATCGCAGTTTGTTACCCGAAGCTCGGATTTGTTGATAAGCTTTGCACCCGATAGGCCTACCCCAACCGTTGTGACCGGAAGCGTCGCGAACGGATTCGATCTTGATGTGTGTTTGACGAGAGGGCTTGAGACCCTTTGGCGAGTGTCAAGGTATCCTGAAAGGCGATCCGTCCGCGCTCGCCATGCCTCACCAAACCGCCAGCTCCCGCCTGCCCGAGTGGGTGCGCCGCACCATCGGCACCGCCTCGCAAGTCTCGACGGTCGAGAAGATCGTCAAGCAGCGCTCGCTGCACACCATCTGCGAGGAGGGGCGCTGCCCGAACCGCGCAGAGTGCTACGCGCAGAAGACCGCGACATTTTTGTTGATGGGACCCGTGTGCACCCGCGCCTGCGGCTTCTGCCAGGTTGCCGGTGGCAAGGCTCTTCCCCTTGACCCGCAGGAGCCTGAAAAAGTCGCCGAGTCGGTGGTGCTGTTGGGACTCAAGTATGTGGTGCTCACTTCGGTGGCCCGCGACGATCTGCCGGATCAGGGTGCGGGCTGGTTTGTGCGCACGATGGAATCCATCCGCGCGCGCAACCCCGAGATTAAGATCGAAGTACTCATCCCGGATTTTCGCGGTGTAGAGGCGTGTATCGCCACCGTGGTCGCCGCGCGGCCCGTCTGCTTTAATCACAACATCGAGACGGTACAGCGCCTGCAAAGCTACGCCCGCCGCGCCGCTACCTACGCGCGCAGTTTGGCGGTCCTTGCCGCCGTCAAGCGTCTGGATGCGAAGATTTTCACCAAGTCGGGGTTGATGCTGGGCCACGGCGAGACGCGCGAAGAAGTGATCGAGACGTTGCTTGACCTGCGCAAGGTCGGTTGCGACCGGATCACCCTCGGCCAGTACCTCCAGCCCTCCAGGGACCACCTGCCGGTGCACAAGTACTGGACCCCGGCCGAATTTGCCGAACTGGGCGCCGTCGCCCGCGATTTGGGCTTTGCCCACGTGCGCTCCGGACCGCTAGTGCGCAGTTCCTACCACGCTGGCGAGCTGGAATAGCCATGATGGCCCTCCCCAAAGCCGGGATCATCTTCAACGACATCAAACCGGCCGCCGCCCGGGCGGCGGCCGAGTTGACCGAAAAATTCCAGAACGCGGGCTACCGCGTCTACCAGACTACCGGCTGGGGCGGTATCCTGGGTTTCCCCCGGCTGGACAGCCCCGTCTGCCACACCCCCATCGACCGGCTCGCGGCCGAAGGTTTCGACGAGGCGATGCCCTTCGCCATCGTGCTGGGGGGCGACGGCACGGTACTGGCCGCCGCCCGCCAGGTGGCCCCCTTCGACATTCCCCTGTTGGCCATCAACACCGGCCACATGGGCTTTCTCACCGAGGGCTACCTCAATCAAATCCACCCGGCCATCGATACGCTACTCGCCGGCCAGTACGCCCTCGAAGACCGTTCGATGATCGAAGTGCGCGTCTTTCGCGACGAGCGGCTCATCTGGGAAGCCCTGGCCCTCAACGAGGCGGTGGTGCACAAAGAACCGCTCTCGGGAATTTGCCACTTCGAAGTGGCCATCGGCCGCCACAACATCGTCGATATCGCCGCCGACGGAGTGATCGTCGCCACCCCTACCGGTTCGACCGCCTACGCCCTCGCCGCCGGGGGGCCGGTGATCACCCCCGACGTGCAGGTACTGCAGCTCATCCCCATCTGTCCCCACTCGCTCGCGGCGCGGGGGCTGGTCTTTGCCGACACCGAATCGCTGGTAGTCCATCCTCCCACCAACCACCAGCACCTGATTCTTTCACTCGACGGCAACTCCGGCTGCTACATCTGGCCGGGCGATCAGGTGCGCATCCGCCGCGCCCGCTACCGCACCCGGCTGATTCGTCTGCAGCCGCCCGAATTTTTCGCGCTGCTGCGCGAGAAACTCGGTTGGGGCCTGCCGCACATCGCCAAACCCCTCTCAGTTGAACTGCCTTGACGCCAAAGCGGCGAGTGCTTGCTGAAGGCGCAGAAGTGTTGAATGTCAGGAATTGATCCTACAAAAACAGCCCGAAGTCGTGTAAACTTCGGGCTGTAAATCATTTGGCCCATTCAAGTTTGAAGTGCAACAGGGCCTGACTCACCCAAGAATACCTCCCGAGGTGTCCGATAACCAAGCGCTTTTCTCGGCCGGTCATTCAGCAAATCTACCGCCTGCTGCAACGGCTCAGGCTTCCCAATCAAAAAATCTCTCTTTTTTGGAAAAAATTGACGCAGCATACCGTTCGTATGCTCGTTCAATCCCCGCTCCCAACAGGGATATGGCTTCGCAAAGTAGCACGCTGCTCCAACTGCTTCGCTCAGCTTCTCGTGCTCGCTAAATTCCTTACCAGCCCTTGCGAGCGGTTGCGCTTCAGTTCCCGACTGATAGTGCCGGCGTTGCGGCCCGGTAAGCCGGCAATCGCTTGGAGGCTCAAGCCTTGCTGGGATCGGCACGCATAGATCTGCTGGCGTTCCTGGGCGCTCAGCTGGGTGTAGCTCATGGGGGTGGCCTTTCGTCGTAGTAAACGCCAGGCTACCTCCGTGAGCCCCCTCAGGGGAAGGCTCTCAGCCGTTGCACTTCATTTTTGAATCGGCGAAGGAATTGCAGACTTGGGTGGAATAAGTGACCGCTACGAGCTTCAGAAACTGACGCGTGCCATTGGACAAAAATATCGAGAAATGCTTGAATCCTGTCAACAATAAGCTTCCGACCGCCCGTAAATCGCCGTCGGCTGCTGTTGATAGAACGCCCAGAGCTGATCGCCATAGGAAAAATGCCACCACTCCCCGGGGTGTTGCTGGAAGCCCGCACTTGCCATTGCTGTAAGCAGCAGAGTGCGGCAGTGGTGGAAGCGCTTCCCTGTCTCTGTCTGATCCTGAGAATAGTGAGCTGGAAAGGAACGCTCGGAGATCTCGTCGATTTCACCTCCCATGGCAACTGGTTTTCCAGACGCAGAGGCCAGGGTCAGATCCACCGCCGCTCCAGTGCTGTGGGGTGGAGGAGTGGCCGGGTCGAGGCTCGGTTCGGCCCAGAAGCGGTGCACTTGCTCGACAAGTTCCGAGCGCTGTTGAGCAGTCAGCCTTTGCGCGTCCAATCCGGCATGTGACACCAGATCCGCGAAAGTCCAATCGACCATGAACTGCTGCACAGCAATAGGTCGGTAGGCATCGAAGATGATCAACCGCAGAGCCGAATCGTTTGTCTGCAAAATGCGCTGCGCCGCCAGCAAACGCTCCACCACACCCGATCGCAGACAAAACGGCGAAATCCGGCCGTAAGGAGCGCCGAGGGCGACGTAGGGGTGAGGCTTGAAGCGCAGCAGAGCGGGCGGCAACTCCACCAGCGGCTCGCCGGATTCGACAATCGGTACTTGCCGGTACGCCCGATTCAGACGCCGCCTCCCACTTTGTCGCGGTAGAGGGCGAGCAACCGGTCGAGGGTGTCCTGGACTGTGAAGGTGTCGGTGTTGACCTCGATGGCGTCCTCGGCCTTGCGCAGGGGGGCATAGGCGCGGCTCATATCCTGGTTGTCGCGGCTGCGGATCTGCTCTTTGAGCACTTCGATATCGGGTACCGGCAAACCTTTGGCCTTCAAGTCCTCCGCCCGGCGCAGCGCCCGCTCCTCGACGGAGGCGGTCAGATAAATTTTCAGTTCCGCCCGGGGAAAGACGTGGGTGCCGATGTCGCGGCCGTCGAGAATGACACCCCCCGCTTCGCCGATGCGGCGCTGTTGGGCAACCAGTTCGCTGCGCACACCCGGATGGGAAGAAACGGCACTCACCTGCAGCGACACCGCCTCGTCGCGCACCGCCCGGGTCACTTCTTCGCCGTCTACCCACACCCGCGTGGGAAACGCACTTTGATAGCCGGGGGCAAGCCGGATGCGCACGGCGCGGGTCAGTGCGCTGAGCCGCTCACCGTCGAGGGGATCGATCCGCTCCTGCATGGCCCTCCAGGTGACCGCCCGGTACATCGCCCCCGTATCGATATAGAGAAACCCGAGCCGCTGGGCCAGGCGGCGGGCGAGGGTCGATTTGCCGGCCCCAGCGGGTCCGTCGATGGCGATAATCGGCCGGCGCTCGTGGTGCTGGCCCAGCACGACGTTGTCGATCAGGCGCGTGGAGCCGACCCGCACCGCCGCCGCCACCAGCAGCGGTCCCGATCGCTCCTGATGGGGAGTAAGCCGTTCAGGATCGACCGCCGCCACGTACTCGACCTCTGCGCCCGGTTCGCTTGCGAGCACGGAGCGGACGGCGCGCTCCAGTTCGCTCGCCTGCCGCTCGCCTCCTGCCCAGAGATGGGCCGCTTTGTCGAGGGCACGGGGTAGGGCGAGGGCAGTGCTGCGTTGCTCAGGATCTAAGTAGACGTTGCGGGAACTCAGGGCAAGGCCGTCCGGGTCGCGCACGGTCGGGCAGACGACGATGTGGCCGCCGATATTGAGATCGCGGCAGACGGACTGGATCACCGCCACCTGCTGGGCGTCTTTCTGGCCGAAGTAAGCGCGCACCGGCTGCACCAGGTTCATCACCTTGGCCACGACGGTGGCCACACCGCTGAAGTGGCCTGGACGCGCAAGTCCGCACATCGTTTCGGTGAGGGCCGGGTCCGGTACCACTTTGGTAACGAAACCCGGCGGGTAGAGTTCGGACTCCGGCGGCACAAAGACGAGATCCACCCCTTCGTGGCGGCAGAGTTCGAGATCGGCTTCCAGAGGCTGCGGGTAGCGGCTCAGATCTTCGTTCGGACCAAACTGGGCAGGATTGACAAAGATGCTGACCACCAGCACGGTGTTCTCGCGGCGAGCGCGGGCGACCAAGCTGCGGTGGCCTTCGTGCAGCGCCCCCATCGTCATCACCAGTCCCATCTCCACACCGGCGACCGGGGCGCGCGCCCGCCGGAACGCTTCGAGCCTGGCCACGGTTTCGACGACTTTCACAGCGTTCCCCCCCGACCCGACGGCATCCGTGGGCTCAACTGCCGACAGCGCTCCCCACCAGTCCCGCAAGTGGCGAACTGGCGCTGGCGTAAGTTTTGACCGGGATGGCCCCCGCCTGGTGGGCCATCCGGCCCGCCTCGGTGGCCAGGCCCATCGCGCGGCCCATGGCGATTGGATCTTCAGCTTGGGCGATGGCGGTATTGATGAGCAGCGCCGCCGCTCCCATCTCCATCGCCCGGCAGGCCTCCGAAGGTGTGCGGATGCCCGCGTCCACCACCACCGGCACCGGCGATTCGGCAATAATGAGCGCAATGGCCGCCGCGTTCTGAAGGCCCTGGCCGGAGCCGATGGGAGAGCCCAACGGCATGACCGTGGCGCAGCCCATCTCCCAGAGCCGCCGGGCCAGATGAAAATCGGCGTTGATATAGGGCAGCACCGTAAAGCCCTGTTTGATGAGCGTCTCCGCCGCCTGCAGGGTGCCGAGGGGGTCGGGCAGCAGGTACTTGGTCTCGGGGATCACTTCGAGCTTTACCCAGTGGTTGTCCTCCTGGCCCAGGATTTTTGCCATCTCGCGGCCGAAGTGGGCGTAGCGCACCGCTTCTTCGGCGCTCTTCGCCCCGGCGGTGTTGGGCAGCATCCAGAGTTTTTGCCAGTCGAGTTCCTGGCCGAGGCCGCCGTGGCCCGGCACACCCTCCTGCACCCGCCGCACAGCGACGGTGACAATTTCGCTTCCAGAAGCGGCGACGGCGGCGCGCATCGCCTCGAAGGAGCGATATTTGCCGGTGCCGGTCATCAGCCGCGAGCGGAAGGAGCGATTGGCAATCTGCAGCGCATCGGGCGGCGATTGGGTCTGGATCACAGCAGATCCTCCGTGTCGGGGTGATATTGGTCGTCCCCGTTTACCGGCACCTCTTCTCCCTGTACCAGCGAATAGACCTGCTTGCCGACCAACAGACGGGTGATCCCCTTGCGCAGCAGGTAGAGGCGCGTCGAGAGAATCAAGTGCGCGGGTAGGCGCAGCGGGCGGTGGTAATGGCTCGAATAGCGCCGCGCCACCCGCTGGTTTTCGAAGATTGGAAGCGTTATTTCCTCGCGCTCGCCGTCGGGGATGGTGCCGATGTTGAAATCGCGCAAAGGCCGGGTCATCAGCTCAGAGGCGCGGTCCACCACCACCCAGCAGGTGCGCGGAAATTCGGCTTCTGCAAACGGCAACACCTCGATAGGCAGCAACGATTCAGCAGAGAGGGTTTCCGGCTCCAAAGGCAAGCCGTCTTCATCCTCTTCTTCGTCAAAATCGTCCTCTTCGTCGAATTCTTCGCCCGCGAAGCGCCCTGCGGACTGGGCAAATTCTGCCTCCAGTTCGGCAAACTGGGACGGCACCGCGGCAGCAGGTTCACTCGCCGCCATCCGAGCCGGATCGGAGCGCTTGAGGATGCGGCTGCGCACCGGGGGGGGATCTGCCGATTCGCCCTCCGGGCGAGCCGGGGCGGGCAGCACCTCGGGGGCAGCGGGCTCAAACTCCGCAATGGCAGGTAGAACTACCTCAACCGGTGGTTCTGGCGCTGGGGCTACAATCGGGGAGCTCTCGGGCACCGGCTCCGGTTCTGCGGAAACAGCAGCGGCCCGGCGGCGGCGGCGGCGAGGCAGCTCCGCAGTAGGAGCCAATTCTACAGCACCGGGCACCTCAAAAGTAGGAGCCGGTTCCACCTCGTCAGAGGCTTCGGACACTGGAACGGGTTCTGTTTCAGCTGAAATCTCAAAAATGGAGGCTGGCACGGGTTCTTCCGGAGCCTGGGAAGCCGCAATCGGTTCGGGCTCGACGGCCTGGGGCGGTAACTCAGCGATGGACTCCAGCTCCCGCGGCTCCGGAAGAACCGTCGCAGCGGGGGTTTCAAGATCTACCCCGCCGGCCAATTCGCCGTCCACTACAACCCTAGGTTGCGGCGGCCTAGACGGTTCCTCCGGCAGGGCGACAGGCGGGATAGCGGGCAATTCCTCCTGCACCACCTCAGCAGGGGCGCTCGCTTCGGATGGGCCACGAGCAGCGCGGCGCATAGCGCTCAAGCCTGTATACTCCTGCTCGCCCAGCTCGCTTTTGAGCAGGCGGCTGATGGTACTGACACTGACCCCAAATTGCTCGGCAAGCCGGGTGGTCGAGGTGTGGGTTTCGCGGTAAAGCCGCGCAATGTCTTGCTTTTCTTGATCGCTCAGTTTGGCTCGGGCCATGGCGGATACTTGCCTGGGGTGATTGCTGATCAACCTCACTATCATAGCGACAAGCTCGAAACCTGAGCCTGGAGGCCACTTGCCTTAAGATGAAGCAGACAGAAGGCATCGGGATCATGGAAAACACCCAGGCCAAGGACACGCGCAAGACCCGCAGCCTGTTGGGGATGCGGGGGGCGGACACCAACGCGCAGCGCCCGCTGTGGCAGATCCGGCTGCAGTTGATGAAGCCCGTCACCTGGATTCCGTTGATGTGGGGGGTGCTTTGCGGCACCGCCTCCGCGGGCATGTTCAACTGGGCGGGTTACTTCCAGTGGAACGGCACCTATGTACTGGCCGGCGTCGCCTGCATGGTACTGAGCGGACCGCTTTTGGCCGGTTATACCCAGACGCTCAACGACTATTACGACCGCGCACTCGACGCCATCAACGAGCCCTACCGGCCCATTCCCTCAGGAGCGATCACAATCGGCCAGGTGATGGCCCAGATATGCAGCCTGTTGGGGCTGGGGCTGGCCCTGGCGGTGGGTCTCGATCTGTGGGCGGCGGCCGAGTTCGGTGCGCGGCATACGCCTTGGGTGCTCACGGGGCTGACGCTCTTCGGCGCTTTTCTTGCCTACATCTACTCAGCACCGCCTCTTAAGCTCAAGCAGAACGGCTGGCTGGGTAACTACGCCCTGGGAGCAAGCTACATCGCTCTGCCCTGGTGCGCAGGCCACGCCCTGTTCGGCACCCTCAGTCCAACGATCGTCGTGCTCACACTCTTCTATTCGTTCTCCGGCCTCGGGATTGCCATCGTCAACGACTTCAAGAGCATCGAGGGCGACCGCAAACTAGGTTTGCGCTCGCTGCCGGTAATCTTCGGCGTCGATCGGGCCGCCTGGATCTGCGTACTGATGATCGATGTGTTTCAAATCGGCGTGCTAGGTTATTTGCTCTATCTGCAAAGTTGGCTCTACGCGGCCGTTCTGGCGGCACTGATCGTACCGCAGATTGTTTTTCAGCGGCGATTTCTGGCGGACCCGGTGGCCAACGATGTGCGCTACCAGGCGAGTTCCCAACCGTTTTTGGTCTTTGGGATGCTGGTGACGGGCCTGGCGCTCGGTTGGGGGAGCCTCTAGCCCATGGAATGGATCCAGAGGCTGATCTCGGCCGGTCTGCTTGCCGGACAGGTTTTTGTCCATCTGCTGCGCGGGCGCATTCACTGGCGCAATACGGTCGATCAACTCTCAGTGGTCGGTACCGAATCGGTGCTGGTGGCCGTGATCACGGCCATCACCATCGGCATGGTCTTCACGATCCAGGTGGCGCGCGAATTTATTTCTTTCGGCGCCTCCTCCGCTATCGGCGGTGTGCTGGCAATTGCCCTCACCCGCGAACTGGCCCCGGTGCTCACTGCTGTGATCATCGCTGGGCGGGTGGGGTCGGCTTTTGCCGCCGAGGTGGGTACAATGCGCGTCACCGAGCAAATCGACGCGCTGGAGGTACTGCGCACCGACCCGATCGACTATCTGGTCACCCCGCGGGTGATCGCCTGCGCGGTGATGCTGCCGGTGCTCACGATCGTGGCGGACGTCACAGGATTGGCGGGCGGACTTTTCATCACCACCCAGCTTTATGGCATCTCAGCTACCCTCTACCTCGATTCAGCCCGCAATTTGCTGGAGAGTTGGGATGTCGTCAGCGGCCTGATCAAGGCGGGTATCTTCGGGGTGCTCATCGCCATGATCGGCTCCAACTGGGGACTGACCACCACCGGCGGCGCCCGGGGGGTGGGCCGGTCCACCACCCAGTCGGTGGTGACGGCCCTCTTGACGATTTTTATCGTCAATTTTGTCCTCTCGGCCTTGATGTTTCGGGGAGCGGGCGAGGCCCTGCAAAGGGGTTTCTAGTGCACCTGCTTTTGGTCGAGGATGAAGCGGAACTGGCCGATCCCCTGGCTGCGATGCTGAAGCGCGAAGGCCATGTGGTCGAAACCAGCTACGACGGAGATCACGCCTGGAATTTGCTGTCAAATCAGAGCTACGACCTTGTTATTCTCGACTGGATGCTGCCTGGTCACTCGGGACTGGATTTGTGCCGCCGGCTACGCGCCGGTGGGCACTCGGTACCGGTGTTGATGCTCACCGCCCGCGACACCATCGACAGCAAACTTGCCGGTTTTGAGGCCGGCGCGGACGATTATTTGGTCAAACCCTTCGAGCTGCGCGAGTTGCTTGCCCGGGTGCGGGCCTTGTTGCGCCGTCCTCCCGAGCGACAGGCCGACGAGTTGCGCCTGGGGGATCTGGTGCTCGATGTAAGCAACAAGCTTGCCCGCCGCGCCGGTCGTCCCATCGATCTGTCGGCCAAAGAGTACCAGTTGCTCGAATACTTCATGCGCCATCCCGGCCAGTTGCTCACCCACGAGCAGATCCTGGAGCACGTTTGGGACTCGGGGGCCGAGCCGAACAGCAACGTGGTGGCAGCCCAGGTCAAACTGCTGCGGCGCAAAATCGACAAAGACGCCGGTAATGCTCTGATTCACACAGTCTATGGGCAGGGTTACCGCTTCGGAATGCCGTAGAAGTCAAACTTGCTAATTAAACGTCAGTTCGGGTTAAGCGCTGAGCCGCTCCACATCCGAGGCCACCGACGGCTTGTTCGGCTTGTGGCAATAGGCAATCAATCCACACACCAGGTTCACCAGAAAGTTCACTTCGCTGCGATGA
>JAESGW010000211.1_pt1 | contig 101226 bp, 101 predicted proteins | sample 9269791 | NCBI WGS metagenome assembly JAESGW01 (sample SAMN16773120, study PRJNA677053) | algae metagenome | isolation source: Aphanocapsa lilacina HA4352-LM1 and co-occurring heterotrophs from near cave... | place: USA: Maniniholo cave, near Haena, Kauai, HI | collected 2009-07-28 | reverse complement strand
CAACTTCTGCCTCACGCAGCTTGCCGATAATCTCTTCCGGGCGATGCTTCTTGGTCGGCATTCATAATCTCCTTCGTCATCCAAAATATCATCAATTTTGGACCACTCAGAAGGGGGCAGATCAATCATGGCCGCCAGTGGCAACTCGGTCCGCATGTGATCGCGCATTGCCCATCCGACGATCTTGCGGGTTGCAAGGTCGAGCACCGCGGCCAGATACAACCACCCTTCACCGGTCGCGATATAGGTGATGTCGGCGAGCCAGATCCGGTTCGGCGCGGTTGCCACGAAGTTCTGAGCCAGCAGATTCGGCGCGATCGGCAAATAGTGACGGCTGTCGGTGGTACACGGCCGGAACCGGCGCCCCGCCAGTGCCCGGATACGGTGCCGACGCATCAGGCGCTCGACGCGGCCACGGCTGCATCGATGACCTTCCGCCCGCAGGGCGGCATGCATTCTGGGCGATCCGTATCGCCCTTGATGCCGCGCCTGGAGCCGACGCACGTCGTGCAGCAATGCCACGTTCGCCGTGGTCCGCGCGCTCGGCGCACGGACGCACCAGTCGTAATAGCCGCTCCGCGACACGCCGAGCATGCGGCACATGACGTTCACCGGCCAGGTGGACGCATGCTGCTCGATAAAGGAGAACTTCATCGCGGCATCTCCGCAAAGATACCGACCGCTTTTTTTAAGATGTCGCGCTCCATCCGCGCCCGATCCAACTCGCGCCGCAAACGCGCGATCTCGGACGCTTGATCCGCTGGCGACCCGATCCCCGATACTGGCGGCTTCGCCGCCGGGCTTACGGGCATGTCGTTGCTGTCCTGCAACTTGTGCTGCCAACGACGCAGCATTGTTGGCATAATCCCGAACTCAGCTGCCACTTCGGTCTGCATGCGACCGCTGGTCTCCCAAAGCGCTACCGCCTCGCGCTTGAACTCATCCGTGAACCGACGCTTTGTCGTACTCGTCATCATACACCTCCTCGCTCCGCGGAGCCTATCATCGGTGTCCGTCAAATCGAGGGAAGATCAGTACACGTGCAGCTGTCTCACGGTAAGCGAGATCGAGCCGCGCGGACAGCCTGGCGATCTCTTCATCGGCAGCGACCGCCACACCGACCGTTCGGCACACGGTCGGTCGAGCTGCTTCCCATGCGGCTCCTGTAAGTAATCCCTTACGCGGATCGGCGTAGCGAAGAGAGCGGACGGGAAAGACGTCGCGGCGCCGGATAGCGCGGCGTAGCCGGTCGAGCGCACAAAGCCGGTATCCGGTTAGATCGAATGTGCCGTCATTGGTCTTCAGTTGGCAACCCCACGCCTTGGGGACGAACGATGTCGGCGCCGGCCCACGCCGCTTCTCGCCCTTATGAACCCTTCGCAGGTGATCGACCGCATCGAGCAGGGGCTGCCCTGCAGGCGCGGCTTCAAGATCGAGCGCTGCCAGCATTTTCGGCAGATAACGCATCGTGCCAGCCTGCTGGCGCAATTCGACAAAATAGCTCTCGTCGTTCGGCCGCGCCAGAAGGTTGACCTGTGCGACGGCATCGGTCAGCGCGGCTCGGTCAACCAGCGCGAACACGGCAGCTCGCACCAGAGCATCGCTAATGCTATCATCCAGCAGCACAGCGCCGACATCGCGGAGCCGGAGCGATGCGGCATCGAGATCACGCAGCGAGCGCATTCGGGTCTCCCTGGCGTTCATGCGTGCGTTGGAGAACATCCTGGTCGACACGACATCGAACAGGTCGATGACATCGTCGCTAGCCGACGCTTCGAGGGTGCGGATGAATGCGACCAGGGTCGCCGCGCGCCGGTCGTCGGGAAGTCGGGCCACTGCCTGCGCTTTTGCGGCACCGGCAAATCTAGCCAATGCGGCTGCTTTGCCGGGTGGCACGCGGTCGAGTTCGGGCAGGCCGACGGTGAACGTGCGTATTTCGGTCAGACGATCGACGGCGCGGCTGATCTCGGGGCCGCTTTGCAGATATGGTCCGTCGCGCAGCCGGTCGAGCGGGCTTTGTCGTCCGTCCCCCATAACAGCGACCAATGTGTCGAGCCGGCTTCGTTGCTCTGGCGTCAGCTTGTCGACGAGCCGGCGATGAACGTGTGTAGCGACCCGCGTGCGGATGCGCGCAATATTGCGCTCGAGGACGGACAGGCCCGGCAAGAGCACCTTGGATTCGATCAGCCATGCTGCTGCAGCATCAAAGAGTGCAGATGGTCGATCGGTGCCCGTCCAGCACAGCGCGTATAGGAAACGGTGCAATCGGAACGTCACGCGCGGATCGGAGAAGACCCGGTAGCCATACTGATCGCGGATGCGCGGCCCATGCCGCCATCGCCCCTTGGTCGCGCAATAACGCGCCATCAGTTGAACCGGCTCGTCGATCGCCAGCTGATTTCCGGCAAACCGTGTGACCGACGCCGGTGTCTGTGCCGGATCTTCAAGAAAGGTGCCGAGTAGCCTCAGCGAGCCAAGCTGCACCAAGGCGGTTGTGGTCGCCACGGTGAGAGCCGATGAAGGTCCTGTCCGCATCGTCGAGATAAAAATGACGGGCCAGCTGTTCCGATGTCGGCTCGCCGACGAAGCGACCATATCGCAGAGCCTGGCCGTCCGAGAGAAAACTGACTGGCACCGCTTCGTGTTATGCCGCCGCCTCGGACCCGAGCCTGCGCTTGGCCAGAAGTTCCTCGGCCCGCTCGCGCGGCCGTCCTTTCGCATCGACATAAGCATAAAGCGTCGACACCGACACGCCGAGCTGAATTGCAACATCTCGCGCGGCATTGTCGCGATCTGCCATCAGCGCCATCGCGGCCTTCAGCTTCTGCTTCGTCATGACTCGTGGTCGCCCGCCCGCACGGCCACGCGCCCTGGCAGAAGCCAGCCCCGCCATTGTGCGTTCGTGGATCAGGTCTCGCTCGAACTCGGCCAAGGTTGCGAAGATACCGAACACCAAGCGGCCCGCAGCCGTTGTCGTGTCGATATCGCCAGTCAGAACCTTCAGACCGACCCCACGCTTTTGCAGATCCCCGACCAAGCCGACAACGTGGGGTAGAGACCGCCCAACCCGGTCGAGCTTCCAGACGACGAGGGTGTCGCCATCACGCATGATATCGAGAGCTTTGTCGAGCCCCGCCCGCTCGGTCGCACGGCCCGAGCAAACGTCGTCGAACAGCCGATCGCATCCGACATGTGCCAGCGCATCGCGTTGCAGATCGAGATTTTGCTCACCCGTTGATACCCGCATGTACCCGATCAGCATCTACATCCGCTCCCTCTTTCATCAATCTATCGAAAGATGGGTTTACCGGCTATAGGTTTCTGGACGGATAGATGTGAGAATATGGCCTGTTCTGCGACCTGCCCACGATAGTCGGGGCGGTTTGCATCAAACCGGGGTTTGTTGCGAAGCCAGCCAGCCCAGACCGCCTTATGTAGGTTTTCTGTTCCGCTGCTACTCAAACCCCGACCACCATTGTTATAACACGCTTGCAATAGCAATTTGAGATCTATGACGATTGGGAAACTCGCGAGCGCTCGTGACAATGAATGGGTCCTGACCCCAAGCTCCGATTGGCGTCGCGTGTCGCTTACAAAGCGCGGGAAGAGCAGTAGGACAGATGGCGTTACGATCGCGAACGGATCACCTGACACCGACTTGATTGGCAAAGCCAGCCCGTGAGGATATATTGTGCTCGAGTAGCGCGGATTCAAGGTCGTTGATTTCTAAATTTGTTACAAGCCTCTGCGTCAACGACTGGGATAAAGACGTATCAATCCTACTCGACTGAATTTGGAATCAGGCTTTGGCACTCAAAAGGAGACCATGCCTGAAGGGGAAGCGACATTGAATATCGAAGAATTTGTCCCAAACTCGCTCGAGGCAACCATGGCGATATCTGATTCAGCTTTTGCTGCCCTATGGCCCGTTCTTAAACGCCAAAATGCTGAAGAAATCAGAGGATTTTCTGAATTCATTCAGTGGCGTGCCCATTTCGTATTCATGCACTTCCGAGCCAGACATCTAGATAGAATTCTAATAGAAAAATGTCACGAGGTGCTGAAATGTAACGACATATTCGATGACGAACGGGAAGGTCTTTTACGTGTCATTAAAATGTCCGACGCCGTTAGGGCCCGAACCAAAAGTAGTTGAGTTGCACCTTGACCGCCGCCCGCGGAAGGCCGTGGCCTGACCCCCATTTTCTCCACCAGTTGAAGTTAGGTCATATGCCCATATGACCTGCACCCCGATGCTGGACCACTTGGCTGGCGGCCTTCCAGCGTGCGTGCATCAGGGCGGGCCATGTGCCCCTGATGCCAACATGAGCGATATCGACAGTTTGTTGCCGATCGCGCTGTGCGGTCCCGGTAGCGGCGACAGTCGGGATGCTCTGGCACCTTGCGGTTCGAGCGTGGCGGGATGATTAGGAGGATGCACCTGAGCAGCAGGCTTTCTCGGAAGCGATCACCATCATAGCCCTTGTCCGCGAGCAGCGCCTTGGGTGTGGTGACGGGGATCGCCATCAGCGGTTCGGCAGCGGTGTAATCGGAGGCCTCGCCGCCGGTCAGGATGAAGCCGACAGGCAGTCCTTGATTGTCGAAGCGGGCGTGGATTCTGCTCGTAAAGCCGCCGCGTGATCGACCAAGAGCGTTCGCACAAGCCCCTTTTCCGCCCGCTGCCGAGACGTAGTCGCGAACGCTAGTGCTATCGATCGTGTGCTGCCAGTCGTCGGTCAAACCCAGATCGACCAATGCTTACAGGAGAGCATCCCAGGCACCCTGTTCGGCCCAGCGCCGGAAGCGGACATAGACCGAGTTCCATTTGCCATAGCGCTTGTGCATGTCCCGCCACGGACAGCCGACGCGCCATACATGCAGCATGCCGTTAAGAAAGCGACGATTATCGCCCGACGGCCGTCCAGCGACCACGCTCAGGCGGCAGTATCGGCCCGATCAACTCCCACTCCGCATCCGACAAATCCCCGCGACCCATGACTGCTCCTCAAAAAGCAATCTTGAATCAGAAGAAGGCGGGTTTGGGCATCCCTTTTTGTCAGCACGGCTTAGTTGCAGCTGCATGAAAGGTGGGGTTCAGGTCAGAATAGGCGGCCGCGGGCCAATATACTCGAAGCTATAAATGTAACTATATGACTTAATATAGAATATAGAAGGAAGTTTTGCTAAATTCTTTTCAATCAAATCGCGGACTGAGGAGATATTTGGAAAGGCCCGTCCTTCATCTCTTCCATTCAGGGATCGAGAATATTGTATCGCTTGATAGTCCATTCAAATCGCGCGACGAATTTTCGTATCTCCCTATATCTCGAATTATCTTCTCTTGAAGAGGATAAACAGAATGAATGACAAGAAAATAGGATAAATTAAATAAAAATGCAAGTCATATGTGCTTCCATAAGTTTTACTTATGAAACCATTTGGAAATGATCTCAGTATGTATTTCATTGGAAATGTTAAGAACACGCCCCAGAATATGCTATAACCCCTAATTGCGTTTTCTTTGTATATGAATCCTGCTATTACCCCTATTATCGCTGAGCATGTAATTGACGCATATGCTATAATAGTAGCGCTCGACATTTCCGTTAAGTATGTTGGATTAAAAATTAATAAATTAACTAATGAAGAAAAAATAATCTCACTGAAGGAAAAGGCAATGCTTGCAGATATCAGGTGTCTAGTAATTTTAAATGCGGCGTAGCAAAATATGCACCTAGAAAATTCCTCAATGACAGATTGAACAAATGCGCCTTTATTTAGTGAATAAAGCCCTCCTGCGAGCATTATCCCAACGACCAACATAGATGATGCAAAAATTAAAAATAATGTTGAGAATTTTACTTCTGCCGATGATTTTTTCATGCTCATTGTGCCAACCGTTCTATTGAGACATGCATCGCGTGTAATGAAGGCCCAAAGAGCCAGCTGTATAAACGAGCTGTGCGCCGCCCTGCCCAAGCGCGGATATCGCAGCTCCATACGGTCCAGCGGCACGTGAAATAAGCGAAATAGCGGTACCCGCCATGCCTCCAGCCTGACCAACTGCGTCAGCTTGCTGCTGATTAAATTGTGTTAGAGCTTGGACCCTACATGCTTCAGATTTCATTGTGAGGCGCTCCCCCATATCCGACATAGGATTATGTTGAGCAGCTGGCCCTGGCCCCCGAACACGAAATGGGTCGGTCAAATCATTGGCATTAGCTACAGAAGTTATCGCCGTCACAACAATCTCTTCATCGTATTGCGGCGGTGTCGCCGCGGCCGGCGGATAATATGGTCGGCCCGCGGGACCTCTCTTCCATTTGTTGCCTAACACCAAAATTGTATTCGGATCGTCAGGAATTGCACTGTTGCCGGAATAACCCGTTCCGCTTCCTACCCCAAATGAAGTGGCAGGGCCGTTGCTATATCGCGGGGCAGTGACCACAATTTCGAGACCAGAGGGGTCGCTTGAATTTACTGGATCACTTTTCACATAGTTATACCAGTTCATCCCGTCGGCATAACCGATGGGATCGGTCTGCATGAAACGCCCGAGCGTCGGTGAGTAGACGCGGGCCTTGTAATAATACATGCCAAACTCCGGCAGCCAGGTCTGGCCAGTATATTGGAATCGCCCCAGATTGCCAGAGGCCGGAATGCCATATTCGTCATAGGCGTTGATCGCCAGCGCGTTGCCGCTACCGTCGGATACGGCAATAACCGATGCGCGCTCATCAGCATGGTGCCAGCGTCGGATCGTCAGCCCCGTACCTTCATACCAAGCCAGCGGCTCATCGACGCCCGGGCCATGTACATAGCGTCGAAGCAGTGCGTTGCTGCCGTCATATTCGGCAATCAGGCTCAACCCGTCGTACTGGAACCGCGTCGTTGTCGTACCGCCCGTCTGATACAGGCGCAGCGCCGGATCGTAACTCAACGTCGCGCTTGACGGACCGGTCTTGAGCAGGTTTTCCGAACTGTAGGTGTAGCTGGTCGCCCCCGAACTCGTCAGATTGCCGCGGGCGTCATAGGCGATCGATGTCCCGCCCGCCGATGTCACTTGGTTGAGCCCATTCGCCGCATAGGCGCGATCGACGTTGTAATGCGCCGTCCACGCATAGCTGTCTTTGCTGCGCTGCTGGCTGACGATCTGCGAGGCGGCATTATAGCTGATCGAGTCGATCGTTATGTCGGCCGAAGTGCCAGCCAGATTGTGCGACAGGCTCGACAGGCGTGACACGGGATCGAAGGAATAGCTGGTGGCCGTGCCGTTACCCCGCGTGAGGCTCGTCCGGCGACCAAGGCTGTCATAGCTGTAGGCCCCGAGCACACCAGCGCCCGACACGGCGCCATTCTCGCGGATCGCGAGAATATTGCCTGTCACGTCATAATCATAGTTGATTGTGAGCGCCGTGCCGCCGGGATAGGCGGTCGTCAGCCGCCGTCCTGCTGCGTCAAAGGTGTAAGTCAATGTTCCGAGCGGGCCGCTCTGCGTCAGGTTGCGGCTCAGCGCATCATAAGTGAACCCTAGCGTGTTACCCGTCTGGCTCATCTGAGTCACGCGGCCGAGAAGATCGTAGCTGTAGCTCACGTCCGGTTCCGACCCCGGAAGGTCTTTGAGCGTCACCCGCCCGAGATTGTCGAGATTGTAGCCGATGACCTGCCCATCGCGCAGGCGCCGCTGGGTGATCCCGCCATTGGCATTATAGGTGAGTTGCTCGTAGTCGCTGGCGTTGCTTGTGCCAGCCCCCTTGGTCGCCGACGGGAAGCGGGTCTGCGACAGGCGGTCGTGGCCATCGTAAATATAGGTGGTGAGATTGTTCTCGGCGTCCTTGACCGTGGCCAGCTCGCCATTGTTACTGTACGTATTCGTGACTTCGTTCGCGACCGAAGCCGTGCCATAAGCGGTTTGAACCTGCGATACCTCGCCGACGGCCGTGTAGCTCGCTCTGATGACGCGATCTGGCCCGGTTACGCTATTGCTCGTCTGCGGTACGCAGGCGTTGGGCTGGCTCGCCCATTGCGCGGGGTCCATCCGCGTAACCGAGCAATCGAACCTGCCCAGCGCGTCGTAGCTCACCTGCGAGACGGCATAGATCGTGCCGCCCGATTTAAGTTCCGTCCTTACGGGGCGGGCGTTGCCATCATAGCTGGTGGCCACTTGCTGCTGCGACGAGAAGGCGGCCCAGGCGCCGTCTGATTGATCGGCAACGGTCCCGACTTCGGCCAATGTCACCTGGCCATCGGCGTTATAGGTCAGCTTTTCCGCCTTGTGAACGCGTGCGCCGCCGCCATCGGGATCGGGAGCAACGACGCCAGTAACGCGGCGCGCCGCATCGTAGCGATATTTAGTCGTGTCGGCTGCTCCGCTCAGCGGACCATCAACGGTTATGCGGTTGCCGATCATATCGTATGTAAGGGCGTATGCCGAACTGGTCGATCCGTTGCCCGCGCTGCTCGTGATGCCCACCGGCAGCAGATTATTCGCGACCCCCGCTGTTTGAGGGCCGTAACTTATGACGGTCTTTGTCTCGTCGAGGGCGTTGGTGCATGATGCTGTCGTCTGGCACGCGGCCGTCTGCGTGGGCAAATAAGTCGTTTGCCCGGATGAGACGATCGAGCCGGCGCTATTCTTGTAATAGGCCGTCAAGCCTGTGTAGCTTATGCGCTGTTGCGGGCGCGTGCCTCCAGAGACAGCGGACGGCAGGGTGATCGTGGCCACCCCGCCATGAGTGCTATTGTACGTGTAATCCGTTACGTTGCCGAGCGCGTCGGTCGTGGTTGTCGGCTGATTGCAGGTTTTGGTGACCGTGCAGGATGCCGGAAAGCTAGCCGATACGACAATGTCTGCTAAACCGGAACTGCCTTCGGCGACCTTTCGCGTCTGGGTGACATTTCCGCGACTGTCGTAAGTATATTCCGTATAATCGCCTTCGGGGTTCGTCACGCGGGTGATACGGCCGCTCGCATCATAGAGATAACTGCTCGTGCGGCTGAGTTCGTCGGTGAAGGACGTCAGGCGCGCCGTCGTCGTGTTCGATACATAGACCCGCTGGCTGCTGTCTGGTGCTGTGACGGTGGTCGTGCGCACCGCGCCGCTGTCGGCATAACTGTAGCCATAGGCCACGCCTTCCTTGGTGATCGCGGAGACGCGCCCGGATGTATAGGACACCTGCACATTGTCGGACGCCGAACCGGGGCGCTTGATCCCGACGATCTTGCCGTTCGTGTCGTTGGTGTAGCGCGTCTGCTGGCCGGCTGCATCGGTTACGGTGGTTTGCCACGATCCGCTTACATAGGCGGTGCTGTAGCTGGCGGTCGGCCAGCTGTTCGTGCACGACGTCGTACAATATTCGACGCCGAGGTTGATCGCTTTGACCGATTGAACGGTTAGCCAAGGCTGGATGTCGGTATCGGAAAAGTTGGTGGCCACGTAGGACGGGACTATCTGATAGCCATTGCTGTGGATCGCAGATTTGAGCCGCGCGAGCTTTACAATCTGCCCGGTGCATTGCCCCTCTTCGATCCCGCCCTCGCAATAGATGGCGGTCTCGTAATTGAAGGTCAGCTTGGTTCCATTCGGATACACCACGTTCGAAATACGCCCGGCATTGCTGCTGTATACCTGATAAGCATCGCCTTGAGCGACGAAGGTTGCGACAGTCCCGTCGCGACCCGTGTAGGTGTAAGTTGACCCGCTTTTGGTCAGCGTAGCGCCATTGGCTTCTGTTGGGTTGTAGTTCGATCCCGATTGCAGGAAGCGGTCGGTGAACCCGTCAAACGATACGGTGAAAGCGATGCCTTGCTGATTAATTGTCCCAACCAGATTGTTCCACCACCCGGTTCCGTTGTTGGTTCGCCGAAAGACCAATCCCTGGCGCGCGTCAGATCCGATCGAAAGGTCGGTCTGAGCTACGTTCAGATTGCCGGTAATGACATCGACGCCATTCTCGTCGATCGCTGACCGTATAGGTGGCGGCGTGACTTGTGCAGCAGCCGGAATATGTACGCCCGCGCCTAAAAAGGTCGACGCAACCAACGCTGCCCGCAGCGTAGGCAAAAAACGTGCCCTATAGCCTAACATGATCCGCCCCCTGAAAATGCCCCGAACTGTGTCTAACGAATCGGAAGCCGCTAGGGCGGCGGGTTCGGGGAATTCGTGGTTTTTAGCCGCGTGCGGTTATCGGCCTTGTCATGTTCGTAATCGACGGTGACATTGTTATTCACCGTGCCGGTGCGCACGACTTTCACCAGCCGACCCTTAGCATCGTAAGTATAAGTGATTGTCTCGGCCGCGTTGGCGGAAGTTGAAATCATCAACCCGGCAACAAATAGCGACAATAAGCCGTTCCTCATGCGTACATCTCCTCGACGCCGAGATATTAAGACTCAATGATTTAACGGTGAAATCTATTGGTCATAATTTCTTTGGTCAAGCGCAGCAGATAAAGGGGCACAATAAATTGGCGCCATAATGGCGACAATTACATAAATGCTCATATATTGAAGTATGCACTGTGGATTTGTGCAGGATTTGATGTCCGGCGCGGGTCGCCTGCGCCTAGCGGCGATTTGGAACCGACGCTCCGGCGTAAGGATCGTAAGTGGCTCCCGGCTGGTAGGGCGAGGCTTCGGTGCGGGGTAGCGGGCTCGCCGGCCGTGGATTCTCCGACTTTGGGTTCGCATCGGCACCGCTCAGCCCGGTGATCGCCGCCGCGATACCGCCGGCGCCGAACAGGATGAAGCATCCCAGAACCACAGTGATGCCGCGCCGAATATCGAGCCTACCGGACAGCATGAGCAACCCGATTGCGGCGACGGCAATGACCGCGACGATGGTTGCGGTGCTGCCAAGCGCGGCGCCCTCGACCCATGCCACGCCTTCGGCAAGGGGGCTCCCGGCGGGAGGATCGCTGAGCACTGGTTGGAACGAATGCATGGGCCCTCCCGTCGCGATCATCGAATCGGTTCGCCTTCGTCGATGCAACCAGAAACACTGCCATAATGGCATCAATTGCCCGGCAAGCCTTTGATTTCCGGCTGGCCGATCGATCGAGCCGACGCTAGCCTCCCATTTGAAATCAACGCAACTTTTGCCGTGAAGCGGGGGAGTTTCGTGGAGCTGAAAGTAAGAATCACCGCAGATGCGACTGCGCCGAGAAAGGCGGCTTCCTTAGTGCGCTTCTGCTTTGCCAAAATGCACGATGCACTCAGCTAGACGATGGCGTCGGGATATGGGTCGTCGACTACCCGCTCGCCGCCTCCAGCCCCGGATCGCCTCCCTCCCTTCAGGCCTTCTCTTGTTCTCTCCGTGCTGAAATCCCCGCAACACTCCGTCCCGTGGCGCCGCGGCTAAGCTGGACCACCACATCGACCGTCGTGCGCACATAGGCAAGGATATCGGCCCGCTGGAGCGTGGACCCGCCTTCCAGAACCAGAAGCGCAAGCTGCTCAAACGCCCGCTCCGTGCTGTCGGCGTGGATGGTCGTCATCGACCCCGGATGCCCCGTGTTGATCGCGCGCAGAAAGGCAAAGGCTTCGGGCCCGCGAAGCTCGCCAAGGATGATGCGATCGGGACGCATGCGGAGCGATGCCGATACGAGGTCATTGGCGGTCACCGCCGCCTCGCCGATCGCGCTGCGCGCGGCGATCAGGCCGACGGCATTCTCGTGCGTCAGCTTTATCTCGGGCGTGTCCTCGATCAGCACCAGAGGTTCCTCGGTCGGTATCTCGCGGATGAGCGCACCCAGGAACGTCGTCTTGCCCGACGAGGTGCCGCCCGAGATCAGGATATTGAGGCGACCGCGCACCGCTTCGCGCAAGGCAGATGCAACATCGCCGCTGTCGACGAGCGCGCGAACGTGCTCGACCGCGGCGGATTCGTCCTGCCCGGCCTTGCGGACGTCGCGGAACGCGTCAGCCTGCGTTGCATTCAACCATCGATCGAGTCCCGTCGGCCATTCCAAACGATAGGCGTTGGACGTTTGCTCGAAGCGAGGGCCGGGACCGTCGCGCTCGACACGCTTGCAGCGTCGCTGGATCAGCAGGAAGCCCGCCTCCTTCAATTGCGCGATCGCGCGTGCGACCGTTGCCCTGGCAAAGCCGGTCTTTTCGATGAACCAGTCGTAGGTTGGGTAGATCTGGCCTTTGCAAAGACGGCCGAGCTCGCAAAGCAGCTTGAATATGGCCGTTGCTGATTGGGACAGCGGCGGCGGCATCGTCGTTGGCGCCGCAGCGCCGGCCTCGTCGCCCCGGGCTTGCCGGCGATCGGCGCGGAGGCAGTGACGGCGTATCCGCTCACGGTGCCCCCATTCTTGTTAATTCCCGAATTCTGTTGATGCGCGCGGCTCGCCCGCCAGCGCAGTGCTTCTGCCTTGGCCACGTAAGAAGGGATCGCCGCCCCTGTGTTGGGATGGCGATCCAGACTCGGATTCATGGTGGCAGGAGAAGAATTTGTTTGGCGCGAGTTGTGGTGCGCGAAACTCATGGCCGCCCTATCATTTGCTACCGCCGATTGCGGCCGAGCGGCGGAAGTCGCCGAGCCAGACGGCCCGCGCGGGCGGGGGCGATGCCCGCGCGGGCACCAGCTGCGTATGATTGGATTCAATCACGCGCCAGTTGGTCAGGATTTTGGCCACATAATTCTGCGTCTCAGTGATCCGCGGAACCCGTCTGACGGACCGAACGCGACCGGGACCGGCGTTATAGGCCGCAAGCGCCAGATCGACGCGTCCGAATTCACGAAGCTGCCAGCTCAGATAACGGGCGGCGCCGCGCAGATTGCCATGCAGGCTGTAGCGATCGACCCCGAGCTGTTTTGCGGTGCCCGGCATCAATTGGCCCAAGCCAAAGGCGCCCTTTGGACTGAGCGCCATCGGATTGTACCGGCTCTCCTGGATCAGCATCGCGTCCATGAGACCAATCGGTAATCCAGCTTCGCACGCAGCGCGCTGCACAAGGGGATATAGAACACGCCGGCGCTCCTCAGCGGTTCGCCCGAGAAGTCCTGAGGAAAGATAGGGCTTGGGCGAGCAATTGCCGATCGCCGGGAGGTCGAGCGCCAAACTGGCGAATTGGTTGGCGGATTTACCCGAGCGCATCCAGCCCGGCACGCGGATCGAACGCACAATATCGGAAACCGGCGAGACGACTGCGGGAACGCTAGCCGCGAATACCGGTGCGTCCGATCGCATCTGCCGGAAATCGAGGAGCATACCTTTTTCGACCGGCGCGGGTGTATGCGCTTCGTTCGAGGCAACGGCAGGAGCCGAGAAGTCGAGGAGAGCAACGCGGCGCACGGGCTGCCCGGGATCCGCAATCGCGGGGTTGGGGGCCATGAAGGCGGACGCCGATAGCGCCGCGATGATGCGGATGTGCGGCACGCTTTATCCGGTGCGTGATCTGAAGAACATTTGACGGATCTTCCACCGGGGGCCGATCAAGTCGACGAGCAGCTCGCGGAGTTTCTGCAACAGCGATTCAGTCTCCCAATCGCGCAGTTCGTCTTCGAGGTCGCAATTATCGATCGCGGCTGCAAGATCGGGAATGAGCGATGCCAGCAGCTTGGTCGTGGGCGCGTCATAGGCATCCAGCGATTTGAAAACGAATATTGCAAGGAACGCGCGCGTGGGATCAATGTCGAGGGCGGTACTCAACCGAAGGAGATGGCTCGCCTTCGGAACGCGCTTTTCCTCAAGATAATTGGAGACGCTGGTGTGGTGCATTTTTGCACGCACGCCAATTTGTCGTTCGGATAAGTTCAGTCGCTTCGCTTCACGCTGACAGAGTGTCAGGAAGTTCGAGACCTCTGCGATGGCCCGTGTTTCCATTCTCGCCCCAATTTGCTCAATTGATTATAATATAAGTGACCGCCCAGCTTTGTTATGTCTGGTCAGGCAAGAGCAAAGAAGGAAGGATGTCAAGCGCATAGCGCTTAGCCACCTAAGACCAAATCACCGTCCAGCGACGATACTGATCGCCAAACGGTGCATTTCTAGGTTGGTTACGACCCGTCCGGCGCGTGCGGAAAGCTGATAACGTGCAGCGATCAGCACATCGTTCACTGGCTTATCGAGAAGATAACTTACCCTAACGTCTCCCTTCAAAGAATCTTTAGGAGCGTAGAGTAGGAGGTCTTTTGCGCTGAGTGCTTCTAATTCTTTAACGCAATTCTCGGAAACATATGAGAAAAGGGCGGACGCGGTATATATTTTCTGATTTTTTACAGAGAGATTGTAAATTCCCAGCGCCAGTGCGTTCAGATATTGGGTGCTCACCCGAATATTATAGGGAACGCGGGGCGGGGGCTTCATGGTGCTGGCTGCGGCCTTGCGGATCACGCTACCGGCTGATCCGGTAACAATGATCTTTAGCGCGCTGCTGGCTATGATTGTAGCCGCACTGGCTACGTCCGTAGCCACGCTGGCTACAAACGTAGCCATAAACTTTCAACGAATCGTGATTTAATCACCTGAAATGTTCGTGGAAAGCCACAATCTGGACCTTTTATTACTTAGGAGTTGACAGCAAGGGAAGAGGGATTCTCCCATCTCCTCGGCGCCCATTTGGGCGTCGTTTCAACAGATGGGAAATGAACCATGCAAACCATGTCAATGACCATGACCAAGAGCCGGGGGCTGTTCCGCAAGGAAAACCTTCCGCTCATGGGAGCGGTCGCCTTCCTTGCGTTCGTCGTTCTCGCGGGTCCGGCCTTCGCCGGCACCGACACGACCTTCGATACCGCGTTCACGAAGTTCACCGCGTTCCTCGAAGGTTCGGGCGGCAAGATCATCACGATCATCTCGCTCGCGCTCGGCCTCGTCGGCATGGCCTCGGGCCGCTTCAGCCTGGGCCAGATCGCACTCCCCGTTGGCGTCGGCATCGGCGTCGGCACGGGCGTTCCGATCGTCACGTCGACCGTGACGGCAGTTATCTGATGTGGACGGTCCGGGTCGCGCACCACGCGCGCTAATCCGGACAATAGGGCGGGGCGGTTATGGATCGCTATGTAATCCCGGGGAGACTGGACGAACCCGAACGGATCGGGCTCTGGACCATCGACGAGTTCGTCGCAATGGCCGGGCCTTTCGTGATGGGTATCCTCGTTCAGCATATCATTTGGGGCATATGTTTCGGAATCTTGGGTTGGTGGGTCTTGCGAAAGGCAAAAGCGGGACGTGCTGGTTCTTGGCTTATCCATATGGCCTATTGGTATTTCCCTAGTGGGGTGATGGGGATCCGAGCCGTTCCGCCTTCTTATCTTCGATTGATGGCGGGGTGAGCGATGGAAGCTGGATTTAGCCAGGCGCAGGCGCAGCGCGTCCTGAAGCAGCGCAACATGCTGGTAATCGCGAGCACCGGGCTCGCCATAGTAACCATTTTTTCTTTGATCGCCGCGTCGGCGCGGGACCGCGAGATTGTCTTGCAGCCCGTGCTTACCCGTCAGGTCGAACTGAGCAGCTCCGGGGTTAGCCGCGAGTATCTCGAACTTGTTACGCGAGATGCGTCGGTCTTGATGTTGAACCGCAGCCCTTCGAGCCTCGACTATTGGTTGGAAACGGTCCTGAAGATCGTCCATCCGTCGGCTTACGGCCGTATCAAGGGCGATCTACTCAAGATCGTCAATGACCAGCGCGGTTCGAGCGTTTCGCAATATTTTGCACTCGAAGGCCTGCGTGTCGACACGGAGGGACTGACCTCAGAGGCGACGGGCACGCTGAATACCGTGGTCGGCCGCCAAGTTGTCGGTTCCGTGAAGCGGACTTTTCGCTTTGAGTGGACCTACACCGGTGTGGAGCTGCGTCTCATCGGCTTCGGCGCCGTCGTCCCGAATAAGCCGGATGGCGAGGTGACGCTTAGCGCCCCCGCTCCGGCACCCCTATGATGGAGGTTCTCATGCCCGTGGCACTCGGCGCCGGCGGTGTGCTGATTTCAGCGCGATCGATCGACAGGCTCCACCGCATTTTCGGCGTCGGTCTGATTGGCGCCGCGCTTATGGTTTCGCACAATGCCTATGCAGACGAAACCGTCATGGTCGAAGACAATTCCCGCGTTGCCTGCGTGGCATCGGAGAAGGATCTGACCCGCATCAGTCTGATCGGCGACGAATTCGCGAGTGTGTCGAAGGTGCAGCCGACAAACCCGCTGGACGATTTTTCAGTCGTCAACGAGCCGACCCGGGGTGATATTTATCTGTCCGTCCCGGAAGGCTTCCGCCCCAAGATCCTGTCCTTCTTCGGCACCACGAAGAAGGGCTATGTCTACAAATTCGGCTGCCGGATTGAGGCAATCGAGGCACAGCAGATCTTCGTGTCCAATCCGGTTGCGCTCGCCAAGGTCGAAACGGCCGAGGAAGGCGACGTCGAGGCGCCTGATCCGGACGAGACGGCCGTTCGGTTGATTCAGGCGATGGCGTCGCAGGAAATCGTTCCGGGTTACCGTATGCGCCGGTCGGCGCTTGTCCCGGTCCAGGCCGGCGACCTCACTGTTCAGCTCGTCGCGGAATATGAGGGCCTGGATGTCGTCGGCCGCATCGTGCGGATCGAGAATAGTTCTACCGCACCCGTCGAAATCACGGAGGCGCGCATTGCGCCCGCGGACGCACTCGCCGTCTCGATCGCCAATCCGAAGCTCGCGCCGCGTCAGGCGACGTCGGCATATGTCGTCACCCGCAAGCAGGGAAGCTAGCCATGGTAAATTTGGGCTCATTCTTCAAAGGTGGTTCGCCGCGCGGCGCCACCGCGGCCCCCGCCGTCCCGGAAGGTTCCAGCCTTTCAGTGAATGAAGGCGTTGAGAAGAGGCAGCGAATGCTGCTTTTCGGCGTTGGCGGCCTGTTGCTGACGGGGGCTGGTTACTGGCTTTTCTTTACCGGCAATTCGGATGCGCCCGGTCAGGCAACCGAGATAGCGTCGCAGAACATCAAGGTTTCGACCGATGATCTCGCGGCGCGGAATCTGTCCGAGAAAGAATGGCTGTCAATGTCGGAAAACCGACTGACGCAACAAGACAACCAGATTCGCCGGATGTCGGGGCAGGGCGATCAGCTCGAGCAATTGCAGGCACAGATCGACGCGCTCAAATCCGAGAACCAGAATATGGCTTCCGAGGGTACGCGTGTCCTGTCTGCCTATGATGATGAAAATCGCACGCTGAAGGAGCAACTCGCGGCGGCGCAGTCCTCACCTCGACCAGGGGCAGGGCCAACCGCGCTATACGGACCCGGTGGTCCCGCTGCTTATGACTCGGTTGCCGGTGCGACGGCCGCTGCAGCGCAATCACGGCGCGAGCTCAAGGTGATAAGTTTTGCGGCGACGCCGGCGTCGACCGGCGGCGCGGCCAAGGCCCCGACGGGCGGAAACATGTTCGTATCCGACAGCCCGAATTACCTGCCCGCGAACAGCTACGCGAAAGCGCGGGTGATCGTTGGCGTCGATGCAGCTTCCAACGTGCAGTCGCAATCCGACCCTCTCCCGGTTGTCCTGCGCATCGTTGGCCCCGCGCGCTCGGTTGCGCAAAATGGCAAGGTGCTGACAACGCGGATCGAGGGATGCCTCGTTAATGGCGCCGCGCGCGGGGATCTCTCTTCGGAAAAGGTCTATGTTAAGCTCGCGAAGATGACCTGCCCGCAGCCCGGTGGGCGGTATGCCGAGAGCGAAGTTAAGGGCTTTATCGCGTTCGGTGGGAAGACGGGTGTGCGGGGCCGCGTGGTCAGTCGCGAGGGCAGCCTCACAATGCAAGCCTTCTTTGCCGGGCTTGTCGGGGGGATCGGTCGCGGCTTCTCCGCGAATTCCACGAGCTTCCTTTCGGGAGCGACGACGATCGTCGACGGCAAGCGCGATAAGCTCTCGACCGGCGATATCGCGAAGGGCGGCATCGGCGAAGGCGTGAGCCAGGCCGGCGACATGCTGTCCCAGTACCTGATCGAGCGGGCCGAACAATATCAGCCGGTGATTGAAATGCCGACGGGCGTCGAGGTGGAAATCGTCTTCCTCGACGGCGCGTTCGTGCGCAACTGATGAAAGGGCGTAAGATGAAGCTCAAGGTAGCATTGCTCGCGATGGTGGCTTTTGGCGGCGCGGCAACCGCCGTCTATGCCGCCGACCGTCTCGAGCCGACCCGCGTGTCCGCTCTCCTGAAAGCGCGGCTTCCGAAGACACAGGTCTCGGCGATCGACTGCGACAAGGTGGCGGGGCTCTGTGAAGTCGTTGCGGGCAAGACACTGTTCTACGTCGACGGGAGCGCGCGCTATCTCATCGTCGGCCGCGTCTACGATATGGAATCGCGGCAAGATCTGACGGCGGCGAAGCTGCTCGAGATGAACCCCGATATGCTTCTTGGCGGTGCGGCCAAAGCGGGCGTCGAGGAAGAAGAAACGCCAGTGCCCCAGCTCGCCAATGCGGCGGGCCCGAGCCGCGCGGCGCCGCCCCCGGCGGCCGCGCAAAAGGTCGATCTGTCCAAGCTTCCCGCTACTGGCGCCATCGTGTGGGGCAATCCTTCGGGCACCCCTGTGACGATCTTCACCGATCTGCATTGCGGGTTCTGCCGCGCGCTTGCGAATGAACTGGAGCAGATGAACGTGCGCGTGATCGAGCGTCCGATTTCGACGCTTGGCACCCGCGATCTCTCCAATCGCGTTTACTGCGCGAAGGATAAGCCCCGCGCGCTTCGCGCGGCCTATGCCGGCGCCGAAGTCGCCCCGGCGAGCTGCGACACGAGTGGCCTCGATGCGAACGAGAATTTCGCGCGCGCACATGGTTTCAGCGGCACGCCGGTTCTGGTGCGCGCCGACGGCACTGTGCTGGAAGGCTATCGCCCCCGTGCTGTTCTGGAAACTTGGCTCAAGGGAGCGAAGTGATGGAGTGCATGGATCGCGCAGAAGCGGGACTCTTTGCCCTCTTCTTTGTGGGCCTCGCAGGGGCGGCATTTGTCGCCAGCGCCGGATTGACCGAATTCGGTGTAGCGGGGCGTTACGCGTTGCTCTTCGCGCTGATCAAATCCTTGTCGATCTGCATGATGCTGATCCTCGGCGCCACGTTTGGCGGCGAAGCGCTGTTCTCCCTTCGCCTGAAGCGCCGCCGCACCCTTGCCATCAATAGCAACAGGAACTGACGACATGCGTGCTTCACCGCTTCTAATTCTTCCCGCCGCGCTCGCCCTCGCGGGCTGCGCATCCATGGGTGGAAACGTCAAAGGGAACTTCATCTGCCGCGCGCCCGATGGCATTTGCTCGCCGACCTCGAACATCGACGATCAGGCGATTGCCTCCATGATGGGTGGCGCCGCAGCGGGCGCCGCCGCTTCACCGATTGCAGCGAACGCGCCTGTGGCCAATTCCGCAGCATCGCTCAAAGTCGTTCTGCCTGCGCGGACGGATCGTTTCGGCCGCTGGCGCGACGAAACGGTGGTATACGTCGAGCCGCAGCTTGCTGCAGGTCACCCCGCCGATCGGCAGCTTGCCGGCGCCGGCGCGGTGATCCCAGCTCGGCTGTCGCTGGTTGAGCTCGCGGCGGGCGCGCCGGCGCCGGCGGAGCTGGCCAGTGTTTCGCAGCCGACATCCGCAAAGCCAATAACCGGTGAGCTTTTTCGGGCCGAAGTCGAACGGCGGCTTTCTGCAACGCGAAAGGGTCCCGAGCCCGTCGAGGTTCCGCCATCCGATGCGGCGACGGCGCCGGCGATTGCGGCTACGGCGCAAGGGGATACGGTCGTCACCGCACCGGGCCTCGGCGGACAACCCGCACCGGACGGCAACTGATGGCGGGCTGGCTCGATAAGTTCCTCGGCGATCTGCTGGGCGGTCCGCGCAAGGTCGACAAGGCGTTGCCGTCGACCGCAATTCCCATGTTCGCCGATTGGCTTCCGTATCGGAGTTTCGATCCGAAGACGGGGCTTTATTACAATAGCGCCTCGCGCGGGTTCATTCTCGAAGTCTCGCCGTTGGTCGGCGCCGACGATCAGACCAGCGAAATCATCGCCCAATTCCTGTCGGAAGGCATTCCTGACAAGACCTCGATCCAGATCCTTCAATGGATGAGCCCCCGGATCGCCGATCGCATGGTGCAGTGGTTCGTGCCGCGCCAGATGGCAAAGGGCGTGTACGAACGCATTGCACAGCATCGCGCAGACTATCTCGAGCAGGGCGTTTGGTCGAGCCTCTCGAGCGACGCGCCGTTTCACCTTCGGTCGCATCGCGTCTTCATCTCGCTTGGGGTCCCGGAAGGCGCGAAGGTCAGCGACGAAGAGCTGATCGCGCTGCGCGAATCCATGTCGTCGATGTTGCGGTCGATCGATGTGGAGTCTCAAATCCTCGATCCGGTCGGGCTCTTGAAGCTCATCGATGACTTGACGTCGCCGACCACAGTTTCGGGCGAGGACGTGGTGGATTACAACCGCTTCGATCCGATTGCCGATCAGGCCGTGCGCCGCGATATGGAGATCGTCACCGATCCGAACCGGATTCTGGTGCGCACCGAACGGTTTCGCGCCCTCGGCGCGCTACAAGACGGCACGCCGGAAATCGGCGAGGTCGTTCCCGACCGTTTCGACTTCCGCTGTTATGCGATCCGAAATCTCCCTCCTCGTTGGGCGCCCTGGGACACGGTTCGCCTCATTGGCGATCCGTATATCGACAAGCTCCGGATGCCGTGTCCGATCGCGACCCTGCTCACGATCTACTACCCCGACGAGCAGGCGGCCACTGCCAAGGCGTCCTTCAAGTTCATGCGCACTACGAGTCTCGCGAATTCTCAGAGCGCCAAATTCACGCCGCAGGTCCGCGATCAGTCGCGCGAGTGGGAATATGTCCAGGACCAGCTTCGGCAGGGGCAGAAGCTGGTGCGCGTTTTCTATGGGGTGATGAGCGTTTCGCCATACGGCGAGGGCGACCGCAACGAACGCAATCTCAAGGCGGTCTATAAGGCAGCGGGCTGGGAGCTCCAGGACGAGCGCTATTTGCAGATGGCTGGCCTGCTGGCCGTCATGCCGCTGACGATGGCCAATGGTTTGGCCAAGGACTTCGAGCGCCTGAAGCGCTTCCGGACGATGCTGACGACGACCGTCGCGAACATTGCTCCGCTGCAGGGCGAATATAACGGCGGTCCGATACCGCACATGCTGCTTCTCGGCCGCCGCGGTCAGCCCTTCTTCTGGTCGCCGTTCGAGAACACCGCCGGCAACCACAATGTGGCCGTCTTTGGCAAATCTGGTTCAGGTAAGTCGGTGTTTCTTCAGGAAATGACGTCGGCGCTGGTCGGAGCCGGCGCGAAGGTCATCGTCATCGATGACGGTCGAAGCTTCGAGCATAGCAGCAAGCTGCAGAACGGCGAATTTGTCGAGTTTACGATGAGCTCGGGTTTCTGCCTCAACCCCTTCTCGATGATCGACGAGGAAGAAGCAAAACGGGACGAGGATTATCGGCTCGACTGCATTGCGATGCTCAAGGCGATCATCGGTCAGATGGGCAGGCACATCGATCGTCTTGACGACACAGAGCGCGGTCTCATCGACGCCGCGGTTAATGCAGAGTGGGAAGCGCACGGCATTCGCGGTTCGATCGATGGGGTCATTTCCTCGCTGAAGGACACCGGACACGTCCAGGGCGAGGCGCTCGCGATCGCGATGCGTCCCTTTGCAGATGGCGGCACTTACGGCCGTTTTTTCAAAGGCCAATCCACTTTGAAGATCGGGGCGTCCCTCACGGTGTTCGAACTGTCGGATCTGTCCGCTCGCGAAGAGCTTAGGTCAGTGGTGTTGGCGGCAATCATGTTCCTGTCGGCCCAGGCGATGCGCAAGGATCGGGGCACGCGCAAGGCGTTGTTGCTCGATGAAGCTTGGCAGCTCCTCAAGGGCGGCTCGATGGCCGATTTCGTCGAGACCTATGCGCGAACCTGCCGCAAATATGGTTCCTCGCTCATCACCGCAACTCAGTCGCTCAACGACTATTACAAGTCTGAAGGGTCGATCGCGGCGCTGGAAAACAGCGACTGGTTTGTGATCCTGCAGCAAAAGCCGGAAACGATCGCAGATTTCAAAAAACTCAACCGCTTCGACATGAGCGATGCCGTCGAGGCGATGATGCGATCGCTGAAGCGCAACGGCACCGAGTATTCGGACGTGATGATCAAGGGGCCGGAAATGCTCGCGATCGGTCGGCTCGTGCTCGATCCGTATTCGTCGACGCTTTATTCGTCGAGCCCACAGGTCTTCGCGTCGATCGACCGTAAGGTCGCAGCCGGCCTTACCATGGCAGAGGCGATCGAGGAGGTCGCATTCCCCGGTCGAGAGAATGCCCGCGGCGGCCGCACTGACGGGTATGCGGAGGCAGCGGAATGACCGTCTCGGCCGCACCGCTGTCGCACCGTGCGCGCGCTGTGGATATTCGGCCCCGCAAGCTGCTCCAGGATTTCGCCTATTCGCTGGTCTCGGTGACGTGCTGGCTGGCGATCAATTGCCTTGCGGCTGCTGGCCTCATCCTAGGCCTGTTTGTCCTTATGGCGAACGCCAGCGTCGACCAGTTCTTCGTCGAGGCGGCGAATCTCTCGAACCATTATGTCGCGGCCGACGAATTGCGTCGTGCCGAATTCGCTGATGTCCTTCTGTACCTCTTCGGCGGCTGCGTCCTGTTTTTCTGCATCACCCGGCGCGGCGCGCTGATGGCCGACAAGGCATCCAATGAGGGGGGAATTTCCAATGACTGAACAACTGGTTTTCAAGGTCGGCGATGAGCCGCTCGTTCCGGCAACCGATGTTGCCGCGCCGGCAGCGCGGCGCGGCGGCTTCGCCGGTTTCACCTGGGGGCAGCTTGCGACGGGGACCGCATTGATCGCCGCTCTTGTATGGGGCGGTTGGACAACGCGCGAGCTTCTGATTCTGAAAGAGCGCCGTATCGTTTCGATCAGTCTGGCAGGCATGGCCAACGACTTCATCATGGCTGAAGCCCGGTCAGGCGCGAGCGCCGAACAAGTAGACGCCGATACGCGCCATTTCATGTCGGCGATGCAGAAGACGCTTCAGGATAGGGCCGCTGCCGGCGAGACGATCGTCGTTAGCGAAGCGGTCGTGGCAGCGTCGGTTCCGGACATCACGCCTGAGGTCCGGTCGGCCGTCGGCGAATTCATCAAGCGTAATCCTCCGCCCCGCGTCGCTGGCATGATGGGAGCACCGGCGATGCCGGGACTAGCCCCCGCTTTGCCACCAGCAGCCCAACCGATGCAGGCGCCAGCGCCGGCACCAGTCTTTGGCGGTGGTGAAGGTCTACTTCCCGGCGGAGGCCAGTGACGAAATGGTATGGTTGCGCTCGCCGTTCTTGCGGAATTCGCTGATAGCGATCGTCGCGGTCGCCGGGACCGGAGCGTGGTTGTCGCTCGACAATTTTGCGCAAACCCACGGCTTCCTCATCAACCGGACGCCATCCTTACCCAATTGGGCCTATTTCTTCGAGCGCGGAAAGCGCGTGGAGCGCGGCGAAATTGCGTTCTTCATGCCGCCGTCCAATTCGCTCGTCCGTGCGCATTTCGGGGCCGAGCCGCCAGCGTTCGGCAAGATCGCCTATGGAATGCCGGGTGACAAAATCTCGCATCGCGGGTCGGACGTTATTCTGAGCTGGGAGGCTGGCCCGCACGGCGATGCCCCGTCGGAACGCGTTGTAGGGAAGCTCAAGCCTCTGTCGTCGAGAGGGGAGAAGCTGGAAGCCGGACCGACCGGCGTGATTCCCGACGGCTGCTATTACATGGGCAGCCCGCATCCCGATGGCTTCGATAGCCGCTATGCCGCGATCGGGTTCGTTTGCCGGCGGCAAATTCTTGGCGTCTCGAAATGGTCACTCCTGTGAGGCGTCGCCTGGTTCTTCTTGGAGCGGTCGTGAGCAGCGCCTTCGCACCGCTGGCTGCGGCAAAAGACTATGGCCAGCAAGGCGCGGTCTTTCGCATCACCGAGCCCGATCTTCTCCGCACGATCGAGCAGAAGCTGAAGACGCTGGAAGCCAGCGGTGGGATCGACCGAATGAACGCCGAGCTCACGCGGCGCACGGAGGCTGGTGTCCGGCGTCCTCGACCCGTTGCTGGCATCGCGCTGGCGGTCCGCGCACGCAGTTGGATCTTCGATCCGGCAATGGTTGTTGAGCAGGATATTTACGACAACAAGGGCAATGCGATCGCGCGCGCGGGCCAGCGGGTCAACCCGATGGATTTCATAGCGATCCGCCAAAAGCTGGTCTTCATCGACGGGGATGACAGGGATCAGGTCAACTGGGCCCTGCGGCGGTTCGACGATCAGTCGGCAAAGCTCATCATGATCAATGGCGCCCCGCTCGACGCGATGACGCAACATCAGCGCCGGTTCTATTTCGATCAGGGCGGCTTTCTTGTCGGTCGCTTCGGCATCCGCGCCGTGCCCGCGGTGGTCGAGCCGGAAGGCAAAGCCATGCGCGTTTCCGAGGTTCCGCTTGGGGTTGGCCGAAAATGAGGATTCTCAACATTCGCGCTGGTCGGCGTCTCGTGTCTTTCATGTTGCTCCTTTGCGCGCTCATGGCTGTCTCGGCCTCAGCGCCGCCGGCGCGCGCACAGATCAGCAGCGGAATCGAGGGGACGCCCGGGAAATGCACGGGCAAGTTCGTTAATCCGGTTACCGATGTTTGCTGGTCATGCCTCTTCCCGCTCTCCGTGGGCGGGCTCAAGATCTTTCCGTCCGATCGCGCTGATACCGAGAACCCGGATTTGCCGATCTGCGCGTGCGGATCGCCGTTGCCCAGGATTGGTGTTGCCATGGGCTTTTGGGAGCCGGTTCGCCTTGCCGACGTGACCATGAAGCCGTGGTGCTTCGCCAGCCTCGGCGGCAAGAAAATCTCGCCGGGGTTTAATATCGGGCACGGCCGCGCCGCTGACAGCGTGGACGGGCACGATCGCGGCGCGAAGTGGCACGTGCATTGGTATGTCTATCCGCTGCTTTACTGGATGGAGATCCTGACCGACGTCGCCTGCCTCGAGCAGTCGTCGTTCGATATCGCCTATGTCACCGAAATCGATCCGCTCTGGCAGGACGATGCGCTGACCGCGCTCATCAATCCTGAAGTGGCCTTGTTTGCCAATCCGTTGGCGCAAACCGCCTGTTCGGCCGATTGCGGTGCGGCGACTCTGAAGCTCCCGCTCGACCCGCTCTTCTGGTGCGCCGGCTGCCTCGGATCAATGTACCCGATGAACGGGAACATCTCCGAGCATATCGGCCATGTTCAGTCCAGCCGGCTCGCGCTGTCGCGATTTGCTTTCAAGTTGCATCGCCAGGGCATCGCGTGGGGAACCATGGGGAAGAAGGGGCTGTGCGGCAAATATATCATGCCGATCATGCGCAAGCAGCAGTACCGGTTTCAGGCCACTGTGCCCTCGCCGATGGTCAAGGGCCGTTGGGCCTGCCCGCCGATCGGCGCCTCCGACATGAAGCCGGGATCCGGCAACACGTATCCCGCTGTCGGTGAAGACATGGGTTATCTTGTGTGGAGGAAGCGAAATTGCTGCGTCCTTTGAACAATTGGTCTCGCAAAGCCAAGGTCTTGGCGGCCGCCGCCGCAATCAGCGTGGTCGGCGGTGTCGCCGTACTGGCACAAACGGTGGATGGGCTGGATCTTCAAGCGGTGCTGAGCCGCGGCGAAGCCGCCGATCCGGATGCTGAAGCGCTCGTCCGCGAGGTCGCGCGGCGCGGCGAGGAGATGCGCGAAGACGCGAAGTCCGCAGCCGACGGCGGGAATCGCAATCTGCGCGATAACAAAGCAATCCTTGGCGGTGGACCTGCAGGCCCGATCGATTTCGATCAGATGTTGCAGGCCTCGAGCGATCTCGAGGCGAGCGACAAGGGTGCTCCCCAGCTCATCGTGTTCGCTTCCTTGTCGATGCCGGAACAGAGTCTGAAGAAGCTCATTCGCGACACGGCAAAGGCCGGCGGCACGGTCGTCTTTAACGGCCTCCCGGGCAACTCCATGAAAGCCTTCCAGCAGGGCATTATGAAGGTCGTCGACAATGAAGACGCCTACGGCAGCATCGGGATAGATCCCCGGCTGTTTCGCGCTTTCGATGTAACCGCCGTGCCGGCGATCGTCGTCGTGACGTCCGAATTCGAGCTTTGCGATGGATTCAACTGCCGGACCTCCGTGCCGCCCTTCGATCGCATGACAGGAAATGTACCGCTTGAATATGCGCTCGAGACATTTGTCGGCGGGCGGGGCCCGGGTGCGCCGATCGCTGGCCAGGCGCTTGCGCGGCTGAAGGGAGGCCGGGGCATATGAGCAACAACCTGCTAGTCGGCGCCGTGCAGCGTTGGACCCGATGTGCTGTCGGCATAGGTGCGGCAATATCGCTGTCACTTGCAGCCCCCCTAACTGCACTCGCTCAGACGGCGCCGGCCTCGGGAGAAATCACCGCGGCAGGCAAAGACGGCGAGGCCTTTGCCAAATCGGGGAAAGAAGGCGCCGCCTCGATCCCCGACCAGCAAGTCAATTCAGACGTCATCCCTGGCTACGCGACTGCACCGGACGATCTGTCAAATCTGTTCGGCAGCGACGACGGAGCGCTGAATTCGGCAGGCGGCAGCGCCGTCGGGAACGAAGCTTGGCAGGTGATGATGGGCGGCGATGCCAACCGTTCGCAGGTCGATCCAGCGTGGCTCGAGGACATTCGCCAGAAGGGTCAGGAGATCAACGACAATGCCGGAAGCTCGGAGCTCGGCGAAAACATTTCCAATACCCCGGGCACCTGCGAAGAGGTCAAAGTCGGCGAAAAGCAGGACTATTATGACGCGACATGTGACGTCGGCGTTACCGTAACCACTCCGGATCGCGTTGAAGAACTGAGCTGCCCGGACGGATATACGCTTGTCGGGCGGACTTGCACCAAGACGCTCACGCAGCCGGCGGACGTGACCTACTCTTGTCCGGATGGCGGCGTTCTGCAGGGAACAACTTGCGTCGTTACCCAGCCCGCGGCCGTGTCGAGTTACAGCTGTCCTCCGGGCTTCAGCCTACAGGGCACGACCTGCACTCGCACCACGACCGAGCCAGCGGTCATCACCGGATATAGCTGCCCTGCGGACTATATGCTCGAAGGCGATCGCTGTGTTCGCACCATCCAGCAATCGGCCACCCCGAACTACAACTGCCCAGCAGGATATGTTCTCGAGGGCACCACGTGCCGGTCGAAATCGACCTATGCGGCGACTGCCAGCTATAGCTGCCCGAACGGGTATAATCTGACCGGCACGACGTGCTCGCGGACGCTCTCGCAGCCGGCGGAGGTTCGCTATACGTGCCCTGCAGGCTACGACCTCACCGGCACGACCTGCACGCAGACAGGGACGTACTCTGCCGTCCCCAATTACAGCTGTCCGTCGGGCTATACACTGGTCGGAACAAGTTGCACGACCACAGGCAGCTATGGCGCCACGCCGAATTATAGCTGCCCGAACGGAGGGACGCTGCAGGGGACCGAATGCGTCACTTCGGGTAGCTACGCGGCGACCGCCAGCTACAGCTGTCCCAACGGCGGGACGCTCAACGGCACGAACTGCATGACGACATCGCAGACGCCGGGCACGCCAGTCTACCAGTGCAGCGGCTGGGCCATCCCGATGGACCCCTATACCTTCGAGGGCCAGACCTATTGCGGTATGATTAAAACCAGCAAGACCTGCCCCACGGGCTGGATCGGCTTTTACAAAGAAGGTGTTGCCCAAGGCTACTCGGGGCGGAAGTGTTTTTTCCATCCGAAGGTAAATTATACATGCCCGGGTGGTACTGTCCTTGAAGGCTCCATGTGCACGATGGTCTCGGCAACGCCCGGGACCGTCTCCTATAGCTGCCCGAACGGTGGGACGCTCAACGGAACCACGTGTCAAACGAGCTCGTCCAGCCCCGCCTCGGTAACCTATAGCTGCCCGAGCGGCGGCACGCTGGCTGGTAATGTTTGTAATACCAGTAGCACTCTGCCCGCGACCGTCACGCATACCTGCCCCAGCGGCGGTGTGCTGAATGGAACGACCTGCACGATCGTCACGTCGACGTCGGCGTCACCGGTCTATTACTGCCCCACCGGTTTCAACCTCTCGGGAACGACCTGCTCGCGTACCGATGAGACCAGCGCGACCGTCACCTATAGCTGCCCGAACGGTGGCAGTCTGGCGGGCTCTGTCTGCACGATCGACCTCGCGCAGCCTGCCGACGTCACATATAGTTGCCCGGCAGGATGGGAAGTCCAGGGAGACAAGTGCAAATCGGTTCTCTCGCAGCCGGCGACGCCGATATTCTCCTGCCCTGTGGGTTACAGCCTCGACGGCAATATGTGCAGCAAGACCGAGACGCAGCCCGCGACGCCGAATTATAGCTGCCCTAGCGAATTCACGCTGTCGGGGACAACGTGCACCAAGACCTATCCGGCACAGCCAAATTATAGCTGCCCCGCCAATTACACCTTATCGGGCACCACATGTTCGTTGATGCTGTCCCAGCCGGCGACGGTCACCATGGTTTGCCCGCAAGGGTCCACCGAGCAGAACGGCACCTGCTACGGCGAAAGTGCCGGGCAGAGCGAGTGCGCCGAGCTCGAGGCCAATCCCAAGTGCAGCCATCAGCGCGACACCTGTCTGGACGAAGAGCCGAATGGTCCGTGCAAGGTCATGGAGCGCACCTTCAAATGCCCGATTCCGAATTCGACGCCGACCGACGTGAAGGAATATGTTTGTGGCGGGTCGGTGTATTGCATCAACGGGAGCTGCAGCGAGATCGAGGATGAGGCGTCCAACGAGTTCAAGGATGCGCTCGTTGCGCTCGGCGCGATCGACCAGGTTGGCAAGGAATTCGATCCAGACACGCTCGGCCTGTTTAAAGGGTCGCGCGAAACCTGCCACAAGCCGGTGTTCGGTTTGGTCAATTGCTGCGCCGGCAAGGTGTCGGGTCTTTTCAGCGGGGGTGTCGCGGCGGCGGCCGCTTGGGCCGGGCTGAGCGGCGGCCCCGCTGTGCTCGCAGGTATCGCGACGCAGTTCCTGACCACGTTCCTTTGTTCGAACGAAGAAAAGCAGCTCGATGTGAAAGACCGCCTCGGACTGTGCGTGTCGATCGGGAGCTACTGTTCCTCGAGTTTCCTCGGTGTCTGCCAGACGAAGCGAAAGGCCTATTGCTGCTTTGAATCGAAGCTCACGCGGATCCTCCAGGAACAGGGCCGCCCGCAAATCGACAAGCCATGGGGCAAGCCCAAGGAAGAGCAATGCGCTGGCTTCACGATCGACGAATTTTCGCGCCTCGACATGAGCAAGATGGATTTCTCGGACATCTACGCGGATTTTCTGGAGGCGGTGAAGCTGCCCGAAGAAGCACAGATGGCGAGCGAGATTCAGGCGAAGATCGACGCCTATTACAAGCAGAATAGACCGTGAGGGAATTGACAGGATGACCGACACCACGCCGATCAGGGCCGCGGTCGACCCGACGCCGGCAAATAATCCACCGCGGTCGCTGCGCGCGGCGGTGGCGGAGCGTTCGGATTTTCCGGACGTCATGATTCACGAATGGACCGTTCTGAAGCTTTGCAGCGGCGACGCTCCGCTCGACGCGGAAGAGATCAAATATTTGGTTGATGAGTTTTTTTCTCCGCCGCTGACCATGCTCGACCTTGCCGACCTGGTTGACGGCATGGTCGGGAAAAATTGGCTGGCGTGGGACGACGACAACATGAAGCTACACGCAACTGTGACAGGGAGTGAAATTTTGGCGCGCATCGGCCGCTCGTTCAGGCTAGCCGACTTCTCTGCTGACTTGGTCAGCATGGCTAAAAGGAGGCCGGACAGATGACCGTCTGCCTGGCCAGCAAGGGAGATGCCACGCATGGAGAAGGAAGAGTTCGACCGCTTGAGCCCCGAGGAGCAGAAAGCTCATCTCGCGCGCATCGAGCGGTACATAATGGCCCCTGGGCACTGGCCCGAGGTGAGCAGTTTACAGCTCGGCGTTCTGATGCGCGCCGGGGGAGATTGCCCGGTTGCCGTCGAAGAGGTCATGCTCTCGATGCAGGACTGGTACGGCATCAACCCGGAAGAGCTGTCCCACACGATCAAGCCATTGATCGAGAAGGAATGGGTCGCGTTCAACGAGGAGGGGTTTGTGCACACCACTCCGCTCGGGCGCGCGGTTGTAGACATGCACAAATCGCCGCTCACGAAAGCGGTCATGTGGTCGCTGAAAAGCGGCATTTCCAACATGGAGGAGCAAGATGAAGAAGGCGATCCGTAGTTCGCTCGCGCTTGTATGCGCCGGCTTGGTCGCAGCCGGCTCGCCGCTAAATGCGCAGCCACAAGCAGAGTCGGCCGAATCGGCATCATCTCCCAATGACCGATCGGCCGACGACAGCGAGGCAGCATCCGGTGATTTCTATTGCGGCGATCGCAAACTCGGGACCTGGTTCTATTGCGAGAAGCCGAAACCACGACCTTCCGAAAAGAAGAAGCTGTCGCCAAGTGCTACTGCAGCCAGCGAACGTCTAGCTTCGATCTCGAAGGAACTTGACGAGCTGAAAGCAAGGGCGATCCTTGAGCCCTCCGAAGAGAACGTAACTGCCTATATTCGCTTCCAGCGTGAACAGCTGGATCGTGCATCGATGTTCTCGGACGTCTGGCAGCGGTCCATGTGGCAAAATCCCGATCTCGATTATACGCTTCAGCGTCCGGTGACGACGCTGGCGAAGCGTGCATGGATCGACAACCGCAAAGCGGAGCAGGAGCTGGCGCTCCGCAACCTTTCGAAGCGCTACGGGATATTCTATTTCTACGCGCAGAGTTGCGGGGCTTGCGACATATTCGCGCCCATCTTGAGGTCGCTCGCCGACGGCAGCGGCTTCAACGTCGTCGCTGTGTCCATGGACGGTGGCCCCAACCGGGTTTTCCCCAATTACGTCGTCGACGTCGGCCAGCACGCCAAGATGGGTCTGAGCTCCAAGGCCACGCCCGCGCTCGTTCTTTACGACACCGTTCGCAAGCGCCCGATCCCGATCGGCACGGGCATCTTGTCGGCCGACGAAATCACCGAGCGAATTTTCACGCTCACAAGCACCAAAGCGGGGAGTGACTTCTGATGGCTGAGCTTACGTTCGTCGCGCGGATCCGCGTCGCGGTGTCCCGCATTGGAATCGGCGTAATCGCTCTCTCTGTCGCAGCTGCGCCGGCGCAAGCCGGTGTCGGTGACGAGATGAGCGAATTCTTCAACGACATGGGCGCCTCGGCGAATGCCACCGGCGCGACTGCCTACCAAGGACAGTCCGCCGGCTACTATTCGCTTGGGTCCGTTTGGGCGCGTTTCCCGCAAAAGAGCGTGTATCCCGCCAATCTCCAGTTGCCTAAAGTTCGCGCGGGTTGCGGCGGCATCGACATTTTCACTGGCTCCTTCTCGTTCATCAACATGTCGGAGTTCGTCGCCAACCTCAAAGCGATCGCCAACAACGCGATCGGCTTTGCCTTCAAGCTCGCGATCGACAGTATCAGCCCGCAAATTGGCGGGGTCATCGATCAGATGCAGGACATCGCCAACAAGGTGAACCAGTTCAACATGCAGAGCTGCGAGTCCGCTGCGGCGGCGGTCGGCGCTGTGTGGCCAAAGGTCGACGCCGCCGAAGATCGTATCTGCCAGTCAATCGGTACGTCTGCAGGGCGCTTCTCCGACTGGGCAAAGTCACGGCGCGGGTGCGGCAATGGCGGTGAAAGATCTTCAACGATCAATTCGAACACGGACCCGGCGCTGGCGGCGATGACACCGGGGCCGAAAAACTATGCCTGGGACATGATCAAGCAATCGCCCCTCGAAAGTGCCGATCGTCAGATGCGTGAGCTTGTGATGACGCTGACGGGCACGATCGTCGTCGGCAAGCGGCCGTCCGACAATGATCCGCTCCCCATCATCTATCGCGGCGAGGGCGATCCTGCGATCCTCGATGCGCTGCTCGATGGCGACAAGCCGATCGACGTCTTGGGATGCGACGAAACCGATAAGTGCCTCGGCCCCGGTAGGCGCACGATCCCGGCGCTGGGCGGAACGGCCCTGCGTCCCCGTGTCGCGGCCCTGATCCAGTCAATGAGTGACAAGGTGCGGACGAACGGGGCGCTGACCACTGAAGAGAAGAACCTTCTCGGGGTCGCCAGCATCCCCCTATACAAGGTTGTTGCGGTACAGGCCGCGTCCGGCTTCAACCTGTCGCCGGGCGAGCTCAATTCGCTCGCGGAAGTGACGGCGATCGATCTCCTCAACTCCATCGTCCAGCGGATGCTCGACCAGGTTGCCGCGGGGCAGTCGAATAATAGCAATCAGGCCGATGCGGAAAACCTGCGTCAGTTTAATGAGCAGCTCGCACGCGTGCGCCAGCGGTTGTTCGAACGCGAAAGCACGGTCAATCAGCGGGTCACGCGGACCTTCGAGATCGTCGATCGCGCGATGATGATCGAAAGCACCCTGCAAACTCGGATGGCTCCCGGCATGGCTGCTTCTCTCAATTTTTCCCGCGCCCTGTCGGCGCAAGGTTTGCGGCCCTGATTTCGGGCTGAAGGAGCGCGTGCGATGATCGAGGTCTTCACGGTCGGCGGCGGGGAATATCTCGTCAACGTCTTCAACGCTGTTGCGTCGTGGGCGGGCTCCGGCGGATACCGGGGCCTCATTCGCGTCGTGATGGTGATGGCATTCACCTGGGCGCTTCTCGTCACCGCGTGGAACATGGATCCGCGAGCCTTGCTCAAGTGGTTCATGCAGGCGACGCTGATGTATATGGTGGTCATGGTGCCGACCATTTCGGTCAAGGTCACCGATCGAACCAATCCCGGCGTCACCGCCGCGGTGGTCGATAATGTTCCGGTCGGCCTCGGCCTAATTGCGGGTTTCACAAGCCAGATCGGTGATTATCTCACGCGCGCGGCCGAGACCGTTTTCGCAATGCCGCAAGTCCTGAATTATTCGACTGGGGGCATGATTTATGGCGCAAAGCTGCTTGACGCGACGCAGGGCCTCCGCATCGACGATCCTGTCTATGCGACCAATCTCAACGAGCATTTCAAGCAGTGCGTCTTTTATGACATCCTGCTCGGCCGCAAGACATACGACGACATTCTGAAATCGTCCGATCTCCTGACCTCGATGGGACCGGGGTCCGTCGCGCTTTCGCAGCAGTATATCTACCCTGACGGCACGTCGGGGATCATCACTTGCCAGACCGCCTATTCGTTCATCAGCGCTGGTTGGAACAGCTACTATGCGGCTGCCGCTCCGAAAATTGCCGCCCAGTTCTTCCCCGGCATTCCCGCTGCACAGGCGACCGCCCGGCTTAACAATGACATGAATGGAATGGGCGCGGCAGGGATGGCCACGAGCAGCGGTCAGCTTGTCAGGCAGGCAATGTTCATCAATGCTTTGTCCGAGGCGCGCGACGGCTTTGCGAGTGGTTCCGCGCAAGGCGCGATCGATGCTTTCGCTCAGACGCGCGCGGACATCCAGACCCGCAACACCTATTCGACGATCGCTGGCGGTGCGATGAAGTGGGTTCCGTTGCTGAACATCGTGCTGACGGTTGTATTCTATTCGCTGTTCCCGATCCTGTTCCTGCTGATGTTGCTTCCGACCAACGGCATGACGGTCGCCAAGGGCTATATCACTGGCTTCTTCTATCTCGCTGCGTGGGGTCCGCTGTTCGTCATCCTGAACATGATTTTCATGTCGCGTTGGCAAGATTCTTTGGCGTCGTGGGGCGCCAATGGTGGCCTCACAGCCGCCAACTTCTCCGGTATCTCAGCCTTGAACCAGGACGTCGGCGCGCTCGCAGGCTACATGATCATGTCGGTTCCGTTCATCGCGGCAGGCATGGCCAAGGGCGCGATGGCGATTGCGTCTCATTCGGCCAGCTTTCTATCCCCGAGCCAGAATGCCGCGGAGCAGGCTGCATCGGAAGCCACCACCGGTAATTATGCCTATGGCAACGCATCGTTGATGAATCGGCAGATCAATACGCTGAACCGCGACCAATACTCCACGGCGCCGAGTTTCAACACCGGCGCCGGCACGATCCAGCAGCGCTCGAGCGACGGCGCGTTCACGCGCTACAATCAAGATGGTTCGATGGCGTATGACACGAGCCAGGGTATTTCGAACCTCGGCTTCGCGATCTCAGCCAGCAAGGATTTCGGGTCTCAACTGCAAAAGGGCCTCAGCCAAGGTTCCAGCGTAGTCGAGCAGAAGCGTGTGGCTGCGAACGATAGCTGGGCGGCGACGCGCACGGAATCGGCCCGCCTGTTTGACACCGCGCAGACGTCCGCCAGCGCCACCACCGAAGAGGGGCGCTCTCTGCAGTCGTCGATCGCTCAGGTCCAAGATCTGTCATCGAACTGGTCAAATACGTTGCAGACCCAGTTCGGCACGACGAAAACTGAGGCCGATCAGCTCGCTCGAGACACTGTATTGACGGGCAGCGCTGGTATCGGAGCATCCGGTGCCTTGAGCGCCGGCAAAGGCGGACCGCTATCGGGGTCTGCGGATCTCAAAGCCGGTCTTGATGGACGGTCGAGCGATACTCGCCGAACAGACCAAGGAGTTTCGACTTCGACCCAAAATACCGACGCACATCAGTGGCTCGAAAAGGAATCCAATTCCGAAGCGGCGCGCCAAGCGCGCGAGAGCTTCTATCGTGCAACGACATCCTCGACCGATAGCCAAGTCCGCGGACTTGGTCAGGAGGTGTCCCAGGATCTTCGTCATTCGCAAAGTCTCAGCAATGAAGCGTCGCGGGCCGAAGACCAGTATCAGCGGTGGTCGAACGAATTTTCGCAGTTCGAGCGGGAAGGCTACGCGCTCAACAAGAACCTTAGCCAAGACTTCGTGCGCTATGCTCAAACCGCTATGATGGATCCCGAGAACCGTCATCTCGATCAGAGCTATCATCCCGGTCTTATCAATATGACGCCGACCCAAGCTATTACGCAGGATGCCTTGGTGAAGCAGTTCATGGATGATCGGGTTGAGCAAATGCACCGCGATCTCGGTGTCGTTCCCGATGCCCCGGCGGCGACGATCTCCGGGCCGTCGTTCTCGACTGCCGACGAAGTTCGAGCGATTGGATCTGCCGGTATGCAGGAAATCGCTGCTCGCGGGCCATCGGTCGATGTTAGCGGCTCCGCGCGAGACATCGGCCTTGAAGACAACGTGAGCGGCCGACTGGGCGGCAGTGTGGCTCGCCTCGATGAGTATGGCCACGGAATGAGGGCAACACTGCTCGGCGATCGGCGACAGGCCGATAACCTCGGCGCGACTGCAGAAGCTCGCAACGATTCATGGGTGCTGCGGACCATGCCGGGCGTTGCCGGCGCGCTGCGCGCGCTCGGTCTGGACGGTGCAGGCGAAGCGCCGCTTGGCGGTCAGAGAGTCAATCTCGGGGGAGTTGCGTCCGCCGCTGGCCTTGACATCAAGCCCGGCGCCAACCTCAGTTCGATGGACTCAAGCATGGCGCCAGCGCTGACGGCTGCTGCTGCCTCGGCCCATGCACTCGGCTTGCCACAGCGCGTGGTTACATCTGCGCGCGATAGCCAGCACACTCGCGGCAGCTTGCATCCGGAAGGAAAGGGCGTTGATCTGCGAGGAAACGACATCAGCGTTGCCCAAGGAAAGAAATGGGCGCGGGATGTGCGCGAACGGCTAGGTCCAGATTACGACGTCAATTTCGAGACGTTCAAGGACAATCCGGCCAATAACCACCTCCATATGGAGCATGATCCTAAACCCCGGGGTGGGCGCGGTCGGAAACGATAGTGCCCAGTTGCCGGTGGGCGAAACCACCGGCAACCGTCAGTGGCTGCCCACCGCCAAGATTACGGCGAAGTATGAGGCAATAAGCACCAAAGCTGCATAAAGCGCGCGCCGCCCCCAAGGCCCAAGCTCAGTCTTGCGACCGTCATGCGACATGCGCGCAAGTCCGTCTTCCGCAGCCGACGCGATGTAAAGCCGGTGCGATGAATCGTAGTACCGGCGGCTCCAGTCGGATTCAAAAGGCTTACGCTGATCGTCCATGACAAAATCCTTCACAAGCGAACATACAGGCAACACCCGGAAACGGCAAGTTCCTGTATGTTCGTGGGGAAGGTGGGCCGAGGCGTTACGGCTTCTGCGCGTTGCCCTGTGTGCTTCTTCAGGTCACAGACAAACGGACCTGGGCGAGGGTTGCGAGGTCGCAACCACTATCGCCTTATGGGGTTTGCGAGCAGGCCGCCTTCAGTAATGGAAGCGGCACTGAGCGATCTCGAGCTGCTGATTGGGCGGGCTGCCGCTGATACGATAAACAAGGCGATCTTCGAGCGTGATGCGCCGCGACCACCATCCCTTGAGGTCACCTTTCAGCGGCTCCGGTTTCCCCGTCCCCTTAAAAGGCGTTCGCTGGCACTCCTTTATGAGATCATTGACGCGCTGGAGGATGTTCGGCGCCGTGCTTTGCCAGTGGAGATAATCGTCCCAAGCGGAATCCGCGAAAACGAGCTTCATTCGGGAACAAGCTCGCGCGCTCGCCCGTTGCCGGCATCAAGCTGCGCAACTGCAGTCTTGAGACGCCTAGCATTCGTCGGCGAGCCGAGCAGATGCAAAGTTTCTTCCATGGCATTCCAATCCGCTAGCGAAACCATGACCACGGATTCACCACTCTGACGCGAAATCACGACAGGGGTGTGATCAGCGACTACCCGGTCCATGACCTTCTTCAGTCGGGCTCGCGTATCAGAATAGTTCATTACGTCCATAGCGGTTCTCCTTGCTATAATATGTACCATAATCTGTACAAATTCAAGCCCGATCGTCGCCATTAATGGGCGATTGGTGCCGTGACGCAATCGGAAAGATAATGGAATGAACGAAGTGGGATCGCAATCCTCGTTGCCGCAAAAGCAAGCATAACGACGGCTTCTTCCAGGCTTGCGAGGAACAGGCACGGGGAGGGTCAACTTGATCCAGTTGGAGCGATCGCCGGAGACGGTTTCGAGGATGCCGACAAGCCAGGCGCTCAAGGCTGCTGGTGACACGGCTCGAAGAGGAGACGCCGATCGGCGGGCCGCAAAATCGACCACGCCGTTCGGCGTCAATGTCGGGTTGCCGGACAATGCGTGCACGCACTTAGCTGAAACAGCGCGGACAGCCCTGTCGTATTAGTTGTCGAGGAACGCTTGGACACCCTCTTCGGCGAGTGCTTTGCGGAAGGCGGCATCGGCTTCCCGATCGGAGGCGAAGACGTCGCTCCAAACGATCGACGTTCCGCGCGCGTTGACGACCTCCAGCGACCAACCGCGCTCTGTCGCGACGCGAACGATGTTGATGGTCAACGGCACGCCGTCATGGATAATGTGCCGGCTAAGGGACGACTCTATCAGTTCGGGGCGCGGTCCGGATTGCATGAATGCATGCTACTGGAATCCGGCTCTTCCTACAACAACCTCGGTTCCCAATGCCAGGGCAGGAGCTCGGGGAGCAGACTGACGCCATCCACCAGATGGAGCGAAAGCGTCTCGTTGGGGCGACTTCATGTCGCGGAACTGGACATCGCACAGCGGGCCCGTCAGCATGGCGGCATGACCGATCAGATCGCCCGGATTCGCATCACGCTCGAAGACATGAAGCCCGCTATCTGGCGCCGTGTCGAACTTCCCATCACCGACAGCCTCAAGACCCTGCACCTCGCGATCCAGGCCAGCATGCTCTTCGAGAACTACCATCTGTTCCGTTTCGACATCGGCGATGCCGCCAATATGCGAATCAACAGGCTTGTCGAACGCGGCATAACCAGCTTCACCTACACTTATGATTTCGGGGACAACTGGCGTCATCGCATCGAGATCGAAGCGGTCCAGCCCGCAACCCCAGGCGTCGATTACCCGCGCTTCGTCGATGGTGACCGTCGCGGCCCGCCCGAAGACGTCGGCGGCACCATGGGGTTCGAAGAGTTTCTCGAGGCCATGGCCAAACCACGCCATCCCGCCCGTGCATCCATGGTGGAATGGTACGGCGGGGCCTTCGATCCCGCCGATATCAGCCCCGGGGAGATCAACGTACGCATGGCTAAACTCGCCAAGCGACGCGCGCTGGGAAAAGCTGCTCACGCCAACGCCGCATTTCGCGTCGACTGATGGGCCGCGGTTTCCTTACCACGCGCACTGCTATCATCAGTAACGCCGAGATGATAATATGCCGCATGGCCTATGAGCTTGACGATATCAAAGCGCAGAGCGACTGCCCGATCTGTGGACGCGTTTTCCATGTCTCGTTCAAAACGCTGCGACTGCGACGAACAATCGAATGCCAAGGCTGCGGAGAAACCGTCAGGCCAATTGACGAAACGCCGATTGCGAAGATTCAGGCGCTGATCGACGATGCAGACACGGCCGCATAGATGCTCGCGATAGGTGACCAGATCACCAATCGGACCTACGCTGTGCAGTTGTGTTATTCCGCCAATTGTCGAAACAGCCCTGCAATTCGGAAGGGATCGCCGCCTCGAATGCCGCATCGAGCCGATAATGGGGCATGGCTTCGGCGACAGCATCGAGCAGCGCCAGCCCCTGCTTGCGGTCTTTTAGGCGTTTGAGAGGATTGCGCTTGGCCTGCTCCGACATCCAGAGTTTGTGTAGCGCAAACCATCGAGGGTCCGGTGCGACGATTCGGGCGGGAGACCCGTCGCGGCAGCCGACGACCTGATCGACCGGTCGGCCGAGCAAAAGCCACTCCTGCTCTGGCAAAGGTATCGGCCGCGGTTGGTCGCGTTCGCTCAGCGTGCCGGCACGAGACGGAGCCACAAGCAGTTCGACCTCATAGGCTCGGGCGTTCCGCGCTTGGAAATCGCGCTCGCTGTTGATCGTAAACGTCGGATCGACGGCCTTCAGCATCTGCCAGACGACTTGGCCGGAAGCGTCTTCTTCTTCGCCAATCCAGGCAAGGTCGAAGTCCTCCGTTTCATCGGGCAGGAGAATGAAGCCGTTGGCCTCTATCATGTAGGCTGCGATCGCGTTGGTGCCGACCACGAGGAGATGCGACCCGAGGAGATCTCGGCGATCGCATTCGCGCAAGATGGGACCGGCATCGCTCGACAGCAAAGGCAGGCGCAATGCTCGGTAGAGGGCCGAACTCTCGGCTAGACTCGCTTGGAGAATGGAACCGCGCTCTTTCAGCTGGCTCTTTTTCTCGTGATAGGCTTGGAACTCGGTTTCTCGCGCGGTGTCCATTTTGCCGAGCGATTTCCCATTCCCGCCGCGATCGTAGATCTGGTAGAGATATTCATATTTGCCAATGGTCTTGCGGCGCAAATCATATGGCAGAATGGCGCGCGCGCGTTCGACAGAGATCCAGGCGTCATAGCGCTGGCGCAAATTTACGAGTAGGCGCGATTGCTCGTCATTGAAGGGGCGCAGGGCGCTCATAGGGTTTTATCCCACATTTATTGAAATTCGTCAAATGTGGGATAAATAAAGCGCCGATAACAAACATTATGTTAAATAGTTAATAGAATATCGACTGTAATCAATGTCTTATTCTCGCGCAGCGCGAGTTCATAGCGGTCAAATCTCGTCGTGAAAAAGAAGGGCCAGCTTGCGCCGGCCCTGGAAAAGTTTGGGAGAGGATGCCTGAAAGGCAAAAGGGATATGGGAAGCCATGTTAATGCTGCAAGTGCGAAGGAGCAGTATTTCCGAGCCGTCTTTAATTCATCGTACTGGCATAGGCGAACATGGGGCATTTACGAGCGATCACCTCCACTCCGAATCCAACGAGCTTCTTCCCGGACCGCTGTCGCAAGGCCAAGGAAAATGTGACCGACCAGATACAGGGCGAGCAGGGCCCCGCCGAGCTCGCGCATCTCGGCCGTCGATTGCCAGCGTTATAGGGTGAGGATGCCGGCGACATCGCCTAGTTTGGAAGCGATGATGATGGCAGCGCCAAACGCCGCGGTTGAAGCGCCTACAACCCAAAAGACCGATTCAACACGGCTGGATCCCGTGCGGGTTATGAATCGTGCTGTCGATAATGACATTGCGGCGATGCGGCGGTTGAGCGCGACCGGCGCGGCCAAAGCACTGGATATGATCGCTCGCAAGGCGCGTCCTCGTCCTCTTTGATGCGCGCTGATCATAGCTCGAGCCCTTTTGATTTATCGAGCTGGGGTTCCTCGCGTGGTGGTGGTGGTGGCGGTGCCGGCGACGATGGAGTTTTTCCGCTGCCCTTATCCGGCGAGGGGTCGGGGCTGGAAAGGTTCGTTGCCTTGCTTTCGTTTTTCGGCTCGGAGCCGCGAACATCAATATCCGCCAGCCCGCTAAGGTCGAGCTTTCGATCGAGGTCGTGGGAGCCGCCTTGCTTGTCGGAATCCACCGACAGGTCGGGGGAAAAGCTTTTCCCTTTTTCGGAAAGGATCTTCTCGACATTCAGTTCACCGATCGCCTCGAGCGCTGATGTCTTGTCGCCGCGGTTGCTCTCGAGCTGGCGGATGAGCTTAGCCTTGTCGTCAGTGAACAGCCTGACGTCCATTTGCTGGCGTGTATGGTTGACGAGAAACGACCGGGCATTGGAGAGGTTGGTTTCCCTTGCCCCCATGACCGAGAACACGGTCTCATTCGTGATGCCCTGCGCCATATGGGTGTTAATCGCATAGGCGAGATCCATCCGCTTCAGCATCGCGTCGCCGTTCTTCAGCTCGCGGACTTCACCATCGGACAATTTGACGATGATTCCGTCGGCGCTGACCTTTTCTATGCTGGTGATCGTCGCGTTGATCATGCCGCGTCCGTCGCGCTTGTCGCTGTCCGTCCAGCGTATCCGCTCGCCTTCGTGGACCTCGATGCGTTTTTCGGTGCTGAGTTTCAGGCGATTGAGTTTTCCGCTTGGGTCGATCTTATATGGCTCGACCCGATGTTTGGTACCGCGCATGTCGCGCAGCTCGACGCGGCCGTTTTCGAAAACGCGCTCGATACGGTAATCGCCCTTCGCCAAGCCTAAACCATTGTAGCGACTGCCTACCTCGAGAAATTCGGCCTGGCGCCAATTACGGGCGTACCGATATTCCTCACTTGTGAGTTGGACCGTTTCCCGGACATTGAATGCCCTTCCCTCGCCCTGTAGCGTCCCTTCCGCTTTCAATCCGTCCTGAATGATCTGGTTTGCCTCCGCTCGGCCGTCACGGCTCGACGGGAGCAATGTAGTCTTCTGCCGATCGTCCGGTGACAAAGCGAGCCAGGTGTTTGCCGCATCGGCGATGCGATCCTTGCTCTCGATCACGCGTTCACCGAGCACCTCGATCGCACCGCGGACATTGCCGGCGTCCGCTAGATCCGCAACCAGACGCATGTCATCGGTCTTTTGGCGCATGTTAATGTTGACTTCGCTGAAGCCAAGGCGATCGCGAATGGCTCGGGCCAGCATCACCACGAAACTCTTGCCGGCGTCGATCGGATTGAGCTGCTTGCGATCGCCTATGATAGCGAGGCGGCCGACCTCCATCAGGTTGGCGATCGCCGTGAGCTTGTCCATCCGTTCATTGGAGATCATCGAGGCTTCGTCGAGGATCAGATAGGTGCCGGCAAGATCAGCCTTTCGCGCCGCGAACGCTTCCGGTGACGCTTCGCCATTCAGATATTTTTCGTTGGAATAGATGAAGCTGTCGACGGTGCGCGCCTCCATCCCGGTGTCGGTACGGAGATCCGCGACCATCTTGTTCTGAAAAGCAAGGGCCTGCGCATCGCCACGCAGATCAGCGGTGAGCAACATCCCCTTGGCATCCTCGGCGCCAAGCAGCCGCGCGGTCGCATAAATCGCCTCGGCCCTTGCGACGGGCTGGAGCATGGTCGATTTGCCCGCGCCGGCGCGGCCCTGGATAAGCACGATGCGATCGGGCGATGAAACGATCTGGATCGCGGCCGCGAGCTGTTCGCTATTGAGTTCGCGCGGCGCCGCGAGTTCCTGCAAGCGGTCGCGCGCGACGTCGGCCGACATCAGGGGCCGGCCCTCGCCGGCCCCCGTGTCCATCGCCTTCAATATGCGCCGTTCCTGCTCGATGGCCTCACGGGTGGTTATCATGTCGACAGCTTTATCAAGACGTTGGGATGTCTCCGGGACGATCTCACCCTTTTCGACCAGCTCCGCGATCCGCCGCTCAATTCGATCGGGCGTGACACCTTTCTCGCCCAGGTCGACCGCTGTCTTTATGACGTCGGCCGTTTTGAAGACGGCTTCGCGTTCGCTCAGTATGCGAATGGCGCTGGCAGTGGCATATTGGGTGCGCGCGGTCGCCGGCGTCCTCGTGAGCTTGGCGAGACCGGAATCGACGAGCGGATCGTCAGGGCGGCGCAAATAATCGATAAGCCTGTCGCGGCTGTCGCGGATCGCTGAACTTACGGCCAATATGCCGCGCTCGATCGGCGAGCTGCGCTCCTGCGATCGGGAGAGCGCCATCGCGTAGATCTTGTCGCCATTATATTGGTAGTCGCGCGCTTCGGCACGCCACCGCTCCGCGAGCTCGACGCGATCACCGGCGTCCATCTTCGGATCGCGTGTGCGCTGCGTGATGGCTCTTCGGCCCTCGGGACTATGCACACCGAGTTCTTCAGCCTTAGCCTTGATGTCGTTCCCGCGTTTCGAGAAGCCGTCGAGCGCCTCTTTATTGATACGCTCACCATTGGGACCGAGAACCTCGAACGCACCGTGCTTGCCGGTCACTTCTGTCTTGTAGCCCAGCCCCTCGAGCTTTTCGCGCAATATGGCGTTCGCCATCGAACTTAGCACCGCGCTGGCCCTATACATCGCGCCGTTGTGCCATGCGCGCCACCCGTCGTCGCTCGTGACCTCGCCTGTCTTCTGATCGACCTGATCGGGATTGCGAAACCGCTCGGGCAATCTCGTCAGATTGGCGATCACGGCATGGATGTGGCTCTGCGGATCCGTCGCGCGGCTCGTATCGTGCGGGAACAGCGCATAGACGAGATTTCCGGTTCGGACCGCGACGTCCTTGCCGTCGACATGAACCCGGGCTTCAGCCAAATTCTTCTCTGCCCAGGTCATTGTCTGTTTGACCGCAGCCATGTGCGCGGCGAGGATCCGTTTGTCTCCGGAAACGAGAGCGAGAAGCGAAGCCGACTTCGGCATTGAAAATGTGAAATCACGACCGCTGTCGCGGGTTTCGGCGTCGCCGATTTGTTTGCCGTCGGGCAATTCTCCGCTCAAAATCCGCTCGAAGGTTGCCGTGTCCACCGTCCCGGAAAGCCCGAGATCCTTTGCGCCTTCTCCCGCCCATGCTGACGCAGCTTCGGATTGCTCCGCCGTGTAATAGTTGTCGGATGCGAAATAGGCCGCTGCGCCGCCCGCCGAATGAACCTTGCCGATCGAGACTGTCATGATGCTTCAACCTGCCAGAAATTCTTGCGGCCATACTGAGCCAGCGCCCACCGCACTCGGCGCTCGCGCCACGCCATGGGTTTCAGATCGGCATGTGACGGGCCCGTCCAGGTGAGTTTAAGACCTTCGCTCGCAAGCCTATCTTCGAGCTCGCTGGCATATATGTCTTCAGCAGTTCCGAGCTTTGATGCCAGCGTCCAGCCATCGACCAAGCCCCAGCGCATTCCCGGCCCGACTCCCCAACCAAGCACCATCATGTCGAGGATGAAGGCATCATCTGCGATGCAGAGGGCATAAAGGAGGCCACTTGGGCGGAGCGAGCCACCAGCTACATCGCGGACCATTGTCCAGCTTTCGAGGTGCCGAAGTGCAACCCTCGCTGAGGCAATATGGGCGGCTCGTGTCGCCCGGGCATTTTTGCTTTCGCGAACATGTGCGAGATCGAACGGCGGCGAGAACAGCAAAGACATTCCTGCAATCGTTCCGCCAGCGCGAGCACCCTGCCGCTTGATCTCGACGGCAGGTGTAAACACGGCCGCCACCGCAGCGTCGCGATCGAGGGCCGAAAGGCCGAGCGCGGCTGCCCCACCGCCGAGCCAGTGGATCGTTCGCCCGGCCGAATGATGCTCAAGGATCCGCGCTTCGATCTGCTCGAGCACTTCCATATGGAAGAAGCTGATCATCGCGCCCCGCCCTTCGCCATCACAATTGCTTCCACCCGGGTACTGGATCACCAAGGTGCCACTTCCCGCAGCGATCGCATTGATAAGGCTGAAGCAGTGCTATCTTGCGCCGCCTATCCTTGTGCGGGGCGTGCCGGAACCTGCTGTGTTGGACCAAAATGCCTTTCGAAGCGTCAGCGGCAACCCTCGTCCGCCAAGCGACCATGCCGGGGCATTGTGGACTGAACGGAAGGCGCCTGAAGCTCACGGCACGTCAATCCATGTCCATGCCGAGATCGTCGCTGCCGCGCGCCATGCCATCGGCGCCGAGCTCGGCGCCGCCGGCCCGGCGATGATCGCTATCGCCGAAATCCATACGGGATTCGCGACGCGCCAATTCGCCACTCTTCTCTTCCGTCGGATCCTTCGGTCCGCGCAGCTGCTCCTTGTTCGCCAGCGCATCGTGCTGACCGCTGCTCCCGGTAGAAGCGTTGCGAGGTGCAACGCCCCGGGGCGGATCGTCGTCGATCGAACGCTTGGCCAACGACGTGATGCCGGCTGGCTTCTGGGTTTCGCCCTGTGCTGCGATCCGCGCGTCCAACTGCGACCGACCAACGTCGATCACGTCACGCGCACGGACCGGTCGCCCATCCGGCAGTTCGAAAATCTCGCGACGATCCTGACGCCCCGTCTCGGCTTCAACGCCGGGCTCCGGGCGGTCGGCAGCGATATCCTGTCCGCCCCCTTCTTCGCCCTCTCCTTCGTCCTCATCCTCATCGACGGGCTCGAAATCCGGCGGCGGGGCGGCTTCAATGAAACCGTCGGCAATGGAAGGAAACCCGACATAGGGAAACGATACCAACGTCGACGGGAACTTCTCAGGGAAACGAATATAGGCGTTGAGATTTGGGAGGCTGGTGATGTCGTCCGCGATCACCAGCGCCTCTTCCTTGGTTGTCGGCGAGATGGTGGAAGCGTCGCGAGTCTGATGCGCGCCATAGCTATAGGACTCGTCCATCGTGCGTACCTTGCGGAACCCAATCAGCCGCGAACACTCTTCCGCCGTCTCGCGTTCTTTCACCCGAAGGATGACGTTCGTGTTCGTCAGGCTGATGATGTTCTGAGCCCCATCGTCACCATATGTGTTGCGAAGACCTGCAAAATTGTGGAGGCCAAGAAGGAAAGCCCCGCCGAAGCTGCGCGCCGTTTGCAAGCCTCTCTCAAGCGCAGGCAGCTGATGAAGGGCGGCGAGCTCGTCGAAGATAAACCAGGTACGAAGCTGCCGAGTGTGCTTGAGTGTCATGATCGTGTTGATCGCGATATTCATCCACAATGTGAGGAGCGAACGCGACATATCGAGGTGCGCGTATTGGGCGGTTATGAAAAGGATGGATGCCTCCCCATTGTCGCGCTTTATCCATTCCTTGATCGAAAAGGGTTCGCCGCCTTCGGGTAGGAAACGGATGGACTCGGCGTTAGAATTGAGCACGGCACGGATCGACTGCGCCATCTTCGCTGCGTCTGGCGAGACCAGCGGCTCGGCCACCGTACCCATCAGCTCAGCGTAGATCTTCTTGAGGCTCGCTTTCATAAGCTGGTCGCACAGATGCTTGTTCGTGCCGCGTCCACTCCTCCTAAGATTGTCGCACATCTCGACAAACAGCGTCCGCGCCGCCTTCTCCCAAAAGCCGCCATCGGAACCGTGGTCTGCTGGGATAAGAGCGGTAGCGGCAGTAACGAGTTCGCTTCGCGAGTGGCAGTCATTGAACAGCGACCAAGACTCGCAGCGAGCATCGTTAAGGTTCAAAACGTAGTCGCGCTCGGGATCGTAGAAGGCTTCCATATAGTGGCCGGTAAGGTCGAACAGGACACATCGATCACCCCGTTCGATCGCCTGCGCCACGACCTGTCGGATGAGTGTCGTCTTGCCCGTACCGGTTGTACCGGTGAGCATGACGTGGCTCTGTTCGAACCCATATGGAAAGGGCAATGTCGCAATTTTGTACGGCAAGATAACTCCTGCTTCTTTCCTCTGTGCAAGGGGAAGCGCTTCGACCTGCGCGAGCGTCAAATCCGGGAACGCCTCCTTTGCGCGCTCCCGAACGCGATCTAGGTTGTGCCGATCGAGCATCATCTTCAGAACATCATAGTCGACGATCTCGACCCCGCGCTCATGGTGGTCTGCGAGAATTGATTCGCCGCGCTCGCGCGCCCATGGAATGAACCACCATGCGAACATACCTGCCCCAATGCTGGAGAATATTAGGCTGCCCCAAAATGCGTTCATGAGCTTCGCCCATGCGATCTGAACGTCGGGAATAAAGGGAACATAGCCCATGTACGTCTGGTAGATGCTCCCGTCCCGCAACGTCACATTGGCACGCTTCATCTCGTCGAAACCGACGAAGTTCCAGAACGCAGCAAGCGCCTTCGTACCGAGCATCTGAAATTCATAGTCGTCGAGAATCAGGGTCAGCTTGAGCCACGCAAAGCCGAGCAACAATCCGATCCAAACCAAGAGCGGAACGCGGGCGCCGCGCCACCACATCGAGAACTGATGTCCGATGAGCTGGGAGCCGCGGGTGAAGTTTCCGCTGTTCCGATTTGCCTCGCCGTGGCTCGACCAAGCGCGGGGATGACGCGGGCGATTGGACTTATCGGACATGGTGGCGATCCATGCGCTGGTCGACAACCGACAGGAATTCATCCCGTCGTTCGGGTGCGTGCTTCTTTACCCATTCGTCGGCAACGAGCTGCATGTATTCGCAGATGATTGCCATACGCTGCGGGTTGAACTGCGGGCGGTCGCGGTCCGCCAAAAAGAGGTTGAGGACGCGCCGAACCAACTCTGATGTTGTGATGCCCTCATCCTGCGCCATCTTAGCCAGAGACGACCAGGTCTCCGGCGAAAGCGCCACGGAACGACGATGAAATTCCAAACCACCCTCCCTCGGTAGGGATGGGTGGTGGGTTCTTGCGAAAGGCGAATGCTGGTTACCAGCAGGCGGCAGAATCGTCAAGGACCGCCCCATTGAGCGCCGAAATTGGTGCAAGTTGCACCCCGGTAGCCACGGGTTTCTGGCGGAAAACCGCGCCATTTCGGGGGTGCAGAACGCACCCTTGCGAGGGTTCGGATTGCACCCTTTGGGGTGTTGTTGGCACCCCCACCATTCAACGTGTTTTCAGTATGTTGCGCGGAACCAACTTTGCGGGGACCCGCATACCGTGTGCATCTCTGAATGAGATATACCCAAAGTGGTTTTCTCATTCAGCTATTCGAGCTGGAATTCGGGCATAGCCCGTCAACTTGCCAAGGCCGGGGCACTTTGTGACCCTGCTGGGCATCCAATAGGACGGCAGCATGATGCGAATTGCATCGACTGACATTGCAAGATTGTCGGGCCAATTGGTCCCGGCAATCTAATCGTTATCGTTCGGTGGAACGAGACCGATCAGGTTCCAGAACGGGAACCCCACGAAGATCATCCGTTCTTACGGATGCGTATCGATTGCGACACCTGTGGGAGCAATCGCCAAAAAGCGCATTGCGTTTTGGGAGCGCGAAGCGCGAACCCAAAACGCTGGCGTAGCGCGCCCAAAACGCAATTCATTTTGCCGCCCTGGGACGATCAAACCGGAACCCCATCGGCTACAACACAGCAGCGACGAATGTGGAACGTCCCTCGCAACGATGTCCCGATAACGGGACTGGATTTTCACGCGCCCCATGATAGCAATGCCGTTCGATTGGACACCGACAAAAGGAATGAAGAGATGCCAAGAGCGAAGAAGAGTGAAGGCAATTTGGAAGCCATCGCAGCGAGACGAGCGGCGCTCGAGGCGGAGTTGGTAGAACTAGCCGACGCGGAACGTCGAGCTCGCGAGGCAGAGCGCGATGCGGGTCGCGACGTGTTTCTAGGAGCACTTGGGAAGGTGAAGATCGGGCGCATGGACCGGAGCGAAGCGACGGCCATCGCGAAGGCTATCGAGAAGCACGGTGCCGAAAAGGTTGTGGCAAAGCTCGCCACCATCTGATGATGCCATCAGCGCGATCGGCGATGCGAAGCTCGCGCGCGAAGCAAGCGAGGAGCGAGGCGAATGCGCAACCATAACGCGGAGTCTTCGCCGCCCTAATATACCGGCGATGCGCTGACCACCGGCATCGCCCGGTGGCAAACGAGCAGGATCGTACTGCCTCGCGGATGGGTCGCGATTTAAGGAACCGCTACCCAATGGGCGGCGGTACCGTGCGGCGCTCAATGAGCCGCCCAGCAAAGTTGCTCGGATCTGAAATCGAGTTCCATTTCCGTCTCAGCCAGCGTCTCCGCGAGATGTTCTTCTTGCATCGAGATCAGGCGGCAATCGTCGTTCGTCATGGCATGCCAGTCGATCATGTCCGCGAAATATTCGGTGCGATCGATCCGGCGATTGAGTGACCGCGACGTGTTTTCGAGATGGGCGATGCGTGCATTGATTGCGAGTTCCATGATTTTCCTCCTGTAAAGCTTGTCGATGACAAGGTCTCGGGGGAGCTGGGGCGCCGTTCCGGTCAAGGACGGCGAAGCCGCCGCGAAGCGGAGAGCGGGGGAGCCGATTTTTTCGAAGGAAATATTGGGGGGACCGCTCATCCTTGACGGGGACGGTGACGCGGCTCCACGCTAGGTCTTCAACAACAGATGAATCTTCCTACCGTCCCGGCACGACGTTGCTGGATACCGATCGGCGATGCGCCGGTTGCGAGCGAAGCGATGCAACAAGCGAGGCCGATCGCGGCAGAACCTCAAACGCCTGACATGTGCCCTTGGAATGATTTGCGGCGATGCGAACAGGCGAGCCTAGTCCCGCCGTGAGCGAGGCCGCCAGACGCGCGCGAAATGCAAAGCGAAAGGGCCAGAAATCTCTGGCCCTCGCTTGGGAGTTTCGATGACCATCGTGGAGGGTCAATGTGTGGCGGTCGATCCGATCGGAACGCTCTCGGCGAATTCGAACATCGGCTGCTCGTCGGGGTCGTCGAAATTGAGTTCGAACTGGTCGTCGTTGTGGACGAATGAGCTAAACGCTTCGTAGATGTCGGGTTCCATGATGCGTCTCCTGTGGAGGCTGAAGGGGCGGCCGAGACCGCCCCCGGGATGATCAGAAGGGGACGTTGTCGTCCTGGTCGTCGTCGTCACGATCTGCGGGAGCACCACCGTTCTTGATGATGATCGCCATCCGGTCTGCGATGAGATCGACGGTGTAGTGGCGAGTGCCCTCAGCTTCGTAGCTGTTCTGGCGAACGCGTCCGGTGATGTGCACCAGGTCGCCCTTGCCGATCTTTGCGGCCCGTTCGTTCAGCTTGCCGAAGAAGGTAACGCGGTTCCAGTGGGTGTCGTCCTTCCAGTTGTCGCCGTCCTTGCGGGGGTAGTTGCTGGCGATGTCAATGTGGGTGACTTTCTCTTTGGCGTCGACTTTGCCGACGCGGCCGAGGATGCGAAATTCGGCGATGTTCTGCATGATGTATCTCCTTGGGTGGTGTCGTTGCTGACGCACTTCGAGGAGGCGGCCGTTCGCCGCGGGCAAGCTGAAAAACGGAGGGTCCACGCAGTGGAAACCGTAGGCGCGCAGCGCCGGTTTTCTGCTTGAGGGCCAAAGGCCCGTCCCGCAAAAGGCGGGCGAGCTGCCTACGTGCGTCAGACAGCAACGAAACGGCTCAAGGAGATGGGTAGCAACATGGCTTTCGCATTGGACGCCTCGCGCACCAAGGCGACCCATGATGATCACGCGCCGCTCCGCCGGATCCCCGGACGAACCGGTCAACAGATGGGCGATGCCGGAATCCATCCGTTGCCTCACGAGCATTGGGCGTGGTTTCGCGATCGAGCTATGCGGTGCCGTTCCACTCCCGGTCCTCGCCAATGCGCGGCGCCGGACCGGGGCACTGCATTTCGGTTCGCTATTCCGAGCGGTGGCTAGGGTCGATCCGGAATTTGATCACATTGTCGATGACACGGCGCCACAGAGCTTCCGGCATGATCCCGATGAAGGGGCTGCCGTCCGCTGTACCTCGGACATCGGGACCGACCCATGCAAATTCATTGAGGTCGTTCCACACAACCCGGGAGCGATCGTCCAGTCCGAGATGGGCTGTCACCCGGGGCGGGATCGGAACCGTGAAGCCGGAATCGTAATTCCTCGTCGTGATGGGTGCCGTGATGACACGGAGCTGGCCGCGGGCCTTATAAGTGCTCAAGACAAGGCACGGCCTTGTCTTTCGACCGTCTTCCAACCCGCGCTCCTTTTCGGCGCGCCAGAGGTAAACATAGCTGATGACGTCGGTGGGTTGCGGTTCAGTCCATGAGCTCGTTGAGGCGGATTGCTTCGGCTGACGCCGTGGCTGTCCGGAGGCTGCGGGTGGCTTCATCACTCAATTCCTCGGGCGTAACAGCGATATGGTCGAGACGCGCGAGGCGTTCATATTCGGAAGCGGGCAGCATGACCACGCGAGCGGCGCCGTAGCGCTCGATCGCGATCGCGTGGGTCATGGCCTCATCGTAATAGAAGCCGAAACGCTTCGATACGTCGCTGGAATTGGCCTTTTCGATCGGAAGTTCCATGATTTCCTCATTACCGTTAACGGATCGGTGAATCGCCAATCTTCATCATCTTTACTCGAAATCCGCATGTTACGTAATATACGGAACATCGAGTTTCAACCCCCTGCCCGCGCGCGGGCTGGATCGCGGCATGAGGGCCTGCCCTCTACGCCGCGATCCACTGCCGCATCGGCTAGTCGAAGAGGCGCCCGACGAGATCCGCACCGTCGTCTTGCAACAGGATGACGTCCGGGAACATCGCGACGGACAAATCCTGCCAGCTCCCGTCGCCGAACCTCAGCGAATGTTTGTTCACGGCCTTGCTATACTCGTAGATGCCGAACGTAGGCCTCGCGAAGTTCCAGCGGCGGGCCATTGCCGAGCCGGGTCTGACGAGCGCGATGCACTCTACGTCGTTCGGCGGATTTTCTACGGGAGATTGCGGCTTCGGCATGGGGTTTCCTCTTGCTCTAGTTTCGATTCCTAGGACGGGATCACCTCTTCCCGTCTCCGAATTTGCCGCCGCCGGGCCTTTAGGACCGGCGGCGGCGCGATTATCCGGGCCGCATCGGTTGTGCGCTGCCGGAAGACGCAACCGGCTCGATGTCGCGGACTGCTACAAAGACGATCTTCTCGGCACGTTCCGCCCGGACCGGATTGAGAAAAACGCGGCAATGATCTGCGAACACGGATGAGCAGAGGCGCCACACGACACCCTCACGGCCGATAAATCGATAAGGACCATATTGCGGACCGACTGGGCCGGGTCCGTCGATAATTCGAACGCGCTGGCCGACATAAAGCCAGTTGGCGGCGCCGCTTATAACCGCGGCCTTCTCGTCCTCGCTCAGAAAGGCTGGCCGATCTGCGCGAGGACGAGAAGGCCACAAATTCTTCGGGCGACATGGCGTCGAGGTCGAGCGTATGAGTCATCGTCGCCCTCCCCGCCCGCGCCGCTTGGCGGTGCGGGCGCGATCCGGTTTGGGGCATTCCCCCGCCGTCGCACGCCGCCTGCGCTCCTCGCGCCCCCATTCGGCGAATAACGGGCTGATGTGCGTCTGAATCATGACGTCGAGGTCAAGGTCGGTCATGGCCGCGATCTTCGCCTTTCGGTCGTGTTCCCATTCTACGTCACTCCGGGGCCGAACCTCGCCTTCGTGAACGATCAGGCGGCCGTCCCGGAACATATTGATGTAGGTCAGGAGATAGGTTGCGTTGCCGGGACATTTGCAGCGATCCCAATAGCGGACGAATGCAGCGCGATCCGTTGCGGGGATCGCGCGCAGCTGGGCGCGCGCGCGCCACCAGTTCCTGGCCTCGCGATCCCGATTGTCTTGCTGGTTGGCGGCAAACGCCTTGCCGCGCGCGTCCAACAATTCTTCCGGGGTTGGCTGGCTTTCCGCAATCTCGGCCGAAAAGAGAGGGAATTTCTCGCGGTCGAGACGCAGGCGGCGTTCAGCCGCCTTCAATTTCCGGTTGGTTCGCTCGTAGGCGTAAATTCCCTGATGGGGTGTGAAGCGCATGCCAATCTATCCGACGCAGCGCGGCAACGCTGGGGGGGATGATCCAACGCCTGCTGCGACAAAAAGGGGTTTGAAATGACGAAGGGCTGCCGCGAGCGGCGCGTAACCTAGTCGGGGCGCCAGCGCTCAACCAGATCGGCCATTTGGTCCCGATACTGGTCGCCGAAAGCGTCAATGTAGACCGCGCCGCCATGCTGTCCCAGAAACTCGAAGACAGTGGCCATGTCGGCCGCAACGTCCCGGTCGACCGCGAACAGGTCGGTCAACGGAAAATGGCCCCACTGGTCGCCGTCCCACCATGAGAGGAGAAAATTCGTGACGCGGGCAGATTGGCCCGTATCGGAACGGGCAAGGTCGATAAGGCGGTTCAGCGCGGACTTCACCTTCGGGTGAGCTAGAATTTCCACGTTGATCGGTTCGGCTCCTCCAGTTCGTGTATCAAGAAAAATGAGTTTAGTCAGTCCATCAGGGATGATCGCGGCGCGCATCGCGCGCGAGTTCGTGGAATCGCCATGCGACATTTTCCGCGAGCACCGCGAGGCGGGGAAGGTCGCAGCCTTGAATCTCTTCCTCGATGCTGATCCGCCGCAAATTTTCTGCGCGCTGCGCGTCCGCGTCGGTCGGTTTCGACGTGGGCGGCGCGGTCACCGGTGCGGCGCCCGCCGGCCTGTCGTTGAGCCAAGCTATCAGGCCCGGCTTGTCGGTCGGCACGTCCACCTGTTCCCAGGTCCCGCCGTTTGCACGGACGAGACCCGCTGCATCGCTCTGTGTGCCTGACCATTGGCCCGTGCTGGTGTGATAGAGACGCATCGTAATTCTCCCGATGGGCGAAAGCGATCAGGCGTGAGCCTGATCGCGCATCGCAAATTCCTCATGTTTGAAGATGGTGAGCGGGACGCCAGCGGCGCGAAGGCCCTGCGCGAGATTGATCTGAAGCCCGCTGCCTTCGCAAATGACGGCTTCGACGGGAAGCAGCCGGACCAGTGAGCGGTTGCGCTCGAAACCGGCGCGGTTGCCAAGCTGGCGATTGAGCCGGAAGGCGACAAGCGGCACTCCGCGCGCTGCGGCCCATGCTGCGCCGATTGCATCCGCGCCCTTGTGCTGCGCCGTGGTGACAAGCGTCATGGCAGGAATGCGGCTCTTGATCACGTCGAGACGATCCCAAATTGCTTGATGCTCGGTCCAATCCTGTCCACCTGACAAGACGACGACGGGGCCGCTCGGGGCGTGGGCCTCGCGCTTCTCGGCGGCGCGGGCTGCAAGGAAGTCGCGGGCATCGATCTGCGAGGCGGTCAGGGTGCGGCTTGTCCGGCTTCCCGTGGTGGCTGACCAAGGGTGACCGTTTTCGACGCGATAGACTTCGGCGGCATGGTCGCGCATCGCCTCGATCGCCGCGATGGCTTCGTGAAGCGACTGGCAAAGGCGCTGCGTTTCTTCGATCTTCACCGCGTGAATTTCGGAAGGGTCCATGATGCGGGCCAGCTCGCCCAGCTCGCGCGCGGCGTCGTCTTCCTGACGGGAAAGCTGCTGTGCGACCTTGTGGAAGCTGTTGACGATCCCCCAAGCGATGCGCGGTGCAATGGCAGCAAGGCGGGTGTCGGCAAAGAGGTTGAAAATCTCGCCGGTGACGTGGGCGGCAACGATCCGCGCGGCGTCGGCGTCGGGCAAGTCGTCGGCGGTCGGTTCGTCGTGGATGGAAAGCTGGCTGGCGGTGATTTCGCTGGCGAATGCGCCCGCGAAGGCGTCGGCGCTGGTGAGGCTGGCATAATGTTCTGCAAGATCGGTGAAGTTATCAAAGCGGGCCATGTTGAAAATTCCTGTTCGCCGCTTCGGAAATTCGATAAGCATCGAAGCGGACATTGACCAATGTTCAGCCATGAGAGGCCGGAAGAGCTAGACCCTCTCCCGGCCTCCTTTATTCAGGCAGTCTGCTTGTCGGCGGTCTCACCCCCCTTCGGAGCCTGACCCTTGCCCTTGCCGCCCTGGGGCGCGTCGGGTGCGGTGCTGTCGCCAAGGCCGCCGCTCGGTGCTTCGGGTGCGGCGTCGTCCATCGGGGGCACTGCCGGTTCGCCGCTGTCTGGGGCGTCCTGCCGCGCGCGGCGACGGGTCCAAGCAATGTCGTATCCGCCTTCTTCCTTGGCGAAGAGCGCAATATCCATCGGGCGGGTCATGCTCGGATCGTCGATGCGGCCCTGATAGAAGCCTTCACCGCTCGACCGGATCGACTGCTCGAAAAGCGCGCCGATCTTCACCCAAGTGCGGGTGGGGGTCAGCGCCATAACGTCGTACTTCGGCGCTTTGGGATTGTCGCTCATGAAGCGGCGCAAACCGATGGTAGCCGAAAAGGCCAGCGTATCGATCTTGCCGACCAAGCCACCTTCGTCGGTTTTGTTGATGTAACCAATATTCGCCATGATTTTCACTCCAGATAACAGGGCAATGCCCGCTTAGTTATTGTCAAACCGGCGTTTCCGTCTTGACCATTACTTAATATCTGCCCTGTCAAATCTGGTCTATCGCATTGTTTTCTTGACTGAAATCCGATCCTCTTTGGTGAGCCGGAGCATCAAAATGCCGTGCGGTAGCGCGGCCGACGAAGAAGCCCGGTCCGACCAGGACCGGATCCATCCTGGTCGGGGGAAGCGATGCCCTGCCCCACCTTTCCATCCCCTTCGGAGCCGCCGTCGCAGGCCCCAAGAAGCAGACGGGGGATAGCGCGGGGCAAGCTGAAAAACGGAAGGTTCCGCCGTGCAGCGGTGGAAAGCCGTAGGCCCTTCAGGGCCGGTTTTCTGCTTGAGCGCCCAACGGGCGCGTCCCCGCGTGTCGCCGGATGCGACGCCGGGAGCCTGAAAGGCGGCGTAGAAGGGAGAGGGAAAGGTATGCGCGCACACCGGCGCCGTGACACGCGAATAGCGTGGCGCGGCCGAAGAGAATAACGGCGGTCGCCGGTCGGCGATCGACACTATCTCCCTGCCCCTGATCGTGACCCGCAGGGCCGAGACCCGAAGGGGCTCGGTGAGCTTTGGCCGCGATCGAAGATCGGGGCCTTAGCGAATAGAGCAGGTTGCCGACCAGCAACATGCTGGACGGCGGCCCCCACAATCCGGTTTCATCTCAAAAATCTCGATCACACCGCTCCGTCCCAACAAATCAGACCATTTCTGCCTGTTTCCCGTCATTTCCGCGTCGGCGAAGTGTCGGCGGAGCCGTATTGCCTGTGTGTCACACCACCCCCCTTTCTTGGTATATCGCGCCCGCGCAAAATCTGATTTGATCCGCCTCGGTCGTTCGAGGCCGATGCCGGCGGCGGCCGAACAACAGCAGGATAAAGACTATGATCGTGACAACGAGCTTGTCGCGCCGGGGCCTTGTGCGCGCCGGCGGTGGACTTTTGCTGACCGGCATATTGCCGATCAACGACAATGTGAGCGATTGGGGGCGTGCCCTGCAGGGCCGCGGCGCCGACCGCTTCGAGCGAGCTGAGGAGTTCTACCGTGGCCTAGCCGCGGGGCTCTATCGAGATCCTCGCGACCTGCTCTACCAAGCGGGGATCGTGGCACAGCTCGGCATCGGTGCCTATCTGCTCGAGCTCGGCGCATCGGACGATTGGTGCAGGCAGCGGATCGGTTTGTTCGTCGATAAGGGACTGGCGATCGCGAACCAGGCCGGATTGGATCATCGTCAGGGCGACATGGTTCAATTGGCGCGATTGCTCTCACCTTATGGGCAATGGCGAGGTCCGTTTGCTGCCGATCTGCCGACAATCGGAGCGATCGACCCGCTTCGCGTGTCGGCGACGTTAGAAGAATTGCTTGATGTGGTGCGGCGCCGGCTCGCCCGCGGACGCACTGAGGGGCGCGTGCGATGAAATTGCATCATCGGTTGTCGCGCGCCTATTGGCTTTGGATCCGAGCGAAGCGCTATCCTCAATATGCTCGCCGGCTCGGTTCCGACCCGCCAATCCTCGATCAACTCGATCTGGCGATGGATCTATTGTGGCCATTCGCTCGGCGCGTGTTTCTCATGCACCGCGTCGACGAGTTGCCGTATGGCGTGATCGCGATCGCGGTCGACGTCGACGTTGGGACGGTCGAACGCTGCGTTGCCGATGCGCTTTCGTCGGTCAGAATGGTTCGGCGGGAATTCGAGCGAACGGCCTGATCCCAAATGTTACCGTGTCGATGTTACCCCCCCATTTATTCGAGTATCAGATTTTCAGGGGCTGACTGCACGGCGACAAACCTGATCCTCTTCGTGTCCGCACACGGGCGCATCATGGGGGAAGCGAGATGGAACGTCGGACGCTCATAGGGGGATTGTTGCTCAGCTCGGGGATCGTCGGGGTGCGCTACCCGGTCGCCGCACGAGGATGGCGCGATAGCGAAGCTAACGAGGAAGCAATGTGGCGTCTGCAAAACGCGCACGAGTTCTTCCCGGCAGCCGAGTTCGAGCGTCCCGCCGATTTACTGTATCAACTGGGCATAGTTTCCCAGCTGGCCTTGACGGCTTGCCTGGTCGCGACCGGATGGTCTGATGAAGACTGTCGCAGCAATGTCGGCCAGGATGTGGGCAAAGCCTTTTTCTTGGCAAACGCCGGAGGCTTGCAGTTTCATTCCGAGAGTTTTGCGCGGTTGATGCCGTTGCTGTCGCCATACGGACGTTGGCGACCGCCGGCGGCGGTCGCCTGGCGCGAGCTCGGAACGATCGACACCAACGAGGTCAGATTAACGGTTTCGCGTTTGTTGGCAGCGGTGCGGTCGCATCTGGCCGACGCCGACGCTAAGGGGGCGCGACAATGAGGTGGCGCCACCGCATAGCGCGAGCCTATTGGCTGCACGTGCGCTTGAAGCGCTACCACCTCTATGCGAGGAATCTCGGCCCCGACGCGGAGATCGGGGACCAATTGAGGCTCGCCAATGATCTCGTATGGCCACTCGCGCGCTCGGTCTTCCTTATGCACTGTGTCGACGAGCTATCCTATGCCGAGATTGCGACGCTTGCTGGCGTTGACATCAGAACGGTTGAGGTGTGCATCGGTGACGCAGTCTATTCGATGGCCGTGATTTGCGACGAGTTTGAAGAGACTGCAGGCTGAATTCGGACGGTCGGCATTGTGCCCGCGGCGTGCCAGTGGAGTCTTGGGCGCGCCATGTATTACATTATTGTGGTTTCCGAAATTCTGTCTTACGCATAGCGGATTGTCGCTATGGAGATGCGTATGACGATTTTCAATGTTCGGCTTTCGCGCGAGGATGAGGCGGACCTTTCGGCAGCGGCGAAGAAGTCGGGTCGGAGTAAATCCGAGATCGCGCGCGACGCGATTTCTGCCCATCTGCAGAAGATGGCGGGCGACGAGAAGCGCTGGGAAACGCTTCACGACGACTGGAGCGATTATGGAGCCGCGGTGCTCGACGCGTACGGTGCGCTCGTCGGCGCACAGGTCGCGAAGCTGGATGCTTTGCGCAAGGCGTTCGAGGCGCGCCTGGTCGAAGTCGAGGGCATGGATTGGGAAAAAGCGATCGAGCCGGTCTATGAGATTTTTCGCCGGAAGGTGATCGAGAAGTCTGGAGTGTATAGTCCGAACCCGTCAATCGGGGGCCGGGACATCAAAAACCCGATCGTGTCGGCGACGATCGGGTTCGCAGCCGACGATGCGTATGACTTTGAGATACCGCTTGAGCAGGTCTTCTTTGACTATTGTCATTCCGCCGGTTGGGATGCGTTCAACGAGATTCCAGCAATTTATGCACGCGCGCGAGCGCGACTCGAGGCTGGGGAGAAGAAATGAGGTGGCCGATTGCGATTTAGGGATTCGCATGGGCGATCCGGTTGATAATATGCCGATCTTCATATTGTGTTCGGCTCAGAAACGAGGAGCATTTTGATGGCGTTGCAGAATTTTTGGCTCGAGGGCATCGATGTCGACGCGGCGCTCTACGATGTTCGCGACGATGACGCGCAAGTTTGGGAAGTGCGGGCACTTGCCGGCGCTAGCATCGGCATCGATCCAATCGCCGGGCTTCGCGCAGTGATCGAGCTCTGCAATGCGTTGGAGCGGATCGTTCGCGGCGAAAGCGAGGGCAAGAGGCAGCTTGCATCTATCCTCGGCCGCGCCGGTGACGATTATCAGCGTTGCCTCTGGTATACTCTCGCGGGGCGCGACCCGCTGGCGGTGGCGACGTCCTTCGGAGAGTTGGAGAAGTTGATGGCGGCTCGCGCGATGCTGTGGGTCGAGGCTGGCGATCGCGGACTTGCTCCGGCGAAGTCGAACAATCCTTATTGGACACTGGCGCCGGAAGGCCCGCGCGCCACCTTCAGCGACCGGTTCGAGCTGGGCGATCATTGGAAGCCCTATCTGCCGTCAGAATTGCTCCCGGAGGACTGACCATGCAGCGCTACTATGTAATCGACCGGGAGATTGCCGCAGGCGAGCATGGGTTCGATGCGATGGTGGCGCGGGCATATACGTTGAAGCAGGCTGTCCGCTGTCTGTGCCGGCGCGATATCGAGCTCGATCTGTATATCGCGCATCGGCATGGCGGCCATGTTCTGGCGCGGTGGCCCGGGACGGGCCCGCGACATGCGCCGAACTGCGATCATTACGAAGCGCCGGATCATCTGACCGGGCTCGGCCAGGTCCTCGGCAGCGCGATCGTCGACGACATCGATAATGGCGTGACGACGTTGAAATTCGGGTTCCCGCTTTCGAAGGGGCCAGCGCGCGCAGCGCCAGCGTCGTTTACGAACGACAAGCCCGACGTAAAAGCGACGGGGCAGCGCCTGACGATGCGCGGGCTGCTACATTTCCTGTGGGATCGCGCGCAGCTCACGCATTGGCATCCGCGGATGGCTGGGAAGCGAAACTGGTACATTGTTCGCCGGCAGCTGCTGAACGCAGCACTCGGCTGCAAGGTGCGCGGAGATTCGTTGGCGCCGCGGCTTTTCATCCCGGAGACATTCCGGCTCGATGACAAGGATGGTATAGTCGGCCGTCAACATGCCGAGCTCGCTTTGGCGAGGTCGACGCCGGACCACATCATGCTGCTCATTGGCGAGGTCCGTTCGATCGAGACTGCTCGCTTCGGCGAAAAGATCCTGATCAAGCATCTGCCGAATTTTCCGTTCCTGATGGATGCGGACATGGCGCGCCGTTTTCACAAGCGGTTTGCGGCCGAAGAGGAGTTGTGGCGCTCGGATGACCGGGATGGTCATCTAATGATCGCGGCGAGTTTTGCCATGGGAGCCTCCGGGCTCGCACAAATCTTCGAGATGTCGGTGATGCCGGTGACACGCGAGTGGCTTCCATATGAAGGTCTGGAAGAGCGTTCGCTGGTCACGCACGCGGTGGAAGATCAGCGACATTTCGTGAAGGGGATGCGGGTCAATCTCGGACTCGAGATGCCGATCGCGAGCGTGACCCTGACCGACACCGGCACTGAGGCGACTGCGGTGTATCTCGCGCACAATCTTCCCGAACCGCGCTACGATGAGGCGTTGGCGCAGCTAATGAAGACCCAAGGCGTCCAGCACATGACTTGGCGCCCTGGCGATCGTCTTCAGGTAGCTCAGGGTGCTGGGCAATCAATTGTCGTTGGCGGAACGCTGACGGCTCATTGAGTGATCGAGGGGGCGTAATGGCAATCGTCGACAAGATGACGGCTGCGGAGCGGCTGATGCAAAATGCGGTCGATATGATCGATCGGAAAGACGATCCGCTCGCAATTCATGTCGTTGCATCGTCGGCGCTGAGCATGCTGCGCGAATTGGTCGAAACGAGCGGCGACGGCTATGTGGCCCAATTAATAAAGGACGGCCTGTTTCGCGCAGCTCAATCGAAGATCCAGGGCTTGCCAACGGGGATGCCGGAATCTGAGACTATCGACCATATTGTCGAGACGGTAGTGCGCGGAATCGATGAGGGAGGGTGGAAAACCGCAGCGGATGTTGTGATCGCTGCGCCGAAAAAAGAGGTCAGGGCTTGGCTCGACTATATTTTCAAGCCCTACAATTTTCTGAAGCACGCTGACCAAGATCCCCTGGCAACGCTCGATGAAGGCGATTTCGATCCGGAGGGCGCGTTAGCTCATGCCATGACTGCCTATTTGATGGCGCGTGGCGACGGCAAGCTCCCGGAGCCGTTTACGGTGTTTCTGAAGAAACAGGGGATTCTGGTGTAGCGACTACCGGCGGCGCAAGGCTGTCGGCGCTGCTATCATCGACAATGATCCAGTCGGTCGCGCACCAATCCGCTCGTCCCATCGCGAGTGGCCATTCGATTGTCTGATCATCCTGGGCGTGTGCCATCACATATTCGGCAAACCCGTCCTTCTCTTGGCGTGCAATCCACCGGCGGCCTTTATGCCAGGCTTCGCGTCGAACTCGGGCGCCATTCTCGATTTCGTCGAGTGCTTCACGGAAGTCCATGTTCTGCTCCCCAATTGCGCCACCGCAGCGGAATCATATGCGAAACAAGGACTTCAGCCAAGAGTGGCCAGTCGCAGCAATGATGACATTATGCCGCGTCGCACAGCGGGCGGCCGATCGGCGGCTCCGCTGTGCCGGCGTAGAACCTGAGCCCTGTCGGGTCGTCGAACATTCGCATGTCGTTCGCGTCGAACCATTTGAGCCAGGCGGAAAGTTCGGCGCGCTTGTCGAGGGTGAATTGGCCTTCGGCATCTTGGAAACGGAGCAAGGCCGCCGGCGCCATGGCAATGATGTCATCAATCTCATCTGGCGGCAGTAGCCGTTCATCGCGGATGAAGTCAGTCATCGCGCCTGGACGGCGTTCGGCGCCATTTCGCCCCTTCACCGATTTGCGCCAGAGACCCTCGACGTTGCGAAGGCGTGGTTTCGCGCGAGCTTCCATCAAGACGATCCGGCGAAGCTGGAAAATCGGAAGGCTGCGAATTTCCCATGGCTTGGCTGCGCCGCACATGTAGCAAGCGCTTTTGACCGGAAGGGGAAGGCCTTCGGCGAGGATCCGTTCTTCGCACGCCGCACGGTCCCATCCCCACTCGCGTAGGGGATATTCGTATTGGTAGCGCCGATCCAAATGCCCTTCTGCATGGGCGTATCGTTTGCTGTCGCGATCGCCGGCGTCGTAGCCGATGCACTTCGTCACCTTCCCACCTCGGGCCCACCATTCGAGGGCAGGTTCCCAGCTTTGCATGAAGCGGTCCTGAGGCTCGATCTTCCATTTTTGCGAACTGCTGTGACGGCCGAAACTGATCGACGGCAGCGTGCCGTTGGTGAAGCAGTTTTCATCGAGCGTTCGGTACGGAGGCCAGTGCTTGAATCGCCGCGGCTCGTATCTGACCGTCTCGCACCGAATTCCGTGGGCGCGAAGCCAGCGGAATATGAGGTCGCGATACGCATAGGTTTCGGGCTTTTCTGCTCCTGTGTCGGCGAACAGGACGAGATCGATCCGGCGTCCCTGCGCGACCATCTCGAGCAACATCGCGGTTGAATCGACGCCGGCACCGAATGCGACGACGACAGGGGCGCCCTCGATCGGGCGACGCTGGACACAAAACATCGTTCTGACCTGTGCTGAGTTCGTTAGGAAGCCAGCGCCGGGCTGATCCCGAGCTGCGCGTCAGCCGTCGTGATGAAGGCGATCGCGTTGGGCTGCCCGGCAGCGCGCTCCACCCGGTGAGGTTGCCGAATGTTGCTGGTGGCAACGATCACGAACGGCGCGCCGTCTATGTCGGAAAGCGTCACTGCGAGCCGGTACGCATTTTCAAATGTAGCGAGGGTCCGCATGGCATTGCCCTTCAAGCTGGACGGATGTGGTCGGTCTGTGGAGGACGCGCGAAGCAGTTGGGGGGCGACGATCAATAGTCTTCCGGCAACATGATCGTGATTACGCGCGTCGTGATTGCGGCGTTTGCCGGATCCTCCGAACCATATTCGCAGGCGAGGTCGTAATAATCGATCTTCAGCCAGACTTTGCGGCCCTGATAGAGGATTGAGGCGAAGTCATGCTCGGGGCTGTCGGCTGCGAATTCGCAGTGGCGAAAAGCCTTCAGCAATTGAGCCTGGACTATCGCGGGGTGAGTTTCCGGCGTCGGGCTGCAGGTCTCGAGGCAATTGCGGGTGAACGTGATGCGTGCGCGGCGATCGAGGCCAAGCCGTGCATCATCGTTCATTCGCGCGATCGTCGCTGTGCGCGAGGTCGTGTTTTCGTCGGTGTGCATAGCCGTCACCAATCGTAGACTGGGAGCTCGGCGGAAGCCGGAGCATCGCGGTCGAACATGATCCAGCAACAATGCCGCTGGCGTGCGAGGCTCATGCAGGCGAGAAGGTCCGCTGGGAGTTCATCGCCGGGCTCGCCAACATAGACAAACCAGCCATATTCGCCCTTTTCGAAGACGGCATGGTCGGCCTGCTTCATCCAGCGATTGCAGGTCTCGAAGGTGAGATTTCCGGTGGATAGCACCAACATCGATTCGATCATGGAAGGTCTCCTTCCGGATGCTCGATCCACGCGCGTAGATCTCGGCGCATGATTCCAATCGGCCCGTTGATCTCCGAAATGGGGGCATCCGAGGAAACAAATCCTCGGCCTCGAAACTCGGCGACGAAGCTGCGCATGACCCTCAGATAGATGTGGCCCCCAGCGACGGCGATCTCTGTGAAGGGATGTTCGCCATGACTCGTCAGCGACACCATCTCGCAGGTGGCGTAATTGCCATAGATGTCGGGTTTCCGCGGTGAGGGCGGTCGAGGCCACCGCATCGAAATTCCGCCGTCAATCATTCGATCCGCGAGCGTGTTCGTCAGGCGAGTATCGTAGTTTTCGATCGGCGAGCGGGCGTCGATGAAACCATAACGGGCGGACAGCACGGCAACCTTGAGGATTGATCTGTCGATCGGACAGCAACGGGCCGTCTGCCAAAGCGGTCCGTTGTATCGATCGATGGCGGGGATATAGCCGTGATCCTGACGTTTCGTCGCAGAGCAGGCGAGGATGAGCAGCCGGTGGGTCCGGGGCGCAAGTGGGTCCATCGGTCAGGCCGCCATCGGCAGTGCGGATGCGGCGTGAGCATGGATCCAGTCGGTGGCAGCCTGCGCGGCGGCGGCCGCTCTAAAGATCGCGCGTGTATCGTTGCCGAGCGCCATCAGCCAGCTCGCCACATAGGCGGCATGATCGGGTCGCGGAGAATATGCCAAGCCAAGATCGGCCATGAGAAAGCTGGCGCCGATCTCGGCGACGAGTTCCTCGCGAGCGCGAATGGCACGATCCTTGGGATAATCGCGCAGCGTCTCGCGCGCGAGGCGGTTCGCGCTCCCGGTAGCATGGACAATTTCGTGACCCAGGGTGGACACAAAGTCTTCATCCGTGTCGAAGGCATCGCGGTCGGGCATGTATACCCTGTCCCGGTCGGGGCGATAACATGCGTCCCATGGCCCATATTCGACCGCGACACCTACGCCTTCGAGATAGGCTTTCGCTTCAGCCACGGTTTCGGCGATGGGCCTCGGGCTCGACGCAGCGCGCTCGGGCGAACCGTCGACCTGCGATTGGTTGAAAACGACAAAGCTTCGGGCAAAGAAGCGTGTGCCGCGATCGTCGCTTTCCCCGTCGGCGGAACCGGGCTCGTCACGCTCTTGTCGTTTCCAGAGAATGACATGCGTTCCGGTTTCACCGCGGCGCACCTGCGCGCCGGTCTCGGCCCACTGTTGATAAGTGGCCCAAGTGCCGGACTGGAAACCGCGTGCTTCGGCGGATGCCCAAAGCATGAGGCGATTGATACCGGAGTATGCGCGGCCGACGGCACTGGCGGGCCGCATGATCGAGCCGCCATCATGGTGCCAGGGCATACGCCACTCACCGGCTCCGGCGTTGATAGCCGCCGCCAATTCGGCGGTGATGGTCTGATAGATGTCGTGGCGAGGTTTCATGCGGAATATCCCTTCTGAAGCTGCGAGCTCGGCTCGCCCTCCCCATTCCCGCTCCCCTCCTCGTCCGCGCGAACGCGCGGTGCATTATCGGCGGCGGGCACGTCGTAGATCGCTATTTCCAATGGAGGGGTCTGGAAGTCCGCGGCGGCGAACCATGCGCGAAGGGATTCGACGCTATCGTGTTGGTCGAGGATCTCCCGGGTTGCGACGGTCGCGCCGTTTTCGTTTGCGGGGTAAGTCGCAACGTCGTCTTCCCCCGTGAATACCTCGCGTTCGGGCAGCCACGATCCGGTGTAACCGGCACACCACCGCGAATAGGGAAGTCCGTGCCGGATGCACCAAAGCTCGAGGACGGGGAAATGCCCGCCGATCGCCTGGTGGTCAAAGAGCTGCAGGGGCTCGCCTTCCACCCGAAACTCCGGTGTGAACGGTTCGCCGTCCTCGTCGATACGGAGATCTTCATTGGCAATCAGCCGACACAGAGTGACGAAATCATCGGGGGACACGCGACCGCCAATGATGATGGACGCGGATACGCAATCAGCCATCGGATTGACTCCATTGGATTTTCTGAGATGAAGGGAAGAGCGCGGAGGCAGGTTTCCGACTGGAAGCCGAGACCCTTGCTTCCGCGCCACATTTGTCAGGCGGCGGCCGCCATGACATCGGAATCCTCGCTCGCGTCGTTCACGCCGGGATCCACTTCTTGGTCATCCTGATGGCCTTCACCGTCGATCGGAGGCATTTCCTCGCCGTTATCGTCGTCGATCGGCGGCGCATCGGGCCCCACAGGCGTATCTGCCGCACGAAACGCCATTGTGTCCGGGATCCAGCTCAGCGCCCGCGCTTTTACCTCGGGCGTGGTGATCGTCTCGCCGGCGCAGAGTTTGGCCGCTGCAGACGACAACGCCGTCTTCTTCTCGCTCGCGTAGCGCCCCGGAAGTTCCGGATCGAGCTTGCCAAGGATCGACAGGATCTGCGGTTTGCGAATTTTGTCGAAGAAGGATTCCGCGCTCGGCCGCCAGTGATCGGCCGTCTCGATCTCGAGCAACGCGCCTAGCATGGTCTGAAAGCTGTTGGCCCGATCGCCGGTGGACAGGCTCGCCTGAAGGCTTCGGCTGACGGCAAAGGCGAGCCAGGCGGCCTTATCGGCTTCGTCCAGTTCGCGGAATGCCAAGAAGGCGTCGAAGCTGTTGTCGAGCCCGGCCCAGTCACACGGAAGGCCCGAGCGGAGCGCCTCAAGGCTGACTTGCGCTGGTGTTGGCGGCGCGGCGTTGAAACCGGCAGGGTCGAACAGCTCGCCGATGGTCACCATCACGCCGGTGTCGTTGTAGGCGGCATGTCCGGTGAATTTACGCGCCAGGCGAAAGATGGTGAGGTCGAGCGCGAGTCCGGGATCTTGTGCGATGTGCAGTGCCAAAATGTCGCGTCGATCCTTGGCGAGCTGCTCCTCGAGCGATCGGGGAAAGACATCTTCGATTGAGCGAGGTTCGGCACCATCCTCGGCCACAGCCGTCGATTTCTTTTCGCGCTTTTGTGCGGTCGTCGAATAGTAGCGGTGCGATGGTTTCGGCGTCCCGTCGCTGCCGAGCACAAGAAAAGTGCCAACATTGGGCCGTTCGTCTTCGGGAATTGCATAGCTGCGTTTGTCGATCTCGGTGTGTTCGGAATCGAGAGCTTCATTCTCGGCCTCGAGACGCAACACTACATCCTGATCGGTTGCATTTTCGATTTCTTCCTCGATTACCTGGAGGCGCTCTTCGATCGCCGCCATGCGCGCCTGATCGTCATCGCTGAGTTCACCACGCCGAATCTGATATTCGTGGAGGCCTTCGGTCTCACTATGGGGAACATGCTGAGCGAGAACGACACGAACCCATCCGAGTGTTCCGAGTTCCATGATGGCACCAGCGGCTTCTTCGAGTTTCGCCCGGGCGAGCCCTTCGGCAATCGGCCGATCAAGCCATTGGCCTTCACCATCAGCGGCGAACAGGTCGCGTTCAACACGCCCACCTGCGGCGAGATAATCCGTTTCACCAACGAGTAACGCAATTGCGCTGGTAGCCCCGACCGCGCTGTCAGTGAGATAACGCCGGATCGTGTGCGGTTGGTCCCCCTGCCAGTTGCCATTGAAATTGTTCCAGGCGGCGAGCTGCGCGTCGCGATCGGACGTGCTGCCATATGCCATGGCGACGTCGAGCGTGATTTTTCCTTCAGCAAGAGCTTCAAAAATCGGTCCGGCGAGGTCAGCCAGACGAAGCCGGCCCTTAACGTGACGAACGGTGACACCCATACGGCGCGCGACGTCTTCCTCGGTTTCGCCCTTGGCCAGGGCGGCGCGGTAGCCCCGGGATTCATCGGCGGGCGACATATCCTCGCGGATGAGGTTTTCCGCCAAACTGATTTCTTCAGCGAGAGCGGCCTTTTCGTCATTGCACACACGCACGTCGACTGGAAAATTCTTTGGTAGTTTGCCGTTTTCAATGAGCTTGCCGATCGCCCTCCAGCGTCGGCCGCCAGCGTGGACATCCAAGATCGTTTTTTTGTCGGTGGCCGGGCTGACGATGAGGGGCTGCAGGAGGCCATATGTGTCGATCGAACCGGCGAGCGCGTCGATACCGGCTTGCGTAAACGACTTTCGCGCATTGGCCGGCGAGAGGCGGAGTTTGTTGTAGGGAACTGTCTGGTTCTGCATGTTCTGCATGATGAATCTCCGGTATCAACCGAGACCCGTTTCATGGGCTTAACTCCCAGGGGGCCTCGCCCCCTCGCTCCCCCCTTCCCCTCTACCTTGGCGCGCCGACGGCGCGACAGGCCCACGCGGCACGCGAGACATTGCGCGGGAGCGCTATGATCCTATGGCGGATCTGTGGCTGGAAGCTTTCAAACTCTCGAAGAGATAAGGCGAAACCGCTCAAACGTGGCAGTGCGTTGCGGATTTTGCGATCATCGCGGCGTCGTCGACGGCGGCGTATTGTGGCGTTGGTTCGCGCTGCACCGTTGGGACAATCGCCCCGGCGATGTTGTTGAGCATATGCGCTGCAGCGTGTGTCGACGTCGACCTGTGGAGGTGACTGAGACGACAGATTTGCCGACCATCGAATTTGGGCCACGTGATGAAGCCGAATGGCAAGACGTGGTAGCGAGGCAGCGTCATCGGCCGCCTCGCCAACCAGATTGGTGATCAGGCCCGTTTGGCCGCCGCTTTGGTAGCGCCGCGGGCGGGCTTTCGGCCGCCGCCACGCCCCTTCGTTCCGAGCCCGATTTCTTTCGCCAATACCCGGCGCCGTTCGGCATAGTCAGGCGCCACCATGGGGTAATCGGCAGACAGGCCCCATTTCGCGCGATAGTCGTCCGGGGTCTGTCCATAGTGGGTCATCAGATGTCGCCGAAGCATTTTGAGCTTCTTGCCGTCTTCCAGACACACAATGTAGTCGGGTTTCACCGAAGAACGGATCGACACGGCTGGCACCGGCTTTTCTTCAGGCGCCTCAACAGGTGTCGAGAGGCCCGAAAGCGCCCCATGAACATTGTTGATAAGGATCGACAGGTCTGAAATCGCAACGCTGTTGTTGCTCACATGCGCCGCGACAATATCGGCAGTCAGGGTAAGCAGTTCTGCATTGTCCTGGGGAATATCGTTCATCGAATATTGATCCTGACGTTAGAATTGTGCCCCGCGCGCACTCAATCCTGATTGAGCGGTCACGACGCAAGCATTATCTTCATTCCGCGCGGATACAGCAATCCATGTTCTGCCGGATTTCATGGCAATCCGTTGCCGTTGACCGGTAAGGGGTGGTGTCGGATAGGCGGGTTGCGTAGCGCCAGCTTTTTCTCCATTCGATATAAATGGAGGGGCCATGTTTTCTTTATTGCTGATGCTTGGCACGAGTGCCGCAAACCCGGGATTGACGAAACTCATCGATCGTTGTCACCCCATCGCGGTGAGTCGCGGTGGCTGCGGAAATCTCGATAAACCCGTTTGGAAACGTTTCGAGTCCGACACAGGCGAAATCACCAAACTCGATACCGCATCAATCGAACCGGCGGTGCCGGTTGGGGTTGTTGCATCAATTTATACATTTTCGCCCGGAAGCAACCTTGATCTGAATAGATTAAGGAGAATACATTTTACATGCCGGGGGCAATATGAAGACCTGAATAGCATTGGTTATCTGCGTGACGCACCTCCACGGTCAGTGCTTGGGGTCGTTGCTGCAACCGCTTGCGCAATTGGTGAGCCTAAACGTCAAGCTCTGATACAGGAACGACGGCGATTAGATGCCACCGCAAGTGCGCGCGCCAGCCTGCCGCGGCCAGAAGACTACTGCGTAGGGTTCTCAGCAGACGCGTGTGTGAGAATACAAGCTGGCGTTGATGCAATTTCTAAGCCGTCATTTTGTCGCCCCGGCTTTGGCATTGCAGGCAGCGGGTTGGACGCCGAGCAACTGCGCATTTGTTATGCGCGTGGCTCGAAGGACGATCCTAACTAGCCTGACAGGGGTTGTGAGTGTTCGGTCGTAGGAACTGCGACATCGCTATATGTTGGCAAATCTACGGGACGTCCCGCGCGATTTCCGCTAGAACCTCTTCCGCACGGGACACAGGAATAAAGACCCTCGTCCGGAATTGAATTATCTCGGTAAAACAGCCCTTCGCTTTTAGCGCAGGCAGTGATCGAGGATCGAATCCGGTCAGCTCGAGACGGGCCTCGCCGTTGACGCGCCGGCGCTGAACCGTGAGACCATTGTTGCCGCCGATCGCGACCAGCTTGCCTTCCCATGCTGCGGCGACAATTTCGGCGGGCGCGAGATTGATTGCACCGGAAATGCCGAGTTTGCCGAGCAACGGGTTTACGTCGCCATGTGGGACAATTCGGCCCAGTAGTGCGCGGCCGTCGGCCGTTACGAGGCGGCGCACCTCTGGATCGTCTCCGAGCAGGTTCCAAATTGGGAGTAGGCGGCCCGTCGCGAGAAAGAAGCGCTCTCGGTTCGGATTTTGGCTCAGGTCACCACATTCATCTGTCCAGCCATGCCCGAAGGTCGCGGCGTCGACGGGCTCCCACATGCTCTCCTCTAGGTCGCCAGCGGTGATATACTGATGATGACCGGGACGGTGGAGCTGCCATGTCGCAACCGCTTCGCCCGTGTCGGTCAGGCGGGTCCGCGCCGGCGTCTGCAGCGCAACTTTGCCGGAGCGTGCATTCCGAAGGCGTGTTGCCCGGTGACCGAAGCGTTCAGCCAGTTCTGAAACATCGGCCAGTGACTTGATCTCGCGCTGCCATTCGGCCTCGACGGTGAGGAGTCTGGTCGACGTCGACGTATCGGCACCAGGTCGAAGGATGATCTCATCGACGATCGTCAATTTGTCGGCGCGGATCGTCTCGACACCGGAATCGAAGGTGCCAGCCTTTTTCGCGGCATCGATGCGGGTTTCGACAAGGCCGAGATATTCGTCGAAGATCGCGTTCTGGATCGCGATTGGCAATGCCAGGATGCGGTTCAGCCACCGCTGGATCGGCGGCAGCTTTTCCACCAGCTCGCCCTCATATTCGAGGCGAAGACCGGTCCGGTGGCAAAAATCCTCAAAGCGGACGCTGGTCAGTTTGCCGTGATGGAGCAACCTGTACCAAGTCAGCAACGCATCCTTGGCATAGTGGCTTTCCAGATTGTCCATCGGGTCGAAGAGGTTTTGACCGCCGGTCTGGCGTTGCCCCCGGGTCAACGCCCCAAGCGCATCGAGGCGGCGCGCGATCGTCGAGATGAACCGGCGTTCGCCGCGGCAATCGGTAGTCACCGGACGGAAGATCGGCGGCTGCGCCTGGTTGGTCCGGTTGGTTCGGCCGAGCCCTTGCACAGCGCGATCGGCGCGCCAGCCCGGCTCGAGGAGGAAATGGACCCGGCGCTGCTGATTTTGGTGGTCGAGGCTGGCATGATAGGATCGGCCCGTTCCGCCCGCATCAGAAAATACGAGAATGCGTTTGGCTCCGTTCATGAAGGCTTCCGCATCGGCCATGCAGGCGGAAGGCGAGCGCGATTGCAGTTTCTGGCCGCCATCGGGCAAACGGACGAGACGTTTGGTCCGCCCGGTCACCTCAGCTACGGCGTCGGTACCAAATCGTTCAATGACGGCATCGAGGGCGGGTGCGATCGGCGGCATGGCCCCGAGCAGTTCGAGCGTGTCGGCGCGGATCTGCAATGCTTCCTCGCTGTGGACCGGATTGCCGTCGGCATCGGATTGCGGACGCGAGCGTTCATTGCCCTCGTCGTCGCTGACAATTTCCATGGCCCGGGTTGGAAACGCCGCCTCGAGATAATCCATGACGAGCTCGCGAGGCGAGAGATCGAGCTCCAGCTCCGCGCGATCGGCAGGATCGAGGTCGGCGAGGCGGCGCGACAGCAATGCTTCGCTGGTCGTCACGAGCTGGATGACGGCGCTCTGTTCCGCTCGGAGCGCGTCGTCGATCGCGGGCAGCAGACTTGGGAGTTTCATGGCGAGCAGAAGCGCCGAGAAGAATCGCTGTTTGGCACTTTCGAAGCGCGATCGCGCGGAGGATAGAGCCTGTCCGTTGAGCGTAGCCCCGGTCAGGCGATCGACGACGCCCGCGGCGGCAAGCGCCTCCTCCATATTCCGGTGGATGATAGCCCAGGCGTCGGCATAGGTGTCGAAATCTGCGATCTGCGAAGTCGTCAGCTGATGCTCGAGAATGTCATACTCGACGCCGGCATAGGAGAGCGCGCGCGCAGTATAGACACCCATGGCCTTCATCTCGCGCGCGACCAGCTCCATGGCGGCGACGCCCCCGTCGCGGATTCGCGCCGTGAAGGCTTCCCGGTCGACGAAGGCCGTGCCTTCGCCCCAAAGACCAAGCCGGGTTGCATAGGCCAGATTGTTGATGTCGGATGCGCCAGTGGCGGACGCATAGACCACGCGCGCGCGCGGCAACCTGTTCTGGAGCTCAACCCCAGCGATGCCTTGTTGCGATCCCAATGTCGCGCCGAACCGTCCTTCCCCGCCTGCAACTCCGCCCATGGCGTGCGCTTCGTCGAATAGGATCAGCCCGTCGAATTCGTCGGTGAGCCAGGCGAGGATCTGATCGACACGCCGATCGCCGCGGGCTTCGCTCCGTAGGGTGGCGTAAGACGCGAACAATATGCAATCTCCGATCACGATTCCGGCGCCGGCGCGAACACGGCCGAGCGGTTGGATGTCGAGAGGCGTGCCGCCGAGAGCCTGCCAGTCCCGCCGCGCATCTTCGATCAGCGCGCTGCTATCGCTTAGCCAGAGATGACGTCGCTTACCGCGTAGCCATTGATCCATTGCGATGCCGGCGAGCTGACGGCCCTTCCCTGCCCCCGTTCCGTCGCCAAGGAAAAAACCCTGCCGATACGCATGACCCTCAGGGTGTGGAATCAGGGCAAGGCCCTTCTCCGGCAAGCGGTAGCGGCCCGGGAGGTCGATTTCCGTTGCGGCGAGTGCGTGGACGATGGTCTCGAGCTGGGCCGCGCTCAATATCTTGTCATCGAGAACGCGCTTTGGAAGCTGTGGCCGATAGTCCGGCGCCGGCAGTGCGACGGCCGCCATTGCTGCTGACTCGACGAGCGGGCTTGGGTGGTCGGAGGGATTGTCGAATTCGAGCCGCTGGCTGCGCCACGGTACATAGAGCGCCGCTTCGTCATGGGCCGCGGCGACCGGATCGTGGATCCGATAGTTGATAGTCGCGATTTCGAAGCTCGGCAGCGGCCGCTCGGCTCGGGGAAATGATTTGGCCGGGGCCGTTCGGAACGCGCCAAAGAGCGACCCTGGTTTCATCGTCCGCGGGCGCGTGGGTGGCAAGGGGTCGGGACGAACGACTGACCTCTGCGGAACTTCGCGAACGGCTTCGAGGAGCGCGCTCACCGATGCCCGGTTGATGGTCGACGGCGGCCGCCCGCCTGATGGGCCCTTATCTGCGACGATGATCCGAACTGCGACCGATGTCCCCTTCCCTGCAAAGCCTTTGTCGAGACGAAGCATCAGTCGAACGGTGGCCCCTGATATTGCGCGGTCAAATAGGGAGCCATGTTTTCCGCCCGGGTTGAAGCTGTCCGGCATGATCGCGACGATACGGCCACCGTGTTGCAGGGCGGCGAGCGCAGAGACAAAATGCCGATGGGCGGCGAAAGGATCTTCAGCGCCGGCGGCATTGCGGGCGAAGGGCGGGTTCATGATTACGACAGTGGGCCGCGCAGAGATGTGCTGGTTGATCTGCGCGGCGTTGAAGGAGGTGACGCTGTTTTCGGGGAATAGATGTCGAAGAACAGCGGGGCGGACCAGGTCGAGCTCGTTGAGCTGAAGCATTTTCCCCTGCCCCGCCCACTGCGCGAGCATCCCGATGCCGGCGCTTGGTTCGAGAACCACGTCTTCGGGACCAATAATGGCGAGGTGGTTCACCAGCCAAGCGAGATCCAGCGGGGTCGAGAAATGCTGATGAGCAATCTGTTCTTCGCTGCGGACGGTTTGCGTCGGGAAGGCTTTTTCGAGGTTGGCTAGCTGGTTGATGATCTCGGTCGGCTGATCGGGAAGCTTTGCATTTCGCCCCGCGAGGATCGCCGCGATTTCGGTCATCACGAAACTATCACGTTGGGTCCAAGTGCCATCGGCTGATTTGGTGCCGAACGCCTCGGTCATTACCTCATTGATAAGCCCTCTTCGAACCGCCCTGTCATCATTGAGCTGCGTGGAGATCGAGCGTGCGGCATCGATCAGGCGCGCCGCGGTATCGGGCGCCTGGTCCGTATCGGTGAGCATGGGAGGATCCTTTCTTTCGGACCGCTATGGTCCGCCCCCCTTTCCCCTCCTCCGCTTCAGCCAGCCGGACGGCTGTGTTTTATCGTTATAGAATCTGGGTTTAGTACAGTTACGCCCTCGGTTCGTTCTTCAAAGCCAGTCGCTGAGCCTTGATTCATTTGCAGTTTTTGGAAGCATGAAATTGGGCGCTGTGGGTGGAATGACGACTCTCCGTGTGCGGAGTGTCGAAACCGACGTGGGTAAACTGTCGAGGAATTGTGGGTGAAATGACGTTTGGGCTTGAAATGGTGGGTAATATGACGAAGAAAGGGTGTCTCGGTGGGTGATATGACGATTCTCGCGGGGCTGTGGGTGATATGACGAAACGTCTCCGCCCGTGGGTGAAATGACGAAATGGTAGCTTGCGTGTGTGATATGACGAAGTTCCTATCGGACGGACTATCGCCAAAGCGTGGGTGAAATGACGTTTCTTGCCCCGAGCGTGGGTGAAATGACGAAGGAGGCGTGCCGTGGGTGAAATGACGAAGGGGTCTGTCCAGGGCGAAGAGGTGCTTGAGAGGGGTGGTCGATCGCCATTGTTGCCGGCGCGGCATGGCGAAGAGCTGTTCGTTGCGGACGTGTTTGACGGGTATCCCAAGGGCGATATGGCTTCGATGGAATTCCCCATTTTCTCGTTGTCGACCAAGCCGGATACCGATCTTCGGCGATTTGAATTCAACGACGGACATTTCGTCGAGATCACGCCATCGGCGAAAGGATTGGCAACGGTTCACGATCGCGACATTCTCATCTACTGTATGAGCCAGCTGGTGGCCGCAAAGAATGAAAAGAAGCCGATCGCGCGAACGATCAGATTTGTCGCACACGACCTGCTCCGATTCACGAACCGTGTAGCGTCCGGAGAGGGTTATCGCGGCCTGCGGCAAGCCTTGGAGCGGCTTCGCGGTACAACGATTTCGACAAACGTGAAGACGGGTGGCGAAGAGACATTCGAGGTCTTCGGCCTGATAGATAAGGCGAAGATCGTTTCGGAAACGCGTGATGGCCGCATGAGGGAGGTAGAAGTCACGCTTTCGGATTGGACGTTTCGGTCGATCGAAGCATTCCAGGTGCTGACGTACAACAAGGACTACTTTCGGCTTCGCAAGCCGCTGGAACGGCGCCTGTATGACGTCGCGCGGAAGATGTGCGGAGAAAAGAAGGTCTTCCGCATCGGACTGGAAAAGCTGAAGGATCGCTGTGGATCGCGGTCAACGATGCGCGAATTTCGTCGCTTAGTGAAGGCGATTGCTGAGGACGATATTGTTCACAACCATTTCCCAGATTACGCGCTCCGGCTCCTTGAAGGCGACATGGTTGAGTTTTCAAATCGGCGGGCGACGATCGCGGTGGAGCCGCCAGTTGAGTTGCCGGTCGAAATTTCCTCGTTACGGTTGAAGCCTGAAACTTATGACGCTGCGCGCGAGGCCGCGCCGGGCTGGGATAAGTATCATCTGGAGCAAGAGTGGCGAGTGTGGATGGCCGATGGCGGTCTTGATGCACCGCGCGATCCGGATAAAGCCTTCATTGGGTTCTGCCGGAAGTATTTCGAGAGGAATGGTCGACCGTAATGGCGATCGACGATCCTTTGGAGGCCCCTCCCCTGCTGCCTCGCTGATGCTAGATTCCGCGCTCCCGTGCTAGTGCCCGCAAGGCGAGATCGAGAACAGCGCCCATTGGCTGACCGAGCTCGTCCGTGATGTCATAGAAGAGCTGGATAGTTTCGTCCGTCGCCTTGACGTTGATTTGCTTGTTTCTGCCAGTCACATGCCGGCGCTGGGATGCCGGTTTTCGCGCGGGAGCTGGATCAGGCCGCGCGGCCCGGCTGGGGAAGTCCGAACGATCGGCAAGTTCGTCAATCATGCCGACGTCGGGCTTCACTGCGGGCGGCCGCTTTTCGAATTCGGTCCCCAAGTCAGCGAAAGGATTGGCTCGTTCGCTCATCGGTCTATCCTCCCTTAAGCGGCCGCTCGTAGATCGCGGAGCTTGTCCACGATCTCGAGAGTGAAGGCGTCTGCATTGGCAATTGCCCGATCGAGGTTGGCAACATCCTTCGGATCCAGGCCCTGCAGAGGTTGGCGGAACGAGAACATGGCGCGGAACGCTTCACGTTCATTAAGTTCCGAGTGGAAGACATTGATCCCCGCCTCGCGGAGCCCTTGCTGGATATGCGTCGTAGTTCGGGTGCGGATTGCAGGATTAGTTCGGGTGAGCAGGACGCCGTAAGGCACTACTCGTTTTGACATCTTCTCTTGCTGCTTGATTACAGCCAACGCCCTGCCCGCTTGTTCGGCATCGAGTTGGCTCCCCTGTGTAGGAACGATGACCAAATCGGCTTGGCTGACGGCAAGCAGAACGATTTTGGCGGCGGTTCCTTCTAGGTCGACCACGACAAACGGCGTTTTGTTTGCAGCCTCTTCGATCTTGTCGATGACGTTTTCTTCGTCAGCATCCGCAATGATGGTCAATTTTTCCGGGCAATTCCCGGCAGCCGCCCAGCTGCGGAATGGACGATTTGGGTCCGCATCAATCACGGTAACGTCCGCGCCCTGGGCTAGTTGGGTCGCAAGAATCATCGCCGCGGTAGTCTTCCCTACCCCGCCTTTCGGGCTGACAAACACAATCGTCGGCATGAACGTCTCCTAGCTGGTAGCTATCTGATATCGGTTGGTTACCAACGATAGCGGATAGCTACTAGATATCAAGTGCTATCTAGTAGCCACCAGATAGCTACTAGGCGGCTATCCGATACCAGTTCGATAACCACTAGCTATCCGCTACCAGATAGATACCAGATAGCTAAGCAATCGCATGAGATATCCGATAGCTACCAGCGAGAACCCGTCGTGCAAAACAAGTTATCCCGACACTCGGGTGTCACTGCAAAGGAAAGGCCGCCGGAAAGCTAACCCTGCAAAGGAAGGGCTGACCAGACCCGTGGTGCACAGCCAAGTGGTGAGCCCCAAGGCCTCGAAGGAGCTTGGCCGCGCCCGCCTTGGTACAGGGGAGGGCGCGCGCCAGTTGGGCCGGGGTCATCGAGCCAAATGCGAACAGCAGCATCCAGGCGTCATAAAGCCGCGAATTCCCCCGCAACCCTGTAATAGCCTCGCCAAACGCGGATGACGCCCGCTGCACCCGCACAGCCTCGCACAGTGTCTCGTGGAGCGCCTCGAGCAAGTTTTCAACGATCGCATCGCGCCGCGCGTCCTCGTCGACGTCTGCGCGAAACACCCGCCGCGCCACGAGCGCGGGGCAGGGGAGGGGGTTCAGCCCGAATGGCGCCCCGTCGACCGCTCCGAGCAGATTGACGGCCCAGCAGGGCGAGCTGGCGGTGGCGCCGAGCGGATCGGCGGCGACGTCGGCCGACCGCCGCAGCGCCCGGACCATTGTGATCAACCGGAGAACGGGATCGCTCGACAGCTTGTCGCTGGCGAGAACCGAGCGCACCGCATCGAGCTCGGGCGCGCTCGCCTCGACGATTGCGGCGGTCGCCGCGGCTTCGGCGGCGAGGGGGCGAATGGTGATCGTTCGCACGCGACGGATCGCGCCGGCGAGCTCGTGGCGACGAGAGGGGAGGGCGGTTTCGAGAAGGAGGAGGAACGCGTCGCGTTCGGCGGCGTTTTCGGCGCCGATCAGGCTTTCGCCCATCGTTATGCCGCGATCCTCGCGGTACTGCGCCCAGGTGCGCCCAAGCGTACGCAGCGCCAGACATTCGCGCATTTCCGCGGTATAGAGGGCGGGCGAGGCGAGCAGGGTGCGGGCCAACGCGTCGAGCTGGCCGCGGCGGAAGGCGAGGGGGGCGACGTGGGTGAGGACGGTCATGACGGCTCCGAGCGGAGCGTCAGCCTAGCTTGGGTCGAGTCCGCCGTCAAAGGCCGAGTAAACCAAAGGCCTAGTTCAGTTGCCCATGAATTTCGCGTGTGCGGCACGCACTTTCCATAATCGGACATTATGGTAAAAGCGGGGCTTGCAATGATATACTTTTTTGGCTAGTATAGGGCCTTGTTTTCGAAGGAGCAAAGCCATGCTTGTCGCCAAATGGGGAAACTCCCTCGCCATCCGCTTGCCCATATCCGTCGTCGAGGCGCTCGACCTCAAGGCCGGCGACGATGTCACCATCTCGGTCGCCGACGACCGGCAACTCGCAGTGAAGCGCAAGCCGTCGACGACCGAGCTTGTCGAGCGCTTGCGCAAATTTGAAGGCCGACTTCCCGCCGACTTCAAGTTCGACCGGCTCGAGGCCAATGCCCGATAGGCAGCCGTTTCTCGATAGCAATATCCTCTGCTATCTGTTCGGCAGCGAACCGGAGAAGGCCGCGCGGGCGCGAGCGCTGCTTGTTGAGGAGCCGACGGTGTCGGTGCAGGTGCTTGCGGAAATTTGCAATGTCGCGCGCAGAAAGAATCGACTCTCCTGGTCCGAGATCGAGGAGATCATCGAGACCGTAAGCGATGTGTGTGCGGTGGTGCCACTGACGATCGATCTCCAGCGCCAGGCGCGGGCGATCGCCGCCGCCACCGGCTATACGATCTATGATGCGCAGGTCCTTGCGGCGGCCGCCGTCGCGGGCTGCGATATCGTGTGGAGCGAGGACATGCAGGACGGCCACGATCTATCGGCGCTCGGCGTGCCGCTCGTCATCCGTAACCCATTCGGCGATGAGCCGGCATGACCGATCTCGCCCCGCTGCCGTCGTCACTCGAGCTGGTGCTCGCCGCGCACGGCCGCCTGATCGACTGGCGCAAGGCGACGCCGCTACGCCTCGAGGCCGCGGTCGACGCAATGGCGCCGGCGACCAAGGCGGCGATCGTCGCCGACCTCAAATGTTATTTGCGCTGGTGCATGCTGCAGCGGCCGATCGCGACCGCGGTGCCGGCGTCCCCGGAAACCCTTGTCCTCTACCTGCGCTGGCTGGCGCGCTCGAGCGACACGCGCGCGGCCGCGAAGCCGGCGACGCTGGCGCGCCGCCTCGCCAGCATCGCGCGCGTGCACCGGATACTCGGGTTCGGCGATAGCGAAGCCTTGCCGACACAAGCGGGCATGGTTCGCGATACGTTGAAGGGCGTTCGGAGGAAGGCCGGCACGCGCCAGCGCCAGGCGGCGCCTCTGCGTTACGGTCAAGCGATGTCGTCGGCCGACGTCGCGCCGGACGGTTTGACCATCGAAACCCTGCTCGCCGCGTGCGGCGACGATCTGGTCGGGCTGCGCGATGCGGCGCTCTGTTCGATGGCCTATGATGCGGGGCTTCGCGTCTCCGAGCTGGTGGCGGCGTCGGTCGCGGATCTGCGTCTGGTCGCAGATGGCAGCGGGCGGCTCACTATCCGGCGCTCGAAGACCGACCAGGAGGGGGAGGGGAGTGTCGTGTGGCTGTCGGCCGAGACGATGGACCGGCTCTCCGCCTGGCTGACCGCGAGCGCGATCGCGGAAGGGCCGGTGTTCCGGCGGATCAACATCTTGACCCACAGGGGTGGCGGGGACGGGGAGACGATCCTGTCTCATCATATCGGTGCGAACGGACTGACGCGGCAAGGTGTGGTATCGATCTTGCGGCGCCGTGCGGCCGCCGCGATCGCCGACGGCCATGCCGTCATCGAACCGGGTCTGAACGCGGTGGCGGCGCTCAGCGCGCATTCGTTCCGGGTCGGGCTCACCCAGGATCTGTTCGCCGCCGGTGAGGATGGCGCCGGGATCGCGCTGGCGCTGCGCTGGTCGTCGCCGACGACCGCGCTCGGCTACGCCCGCGAGCTCGCCGCCGGCAGCAATGCCGCAGCGCGGGTCATCGGCCAGATGCGGGGGCAGCAAAGGTGAGCCGCTCGCGACCCAATCGACGATGGCCTGTGGCAGCTGCGGTGGCGTCGCTCGCTTGTCGTGGCATCGCCGCCGGCGGAATCCACATTGACAAGGATGTTGATGGCGATACCTCTGGTACATTGCCGGCGGACGCGCCGACGGGCTAGGCAGGGGCTGACGATATGCGATGGGCTTTGTTGTGTGTGGCGGTAGCCGGTCTGGCGTCGAGTGCGATGGCGGCCGAAACCATTACCTACACCTATGATGCCAAGGGCCGGTTGGTGAAGGTCGTGCGCACCGGCACGGTGAACAACAATGTCACCGTCGAATATACGCATGACAAGGCCGACAACCGCACGCGGGTCAAGACGACGAATTCGCCCAACCCCCCGCCTTAATCCCGAGGCGATTTGGCGCCGAAATGCGTGGAATGGATAGTCGGGGGCGATAGATCATGTCGAATTTCTGGGTGCAGGCAACTTGTAGAACCGCCACTGTGGCGCTGCTTTCATGCGGCGCATTGCTGGCCGGTCCGGTTGCCGCCCAGCCCATTCCACCTTCATTTGACAATCGCGACGAAAATGGGGTGGACCGCGTTACGGGCCGCTATGCACAGATGATGACCGAAGGCGGTATCGGCGGGGAGAATGGGATTTCGATGGTCCGATACTACGGACCATCGACGACCGACAGCTGGACAGGGATATTGCTGCGGACAGCGAGCGGTTCGACCCAATATGCCACGATCGTCTTCGACAGGATTTCGGAGCGTTTCACGAAAAGTGGATCAGTCTGGATCGCGGACAAGGCTAATGGCGGCACGCTGATCGAGGATGTCGAAGACGCGCAATTTACCTATCAGGCACCCGACGGAACGACGATTACTTACCGGTCGCCGTTAGCGATGGCGGATCCTGGATCTTTTGCCGCAACGACCATACCGCAATGCGGCAGCTATGGCGTTGCCGCATCGACCTGCGCGGTACCAACCAGCGTGGTGCGGCCGAACGGCCAGAAGCACACGCTGACATGGACCATGCCGGTTGGCTGCCAATATCCCGACGACGGCACTTTCCCGGGTCCCGACGACCCGCCGATTCCCTGCGCCATCTGGTTTCGTCTGGCGGATGTGCGGAACAACTCCAGCTTTGGCATGAAGGTCAAATATCAGACGGATACGCCGCCCGGCTCCACGAACGGCGCGCCGCCGCCGTACAACTGGACCTTCCGCGCAAGCCTCACGTTCCTCGACCTGAGCCAGGTGTATTGCAACCCGTCGGCGAACAATTGCGACGGCGTAGCGGGCAGTTGGCCGACGGTGACCTATTCCAATCCAGCCTCGAACATCACCGACATCACGAACAGCCATGCGGGTACGTGGCGGATCGATAACAGTACAGCGGGTCAGACACGTATCCGGCGCCCGGGCGCGGCCAGCGATACGACGGTCGTGATCCGCGACGGCAGCAATCGCGTCACTTCGCTGACCAATGATGGCAAGTCGGTAACCTACAGCTGGACGACCTCGGGCTCGAACACCACCTCGACAGCGACGACGGGCGGCGGCGAAACCGGCAGCGTGGTTTCTAACCCCACGGTACAGCAGCCCACGTCGACAACCGCCGGGACGAGCGCGACGACGAGCTATGTCTATGACGCCAACATGCGGGTGCTTAAAGAAACCCGCCCAGAGGGTGATTATACTGAATATACCCGCGATGCTCGCGGCAATGTGACCCAAGCCAGGCATGTCGCAAAGCCGGGCAGCGGGCTCGCCGACGTCGTCACGACAGCGGGCTTCGATGTGACCTGCACCGATACCGCGAAATGCAACAAGCCGAACTGGACGCAGGACGCGCTCGGCAGCCGCACTGACTATACTTACGGCGCCCATGGGCAGGTTACGCGCATGCAATTGCCGTCGCCAAGCGCTGATGCCCCAGGGGTCGAAACGGGCACCCGGCCCGAGGTCAACTACAGCTACACGGCGCTGTACGGGCGCGAGAAGAATGTCAGCGGCGTGCTCGTCGATGCCACGACACCTCAGTTCTGCCCACGCAGATCACGGGCTGCGCAACCGCCGCCACCTGTGCCGGAACCGCCAACGAGACAAAGATCTCGATCGAATATAATAATCCCAATCTTCTTCCGACCAAGACGACCACGGCGGCGGGGGACGGGGCGATCAGCTCAAGCGTCGCCTATGCCTATGATACGCGCGATAATCTGGTCGGCATCGACGGGCCGCTGGCGGGCGCGGACGACACCACCACTTTCATCTATGACGCACAGGATCGCCGGCGCGGCGTCATCGGCCCCGATCCCGACGGCGCGGGCAGCCGGCTGCGTTCAGCGTCGCGCTACAGCTTCGACAGCAACAGCCGCGTCACCAAGGCCGAGAGCGGAACGGTCACGGCGGCGACCGAAGCGGCGCTCAATGCGATGACGGTGCTACAAACGCTCGACATCACCTACGACCCCCATGGCAACAAGGTGAAGGAGGCCCTGTCGGGGGCATCGGGCGCAGAAAGCATTGTTCAATATGATCATGATGCCGACAACCGCCTGATCTGCACCGCGCTTCGCATGAACGCGTCGACATGGGGAGCGCTGCCCGCAAGCGCCTGTATCGCGGCGACGGCCGGCGCCGCCGGACCGGACCGCATTACCCGCAACACCTATGACAATGTCGGGCGAGTGACGCGGGTCGAGACTGGTCTCACCACCTCGGCGATCGCGGACGAGCTGCGCACGGCCTATACCGCAAACGGGCAGGTCGATTATGTGATCGACGCCGAAAGCAACCGCACGACCTATATCTACGATGGGCACAACCGGCTGTCGCAGACGCGCTACCCGTCGACCACCAAGGGCGCCAACAGCAGCAACGCGAGCGACTATGAGCAGCTGAGCTATGACGCGAACAGCAATGTCACCGCTCGCCGGCTGCGCGACGGAACGAGCATTGGCTATAGCTATGATGACCTGAGCCGGCTCATCTCGAAGGATATGCCAGGGAGCGAGCCCGATGCGACCTATAGCTATGACCTGATGAACCGCCCGCTGAACGTGTCGCAGGACGCGCAGACATTGACGTTCGTCTATGATGCGCTTGGCCGGAAGGTTGGTGAGAGCATCAACTACCTCGGCGCAACAGCTTACGGCTATGACGTGTCGGGTCGACGGACCAGCATGACCTATCCGGGTGGCGGCCTTGTTGTCAGCTATGATTACGACACCATCGGTAATGTGACGGCGATCCGCGAGAATGGCGCGACGTCAGGCGCGGGTGTGCTCGCGACCTATGCCTTCGACAATCTGGGTCGCCGTACGAGCGTGGCCTTCGGAAACGGCAGCGTCCAGAGCTTCGCCTATGACGCAGCCTCGCGGCTCGCAACCTTGACGAATAACCTCGGCGGCACGGCGACAACGCACGATCTGACGCAGACATTCAGCTACAATCCCGCGAGCCAGATCGCGAGCGTAGCGCGAAGCAACGATGCCTATGCCTGGCAGTCCCATTACAATGTCGATCGCAGCTATGTTATAGACGGGCTCAATCGGATCATGAACGTGGGATCGACCGCATTCGGATATGACGGCCGCGGGAATCTGACGAGCGACGGGACGCGCAGTTACAGCTACACTGCCGAGAATATGCTCGCGACCGGGCCGGGAGGTGCGGCGCTCTTCTACGATCCGGTCGGCCGCCTCAAGCGGACATATTCGTCGGCGCTCGGCACGACATGGTACGGTTATGATGGCGCTGCGCTGACATCGGAACTGGACAGTGTCGGCAACATCCTGCGCCGCTATGTCCACGGTCCCGGCGTCGACAATCCGATCGTCTGGTACGAAGGAAGCGCGATCAACGGCACGACCCGCCGGTTCCTGATGGCCGACGAGCGCGGCAGCGTCGTCAGTGTGACGGACAGTGCCGGCGCAACGATCAATATCAACGCCTACGACGAATATGGCATTCCCGCGCCAGCCAACATCGGGCGGTTCGGCTATACAGGGCAGACTTGGTTGCCTGAACTGGGCATGTGGCATTACAAGGCGCGGATGTACTCGCCGACGCTTGGCCGATTCCTGCAAACCGATCCCATCGGATACGCCGATGGGATGAACTGGTATAATTATGTTGGTGGGGATCCGGTGAATTTTGTGGATCCCAATGGCCTAGCTAGAGACTATATCGATCAGGTCGGCAATATGTGGCGCTTCGTCTGCATCTCCGACGTCTGCCATTGGCAAAGCATGGGCAACGATGGCAGTTGGACACGTTTCGCTGTAGAGATCGGGGGAGGCCCTCCTCCCGGTGGCGGCGGTGGCGGACCCGCGGGGCCGCAAAAGGGACTGCTCGAACTTGCGAAGGATGCATTTTGCTCATTGCCTACTGGTGTCTATGGCGTCGCTGCAGATGGGCATGCGGGCCTAGGTGGATCCGGCTTAGTAGCGATTACAGTTGACATCCCCAATGGCCGTATCGGCGTGACGGGGCAAATTGGCGTCGGGGTTGGGGGAGGGGCATCTGCCGGAACATTCTACGGACTGAGCAACCCTAATAGCGGAATTGCCTCCGGGAATGTGCAGGCAACGATTGGAGGATCAACGCCGATATTGGGGATGGGCGGCTCTGCAACATATAACATAATCGGCACAGACCCTGGCATGTCCGGTTTGTCTGGTGGTGGTATTCGGGGAGGGACTGGATCAGCATATCTCGATGCTGGTGCAAATTTGGCTTTTCAAACACCAAAATTAGATTTTGGGTGCTGAAAGGGAAATTAAGATATGGACAGAAATAGAATATCAAACCCAAAAAAAATTGTTATATTAATCTCTATTTTGCTATTGACTTACTACACCGTAGGGGCGGTTTGGGTTGGAGCTGCGTTCTTCATTTTAGGAATATTATACATTTGGCTTAATAAGAAGTTTCAATGACACGAAATGTTGCCGCAAAATCAGCAGACCGACGTAACAGGACCCGATGGCACGACTGTGCGGCGAACCTTCCTCGGTGCTGGCGGATCCAAGCCCAGCAAGGTCCGCGACCAAAACAACCGCGAATGGAATTATGTCTATAATTGGGTGAACATGGGTTCGGTGCTCGAGCGGACGACCGATCCGGAGGGCAACTATACGCTGCAGACCTATACCGGCCTGTCGCGCCAGCCTACCGAGGTGCGCCGGGTCGCCAAGCCCGGCAGCGGGCTTCCCGACCTCGTCGCGACCGCAACCTATACCGCACCCTGTACGAGCAACCCGAAGCTTTGCGAGAAGCCGCTCACGAGGACCGATGCGAAGGGCAGCACCACGACCTTCACTTATGACACGACCCACGGCGGGGTGCTGACTGAGACGGGTCCGGCGGTGGGCGGTGTGGCGCCGCAGAAGCGGTACGAATATGCGCAGCGCTATGCGTGGGTGCAGAATGCGACGAACAGCGCCTATGTCCAGGCGGCGACGCCGGTGTGGCTGCTGGTGCGCGAGCGTTATTGCAAGACCACCGCAGCCTCGGGCGCGAGCTGCGCTGGCGGGGCGGGCGACGAGGTGGTCACCGACTATGATTATGGGCCGAACAGCGGGCCGAACATATTGCTGCTGCGCGGGGTGGCGGTGACCGCCGACGGGCAGACGCTGCGCAGCTGCTATGGCTATGACGCCTATGGCCGCAAGGTCAGCGAGACCAAGCCCGGCGCCAACCTGGCGAGCTGTCCGTGAGCGGGGGTGTGACGATGCGCCGCCGTCTCGCGCGCTTCGCCCTGGGCCTCGCCGCGGCGAGCGCCGCCGCGGGGGGCGCATCCCCGGCGCTCGCGCAGGCCTCGCCCTTGGCGCACACCAGCGCGGTGCGCTACGACGCGATGAACCGCGTCACCGGCACGATCGCGCCCGATCCCGACGGCGCGGGCGCGCTGAAGTTCGCCGCGACGCGCACGACCTACAACAGCGTCGGGCTGCCGACTAAGGTCGAGACGGGCGAGCTTGCCAGCTGGCAGTCGGAGGCGGTCGCGCCTGCGAGCTGGACAGGGTTCGGCGTGCTGTCGTCGGTCGAGACGAGCTACGACAATGTCTATCGCAAGGCGACAGTCGTGACCAAGGGGTCGGACGGCATCGCGACGGGGCTCGTCCAATATAGCTATAACGTCGCGGGGCGGCTCGAATGCACCGCGGTGCGGATGAACCCCGCGGTCTATGCGAGCCTGCCGGCGAGCGCGTGCACCCTGGGGACCCAGGGCAGCTTCGGCCCCGACCGGATCACGCGCAATGTTTACGATGCGGCGGGGCAATTGCTCAAGGTGCAGAAGGCCTATGGCACCCCGCTCGCCGAGGATTATGTCACCTATAGCTATACGGCCAACGGCAAGCAGGCGACCGTCACCGACGCCAAGGGGCATGTCGCGACCTATGCCTATGACGGGTTCGACCGGCTCGCCGCGTGGCGCGTTCCGTCGAAGGCGAACGGCACGGTCAGCGCCGCGTGCACGATCGGCACGATCGCCGAGACGAGCGGGGTGACGGGTCCGTCGCAGTCGCGCACCGCGGGCGACGATTGCGAGAAATATGGCTATGACCGCAATGGCAACCGCGCCTTCCTGGTCAAGCGCGACGGGTCGGTGCTGAGCTATCAATATGACGCGCTGAACCGCAACAGCGTCAAGACCGTACCCAATCGCGCCGACCTGGACGCCAACCATGTCCGCGACGTCTATTATACCTACGACCTGCGCGGGTTGCAGACCGCGGCGCGTTATGACTCGGCGGTATCGACCGACGGGATGTTCTCGGCCTACGACGGCTTCGGGCGGCCGACGGGATCGACGATCACGCTTGACGGGTCGACCTATACGCTGGCGCGGCAGTTCGACCGGAACGGCAACCGGACCAAGCTGATCCATCCCGACGCGACCGAGTTCGACTATGCCTATGACGGGCTGAACCGGGCGACGGCGATCACGCAGGGCGCGGTGACGATCGCGGGGCTGAGCTACAACAATCGCGGCGCGCGCGGGGGGCTGAGCCAGGGGGTCGCGACCAGCTACGGTTACGACAATGTCGGGCGCCCCAATGCGCTGGGCCACGACCTGTCGGGCAGTACGCACGACGTGAGCTATGGCTATGGCTATACGCCGGCGTCGCAGCTCGCCTCGCAGAGCCGCACCAACGACGCCTATGCGTGGACGGGCCATTACAACGTCGACCGCAATTATGCGGTGAACGGGCTCAACCAGTACACGTCCGCGGGGTCGGCGGCCTTCTGCTACGACGACAACGGCAACCTCACCTCCGACGGCGCGACGGTCTATCAATATGATGTCGAGAACCGGCTGGTGCAGGCGCGGGCGCAGGTGAACAGCGACTGCGCGGCGCTCGCTTACACGGGGACGCAGCGCGCGGCGCTGCGCTACGACCCGCTCGGCCGCTTGTTCATGTACGGCGGCACGGCGACGTCGCCGGCGCTGCGGCTGGTCTATGACGGCGACGCGCTGGTCGCCGAATATAGCCAGGTGTCGCCGAACCCGCTGCTGCGGCGCTATGTGCACGGCCCGGGCGTCGACGAGCCGCTGGCGTGGTACGAGGGATCGGGGGTGACGACCGCGGCGCTGCGCCGGCTGCGCGCCGATCACCAGGGCAGCGTGGTCGCGGTGGCGAACGATGCGGGGGCGATGGTCGCGGTCAACGCCTATGACGAATATGGCATCCCCGCGGCGGGCAATCGCTTGTGGATTAAATTGCTCATTTGGCATTCCGTTTAAATTTATAAAACTATGGGTAATACATAGTACCACTCACTGGAGTATATCCAAATTTCGCACTAACCGCCGCGTAGTACATATCTATCTAGATCACATCGCACTGAGCATCACTGGCTGGCGAGTAGGATACCGCAACGCTAATACCAGAACTAATAGTTGCTTCCGTGTATCCGCCTAGGGTCAGGACCCATTGATTCGCGCTGATGGCTGCGATACATCTGGCTGACGGACGAACAGATGGCGCGTCGTCAACCCGTCCATATTATTATCAATCCACATAGTTCCATTTTATGGCACTAACTACTCCCCCTCTTCCAAGCTTTATGCTAACAAGGCCTGGCCTTGTGCTCCTGTCTAAATAGTTAAGTTGAGTCGATGCGCCTTCACTGGACTGACAATCGCCAGATGTTCTTTTATACTTTGCAGATATCATCTTCTTATCAGCTACGGCACATTGCTCGCCGATTGAAATTCCAAATTTCGAACCGCTTTCAATCGACCCTTTACCATCAAAGAATAAAACAAAGAACCTTTCGCCAAATATAAGTCGCACCGCCAATGCGGATATTATGGCAAGTATTATCAGAAAATATAACTTTTTCATTGGACCACCAGACGCAAGTTTTGACCAATTGCCTCCATTATTTTCTCAAATACCTTAGTTTCTGCCCCTCTTCCTATAGGGTTGGAATCGTTGGGCGCCGGCTGAAGTCCCGCGCCAGGTGAATTGCTCCGCGCCATGTCTGCTACCGCGAAGGCAGCACTATTGCTATTGGCGCCATCGTTTTGCCCTCTAGGCCAAGCGTCATAGTCAAGATTTCCGGGACTTGTCGGCGTTCCCAATGCTGAGTTCACGGCATTCCCCGCGATACGGATGTCAGCATCGCTTGCTCGAATGACCGAATATGAGACATCCTCAGGATTATCCGAAGCGAGCGAATTCCAATATTCGACGTCAATGTCATATGTGGTTGGATCCTCTCCAGCTTTGCTCGGCGCAGAAGATGTGAGCATGCCATTTGAGTCAGTATAAGAAAAGATGCCCTGGATTTCTCCTCCAGGCTTGTCCGAGATCACAACAAACGTGTGATCGGCTAATCCGCCCGTCCCGCCAGCTGGCCGGGCAACTATATATCCGGTTTCACCGCTGGGATCCACCATGCTTACCGGATCGCTACCCACATATGCATAGAGATTGACTTGATCGTCATACCCAATGGGATCGGTCTGGAGAAACCGTCCGAGCGTCGGCGAGTAGATGCGAGCCTTGTAATAATACATGCCGATCTCGGGCAGCCAAGCCTGACCGGTGTACTGGAACCGCCCGATGTTGCCGGGCTTCGGGATGCCATATTCGTCGTAGCTGTTGATCGCGTTTACGCTGTCGCCCGTGATCGCGACGATGCTGCCCTGATGATCCGTGTGAAAGAAGGAACTGCAGCAGGCCGTATAGTCGAGCATATAAACCGGATCGTCGTTTCCGGTCCCGTGAGCATACTGGCGCAGAAAATTGCCGGCGCCGCCAAACTCGGCCACCAGTTCGTCCCCGTCGTACAGGAAGCGCGTCGTCACACCGCCGCCCACCGTTTCGTATAGCCGTCCCAACGGATCATAGCGAAGCGTTGCGTTCTTTGCCCCACTCGCACTGACCAAGCGATTCTCGATGTCGTAAACAAATGTCGTGGCGCCGTCGGACGTCAGATTGCCATTGGCATCGTGGGTGAAGGTCGCCGGACCCGCGCTTGTATATTGATTGAGGCCGTTTACGGCATAGCTGCGGTCGACGTTGAAGTGCGCTGTCCACGCATAGTTGTCGTTATCGCGCGTCTGCGTAGCGATCTGCGACGCCGGCGTGTAGCCGTAACCGAAATTTACATTGATATAAGGGTTGTTTGCATTGTGCGACAGCGCAGTCAGGCGCCCCGCCGCATCATAACCGAAGCTACTCGCCACATTATAGTAAGTGTCTTGGCTCGCCCTTTGCCCACGGCTATTATAGGTCCATCCGACGAGCTTGATCGATGGACTGGTTTCCATATGCAGCCCCGTCAGACGTGCAAGCCCGTCGTGGGTGTAAGTGAAAGAATAGCCGCCAATCAAATCCGCTCGGGTCCGGTTTCCATTCTTGTCCAGAAAAAAGGCGAGCGTTCGCGTCACGCCGTCCATCGTCAGGGTCGATAACGCCATGCGACCGAAACCGTCGTAGGTCGTGGTCAGCCCTTCACCCGACGCACTATCGAACCGGGCATAGGTCTGCAGACCGCGGAGGTCGTAGCCATAATAGACATCGCGCGTATGCGTCGCAGGCAGCCCCGACCGCTCGGGCACGATCTTGACCGTGTTGCGGTTCAGCGCGTCATATTGATAGGCGATCGTCGACCCGTCGCGCTTTCTGAGGCTCGTCCGGTTGCCGTTGGCATCGTAGCCATATTCTTCATAGTCGCTCGTCGAGGCCACACCGGTCGCCGTCGGCGATGGGAAGTGCCAGCGAGTCTGCCGGTCATAGCCATCCCACGTCATCTCGGCACGATAACCCCGCGCGTCGGTTAGACTCGTCCGCTTGCCGTTCGGGCTATAGGTGTGGGTGGCATAATCTTCCTGAAGCGTTGTACCGACAGCCTTTTGAATCTTCAGTAACTGCCCCGCGGCGTCATAGACATTCTTCGTTATCCGGTCGGGACCAAAGTCGTTCGCGCCCGTGCCCTGTGCGCCGAGCGTGCAGGCGCTTGCCGGCAAACTGGCGTAGATCGCCGGGTTCATCCGTTGCGCCGTGCATTCGAGGCGACCGAGCAAGTCATAGCTGTACTGGGTGACGCCGACGACTAGGCCCGTGCTACCCTTCGCCACCACCTTGATCTTACGACCCAGGCCGTCATACGCGATTTCGGTGGACGAGAGGATAGTAAAGCCGCCCCAAACCGCGGGCGCGATCTCCTCGCCTTGCCACGCTGACAACTCCCCGATTTCGATCAATGTGGGCTTGTCGCCCAAGCCATAGGTGTTTCGAACCGCGGCAAACTTGATTGGGCCGGCTCCATCGGGATCAGGCGAAATCTTACCGGTCGGTCGCTCGGCAAGGTCATAACGAAAGCCGGTGGTATAGGAAGAAGCGGAACTCTGAACGTGGCTGCTTTCGGGCGTGATTGCAGCTACGAAAAATGCCGTTGCGATTGGAATAGCGGATGTCGACCCAAGGCGAATCATGGCACCCTCCTCAATTGCAGGTCGTCAAGTTGGCGGCGGGCTTGGTTTCGCTGATCTTGTTGCCGAAGCGATCGAGCCCAAAGCAGGTTCGCAGCGATTGGCCGTCAGCGGTGACGACCGTTCCGCGCAGTATGAGATTGTTGGGTCCGCTATTCGGACCATAGTCGTAGCTGGTAACGACTTCGTCAGCAGCCCCCCCGGCACAGGCGCTGCCTACCGTGGCAGTTGTCCGGCACATTCGTTCGCTGATAAGCAGCCAGACCGGCGTCGTTGCCTGAACATATGCGCCCGACGCGTTTTTTAACCATGCATAGCGCTGCGCATATTCATATCGCACCACGGGCCGAATGCCATTCACCGCTGGACCGGCCTTGCTCAATACGCCTCCATGATCTGCGCTGTATGTGAAGTCAGTTACATTGCCTCGAGCGTCCGTGATCGATGTTGGCTGGTTGCAGATTTTATAGTTGGCACATGTCGCCGGAAACGTACGCAGTTCAAGGGTTTGTACAGCCAATCCCGAGCCAGGTACCGGGTTGCGGGTGACAGACGTCTGGTTCCCGCGCGCATCATATGCAAACTCCCAGGAAGAAAGTGCCGGCTCGATGATCTTCTTTTTTCGATAAAAGCCGTCAAACTCGAATTGTGTAACACGGTTCAGAGGGTCTTTAACGCTCGTCAACGTCGCCGGCTGCCCGGGCCAAGGAGAAAAGCCAGGCATTTCCGGCTTGTAGGTATAAACGGTTTGCTTGGACTGGGGATCCGTTACCGTTAGCGTTCGGGACGCAAACGAACACCCATTGTCATTGCGAGCATATGTCCAATTTTCGCCGGCTATTGTCGCCGATTTTATCTGGCGGATCGAATTTCCCGTAGCGCAGTCAATGCTAGTAGGATCGGTAGCAGCCGCTGATGTATATGTTATGTTCTCTGATGTTGCGGTTTGCGGCCTGAAAGCTTCGACTGTGGCAGAAACCTGCCTTGCGCTCACGACACGGCCGGGAGACGCCGTAAATGTCCGGGTTTGCGTTGCTGTCGGACCGCTGATAACTTGCGTAACCTTCGGCCATGACAACGCCAGCGAACAGGCAATCGTCGGAGAACAATATTCATATGCGTTGTTTATTGCTGTATATTCGCGGCCAGTTACGATCCACGTCGACGATGGCGTGTAGCCAAGCTTGATCTGATAGCCGAGATTATTTGTGATTGAAACTATTCTCCCAAACGTATTCCTAGGACTGACAGGAAGCCCCGGAACGGCGAGAAAGCTATATGACCAACGCCACGTCTCTCCATTTGGAAATTCCATCTTGTCAATATAATAGTAAAGAATTATATCACCTGTCGAGTTTTGACCAAGCTGAGGAATAAAATATAGTTTCGTTCCGTCACTTCTTTCGTATACAGGGGCTCCATATGCTCCTATAAATCGCGATCCATTACCAAATTGCGAACTGCTTCCAGCAAAAATACCAGAGAGATTACTGATATGCGTATCAGATTGTCCAAAGAGCGATAGGTTTGCTATGTCTGTTGCTGTCGACGAGTCTCCTGGCGTAGTGAACATTCTGTGTATCCGGAGGTCTGCCCAAATGTTATTTGCGCTATCTGCTCCTTGCTTACTTGAGAAGCTTACCATCAGTCCGCCATTTTTTTGGGGCCCGATCTTCAATATCTGATAAGGAATGTCATTATAATAGCCAGTTATACTCACAAAATTTCGATCTATAACGGGCACTGGGGGCGGGAGGGGTGGCGCACTTTGCGCCATCGCGGGAATTGAATTTCCAAGCCCCAACAGCAAAGCTGTCGCCCGAATCAAATTGATTGAAACCTTTCTCCGCAAGGGGAAACAAACCTTCGAAACCGGTTCCAACCTACCGTTCGGACCAACCCATGCCATATATTTACAAATACGCGGCACCGCTTCTGCACGCCCCGATGACCATTTCACTTGAGCCGAAAGTTCAAAACGCATAGCCAGCGCCCCTCATTTGTCTTTCATGCTTTGGAACGAATCCTGCACTCCCCACCCTGTGCAACCGAACTTGTCTGCGGAGCTATGGCGGCGGGTTGGGTGAATTCGTTGTCTTCACCCGTGTCCGATTGTCGGCCTTGTCGTGGGTATATTCGACGGTGACATTGTTGTTCACTGTGCCCGTGCGCACGACTTTCACGAGGCGCCCCTTGGCGTCGTAGCTGTAGGTGACGGTTTCGGCCGAGAGTGCCGGTACCGCAAGGCTCACCGCCGCTGTCGTAATTGCCGCGCCGCGGACTGCTATTTTCAAAGCCCCCACACCGTCTCCCCAAACGAATCGCTGGAATTCAGGCAGGGTAACTCACGCGTATAATTCGTCAAGACACAGAAATGTAAGCAGAAGCTACGTCGTTGGCGAAGAAGTAGGAGGCGGCATTTTCGATCGCTACTTCTGGCGTGCTGTCGGCACCGACGCTCCAGCATAAGGGTCGTATGCCGCGGGTGCCGAAGAAGGAGAAGCGCGTACTTGCTGCGCAAGTGGGCTCGAATCGGACGCAGTGATCTGGTTTGCGCGCGTGCCGGTACCGCCAATATTTGTCAGCGTCGCGGCAATCCCGGCGGCTCCGAACAATATGAAGCACCCGAGCACAACGGTAATGCCGCGCCGCAACTCAAGTCGCCCAGAAAGCATGAGAAGGCCGATTGCCGCAACCGCGACGATCGCTATTGTGGTTGCCACCGTCCCCAATGCCGATTCCTGAATCCACGCGACCGCATCGGCGATGGAATTGCCGGCAGGCGAGGATGTCGACGCATACATTCAGTCTAGAGCCTTCAGAATGCCTGTTCATTTCATCTAATCATGGCGCCATCATCGGCGCAAGGGTGATAGGTGTCGCTACCATTCTGCTATTGCAGCGATTTCAGCTTGGCAGAGCTGTTCAGCGCGGAGTAGGACATGGTTCGGGACTCGCAGCTGGGACGGCAGCAGCGAAAAATGAGCAGGGGGCTGCATGAATGGCAAAATAACAGCATCGATCGGTGCCCTGATCGGCCTCTTTCATGCAGCTTCGGCGCAAGCTCAGGAACTCGCCGACCCCGAAGGCTCGGGCGTTCTCGTCTCGGCGGTGCAATGGCTACAGGGCACCCTCCTCGGCACCGTCGCCACCGTTGTCGCGGTAATCGCGGTTGCCACGGTCGGCTTCATGATGCTGACCGGTCGGATCAACTGGCGCTACGGCGCGACGGTCATTCTCGGCTGCTTCATTCTGTTCGGCGCGGCGAGCATCGTTGCCGGCATCCAGTCCACCGCCAGCCTGGGGCGCTGACCGGTGAACGGGGTTGAGCGCGATCCGATGTTTGTCGCGCTGACGCGTCCGCAAATGTTCGCCGGGGTCACATATAGCTATTTCGTGGCCAATGCCGTGGTCGCCACCGAACTGTTCCTGATCTTCAAGACCGTCTGGGCGCTGGTGATCGCGTTGGTCATTCACTTCGCAGGCGTGCTGCTGTGCCTCCGCGAGCCGCGCTTTTTCGATCTTTGGCTCACGAAGGTCGGCCGCTGCCCGCGCATTCGTAATTTTTCGATCTGGCAATGCAACTCCTACCGGCCCTGACGTCCTCACCGAAAGTCGTTGCGAAGGAAGCGCCGGCGGGTCGGCACCTGCCGTACAGCCATCACGTTGACGGCAACACCATTGCCACGCGCGACAGCTTGCTGATCCAGGTCGTCGCGATGCGCGGCCTGCTTTTCGAAACCGCCGACACCGACGAGATCAACTATCGCAAGCGGCTGCGCGACGCGATGCTGCAGTCGTTGGGATCGTCGCGGTTCGCCGTCTACCATCATATCGTGCGCCGCCGCGTCGACGTCGGGCTTGATGCCAAATTCGACGATAGCTTCTCGGCCAATCTCGACGCTGCCTGGCAAGGCCGTCTCGACCGGCGGCAGCTGTTCGTCAACGATCTCTATCTGACGCTGATCCGGCGGCCATTACAGGGCCGCGTGGGGCTGCTCGATAGCTTGCGCGACAAGCTCAGCCGCACCAGTTCGCCGATCGAAACCGCAGCACAAGATTTGCGCCAGCTCGACGCGGCACGCCAAGCGCTGATGGCTGCGCTCGGCAGCTACGAGCCGAGATTGCTGTCGGTCTATGAAGCGGAAGCGGGCCCCTGCTCCGAGCCGCTCGAATTTTTGTCGACGCTCTACAATGGAGAGAACCGGCCCATCTTGCTGCCGACGCAGGACGCCGGGGCCTATCTCCCCGATCGGCGCATCAGCTTCGGCCAGGAAACCATCGAACTCGCGCCAGCTGGCCATTCGGACCGCAGCTATCTCGGCATCGTGTCGATCAAGGATTATCCAGGCCAGACGAGTCCAGGCATGTTCGACGAGCTGTTGCGGCTGCCGTTCGAACTGACCGTGTCGCAATCCTTCGGGTTCGTCGAACGCCAAGCCGCGCTTGGCCGCATGAACCTGACTCTGAGACGCATGCGCTCCGCTGAAGATGAGGCGCTTAGTCTCCGTTCCGAACTGGCGAACGCCAAGGATGAAGTCGCCGCGGGTCGTTCGGGCTTCGGTGAGCATCATATGACGATCGCTATCCGCGGGAGCTCGCCCGACGAGGTCGATGAGGGGGTCGCCGAGACGCAAGCGGCGCTGGCCGACCTTGGCATCATCGCAGTGCGCGAAGAAATCGCGCTCGAACCCGCCTTCTGGGCGCAATTTCCCGGCAACTTCAAATATATCGCGCGGCGCGGTCTCGTGTCGACGGGCAATTTCGCGGGCCTCGCCAGCGGTCATAATTTCGCGCTCGGTCAGCCGCATGGCAATCATTGGGGCGATGCGGTCACCCTGCTCGAGACGACCGCAGCCGGCCCCTATTTCTTCAACTTCCACCAAGGCGATCTGGGCAACTTCACGATCATCGGCCCTTCGGGTTCGGGCAAGACCGTCGCGCTCAATTTCCTGCTCGCGCAGGCGCGCAAATATGATCCGCGGATCGTCTTCTTCGACAAGGACCGCGGCGGCGAACTCTTCATTCGTGCGATTGGTGGGCGCTACGGTGTGTTGCGGCCCGGCGCACCGTCGGGGCTCAATCCGCTGCAGCTTGAGGATAGCCCCGGCAATCGCCAGTTCTTGATCGACTGGCTGGCCTTGCTTGCTGGCACCGCCGATGTCGAAGATCTCGCGCAGATCAAGGACGCTGTCGACGCCAACTACGCGCAGACGCCGCATCACCGGCGTCTTCGCCATATCGTCGAACTCTTCCGTGGTGGCCACCGACCGCATGCTGACGATCTCTGGTCGCGCCTGCGTCCATGGTGGGGCGACGGCGAGCGTGCCTGGCTGTTCGACAATGCCGATGATGAAACCGATCTTTCGGTTCGCTCGGTCGGGTTCGACATGACCCAGATTCTCGACGATCCGGCGGTGCGCACCCCGGCGATGATGTATCTATTTCACCGGGTCGAGGAGCGCCTCGACGGTAGCCCCGCAATCATCGTTGTCGACGAAGGCTGGAAGGCGCTCGACGACGATGTGTTCGTCCGCCGCATCAAGGATTGGGAAAAGACGATCCGCAAGCGCAACGGTATCGTCGGCTTTGCAACCCAGAGCGCGCAGGACGCGCTCGAAAGCCGGATCGCGAGCGCGATCATCGAGCAGGCGGCGACCCAGATCTTCATGGCGAATCCGAAGGCACGCGCCGAGGATTATGTGGAAGGCTTTGGCCTCACGCCCCACGAATATGAACTCGTCCGTTCGCTTCCGGACAGCGCGCATTGCTTCCTGATCAAGCATGGCAATGAAAGCGTCGTCGTTCGCCTCAATCTCTCGGGTGAGCGCGAACTGCTGACGATTCTCTCGGGACGCGAGCGCACCGTGCGCCTGCTCGACGAACTTCGTGCGGAGTATGGCGATGCGCCCGAAGGCTGGTACGATGCTTTGATGGAGCGGGCCTGACCATGGCGGTCTGCGGTGCCATCCCGTCTCCCGAGAGCTTCGCGCCGAGCGTGCTGTACTTTCTCGACTGCCAGGCGCAGCTGATCGGCGCCGAGGGCTATCAGGCTCTCGCCGCGCCGGGCTCGACGGCATCGATGCTCCTGACCGGTATGGTCACATTGTTGATCGCGTTTTTCGGCTACCGGATGCTACTCGGGCATACACCGACAATGCGCGAAGGCGTGCTGACCTTCGTCAAGATCGGCCTCGTGCTGGTTCTCGCGACGAGCTGGCCCGCCTATCAGACGCTGATCTACGACATCATCCTGCGCGCGCCCGCCGAACTCGCCGCGACGATCGGCGGCGCTGCGGGCTTGCCGGGAAGCGGCGGCGGGTTGGTGGGCCGGATCGACGGCGTCGACCAAGCCCTGAAGGTTCTCGCGATCGAGGGCGTTGGGCCGGTCGCGCTTGGCCCCAATGGGCAGCCGCTGATGCCATCGGTGCCGCCGCCGCCATTTCTGGGGTTCGACAGTTTAGCGCTTGGCTTTGCGCGCGTCATCTTCCTGGTCTCGACCGTCGCATCCTTTGCCGTGGTCCGGATCGGTGCGGCGATCCTGCTCGCGCTGGCACCGCTATTCGCTGTCTTCTTGCTGTTCGACGGGACGCGCGGCCTGTTCGAAGGTTGGCTCAAGGCATTGCTTGGCACAGCGCTTGGAAGTCTCGCCATTGCGATCACCATGGGCGTGGCGCTTGCCTTCTTCGAGCCATGGCTCGCGACTTTGCTCGCGCGCCGCGCGGGCGACCTCGACATCATGGGATCGCCGGCCCAGCTTCTTGCAGCGACGACGATCTTCGCGATCGCTCTCGCCGCGGTCATGTGGCTGACCGCCCGTGTGGCCATGAGTCTCCGGATCCCGGCGTGGATGCCGGCGCTGTCCTCGAACTGGAGTGAGGGCAGGGCGCCCGGCGCCGAACCGGCGAGGGCAAATTCTATCGCGCACCCGCCAATTGAAAGCCGGTCGCGTGCGGCAGCCGTTGCCGACGCGATCGCGATCAACCAGCGCCGTGAGACGGTCGCCACCGAGGGCGGCGGTGGCTCGCGGGCGGTCCATATCGCGCGCGGGCTCACAGGTCACGATCGTGGGGACCGGATGGACCGTCTGCCCGAACGCGATCGATCGAGCCGCCGAACCCGTACCCGAATTTCCTCACGCGCGATTGCCAGGGACAAGCGTATATGAAGAAGCCCAGCAACGAAGCGCTCGACGCTTATTATGCCGAGGCGGACAGCTGGGCGAAAGATCGAGGCGACGCCTTGCGCGCGTCGCGCCGTACCGCTTGGTGGGTCGCCGGCGGAGCGTCGGTGATTGCCGTGTGCGAAGCGCTCGCTTTGCTGTTTCTGACGCCGCTCAAAACGGTGGAGCCTTACACGTTGCTCGTTGACCGCCAGACTGGCTTCGTTCAGCAGCTAAAGCCGCTTGAGGCAGAAACCATCTCGCGCGACCGCGCGCTGACCCAATCCTTCCTCGTTCAATATGTCATTGCCCGCGAAGGCTATGATGCCAATTCGGTGCAGACCGATTACCGTAAAGTCGGGCTTTGGTCGGCGGGCACGGCGCGCGAGACTTATCTCTCGGAAATTCAGGTCTCAAATCCGGACAGCCCGCTCGTGCGCCTGCCGCGCTCTTCGCTGGTCGACGTGCAGGTCAAGAGCGTGACGCCGATGAATGACGACACAGCGATGGTGCGGTTCGACACGCAGCGGCGTGATGCGGGTGGCCAAGCGCATCCTGCGCAGCTGTGGGTCGCTATCGTCCGCTACGGCTATAGCGGCGAGCCAATGAGCGCGGCCGACCGGATGATAAACCCGCTCGGGTTCAAGGTCAGCTCCTATCGCAGAAGCCCCGAGGCGCTGACGATGGCGGAACCGGTTGCGCCCGCAGCCTCCACCGTTGTTCCGGCCAGCGCTGGAACCACGGTGCCGCCGCAAGGCGTCGCGCAGCCGGGTGCGGTTCGACCATGAGCGGCCGCCGCACACTTGCCATTTTGCTGGCGTTGCTGGGACCGAGCGCGGCGGCGCAGGTGCGCCCGCAGCCGGGTTATGGCGATGCGCGGATGCAGACGATCGATTATCGCCGCGATCAGGTGGTCCAGATCGAAGGTGCACCTGGCTATCAGGTCTTGATCGCACTGGCGCCTGACGAGCAGATCCAGAACGTCGCCCTCGGCGATAGCGGTGCGTGGCAGGTGGTCGCGAACCAAAGCGGCAATATGCTTTTCGTGCGGCCGACGCAGGATGGCGTCAGCACGAACATGACGGTGATCACCAGCGCGCGCTTTTATTCCTTCGATCTCGTGCCGGCAAATGGGGCGCCGCCCTATGAGGTGCGCTTTCGCTATCCTGCCGAGCCCGGCATGGGCCTCTCCGGCGAGGCGGTCGGCGCAATAGACCTGATTGGACTTTACCGGCTCAGCGGCACCAAATCCATGTGGCCGAGCCGCATCAACGACGATGGTGCTAAAACCTATATCGAATGGCCGCATGATGCCGCGCTTCCCGCCGTCTTCGTCATCGACGAAAATGGGCGCGAGCGTCTGGCCAACGGCAATATGCGCGGCGACCTTTATGTCATCGACAGCGTTGCTGAGCAGCTTCTGTTCCGGATCGACCGGAAGACCGCGCGGGCCAAACGCTATCTGCCAAAGGGTGGCGCATGACGACTACGCCCGATACCGAACCCCCAACCGCTGTAAAATCCGGACCAGCGGAGCGCGGCGTCCTGCCGAGTGTTGCTAAGCCTCGCGCAGGATTGTCGGGGGCTGCCATTGTGGCAGGCGCCGTAATGGCAGGCATCTTGCTTTTCACAATTCTAGATTCGCGGCGTCGCGCTCTGTCGTCGCCAGCTGTGCGACCGGCACGCGCCGATCTTGTTGGAGCGTCGGGCGCATTGCCGCCGCTTTTTATTCCGCCGGTGCCGGTAGCTGTTCGAGCGTTGCCGCTTGGCCCTGACGCAAACGCCTTACCAGTGGCGCGCGTGCCAGGGCCGCAATCACAGCCGGCGCCGACACCGCCTGCCATATCCTATGCGCCGCCCCCGCCTCAGCCTTACGCGCCCCCGTCCGTCGCCGCACCCGCGCCGCGGACAAGCGGCGGCGCTATTTTGGTCGTAGATACCGGGGCGCGGGCCTTGGCGGAAGGCGGCACGGCGTCTGCGCCAGCAAGCGGTCCGTCCTCGGCCCAAGCCAGCACCGCAGCGCGCAGCCGTGCTGGCTCGATCGCAAACCGTTCAGCGACCGTACCGCAGGGCACGCTGATACCTGCCGTCCTCGAAACCGCTATCAACTCAACGGGCGCGGGGTTCGCTCGCGCGCTCGTGCAGCGCGACGTGCACGGGTTCGACGGCACGCGCGTGCTCATTCCGCGCGGTAGTCGCCTTATCGGTGAATATGCGTCCGACACGAGCCCGGGTCAGAAGCGAGCGTTCGTGACTTGGACGCGGCTGATCCGCCCCGATGGCGTGACCATCGCAATTGGGTCGCCCGCCACCGACCCAGTTGGCGTTGGCGGCGTGCGAGCCAGCGTCAACAGCCATTTCTTCGAGCGGTTCGCTGGGTCGATCCTGCAGACGGCAATGCTCATCGGCGGCAATCTCGCGGCGCGCTCGGTCGGGGACTCCGTTGTCGTTGCCCTACCGGGATCCTTCCCCGGAACCGCGACAACAACGCCGGCGACGCAGATTCCGCCGACGCTCAGTGTCCGGCAAGGAACGAGCGTCAGCGTGTTCGTCGCGCGCGATCTCGATTTCAGCGGGGTTGAGGCGCCGCGATGACGGATGCGGGCATCGCCGACCGGGTCTACCTCTCAAGCTATCTCGCGCCGCTCGCCTTCGCACTCGATCGCGCCGACGTCACCGATATCTATGTCAATCGGCCTGGCGAGATCTGGTTAGAAACGCTTGGCGGCAAGATCGAACGGCATGACCTTCCGGAACTGGATGGCGCCCTGCTGGCTCGGCTTGCGCGGCAAGTCGCCGCGCTCAATCATCAGGGCATCAGCCGCCAGCATCCCTTGTTGTCGGCGAGCCTTCTCGATGGCTCGCGCATTCAAATTGTCCAGCCGCCGGCGACTCGCGGCAACCTGGCGATTGCGATCCGCAAGCATGTCTCGGCAGACCTCACGCTCGACGATTATATATCCGCCGATGCTTTTCGAGATATTCGGACTTCTGGAGACGCGCATCCGGCGGTGATCGACCGGGTTCGAACGCTTGTCGACGCTGGCGACATCGGAACCGCATTGCGCGAGGCGGTGCGTGGTCGGCTCAACATTCTGCTCTCGGGGGGCACGTCGTCGGGTAAGACGACTTTTCTCAATGCGCTCCTCCGGGAGGTCCCTCCCGATGAGCGACTGATCCTGATCGAGGACACTCCCGAGATCCGGTTGAGCCATAAAAATGCCGTCGGTTTGATCGCGGCGCGGAGCGCGCTCGGGGAGGCGCATGTCACTGCCAACGATCTTGTCTCGGCGTCACTTCGCATGCGCCCTGACCGCATCATTCTGGGTGAGCTTCGGGGGTCTGAAGCCTTTGCGTTTCTCCGGGCGGTCAATACCGGGCATCCGGGGTCGATGACGACGATCCATGCTGACAACGTTGATCGTGCGTTTGAGCAACTCGCACTTCTTGTTCTGGAGGGCGGCTCAACACTGCGGCGGGAGGACATCCTCTCGTATGTTCGGACGACTGTCGATTTGGTTTTGCAACTCCATCGCGGTTTCGCTGGACGATTTTTGTCAGGCCTCCATATTCGCGATTAACAGGAAGTGGCGACAAAGCGCCGATTTGTCTCAATGCGGATCGCCCATTTTTAGGGTCAGGACTCATTGATCAGAGCCAGAAGATGACGGTCGCGGCGAGAGCGACGGCGGAGAAGAAGGCCTTCGGGCACCGGTCGTAGCGTGTTGCGACCCGTCTCCAGTCCTTCAGGCGGCCGAACATGATCTCGATGCGGTTACGGCGTTTGTAGCGGCGCTTGTCATATTTGACGCTCTTGTTCCGTATTTTCCGGCCCGGGATGCAGGGAGTGATGCCCTTTTCCTGCAAGGCGTCGCGGAACCAGTCGGCATCATAACCCCGGTCGGCGAGCATCCATTGCGCTTTGGGCAGACTGTCGAGCAAGGCGGCAGCGCCAGTGTAATCGCTGACCTGCCCGGCGGTCATGAAGAAGCTGATCGGACGACCGTTCGCATCGGTCACGGCATGAAGCCTGGTATTCATGCCGCCTTTCGTGCGACCGATCAGGCGTCCCGCACCCCCTTTTTACCCGCAGGCTCGACGCCGTGCGGTGCGCTTTGAGATAGTTCGCGTCGATCATGATCGTCTTGCGGTCGGGAGCCTGCGGCGTAGCCAGGCCTTCCATCATGCGGATGAAGATGCCCTTGTCGCTCCACCGCTTCCAGCGATTGTAGAGCGTCTTCGCCGGGCCATACTCCCTCGGCGCATCCCTCCACCTCAGCCCATTGCGATTGACGAAGATTGACCGGCCCCCACCGAGTGGTCCGTGCGGATTGTTAGTGCATTGACGCCTCCATCGCCAGTGTTGGCCGTAGGTGGAGCGAAGCGGAACCGGAGGGCGACACTGGCGATGGAACGGCTTCCGGCG
>JAESGW010000210.1_pt1 | contig 101509 bp, 89 predicted proteins | sample 9269791 | NCBI WGS metagenome assembly JAESGW01 (sample SAMN16773120, study PRJNA677053) | algae metagenome | isolation source: Aphanocapsa lilacina HA4352-LM1 and co-occurring heterotrophs from near cave... | place: USA: Maniniholo cave, near Haena, Kauai, HI | collected 2009-07-28 | reverse complement strand
GGCGAGCAGCAGGCCCTTGTAGACCACGGTGCGGCTCGACATGCTCGGAACGTAGTATTCCTTGCTGTGCTTGAGCTTCAGGCGCTGGATGTTGGCGCTCGCGGTCTTGCGGATCACGTAGAGCTTGCGTTCCAGCGCGTCCTGCACGATCACGTCGTTGCCGCGGCCGATGAAGACCTGGCGCAGCAGCGGTTCCTTTTCGCGCACGGTGGGCGACATCGGCATGTCGCGGTTGACCGGCACGTCGCGCCAGCCCAGCAGCACCTGGCCTTCGGCCTTGATCGCGCGTTCCATTTCCTGCTCGCAGGCCTGGCGCGAGGCGTGTTCCTTCGGCAGGAAGATCATGCCGACGCCGTACTCGCCCGGTGGGGGCAGCGTGACGCCCTGCTTGGCCATCTCGTCGCGGTACAGGTGGTCGGGCAGCTGGATCAGGATGCCGGCGCCGTCGCCCATCAGCTTGTCCGCGCCCACCGCGCCGCGATGGTCGAGGTTCTCGAGGATCTTCAAGCCCTGCAGCACGATGGCGTGGCTCTTCTCGCCCTTGATGTGGGCCACGAAGCCGACGCCGCAGGCATCGTGCTCGTCGGCACCGGAATACAGACCGTGTTGTTGGAGATGTTGAATCTCGGCAGCCGTCGTCATGGCGCACTCCTTCAGTTTTCGCAGGGATTGGGAGCATATTGCGATGCACAAAGAATGCCAAACACTTTAATAGGGGTCAGATTCCTATTAAATCTTGAGTTTTCTTGTCAGAATTTAATTGGGGACACATCAAATTAGATAGCGAAAGACAGCCACTGGACGGCGGTTTCCGCCCTCTTCAGCTCAGCTCTTGATGTCGGAAGGCGGCCGCCCGGCCTTGGCCGGCAGCACTCGGCGCTCGGTGTTCTTCTGCAACGCTTCCAGGAAATCGGCGTCGCCGGCCGCCCAGCCACGCAGCGTGGCCTCGGTCAGCGCCGACTGGTCGGCGGCCCGGACCCCCGCGCGCACCAGTTCGACATACGCCGCCTCGCGCGCGAACGGGGTGTTGCCGAGCTCCCAGTACAGCGGATGGGGCGTGAGCAGCCGGTCGTGCCGCAACCCCGCGTAGTGCGCATGGCTGGACCACGCGAAGTCGCGCGGATCGATCACCAGCCCCGCGCGCACCGGGTTGAGGTCGATGTAGGCCATGCAGGTCAGCAGGTAGCGCTCGGTCTGGATCAGGGTCGACCTGTAGCGCCCTTCCCACAGGGTACCGCTGCGGCCATGGCGGTCGTTGAAGTAGCGCACGTAGCTGCGCCCGACCGACTGCATGAGCTGCGGCAGCCCCGTGGCGGTGTCGGGCGTGGCCAGCAGGTGGAAGTGGTTGTCCATCAGTACGTAGGCGTGCACCGCGACGCCGAAGCGCGTGGCGCTGTCGGCCAGCAGGGCGAGCAGCTTCTCGTGGTCGGCACGGTCCACGAAGATCGGCTGGCGGTTGTTGCCGCGCTGGATCGCATGGTGCGGCAGGCCGGCAAGTGTGAGGCGGGGAAGGCGGGCCATGGGCCAGGAAGGGGTTGACGCGCGGGACTTGTATCCTAAGCCGCCCGCCGAACCATCCCATCCTGGCGGGGGAGGAGCCATTCGATGTTCAAGTTCTTCAAGGAAATGCTCGATACGGTCAAGGAAGGCATGGCGGAGGGACGCGCCGAGCTGGCGCAGGAAACCGCCGAGCGCGAGGCCAAGGCGCAGCAGGACGGCGCGGCGCTCGAGGCCCGGCTCGCTGCCTCGTCGCGCTACGAGAACATGGCCGTGGCGCTGGCCGCGATCTACCGCGAGACCTTCGCCCCCGAGCTCAAGGCCGCCAGGGAAGCGAACCGCGGCGCGGTGCACCTGCTGTGCGTGCCGATCCCCGACGAGGAAGTCGCGCCGTGGAAGAAGCTGCTGGCACGCGACTTCGACGCGGACGGCGAGGCACAGGCACGCGAAGCCATCGCCGACACCCACGACGCGGCCGAGGCGATGGCCCGAAGCACGGACGGCGAACTGGCCGTGTGGATCGCCCGCTTCGCGCACCTCGCGACCGGCTCGGCGGCGGTCGGCTACCTGAAAGCGCGCGAGGCGCTGGACGCGCTCGAGCCGGCGGTGGCGCTGGCGGTCGAGCGCTTCGATGGCTGGGAGAGCTACGGCCGCAGCTTCCTCGAGGGCGAGCGCGATGCCGCGGGCAGCAACTTCATGGGCCGCAAGGTGCTGGCTTCGGTGACCGAACGGCTGCTGGAAGACGAGCGCAGCCCGTGGAAGACGCTGGCCTGGCCCACGCGCGACGCGCTGCCTGCGCTGCTCGCCTCGCGCTGAGCCGGCGCGGCGTCAGGCTCAGTCGAGACTAAAGCGCGTATCGCCCAACGCATCGAGCCCGAACTGCGCCAGCAGTTCGCGCAGCCGCGCCGCCGCGCTCGCCTTGCGCTGGCCGGTGTGGCGCGCGAGGATCAGCTCGTTCTTCATGCTGTGCTCCCAGCCCACGAGCTCGGTCACGGTGACGCTGTAGCCGTTGGCCTCGAGGTACAGGCAGCGCAGCACGTTGGTGAGCTGGCTGCCGATCTCGCGCGTGTGCAGCGGATGGCGCCAGAGCTCGGCCAGCGGCGTGCGCGAGAGCGCGAGCGCCTTGGTCTCGCGCAGGCAGGCCGCCACCTCCGCCTGGCAGCACGGCACCAGCACCATGCAGCGGGCCTTCTTCGCGAGGCCGAAGGCGATCGCGTCGTCGGTGGCGGTGTCGCAGGCATGCAGCGCGGTCACCACGTCGATCCGCGGCGGCAGCTCGCCCGCGGTGGCCGATTCGGCCACCGTGAGGTTGAGGAAGGACATGCGGTCGAAGCCCAGCCGCTGCGCGAGTTCGCGCGACTTCTTGACCAGCTCGGCGCGCGTCTCGATGCCGTAGACGTGACCGCCCTGCCCCGCACGGAAGAACAGGTCGTAGACGATGAAGCCCAGGTACGACTTGCCCGCGCCATGGTCGGCCAGCGTGGCGTTGGCGCCGCCCTCGGGCAGCTCGCGCAGCAGCTGCTCGATGAACTGGAACAGGTGGTAGACCTGCTTGAGCTTGCGGCGCGAGTCCTGGTTGAGCCGGCCCTCGCGCGTGAGGATGTGCAGCTCCTTGAGCAGCTCGACCGACTGGCCCGGGCGCAAGGCCTCGGCGAGCTCGGCATCGGCCTTCGCCATCTTGGCGGTCTTGCCGCCCTTGGCGGAATGGTCGTCGCGGATCTTGTTCAAAGCGTGGGCATTCATGTGGGGGTGCTCCCGGGGCCGACATCGAGCGCGGCCCAGCCTTCGGGCCCGAGGGTCTCGAGGGTGTCGATGTTGCGGCCGAAGATCTCCTCGGCATCGGGAAAGGCCTCGACCGCGCGGTCCACGCTCTCTTCGCGCAGCAGGTGCAGCGTGGGATAGGGCGCGCGGTTGGTGGCGTTGCCGATGTCGTCGGGCTCGGTGCCGCCGAACTGGAATTGCGGATGGAAGCTCGCGAGCTGCAGCACGCCGTCGAAGCCGGCCTTGGCGAGCCGGCGCTCGGCGCGTGCCGTGAAGTCGTTGAAATCGAGGAAGTCCGAAAGCGCGCTCGGCGCGATCAGCAAGGTGGTGTCGCGCTCGGTGGCATCGAGCGCGACGAGTTGCCGGGCCTCGGCGAGCAATGCGTCGAGCAGGTCGTCATGCTCGGCGGGCAGGTAGGTGGCGTAGTGGATCTGGCCCTTGACGTGCACGGCCTTCGCGAACGGGCACAGGTTGAGGCCGATCACCGCGCGCTCGAGCCAGCGGCGCGTGTCGGCGATGGCCTGCTCGGCCGTGACGAAGGCACCGCCGCTCATGGCGTCGCCGCCTCCAGCGCCAGCCGCGCGCGGCCGAGCCGGCGCGCGATCGCGATGCCGGTCAACGAGCAGGCGAGCGTCGCGACCCAGGTCCAGTGCCATCCGCCAACGCGGTGCGCCACCCAGGCAACAGTCGGCGGCGCCAGGAACTGGCCCAGCGACGAGGCCTGCTGCATCAGTCCGACGGTGGTCGAGACGGTGGCCGGCCCGGGCGCGAAGCGCACGCCGAGCAGGAACAGCGTGGCCGGCACCATGCCGCCCGCGAGCGAGAAGGCGCAGACGGCCACGAAGCGCAGCGAGGCGGGCAGCCCGATGGCATCGGCGCCCGGCCCGCGCAGTTCCGCGAAGGCCGCGATGCCGCCCAGCGCCATGATCAGGAAGCCCCACTGCAGCAGCCGCTCGGGCGCGATGCCGCGCTGCAGCCAGCGCCCGCCCATGATGTTGCCGACGATGTTCATCGCGGCCGCCAGCGCCGTGAGCACCGCGTTCCAGCCGGCCGGCACGCCCGCGCCGGCATAGATCGCGGGCAGGAAGCCGATCACCGCCATCCACTGCGCCGAGTAGACGGCGAAGCTCAGCGCCGTGAGCCAGGGGCCGCGCGCGCCGACGGTGGTGCGCAGGCGCGACCAGCCGCTCTCGGGCACGGCGGCGGCGATCGGCGCGCGTTGCCGGTCGGCCGGCACCGCGACGAACAGCCAGGCCGCCGCCAGCGCCGACACCAGCGACAGCGCCCACCACCAGCCGGGCCAGCCGTTCCAGCCGATCAATACCGGGCCGAGCAACAGGGCCAGCGCCACGCCGAACGGCATGTAGGCGCCCCAGAGCCCCAGTGCGGCCTTGTCGGCGCCCGCGGGCGTGAGGGCGCGGATCAGGCCCGGGCCGGGCATCACCGCCAGCAGGAAGCCGACGCCCTCGACGGCGCGCAGCACCAGCAGCCAGGGCACGGCCTGCTCGGCCGGCAGATGGCTGCCGACCGCGCCGCCCGCGAGGCTGGCCAGGGTCAGCACGGCCAGTCCGCCGAGCATGCTGCGGCGCAGGCCGATGGTGTCGGCCGCCAGGCCCGCGAGCAGGCCCAGCGTCATGCTCGCGACCTGGACCAGCGAGAGCAGGAAGCCGGCCTCGACCAGGCCGATGCCCAGCGAAGCCTGCAGCGCCGGCACCGCGGGCGGCAGCTTGCCCAGGTGCAGCGCGGCGCTGACGCCCGCGACCACGACCGCGAAGGCGGCCGCGGGAATGCGCGGGCGCGCGCCGGGCGATGTCATGCCGCCGGCCCGTCAGCGCGCGCAATGCCGCGCCGGCCAGTCAGCCGTTCGTGCTCGCGCATCGCGAAGCGGTCGGTCATGCCCGCGATGTAGTCGGCCACGGCACGCGGACGGTCCGCGCGCTCGGCGAAGGACTCGGGCATCTCGGCGCCGCGCTCGAGGTAGGCATCGAACAGTTCGCGCACCACCTCGCGCGCCTGGTCGGTGGTCTGCACCACCTGCGGGTGGCGGTAGAGGTTGCGGAACAGGAAGCGCTGCAGCGTCTCCGACTGCGCGCGCATGCCCTCGCTGAACGCGACCACCGGCGGCGCGCGGCGCACCGCATCGGCATCGCCGGGCGCGAGCGCCTCGAGCGTGGCGCGGGTGGCGTCGATCACGTCGTAGACCTGGGCGCTGAGCATGCGGCGGATGGTCTCGTAGAGCACGCGGCGGCCGCTGAGCGCCGGGTACTCGGCCAGCGCCTCTCGCCGGTAGCGCTCGAACAGTTCGACCTCGGCCAGTTGCTCGACGGCGATCAGGCCGGAGCGCACGCCGTCGTCGATGTCGTGGGCGTTGTAGGCGATCGCATCGGCCAGGTTGCACAGCTGCGCCTCGAGGCCGGGCTGGGTGCGGTCGATGAAGCGGCGCGCCACGCCGCCGGGCTCGGCCGCCTCGAGCTTCTCGGCATTGGCACGAGAGCAGTGCTTGAGGATGCCCTCGCGCGTCTCGAAGCTGAGGTTGAGGCCGTCGTACTGCGGATAGCGGTGCTCGAGCGCATCGACCACGCGCAGGCTCTGCAGGTTGTGCTCGAAGCCGCCGTGCTCGGCCATGCAGGCATTGAGCGCGTCCTGCCCCGCATGGCCGAAGGGCGTGTGGCCCAGGTCATGGGCCAGCGCGACCGCTTCGACCAGGTCCTCGTTGAGCCGCAGCGCACGCGCGATGGAACGGCCGAGCTGCGCCACCTCGAGCGAATGGGTGAGCCGCGTGCGGAACAGGTCGCCCTCGTGGTTGAGGAACACCTGCGTCTTGTAGACCAGCCGCCGGAATGCCGTCGAATGCACGATGCGGTCGCGGTCGCGCTGGAAGGCATCGCGCGTGGGCGCGGGCGGCTCGGGATGGCGGCGGCCGCGCGAACGCGCGGGGTGGGAGGCGTAGGGCGCGAGGCTCATGGATCCGCGGAAGTCGCGACGTGGGCGGTGCCGGCCATCGGAACGGGGCTCAGGCCGCCGCGCAGGACTGCGCGAGCACCTCGCGCACCAGCGCGTCGGGCGCGCCGCGCATGATCGCGGAGCCGGGCTTGTCGATCACCACGAAGCGGATCTCGCCGCCCTCGGATTTCTTGTCGACGCGCATCAGCTCGAGGTAGCGGTCCGCGCCGAGGGCGGGACCGACGGTGGGCAGGCCGGCGCGCTGGATCAGGCGGGTCAGGCGCTCGACGAAGGCCGCGTCCACGCCGCCGAGGCGCTGCGACAGCTGCGCCGCCATCACCATGCCGCAGCCCACGGCCTCGCCGTGCAGCCATTCGCCATAGCCCAGGCCCGATTCGATCGCATGGCCGAAGGTGTGGCCGAAATTGAGGATGGCGCGCAGGCCGGTCTCGCGCTCATCCTGGCCAACCACCAGCGCCTTGATCTCGCAGCTGCGCTTGACCGCATGCGCGAGCGCGGCGGGATCGCGCGCCACCAGGGCTTCGATGTTGGCTTCGATCCAGTCGAGGAAGGCCATGTCGTGGATCGGCCCGTACTTGATGACCTCGGCCAGGCCGGCACTGAGTTCGCGCGGCGGCAGGGTCTGCAGGGTGCCGAGGTCGCAGACCACCAGCTGCGGCTGGTAGAAGGCGCCGATCATGTTCTTGCCCAGCGGATGGTTGATGGCCGTCTTGCCGCCGACCGAGGAGTCGACCTGCGCCAGCAGCGTGGTCGGCACCTGGACGAAGGGCACGCCGCGCATGTAGCTGGCGGCCGCGAAGCCGGTCATGTCGCCCACCACGCCGCCGCCGAGCGCGAACAGCACGGTCTTGCGGTCGCTGCCGTGGCCCAACAGCGCATCGAAGATCAGGTTCAGGGTCTCGAGGTTCTTGTAGGCCTCGCCATCGGGCAGCTCGAGCAGATGCACCTGCCGGAACCGGCCGGCCAGCGCCTCGCGAAGCGCCTGGGCGTAGAGCGGCGCGACCGTGGTGTTGCTGACGATCAGCGCGCTGGCCGCCTGCGGCACGACGCCGTAGGTCCGGGGATCGTCGAACAGGCCGGCGCCGATGAGGATGGGATAGCTGCGGTCGCCGAGCGGGATATCGACGCGTTCGAGGGCGGGCGGGGAAACGGAGGCGGCGGGCGATGGCATGGCGGGAGTTTAGGCGGTGCGGCGCCGACGGGCCGAACGCCGGCGCCAAGCGCCCGGGCGCGCGAGGGTCGATGCGCCTCGGGTCGCGCGCTCAGTCCGAAGACACGGTCGGCTCGGGCCCCTCGGGATGCGCGCCGGGCGACACGATGCCCGCCAGCTCGAGCTGCATCACGATGATGTTCACGAGCGTCGCGACCGTGGGACGCCCGGTGTCGACCACGTCGTGGGCCGTCTCGCGGTAGAAGGGATCGCGCGCGTCGTGCAGCTCGCGCAGCCGGCCCAGCGGATCGGCCACCTGCAACAGCGGGCGCTTGACGTCGTGGCGCAGCCGCCGGAACAGGTCCTCGGGCGAGGACCGCAGGTAGATCACGTGGAAATGGCCGCGCAGTTGCCGGCGGTTGGCCTCGCGCAGCACCGCGCCTCCCCCGGTGGCCAGCACGCCATGCGCGCCAGCAGCCAGCTCGGCGATCACCTGCTGCTCGAGGTCGCGGAAGGCGGCTTCGCCTTCGCGCTCGAAGTAGTCGCGGATCGAGCAGCCGATGCGCTGCTCGATCTCGTGGTCGGTGTCGACGAAGGGAAGGTCGAGACGCTGCCCCAGCCGCCGGCCCACCGCGGACTTTCCGGCGCCGGGCAATCCGACGAGTGCGACGGCCACGCCGTGGCTGCTACGCCCGCGCGTCAGCGCGCGGCGTTGCGGTCGGTAATCATCTTCGGGGTGATAAAGACGAGCATTTCGGTCTTGTTCGCAATGCGAGTGCGTGTGCGGAACAGCGCCCCCAGATAGGGCACTTCACCCAGCACCGGCACGCGCGACTCGTCATTGGATTCGTTGAGCTCGAAGATACCACCGATGACGACCGTGCCGCCGTTTTCGACCAGCACCTCGGTCTGGACATGCTTGGTGTTGATGGCCGGGCCGGCCGTGGTGTTGATACCCCGGGCATCCTTGCTCACGTCGAGCGTCAGGATGATGTTGCCCTCGGGCGTGATCTGGGGCGTGACTTCGAGCTTGAGCACGGCCTTGCGGAACGAGATCGAGGTGGCGCCGCTCGAGGTCGCCTGCTGGTAGGGGATTTCCTCGCCCTGCTCGATCAGGGCCTTCGTCTGGTCGGCCGTGATGACGCGGGGGCTGGAGACCAGCTTGCCCTTGCCGTCGGCCTCGAGCGCCGAGATCTCGAGGTTCAGCATGCGGGAGAAGCTGGAGTTGAACAGCGAGATGGCGAAGGTGCCCGCCGCGACGCCGTTGCCGGTGGGGTCCGACGCCGGCATGTTGACGAAGTTCGAGTTGGTCCAGGTGGTGGTGCCCGTGCTTCCGCTGCCATTGGTGCCTTGGGTCACAACCGGCATCGCGCCAAAGTTGCCAAAGGCCCGATTGCCGTTGGCAGAAGCCACGCGTTCGCCCGCAATACCGCCCCCCAGGCGCGCACCCAGCGACTTGCCGAAGGTATCGGTCGCTTCGACGATGCGGGCCTCGATCAGCACCTGGCGCACGGGCACGTCCAGTTTCTGGATCAGTTCCGACACCTGGGCAAGGCGGGAGGGAATGTCCGAAACGAAGAGCTGGTTGGTGCGCGCTTCCGCGATCACGCTGCCGCGCGGGCTCAGGATGCGCGTGGCCGAGCCGGAACCGCCTCCGCCCCCGGCCGAGGTTCCCGTTCCCGTCAACCCCTGGGCGATCGTGATGGCCTTGGTGTAGTTCAACTGGAACGACTGCGTCCGCAGCGGCTCGAGGTTCTCTATCGCGGCCTTGGCCTCGAACTCGAGCTTTTCCTTGGCATTGATCTCGTCCTTGGGCGCGATCCACAGCACGCTGCCGTTCTTGCGCATGCCGAGGTTCTTGGCCTGCATGATGATGTCGAGCGCCTGGTCCCAAGGCACGTCCTTGAGCCGCAGGGTCAGCGCGCCGGTCACCGAGTCGGAGGTCACGATATTGAAGTTCGTGAAGTCGGCGATCACCTGCAGCAGCGAGCGGATCTCGATGTTCTGGAAATTCAGCGACAGTTTCTCGCCCGTGTAGCCCACGCCCTGCGTCAGCTTGGTCGGGTCCACCTTGCGTGCGCGGACTTCCACCACGAACTGGTTGTCGCTCTGGTAGGCACTGTGCTCCCAGTCGCCCTTGGCCTCGATCGTCATGCGGACGCGATCGCCGGCCTGCTGGGCCGTGATCGATTGCACCGGCGTATTGAAGTCGGCGACGTCGAGGCGACGGCGCAGCCCCTCGGGCAAGGTGGATTTGGTGAACTCCGCCACCAGGGTCTTGCCCTGCTGCCGCAGATCGACGCCCACCTGGTTGTTGGCCAGGTCGATGATCACGCGGCCCGTGTTGTCGGGGCCCAGGCGGAAATCGACGTCGCGCAACGGCAGCATGTCGCGGTTGCGGTTCTCGGCGAAGGCCGCGGAGGCGGATGCCGCGAGCGCGACGCCGGCCACGGGCTCGAGCGTCACCAGCAGCGACTTGCCCTGGATCTCGGTCTTGTACGCGGTGGCCTGCTTGAGGTTGAGCACCACGCGGCTGCGCTCACCGGCCTGCACCACGTTGACCGAACGCAGGTTGCCCTGATTCATCTCGATCGCGGAGCGCCCGATGGCATTCGTGACACCGGGAAAATCAAGCGCGATGCGCGCGGGCGTCTGGACTGCGAACCCATTGGGCACCGCGGTGAGCGGTTGCGCCAGATCGATGCGGACCACCTCCGCACCCGACTGCGTCGAACTGGTCACCGCCTCGATGGCGTTCTGCGCCTGGGCCACGGCGAACGCGCCACATGCCAACAGTCCCAGGGCGACGCTTCGCAGCCGCCGCGCCATCTTCGATTTTTCTAGGTTCATTTCGCACTCTCTTGCAACTGCAGCGATGCTGCGCGTTCGATCCATTCGCCAGCCGCGTCCTGCACGATCTCACGCAGGGCGACTTCGCTTTCGTTGATTCGGGTGATGCGGCCGTAATTGAGGCCGAGGTACTCGCCGACGCGCACCTTGTAGAGCAGCTTGTCGACCTTCAGCAGGGCCACGGGCTGCCCGTTGCGGTTCATGGTGCCGACCATCGCCATCGAATCGAGCGGGAAGGCCTCGAGGGCCTCCTTGCGGCGCGCCAGCTCGGGAGCGATCAGGTCGGAACTGCCTTGCTGGTTCGACTCTCGACGCAGCGCCTGCGTGAGCTTGAGCTTGTTGAAGGGCTCGAACGACGAGGCTTCCGTGTAGGCCTGCGGCGTGAATCGTTTCGGCTCCGCGATCGGCGGAACCCTCGGCTTGACCTGCGCGCGCTGCTCGACCATCCAACGCTGCAGATCTTCCTGGTCGGAATCGCCGCAGGCACTCAATCCCAAGGCAGCCACCGCCAGCCACGACAGCTTGACTATCGCCTTCATTTCTTCGCGCCCTTCGGCGCCGCGGCGCGTTTCTGAGCCAACCGCTCTTCCTCGTCGAGATAGCGATAGGTGCGCGCGGTCGCATCCATCGTCAACACATCCTTGTCCTTCTGCGGCGTCACGCTCAGGTTGTTGAGCGTCACGATGCGCGAGAGGCTCGCGATATCGGCCGCGAACGCACCCATGTCGTGATAACGGCCGGTGACGCGCACCGCGATCGGCAATTCGGCGTAGTAGTCCTTCACCACGACCTGGCCCGGACGGAACAGCTCGAACTGCAGGCTGCGACCGAGCCCGGCCTGGTTGATGTCCGACAGCAGCGCATCCATCTCGGCCTTGCTCGGCAACTGCTTCTCGAGCAGCGTGACGTACTGCTGCACCTGCTCGCGCTGCTTCTTCAGCAGGTCGAGGTTGGCCGCCTGGGCCACCTTCTTCTGGTAGTCGGCCTTGAGCGCGACTTCCTTGCCGCGCTCCGATTCGAGCTCGTCGTTCGAATTCGTGAGCCAGACGAACCACAGGGCCACCACCACGACGACGGTCAGCCCCAGGCACAGCGCATAGCGCGGCACGGAAGGCCAGCTCGCGGGGTCGTTGGTGTTGAGGCCACGGAACTGGTCGCCGAAGCGGCGCATCGCGGCGCCGACATCGACCTTGGGAGAGGAGCGGGTGCTTGCCATGATCGCCTAGCCCTTGGACTGCGCCGCGGCGGCCAGCGCCTTGTCGGCCGCCGCCTTCTGCGCATCGGTCGGCCGCTTGAGGCCGATGCGCATGGTGAAGTTCGCCACCCGACGCTGGTCGCGCTGGTTCGCGCTCAGGCTCACGGTGGCGGAAGTGATTTCGACCAGCTCCGGCTTCACCAGCCAGGGGCTGTTGTTGCCGAGGTTGCGCAGCAGCTCCGACACGCGCTCGTTCGATTGCGCCATGCCCTGCAGCGTGACTGTCTGGTTGTCCTGCTTCATGTTCGACAAGTAGACGCCGTCGGGCAGTTGCCGCACCAGTTCGTTGAGCAGATGCACCGGCAGGTTGCGGTCGCCCTGCAGGTCCTCGACGGCCTGCTGGCGCGCGCGCAGCGCCGCGATCTCGTCCTGCAGGGTCGAGATCTCCTTGATCTCGACCTCGAGCTTCTTGATCTCGCCCTGCAGGAAGCGGTTCTTCGACTGCTGGGCCGAGATCTGGGCCTCGAACCAGAGGTAGCCCAGGCAGGCGATCAGGCCGCCGAGCAGCGCGGCGCCGGCCAGGGTGCCGAAGAAGGCCTCGCGCCGGCGCTTGCGCGCGGCCTCGCGGTGAGGGAGCAGATTGATCAGGATCACTGCAGGAACCTCCGCATGGCCAGGCCGCAGGAGGTCAGGTAAGAAGGCGCTTCGCGTCGGACCTTCTTCTCGCGGATGTTCGAACCGAGCTCCATGCCGTCGAAGGGATTCACGAGCGAGCAGGCGAAGGAGGTCTGCCGCGTCACCGCATTGCTCAGGCCCGGCAGCGAGGCCGAGCCGCCGGCCAGCATCACGTAGTCGACGCGGTTGTGCGGCGTGCTGGTGAAGAAGAACTGCAGCGCGCGCGCGATTTCCTGGGCAATGCTCTCGACGAAGGGCTTGAGGACGCCCGAGCCATAGTCATCGGGCAGGTCGCCGCTGCGCTTCTTGGCCTCGGCCTCCTCGGCCGAGAAGCCGTACTGGCGCACGATCATCTGGGTCAGCTGGGCGCCGCCGAAGGCCTGGTCGCGGTCGTACAGCACTTCCTGGTTGCGCAGCACCTGCATGCTGGTGGTGAAGGCGCCGACCTCGAACAGGGCGACGATCGCATCCTGGCCCTTGCCCGGCAACTGCTCGATCAGGCGCGCGGTGGCGAGGCGCGAGGCATAGGACTCGACGTCCAGGATCATGGCCTTGAGGCCCGCCGCTTCGGCCAGGCCTTCGCGGTCCTGCACCTTTTCCTTGCGCGAGGCGGCGATCAGCACTTCGACGTCGCCCGCCGAGCTCAGGCTCGGCCCGGTCACGCAGAAATCGAGACTCACTTCATCGAGCGAGAAAGGAATGTATTGATTTGCTTCCGATTCGACCTGAATCTCGAGCTCCTGCTCGCTCATGCCGCCCGGAAGAATGATCTTCTTGGTGATCACCGCCGAGGGCGGCAGCGCCAGCGCCACATTGCGGGTGCGGGTGCCGCTCTTGCGCACCACGCGGCGCACGGCCTCGGCGACTTCGTCGAACTTCTCGACGTTGCCATCGGTGATCCAGCCGCGCTCGAGCGGCTCGATGGCGCAGCGTTCCAGGATCAGCTTGCCGCTGGCTTCACGGCCGAGCTCGACCAGCTTGACGCTGGACGAACTGACATCCAGCCCGAGCAGGGGGGCGTTCTGACGACGAAACAATGTTCCAAGAGCAGCCAAGTTCTGTCCCTCTTCCCCTGCATTTGTAACCAATGGAAAAAATTGAATTCGGTTGCATGCTAGCAGCACGCCCGACGCCATCCAAGGGGCGCATCGGGACGGCAGGTCCGATCGTTGCCAAAACCTGACGTTAAAGCCTCGCTTTGTAACTTTCGGATTAGGACTTGGGACCCTGGCAAACAAGAGGGCCCGCCGAGGGGGTGGTTTTTTATAATGCGCGGTGACTCTCGGGCCCTCCATGCAAGAAAACACACGGCCAACGCCAAACTCCAAGCGCCCAGCCAACACCCCACCCACCTCCACCCGGCCCGCCTGGCTCAAATGGCTGCTGCGCTTCGTGTTCTGGGGCCTGGGCATCGCCGCGGCCGGCGTGCTGTCGGTGATCTGCGTGGTCGCGGTGGCGCTGGCGGTCGCCTACCCGAACCTGCCCGACATCTCCGAGCTCTCCGACTACCGGCCCAAGCTGCCGCTGCGCGTGTTCTCGGCCGAAGGCATCCAGATCGGCGAATTCGGCGAGGAGCGCCGCAACCTGACGCCGATCTCCGCCATTCCCAAGGTGGTGAAGGACGCCGTGCTGGCGGCCGAGGACGCGCGCTTCTACGACCACGGCGGCGTCGACTACAAGGGCATGATTCGCGCCGGCCTCGCGAACATGAACCGCGTGAAGAGCCAGGGCGCCTCCACCATCACCATGCAGGTGGCGCGCAACGTCTACCTGAGTTCCGAGAAGACGCTCACGCGCAAGATCTACGAGGTGTTGCTGACCTTCAAGCTCGAGCACCTGCTGAGCAAGGACCAGATCTTCGAGATCTACCTGAACCAGATCTACCTCGGCAACCGCGCCTACGGCTTCGCCGCCGCCTCCGAGGCCTACTTCGGCAAGCCGCTGTCCGAGCTCACCATCGCCCAGGCCGCGATGCTGGCCGGCCTGCCCAAGGCACCCGGCGCGAACAACCCGGTGAACAACCCGCAGCGCGCGCGCGGCCGGCAGTTCTACGTGATCGACCGCATGCAGGAAGCAGGCTTCATCACCGCCGAGCAGGCCGCGGCCGCCAAGAAGGAAGAACTGCACCTGCGCGATGCCGCCGACCCGAACCGGCTGCATGCCGAGTACGTGGCCGAGACGGTGCGCCAACTGATGTACGCGCAGTACGGCGACAGCACCTACACGCGCGGCCTCAAGGTCTACACCTCGCTCGTGGCGGCCGACCAGGCCGCCGCCTACAAGGCGCTGCGCAAGGGCATCATGGATTACGAGCGCCGCCAGATCTACCGCGGCCCCGAGAAGTTCGTCGAGCTGCCGAACGACGCCAAGGATCTCGACGAAGCGGTGGACGACGCGCTCAGCGACCATCCCGACAACGGCGACGTGATGGCCGCCGTGGTGCTCAAGGCCACGGCCAAGCAGATCGACGCGGTGCGCGGCAACGGCGACGCGGTGCAGATCACGGGCGAAGGCCTCAAGCCCGCGCAGTCGGGCCTTTCCGACAAGGCACCGCCCAACATCAAGATCCGCCGCGGCGCGGTGATCCGCGTGGTGAAGACGCCCAAGAACACCTGGGAGATCACCCAGCTGCCCGAGGTCGAGGGCGCCTTCGTCGCCATGGACCCGCGCGACGGCGCGATCAAGGCGCTGGTCGGCGGCTTCGACTTCGGCAAGAACAAGTTCAACCACGTCACCCAGGCCTGGCGCCAGCCCGGTTCGAGCTTCAAGCCCTTCATCTACTCGGCCGCGCTCGAGAAGGGCTTCACGCCCGCCACCGTGATCAACGACGGCCCGCTGTTCTTCGATGCCGGCACCACCGGCGGCCAGCCCTGGGAGCCCAAGAACTACGGCGGCGGCTACGACGGCCCGATGTCGATGCGCACCGCGCTGATGAAGTCGAAGAACCTGGTCTCGATCCGCATCCTGCAGTCGATCGGCACGCGCTACGCGCAGGACTGGATCACCAACTTCGGCTTCGAGCGCGAGAAGCACCCGGCCTACCTGCCGATGGCGCTCGGCGCGGGCTCGGTCACGCCGATGCAGATGGCGGTGGGCTATTCGGTGTTCGCCAACGGCGGCTACCGCGTCAATCCCTACCTCGTGACGCGCATCACCGACCACAAGGACAAGCTGCTGGTCGACAAGCAGCCGCCGCTGCTCAACGAGGCGCTGCGCGCCATCCCGCAGCGCAACGCCTTCATCATGGACAGCCTGCTGCAGTCGGTGGCGCGCGCCGGCACCGCGGCCAAGGCCCAGGCGATGCTCAAGCGGCCCGACCTCTACGGCAAGACCGGCACCACCAACGACTCGCTCGATGCCTGGTTCGCGGGCTTCCAGCCGACCATGACCGCGATCTCGTGGATCGGCTACGACACGCCGCGCAACCTCGGCGACCGCGAGACCGGCGGCGGCCTGAGCCTGCCGATCTGGATCAACTTCATGGAAACGGCCATCAAGGGCACGCCGGTCACCGACCTCTCGACGGCACCGCCTTCCGGCGTGGTGAACGTGGGCGGCGAGTGGTACTACGACGACTATGCGCCGGGCCGCGGCGTGGCCAGCCTGGGGGTCGATACGGCACCGGCGGCGCCGGCCGAATCGCTGAGCGGCGCGCCGGTGAGTCCGCCGGCACCGCCCGAGGAGCGCAGCCGCATCCTCGACCTGTTCCGCAACTGAGTCCGAGCCGCGGGCCTCAGCCCGCGGCGAAGCTCAGCGACTGTCCCGCCTGCAGCGTCGCCTCGCGCGAGAGGTTGCCGAAGAACTCCTCGCCGCTCTTGGTGTCGATCCAGGCCCGGCCGTCGAAGCGGTAGTGGTAGCCGCCCGAGCGCGCCGCGAGCCAGATCTCCTGCAGCGGCTTCTGCAGGTTCACGATCAGCTGGCTGCCGTTGGGAAACGAAATCGTGATCATGCCGCCCACGCGCTGGTTGTCGATGTCGGCGTCCGTGGCGTCGTTGATGCGATCGCAGCCCTGCTCGATCGCTGCCAGCGCGGCTTCGGCGCGGTCCATGTATTCGGAGTCCGTCATTACAATTTCGTTATGTTGAATGTCCACCAAATTCTAGTGAGCGCCCGCGGCCGCACTGCGCTCATGGTCTGCCTCGCCGCCGCCACCCTTGGCCTGGCCGCCTGCGGACAACGCGGTGCCCTCTACCTGCCGACCGATCCGGCCGCCTCGCAGCGCGCCACGCTGCCCGACCTGCTGACGCCCAGCATGCCCGGCGGCACCAGCGATGCCACCCCGTCTTCCGGCGCCGGCCAGGCCGCGCCGAAGCCCGCCACCGCCAGCAGCGGAGCCGCCCGATGAGCACCCTTCCCCTGCCCGGCCATCCCCACATCGCGCAGCGCGACGGCGCGCTCCAGGTCGAAGGCGTGTCGCTCGACGCGCTCGCGCGCGAGCATGGCACGCCCTTGTTCGTCTACTCGAAGCAGTGGATGCTCGACGCCCTGGCCGCCTACCAGCGCGGCTTCGAGGGCCGCGACGCGCTGGTCTGCTACGCGATGAAGGCCAACTCCTCGCTCGGCGTGCTGCGCGTGTTCGCCGAGGCCGGCTGCGGCTTCGACATCGTCTCGGGCGGCGAACTCGCGCGCGTGCTCGCGGTCGGCGCCGATCCGAAGAAGATCATCTTCTCGGGCGTCGGCAAGACCCGCGCCGAGATGCGACAGGCGCTCGCGGCCGGCATCGCCTGCTTCAACGTCGAAAGCGAGGCCGAACTCGACGTGCTCAACGAGGTCGCGCTGGCCGAGAAGGCGCGCGCGCCGATCAGCATCCGCATCAATCCCAACGTCGACCCCAAGACCCATCCCTACATCTCCACCGGCCTCAAGGGCAACAAGTTCGGCATCGCGCACGACCGCGCGGTGCAGGCCTATCGCCATGCGGCCAGCCTGCCCGGCCTCGAGGTGGTCGGCATCGACTGCCACATCGGCTCTCAGATCACCGACGCCTCGCCCTACTTCGACGCCGTCGAGCGCGTGCTCGACCTGGTCGAGGCGATCGAGGCCGCGGGCATTCCCATCCATCACCTGGACTTCGGCGGCGGCCTGGGCATCGACTACAACGGCGACACGCCGCCGCAGGCCGATGCGCTGTGGCAGCAGCTGCTCGCACGGCTCGACGCGCGCGGCTTCGGCCAGCGCAAGCTGGTGATCGAGCCGGGCCGCTCGCTGGTCGGCAATGCCGGCGTGTGCCTGACCGAGGTGCTCTACACCAAGCCCGGCGAGGACAAGAACTTCTGCATCGTCGACGCGGCCATGAACGACCTGCCGCGTCCCGCGATGTACCAGGCCTTCCACCGCATCGTGCCGCTGCGCGAGCGCGCCGGCGCGGGCGCCACCTACGACGTGGTGGGCCCGGTCTGCGAAAGCGGCGACTGGATCGGCCGCGACCGCGAGCTCAACGTGGTGGCCGGCGACCTGCTGGGCGTGCTCTCGGCCGGCGCCTATTGCATGAGCATGGCGAGCAACTACAACACCCGCGCGCGCGCGGCCGAGGTGCTCGTGAGCGGCGCGGCGGCCACGCTGATCCGCCGGCGCGAGACGATGGAAGACCAGCTGCAGGCCGAGCTGCAGGCTGCCAGGGGCTGAGCCGGGCCGCGGCTAGTTCGACGGCCGCGCCCGCGCGCCGGCTTGCGCCGCAGGCACGCCGGCCTTGCGGCCGCGCAGCCAGCGCCAGGCACGCCAGGCCAGCAGCACGCCGATGATCGCCGCGTAGACGAACACCTCGGCGAAGTTGTTCTTGCCTGCGCGCATCCAGAAGAAGTGCAGCAGGCCCAGCCCCGCGATCAGGTAGACCAGCTTGTGCAGCAGTTGCCAGCGCTTCGCGCCCATGGCCTTGATCGCGCGGTTGAACGAGGTCAGCGCCAGCGGCGTCAGCAGCACGAAGGCCGAGAAGCCGACCAGGATGAACGGCCGCTTCGCGATGTCCTTCGCGATCTCGCCCCAGTCGAGCCCCATGTCGAACCACGCGTAGCACAGCAGGTGCAGCACGACGTAGAAGTAGGCGTAGAGACCCAGCATGCGGCGCAAGCGCGCGAGGCCGTTCCACTTGGTCGTCACGCGCAGCGGCGTGACCGCCAGCACGATGCACAGGAAGCGCAGGGTCCAGTCGCCGGTCGCGCGGATCAGGTACTCCTGGGGATTGGGGCCCAGCTGGTCGACCACCACGCCGTAGGCCAGCCACGCGAACGGCAGCAGGCACAGCACGAAGACGAAGGGCTTGGCGGCGGGATGCAGCAGCAGCTTGTTCATGGCGTCCGGGTCGCGCCCCCGCGGGTTGCGGGGGTGCGCGCCCGCCTCAGTAGTTCTTCTTCAGGTCCATGCCCGCATAGAGCTGGCCGACCTGTGCTTCGTAGCCGTTGAACAGCAGCGTCTTGTTGCGCTTGGCGAACAGGCCGCCGCCGTCGCCGATGCGGCGCTCGGTCGCCTGACTCCAGCGCGGATGGTCGACGTTCGGGTTCACGTTCGAATAGAAGCCGTACTCCTGCGCCGCCGCCTTGTTCCAGGCCGTGCTCGGCTCCTTCTCGACGAAGCGGATCTTCACGATCGACTTGGCCGACTTGAAGCCGTACTTCCACGGCACCACGAGCCGCACCGGCGCGCCGTTCTGGTTCGGCAGCACCTCGCCGTACATGCCGAAGGCCAGCAGCGTGAGCGGGTGCATCGCCTCGTCCATGCGCAGGCCCTCGGTGTAGGGCCAGTCGAGCACGCGCGAGCCGACGAAGGGCATGGTCTTGGGATCGGCCAGGGTCACGAACTCGATGAACCTGGCGTTGCCCTGCGGCTCGACCTTCTTGATGAGTTCGGCCAGCGAATAGCCGACCCACGGGATCACCATCGACCAGCCCTCGACGCAGCGCAGCCGGTAGATGCGCTCTTCCTGCGCGCTGAGCTTGAGCAGGTCCTCGATCGTGTACTTGCCGGGCTTCTTCACCAGCCCCTCGACCTCTACGGTCCAGGGCCGGGTCTTGAGCGTGCCGGCGTTCTTGACCGGGTCGCCCTTGTCGGTGCCGAACTCGTAGAAGTTGTTGTAGCTCGTCGCGTCCTTGTAGTCGGTGAGCTTCTCCATCGTCTGCGCACCGGGCACCGCGGATTTCGCGCCCGGCAGCGCCTCGAGCTTGTTCGGCCGCGCCGTCTGCGCCAGCGCCTCGCGGCCCGCGAAGGAGGCCAGCGCGGCACCGGCCGCGCCGCCCGCCATCAGCTTGAGCAGGTCGCGCCGCCCTTCGTAGAGGGCGCGCGGCGTGATCTCGCTGGAGCGCGGATGGATGAAGCCGCTGTTGCGGCGCGACGGACGGGAATGGAACGACATGACGGGCCTTTCGCTGGAATCGTTGTGTTCGGAAGGTAGTTCGTGGCCACCCCCGATTCGGTTACGCGCACGCGGGGCGCGCGGTTTCAATTCTTCGCGAAAGCCCGTTCGCGCGTGTCTACAGCGTGCCGTAGCTGTGCAGGCCGCTCAGGAACATGTTGACGCCGAGGAAGGCGAAGGTCGTGACCGCCAGCCCCGCGAGCGCCCACCAGGCCGCCACGGTGCCGCGCAGGCCCTTGACCAGGCGCATGTGCAGCCAGGCCGCGTAGTTGAGCCAGACGATCAGCGCCCAGGTCTCCTTCGGGTCCCAGCTCCAGTAGCCGCCCCAGGCATCGGCGGCCCACAGCGCGCCCAGCACGGTGGCGATGGTGAAGAAGGCGAAGCCGACCGCGATCGACTTGTACATGACGTCGTCGAGCACCTCGTTGGCCGGCAGGCGCGCCGCGATGCGCTTGCGCCCCAGCAGGATGCCGGCCGCGATCAGCGCCGAGATCGCCGCATAGGCCACCCAGTAGCTGCCGCCGGCTTCCTGCACGCGCTGGCGGAACGCCACCGGCACGAAGCACAGCGCCATGCCCAGCAGCCAGATCGGCGTGAGCTTGTACCAGCGGGTCTCGCCCGCCTGCTCCTTCACCAGGTAGGCGAAGGCCACCATGGCCGCGAGCGAGAAAGTGCCGTAGCCGATGAAGTTGGCGGGCACGTGCAGCTTCATCCACCAGCTCTGCAACGCGGGCACCAGCGGCTGGATCTCGTGCGCCTGGCGCACCAGCGTGTACCAGAGCAGGAAGCCGACCGCCGCGCTGACCACCAGCATCACGAAGGCGCCGAGCGCGCGCGTGCGGTAGTGCTCCTCGTAGTAGAGGTAGAACGCGGCCGTGAGCCAGCAGAACAGCACGAACACCTCGTAGAGGTTGCTGACCGGAATGTGGCCGATGTCGGGGCCGAGCTGGTGGCTTTCGTACCAGCGCACCATGGTGCCGATCAGCGCCATGGTGATGGCGGCCCAGGCCAGCCGCGAGCCGATCGCCTCGAGCGCGTCGCCCTGCTTGCCGCCGAAGAAGCCCAGCCAGTAGAACAGCGTGCTCATGAAGAACAGCACGCTCATCCAGAGGATGGCCGACTGGCTCGAGAGGAAGTACTTGAGCCAGAACACGGTGTCGGCCCGCGCCAGGTCGCCCTGGTAGGACGCGATGGCCAGCAGCGAGGCTGCCGCGACCACGATCGCCAGCACCCGCAACGGGCGCCAGAACCAGCCCATGGCGATCACGCACAGCAGCGCGCCCACCAGGATCGGCTTCTCGTAGGAATCCATCGAGCCCGCATGGCGCGCGAAGGCGAACAGGCCGCCCGCGAGCACCAGCGCCGCGAACACCCAGTCGAACAGGTTGCGCCGCGAGAGCCAGCTTTCGTTGAGCGTGAGGGTGGTGGTGTTCATGGTGAGGCGGGCTCTTCTTTCTTCAGGGCGAGCAGCTTGTGCTTGAGGTGCTCGAACTCCCGATCGCTGTCGATGGTCTTGCGATTGACCGAGAACGCCATCGTCGCGGCGGTCTCGGTGGTGTTGTCTCCGGCGGCACCGGCGGGTGTCAGCCACACCCAGAGCCGACGCTCGCGCACGTACAGCATGGCAAAAATCCCGACGATCAGCAACAGACAGCCCAGATAGACGACGTTCTTGCCAGGGGCGCGCGCCACCTGGAACACGCTGGCCTGCACCTGAGTGAAGTCGGTCATCATCATCGCGACCGGGGCCGGGTAGAAGTGGGCGTCGCTCAGCGCGATCACCGCCTGCGTGAGGAAGGCCTGCGACTTCTCGTCGCCCGGCAGCGCCGCGAGGCCCGCGCCTTCGCGGCTGAGGTTCAACACCTCGTACAGCACGTCGTTGAGGATGCGCACCAGCACCGCGCCCGCGCGCTCGCGCTCGGCCTCGGGCACGTTGCTCTCCATGAACTCGGCGATCGCCTGCCAGCCGCCCGCGGAAGCGGCATCGGCGCGCGCGGGCTCGCTGCCCGCGAACAGCGCCAGCGCGCGCGTGGCCGACACCCGCAGCTGGTCGGCCATCTCGGGGCGCTTCGGATCGCTGGCCTTGGCGATGTAGCGCTCGATGGCGCGCGCGCGCGTGGCCGGGTCCTCGAGCGCGGCGCGCATGCGCACGAAGCCGTCCATCGAGCCCTGCTCGTCGGCCGGCACGCGCAGGTAGCGGAACGGCTCCTCGGGCTTCTCGCGCATGCCCAGCAGGAACACCGGCTGGCCGTCGCCGGTGTCGACCGGCACCATGTAGTTCTGGTACTCGCGCGCCTGGCCGGCCGCGTCGCGCAGCTTGTAGCCGATGCTCGGGCCGATGTTGCGCAGCACCTTGGGCTTGTTGGTCTTGTTGGCCGCGCCCAGGCGCGACTCGATGTCGTGGCGCAGGTCGACCTTGCGCACGTCGGCGCCGCTGCCCATGGCGCCGCCGTCGGCGAAGTTCTCGACGTTGATCACGCGCAGCGCGGCGAACTCCAGCGTCAGCTTCTCCTTGCCGTTGGTGATCTCGCTGCTCGGTCCGCCGATCACGCCCTCGACCTCGAAGGGCTTGGCCGCGGCCGCCATCGGCACTGCCTTGAGCTTCACCGTCGAGCCGCCGTCGTCGAAGCTCGACTGGTAGATCTCCACGCCCTTGTAGCTGGCCGGGTGGTTGACCTCGATGCGCGCGGGCACCTGCGCGCCGGTCTCGCGGTCGTGCAGCACCACCTCGCTCGCGAACAGCTTGGGCATGCCGGTCGAGTAGTAGTCGACGATGAATTTCTTGAGCTCGATCGAGAACGGCAGCTCTTGCAGCAGCACGCCGTCGGCCTGGTTGAGGATCGCCACGCTGCCCTGCCCGCCCTCGGGCACCAGGATGTTGCCGCGGAAGGTCGGGTTGCTGGCCGAGAGCCGGTGCTGCGGCGGCACGTCGGCGATCATGCCGCCGCCGGTGAACACGCTCTTGCCGTTGAACCAGGTCTGCGCGCGCACCACCAGGTCGCCGTCGAGCAGGCCGCCGATGCACACCAGCACGATCGCGCTGTGCGCCGCGATGTAGCCGAGCTTGTGGGCGCCGCCGGCTCGCGCGGCGACCATCCAGCCGGCCGGCGTCTTGCCGTCGCCCGTGGCTTCGCGCTGCTGCAGCTTGACCTTCCAGCCGCCGCTCACGAGCAGCTGGCCGATGCGGTTGGCCGCCATGTCGGGCGTTTCGCCGAGCTGCGTCTGCGCGCGCTGGCCGAAGGCCTTGAGGCTCTGGGTGCGGATGTCTTCCTTGAAAGTGCGCAGCTCGACCACGATGCGCGGCGTGTTGCGCACGATGCACAGCGTGGTGCTGATCACCAGGAACAGCAGGATCAGCAGGAACCACCAGGCGCTGTAGATCGAGTCGAGCCGCGCGGCGCGGAACACCTCGGCCCAGAACGGCCCGAACTGGTTGATGTAGTTGTTGATCGGCTCGTGCTGCTTGAGCACGGTGCCGATGATCGAGGCGATGCAGATGATCGTGAGCAGCGCGATCGCGAAGCGCATCGACGACAGCAGTTCCACCGCCGCGCGAAGCGCTTGCGGGCCGCGATGGACGCGAAGGCCGTGAGTGGAAACTGACATCGGTTGCTAGAGAAGAGAGAAGAAAAGGCGTCCGGAAGAAGCGAAACGCAAAAGGGCGGGCCATCCTGCTGGATCGGCCCGCCCTGTTTTGGGGTTGTTCTCGGCGGTTAGTTCACGCTCGCGCGTGCGGGATCAACGCAGACCGGCGATGTAGTCGGCCACGGCCTTGATTTCGCGGTCGTTGAGCTTGGCGGCCACGCCGGTCATCACGGCGTTGTTGGCGCGCACCGTGGTGCCGTCGCCGCGGAAAGCCGTGAGCTGGGCCGCCGTGTAGTCGGCGTGCTGGCCGCCCAGGCGCGGGTACTGCGCGGGCATGCCGGCGCCGTTCGGGCTGTGGCAGCCGGCGCAGGCCGGGATCTGGCGGTCGGCGATGCCGCCGCGGTAGATCCGCTCGCCCAGGGCGATCGTGTCCTTGTCCTTCGAGAAGCCGGGCTTGATCTTCTTGGAGCCGACGAACCAGGCGATGTTGCGCATGTCCTCCTCGGACAGCGCCGAGGCCAGCGGCTTCATGATCGCGCTCTTGCGCTTGCCGGACTTGAAGTCCTCGAGCTGCTTGAGGATGTATTCGGGGTGCTGCTGCGCCAGCTTGGGGTTGGCCGGGATCGCCGAGTTGCCGTCCGCGTTGTGGCAGGAGGCGCAGCTCTGGCTGTTGGCCGGGGTGGCATTGAAGATGGTGTCGCCCTTGGCCGGGTCGGGCTTGGCCTTGACCGGTGTGGTCGGTGCGGCTGCCGTCTCCTCGGCAAAAGCACCAGTGCTGACTGCGGTACCAGCGATCCCCACGAGGGCCGCAAGCAGAAAATTGGCAAACAACTTCATATCGGGGGCTCGAATTTATTGGCGCAAAACCCCGCGATTCTACAATGGCGCCCCGTTCCGAAAGCCCATTGATGACCACGCCGTCGCGCAAGAGCACCGCATTTCCTTCCCGCGCGGCCCCCGCCCAAGACCCCCAGACCGCCGAACGCGAACGTGCCGCGCTGGGCTGGCTGCACACCGCGCACTTCCTGACCAGTGCCCCGCAGCTCGAGCACCTGCCGCCCTTCGACCTGCCCGAGATCGCCTTCGTCGGCCGCTCCAACGCCGGCAAGTCCACCGCCATCAACACGCTCACGCAGCAGACGCGGCTGGCCTTCGCCTCGAAGACGCCCGGGCGCACGCAGCACATCAACCTGTTCGGCATCGGCCGGCAGAAGGTCGACGACGCGGTGCTCGCCGACCTGCCCGGCTACGGCTACGCGGCCGTGCCGCGCGAGGCCAAGCTGCGCTGGCAGCGCGTGATGGGCAACTACCTGATGACGCGCGAGAACCTGCGCGGCGTGGTGCTGATGTGCGATCCGCGCCACGGCCTGACCGAGCTCGACGAGATCCTGCTCGAGGTGATCCGCCCGCGCGTCGAGCAGGGCCTCAAGTTCCTGGTGCTGCTGACCAAGGCCGACAAGCTCACGCGCTCCGAGGGCGCGAAGGTGCTGTCCATCGTGCGACTGCAGGCCGGCGGCGGCGAGGTCAAACTGTTCTCGGCGCTGAAGAAGCAGGGCGTGGGCGAAGCGGCGGAGCTGCTGTCGCGCTGGGTCCATACGGACGAGCCAGCCGCCGAGCCCGAGCCGCCCGAAGAGTCCTGAGGCAGACCCGGCTGCAGCGGCCGTCCCTTCTGCCTGATTCACTATTGAAACGATAGCAAAGAGGAGACAGACGCATGATCGAGACCTTCCAACGCAGCCTGCCCAACGGCACCACCCTGAGCTGCCGCGCCGCCGGCGAACCCGGCCGCCCGCTGATGGTGTTCCTGCACGGCTTTCCCGAGGCCGCGTTCATCTGGGACGAACTGCTCGCCCATTTCGCCGATCCCGCGCATGGCGGCTACCGCTGCGTCGCACCGAACCTGCGCGGCTTCGAGAAGTCGAGCGCGCCCACCGACGTGGCCGAATACAAGGCGCACCTGCTGATCCAGGACATCCAGCAGCTGGTGGCCACCGAGAGCAAGGACGGCACCATGGCCGCGCTGGTCGCGCACGACTGGGGCGGCGCCTTCGGCTGGGGCTATGCCAACGCCTTCCCGCAGCAGGTCGGCAAGCTGGTGATCATCAACTCGCCGCACCCCGGCACCTTCACGCGCGAGCTGCGCAACAGCCCGGCGCAGCAGCAGGCCAGCGCCTACATGAACTTCCTCGCGCGGCCCGATGCCGAGGCCCTGCTCGCGGCCGACGACTTCAAGCGCATGTGGCCCTTCTTCCTGCTGATGAAGGCCGGCCCCGACGGCTTCGGCTGGCTCACCGAGGAAGTGAAGCAGCAGTACCGCGAGGTCTGGAGCGCGGGCCTCACCGGTGCCTGCAACCTCTACCGCGTGACGCCGATGAAGCCGCCGCTGCCGGGCCAGACCGTCGACGGCATTCCGGTGCTGCCGCGCGAGCGGCTGGTGGTGAACGTGCCGACCTTCGTGTTCTGGGCGCTCGACGATGCCGCGCTGCTGCCGGGCCTCCTCGAGGGGCTCGACGAGTACGTGCCCGATCTCGTGGTCAAGAAGGTGCCGGGCGCCACCCACTGGATCGTGCACGAGCAGCCGCGGCTCGTGGCGGGCGAGATCGAGGCCTTCCTCAGTAAATAGGAGGGTCGCCCTCGGGGCGGGTCTTGAAGCGCCGGTGCACCCAGTAGTACTGGGCCGGCATCGGATCGATGTAGCCCTGCAGCCGCGTGTTCATCAGCGCGGTGTCGGCCTCGACGTCGTCGGTCGGGAAGTTCCGCCAGGTCTCGAGCACCTCGATCTCGTAGCCGCCGCGCGTGAGCTTCGCGACGATCGGCACCACCTTCGCCTTGCCCAGCCGCGCGAAGCGCGAGAGCGAGGGCACGGTGGCCGCCTGCACGCCGTAGAAGGGCACGAAGATGGTCTGGTCGCGGCCGAAGTCCATGTCGGGCAGCAGGTACAGGAGCCCGCCCTTGCGCAGCCCCGCGAGCACCGGCTTGATGCCGTCGACCCGGTTGAGCGCCGCCACGTCGCCGAAGCGCGTGCGGCCCTCGCGGATCCAGGCATCGACCATCGGATCGCGCTGGGTCGTGTAGATGGTGGCCGAGGGCCGCGCCGTGTGCATCGTGAGCGCGGTGGCCGCGGCGTCGAGACCGTAGAAGTGCGGCGCGAACAGGATCATGGGCGCGCTGCCCTCGGCGATCTCGCGGATCTCCGGCGCCGCGCCCACGATCTTCAGCCGGCTCGCCACCACCTTCTCGGGCGCATGCCAGAGCCAGCTGCGGTCGAGCCACGACTGCGCCACGTAGACGAAGCTCTGCTTCGCGATCGCGCGCCGCTCGGCCTCGGACTTCTCGGGGAAGCAGACCGCGAGGTTGGTGTCGACCACGCGCCGGCGCGGCAGCGCGAGCGTGTGCAGCACGCGGCCCAGGAAGGCGCCGAAGCCGCGCACCAGCGGCAGCGGCAGCGGCGCGATCGCGCGCATGAAGCCGATGCCCAGACGGGAACCCAGGCTCATCGTGCCGCCCCCCCGACTTCGGCCATCTCGGGCGCATCGGCCTTCGGCTGCTTGTAGCGCGCGTAATCCCACACGTACTGGCCCGGCAGGCTGCGGATCAGCCGGCCGATGGCCTCGTTCATCGCGGCGGCCGCGTCCTCGAGCGGCGCCTTCGGATCGGTCAGCGCGGTGCCCACGATCGGCTCGAAGCGGATCACGTAGCCCGCGCCGCGCGGCAGCCGCTCGCACACGCTGAGGAAGCAGGCCGCGCCGGTCTGCTGCGCGAGCCGCGGCAGCAGGCTCATGGTGTAGGCGGGCCGGCCGAGGAACGGCGCCCACACGCCCTGCCCCAGCGGCGGCACCTGGTCGGGCAGGATGCCTGTGTAGCCGCCGTTGCGCAGCGTGCGCATCAGGCCGCGCACGCCGGTGATGCTGGTCGGCAGGGTCTGCAGCCCGGGCCGGTCGCGCGAGCCGGCGGCGATCAACTCGGCCATCCACTTCTTGCGCGCGGGACGGAACAGCGCGGTGATGGGTCCGTAACGCTCGTGGAAGCGTTCGCCGATCGCCTGGCCGCACATCTCCCAGCTGCCCAGGTGGGGCGCGACCAGGATCACGCCCTTCTTCGCCTGCAGCGCGGCCTCGAAGGCCTCGACGCCCTCCCAGCGCAGCACGCGCGGCAGCACCGTCTCGCCATGGGGACGCAGCCACAACCAGGGCAGCTCGGAGGCCATCTTGCCGGCCGCGGCGATGGCCGGGCGATAGGCGCCTGGCCCGAAGCCCGCGCTCTGCGCATTGGCCCGGAAGCGCCTTCGGTAGCCGGGCGCGAGGGCCCATACCAGCCATCCGAGCCCCGCGCCGAACCAATGCATCACGGGCATCGGTACGCGGGCGAGCAATCGGAAGAGAGCGATCATGGACAGGTCGGGAATGGGGTCAAGGACGCGCGCGCACGGTTTGGCGCGGCTCGAATAGAATCGAAATTGTCGCCGAGTTACGGAACAACTTGCAGGGCGACAAGCACAGGCGCCGCATGGCGATTGTGCCCGCCGATGGCTCATCGGCAATCTGCTAAAGCGTTCGCCAGGGCTCCGCAGAGTTGGCAACGCGCCAAACCACTTCAAGGAGCTTTGAACAAATGGCGAACGACTTCCTCTTCACTTCCGAATCCGTCTCCGAAGGCCACCCCGACAAGGTTGCCGACCAGATCTCGGACGCCATCCTGGACGCGATCTTCGAGCAGGACCCGCGCAGCCGCGTGGCCGCCGAGACGCTGACCAATACCGGCCTCGTGGTGCTCGCCGGCGAGATCACGACCAACGCGCACGTCGACTACATCCAGGTCGCGCGCGACACCATCAAGCGCATCGGCTACGACAACACCGACTACGGCATCGACTACAAGGGCTGCGCGGTCATGGTCTGCTACGACAAGCAGTCCAACGACATCGCCCAGGGCGTCGACCACGCATCGGACGACCATCTGAACACCGGCGCCGGCGACCAGGGCCTGATGTTCGGCTACGCCTGCGACGAAACGCCCGAGCTGATGCCCGCGCCGATCTACTACGCGCACCGCCTGGTCGAGCGCCAGGCCCAGCTGCGCAAGGACGGCCGCCTGCCCTTCCTGCGCCCCGACGCCAAGAGCCAGGTGACGATGCGCTACGTCGACGGCAAGCCGCACAGCATCGACACCGTGGTGCTCTCGACCCAGCACAGCCCCGACCAGAGCGAGACGCCGACCAAGATGAAGGCCTCGTTCAACGAAGCCATCATCGAGGAGATCATCAAGCCCGTGCTGCCCAAGGAATGGCTGCAGAACACGCGCTACCTGATCAACCCGACCGGCCGCTTCGTCATCGGCGGCCCGCAGGGCGACTGCGGCCTCACGGGCCGCAAGATCATCGTCGACACCTACGGCGGCGCCTGCCCGCACGGTGGCGGCGCGTTCTCGGGCAAGGACCCGTCGAAGGTCGACCGCTCAGCCGCCTATGCCGCGCGCTACGTGGCGAAGAACATCGTGGCCGCCGGCCTGGCGCGCCAGTGCCAGATCCAGGTGGCCTACGCCATCGGCGTGGCCCAGCCGATGAACATCACGGTCTACACCGAAGGCACCGGCGTGATCCCCGACGAGAAGATCGCCGAGCTCGTGCGCGAGCACTTCGACCTGCGTCCGAAGGGCATCATCCAGATGCTCGACCTGCTGCGCCCGATCTACCAGAAGACCGCGGCCTACGGCCACTTCGGCCGCGAGGAGCCCGAGTTCACCTGGGAAGCGACCACGCAGGCCGCGGCCCTGCGCGCTGCCGCCGGCCTCTGAGGCCTACCCCGCGTTTTCCGCCGGCCCCGCTGGCGGAAAACGCACCGTGACCAGCAGCCCGCTCGCCTCGCGCGGGTTGGCCGCCAGGTCCACGTCGGCATCGAAGGCCCGCGCGATCTCGCGCACGATGGCCAGCCCCAGCCCCGTTCCCTCGCTGTCCTGCGCCACCCGGTAGAAGCGCTCGAACACGCGCTCGCGCGCCTCGGCGGGAATGCCCGGGCCGTTGTCCTCCACGCTCAGCACGACCGCGTCAGCGGCCTCACCTACGCCCACGCCCAACGTCACCCGGCCGCCCTCGTGCGTGTAGCGCAACGCGTTGTCGAGCAGGTTGGTGACCAGCGCATCGAGCAGCGCCGGCTGCGCCCGCACGAACGCCGTGCCGGGCGCTTCCAGTCCCAGGTCGATGCGGCGCCGGTCGGCCAGCGCCGCGAGCTGCTCCACGCAGCGCAGCGCCACCGCCGCGAGGTCGACCCGTTCGAGCCGCGTGTGCGCATCGCCGTGCTCGGCCTGCGCGAGCAGCAGCAGCTTGTTGGTGACGTCGACCAGCCGCCGATTGCTGATCTGCATCGCGAGCCACATCGCATCCATGTCGGCGCGGCGCGTGTCCCATTCGCCGCGGTGCTGGCGCGTGTAGCGCGCGTACTCGATCTGCGAGGCCTGCATCGCCAGCGGCGTGCGCAGCTGGTGCGCCGCGTCGGCGATGAAGCGCCGCTGCGCCTCCGAGTGCGCGCGCAGCTGCGCGACGAAGCGGTTGATGGTGTCGGCCACCGGCCGCAGCTCGGTATGCAGCGCGCCGGGATCCACCACCAGGTCGAGATGCAGGGGATCGCGCTGCGCGAGTTGCTGGCTCAGCCGCACGATGGGCCGCAGCTCCAGCGTCAGCGCGGCCACGGCGAGCGCGATGGCCAGCGCCAGCGCGATCAGCAGGTACTCCATCGACGGCCACCACAGCGTGCGCAGCATGTGGTCGCGGCTGCGCTCGGTCTTGCCCACGGCGATGGTGATGTCGCGCGCGCCGCCGATCTCGTACATCGAGCGCGTGGTGACGACCGCGCGCAGCGGCAGGCCCGCGAATTCCGCGTCGTACCACTGGGCGCGGTCCACGCCCTCGGGCTTGCGCCGGGCCGGCAGCGGGAAGTCGGGCGAACCGGCCAGCACCTCGCCGTTGGCGCCCGTCACGCTGAGGAACACGCGGTCGTGCTCGGGCGAGACGAACAGGCTCAGCGCCGATGGCGGCACGCTGGCCCGCACGTCGTCGTCCTCCCAGATCAGGCGGTCGGACAGCACCTTGGCCGAGGACAGCAGGTCGTGGTCCTGCACGTAGTCGGCCACTTCCGCCGCATTGCGCCAGTTGAGCCAGCCGCAGACCGCCACGAACAGCGACAGCGGCAGCAGCAGCCACAGCGCGAGGCGCAGGCGCAGGCTGGAGCGCTTCATTCTTCCTGGCGCGTGCGCAGCAGGTAGCCCACGCCGCGCAGCGTGATGATGGTCGCCTGGCTGGCCTCGAGCTTCTTGCGCAGCCGATGGATGTAGATGTCCACCGCATCCGCGCTGGGCTCGTCGTCGAGGCCGAAGATGGCATCGATCAACGCCTGCTTCGACACCGTGCTGCCGGCCTTGAGCATCAGCGTCTCGAGCAGCGTGCGCTCGCGCGGCGGCAGCGCCAGTTCCTCGCCGGCCAGCGCGAACTGGCGCGTGCGCAGGTCGTAGCGCAGGTCGCCGCAGGCGATGTCGTTGGCCTTGCCCGGCATCTGCCGGCGCACCAGCACCTTGATGCGCGCCACCAGCTCGCGAATCTCGAAGGGCTTCACCAGGTAGTCGTCGGCGCCGATCTCCAGGCACAGCACCTTCTGGTCGAGCGAGGCGGTGGCCGTGAGGATGATCACCGGCACCGTGTCGCCGCGCTCGCGCAGCCGGCGCAGCACGGCCTTGCCCGGCAGGCCGGGTATGTTGAGGTCGAGCAGCACCACGTCGTAGGCGGCCTGGGCCAGCTGCAGGTCGGCGGCCTCGCCGTTGGCGACGTGGTCGACCACGAAGTCCTGTTCGCGCAGCAGGCTGGCAAGCCAGTGCGCGAGTTGCGGGTTGTCTTCGATCAGCAGCAGCTTCATGCGGTCGGCGGGAGTGGCCGTGGATTCTAGGAAGGGCCACGGGAAAGGCGGCAGCCTAGGGATAACCATGAGGAATCGCGCCCGGCGCTGAAAGCTGGCCGAAGGATGGCGATTCCTAGACTGGCCCGACCGAACAACCCCGACCGGAGACACCCGACCCCATGTCCGCCACCCGCCGCACCCTGCTCGCCGCCGCGCTCTGCGCCGCCTTCGCCACGCCCTTCGCCCAGGCCGCCGACGCGCCCATCACCATCATGGTGGGCGGCATCAACAAGATCATCTACCTGCCCGCCAAGCTCACCGAGGCGCTGGGCTACTTCAAGGACGAGGGGCTGAACGTCGAGCTGCAGTCGCAGCCCGCGGGCGTCGATGCCGAGAACCAGCTGATCGCCGGCGCCGTGCAGGGCGTGGTCGGCTTCTACGACCACACCATCGACCTGCAGAGCAAGGGCAAGGAGATCCAGGCGATCGCCGTCTTCTGCAAGGTGCCCGGCGAGGTCGAGCTGGTCAGCACCAAGGCCGACGCGGCCGGCTTCAAGAGCATGGCCGATGCCAAGGGCGGCAAGACCCTGGGCGTGACCGGCCTGGGCTCGTCGACCGACTTCCTCACGCGCTACCTCGCCGACCGCGCGGGCGTGGCCTCCAAGGACTACTCGCTGCTGCCCGTGGGCGCCGGCAACACCTTCATCGCCGCGATGAAGCAGGACCGCATCCAGGCCGGCATGACGACCGAGCCCACGGTGTCGCAGATGATCAAGAGCGGCGACGCCAAGGTGCTGGTCGACCTGCGCACCGAGGCCGACACGGTGAAGGCGCTCGGCGGCCTCTACCCGGCCGCCAGCCTCTACGTGCAGAACGCCTGGGCCGAGTCGCACAAGGCCGAGGCCGGCAAGCTGGCGCGCGCCTTCGCGCGCACCATGCAGTACATCCAGTCGCACAGCGCCGAGGAGATCGCCGAGAAGGTGCCGCGCGACTACTACGGCAACGACAAGGAACTCTACGTGCAGGCGCTCAAGGCCTCGCTGCCGATGTTCACCGCCGACGCGAAGATGCCCGCGGGCGGCCCCGAGACCGTGCTCAAGGTGCTGGCCACCTACAAGCCGCTCGTGAAGAGCAAGAACATCGACCTCTCGAAGACCTACAGCAACGCCTACCTCGCGGCGGCGAAATGACCATGCGCCACGGCTCTCCCTCCTCCGGCGGCGGCAACGTCGCGGCCACCTCCGCGATCGACTTCGACGACGTGTCGCTGCGCTTCATCTCGCAGGACGGCAACGCCACGGTCGCGCTGCGCAACTTCAGCATGTCGGTGGCGCGCGGCGAGTTCGTCGCCATCGTCGGGCCCACGGGCTGCGGCAAGTCGACCACGCTCAACATGATCACCGGCCTGCTCAAGCCCACCGTCGGCAATGTGCGCGTGATGGGCCAGCCCGTGACCGGCGTCGATCCGCGCATCGGCTTCGTGTTCCAGGCCGACGCGGTGTTCCCGTGGCGCAGCGTGGAGGACAACGTGGCTGCCGGCCCGATCTTCCGCGGCAAGCCGAAGAAGGAAGCGATGGAACTGGCGCAGCAGTGGATCCACCGCGTGGGCCTGTCCAAGTTCGGCAAGCACTACCCGCACCAGCTGTCGGGCGGCATGCGCAAGCGCGTGGCGCTGGCCCAGACCTTCATCAACGACCCCGAGATCCTGCTGATGGACGAGCCCTTCTCCGCGCTCGACATGCAGACCCGCACGCTGATGCAGGACGAGCTGCTGCAGCTGTGGTCGAACAACGGCGGCAGCGTGGTCTTCGTGACGCACGACCTCGAGGAGGCGATCGCGCTGGCCGACCGCGTGTTCGTGCTCTCGGCGCGGCCCGCCACGCTCAAGCGCGTCTACGAGATCGACCTGCCGCGCCCACGCGTGATGGCGCAGGTGCGCTACGACCCGCAGTTCATCGAACTCTCCAAGCACATCTGGGACGACCTGCGCGAAGAGGTCGTCATCCAATGAACAACGCTGTCACACCCTCCCACGCCGCCATGAGTACATCCACCACCACACCTGCCGCCGCGCAGCTTCCCTCGGCCCTCAGCGACGCCGCGCTCGCGCGCGAATCCGAGATCGCGCAGGCGGCCATCCGCGGCCGGCGCCGCATGATCATCGCGCTGCGGCTGGTCGTGCTGGTGGTCGCGCTCGGCGGCTGGGAGATCGCGGCGCGCCTCAAGTGGATCGATCCGTTCTTCTATTCGATGCCCACCATGATCTACGACCAGCTCGTGGAATGGATGCGCGACGGCACGGCCCAGGGGTCGCTGTGGATGCAGGTCGCGGTGACGCTCGAGGAGACGGTGATCGGCTTCCTGATCGGTTCCATCGCCGGCGTGATCTGCGGCATCGTGCTCGGTCGCAACAAGCTGCTGTCGGACGTGTTCAGCCTCTACATCCAGATCGCCAACTCGATCCCGCGCGTGGTGCTCGGCTCGATCTTCGTGATCGCGCTCGGCCTGGGCATGGCCTCGAAGGTGGCGCTCGCGGTGGTGATGGTGTTCTTCGTGGTCTTCGGCAATGCCTTCCAGGGCGTGCGCGAAGCCGACAAGTACATGATCGCGAACGCACAGATCCTCGGCGCTTCGCCGCGCCAGCTCACGATGGCGGTGGTGATCCCCTCGGCGATGTCGTGGATCCTCGCGAGCCTGCACGTGAGCTTCGGCTTCGCGCTGGTCGGCGCGGTGGTCGGCGAGTTCCTCGGCGCCAAGGAAGGCATCGGCCTGCTGATCTCGACCGCGCAGGGCGCCTTCAATGCCAGCGGCGTGTTCGCGGCGATGATCGTGCTCGCGGTGGTCGCGCTGGCGGCCGACTTCCTGCTGAGCTCGCTCGAGAAGCGGCTGCTGAAGTGGCGGCCCGCGGCCTTCTGAGGCGCTTGGCCATCCATCGCGACGGCGGGCAGTGCCCGCCGTTCTTCATGGTGGCTCGAAGATTCAGAAGCGGTACGAACCGCTCATGCCCACCGTCCAGTTGCGCCCCGGCGCGGGCTCGAAATAGCGCGCATTGCCTTCGTTGACGATGACCGAGCCGGCATAGCGGCGGTCGAACAGGTTGTCCACGCGCGCGAAGGCGTTGAACTCCCAGCGTTCCCACTTCTTGAGATAGCCGGCATAGGCCGCCGCGACCGCGTAGCCCGGCGCGCTCGCGCTGTTGAGGTCGTTGGCCTGGATGCGGCCCAGCGCGCGCATCTCCACGCCCGCGCGCCAGCCCTCGGGCGGTACCCAGCCCAAGGAGGCGAACAGCGACTGCCGCGCGATACCCGGGATGCGGTTGCCCGCGGCCACCGTGTTGGCGGCCGCGCACGGCGAGGGCGAGCAGAAGGCATCGCGGTAGGTGGCGTCGAGCCAGGTGTAGGCGAGCTGGGTGCGCCAGTGGTTCTCGGTCTCGTGCTGCCAGGCCAGCTCGAAGCCGTTGCGCCGCGTGCGGCCCGCGTTCTGGAAGGTGGCGCGGCCGCCGATGTTGGTGTCGGTCACGATCTCGTCGCGCGTGCGGGTGCGAAACAGCGCCGCGGTCAAGAGCCCGCCACCGAGCCGCGCCTTGGCGCCGAGCTCGAGGCTGTCGTTGACCGAGGGCCGCAGCGCGAAGTTGAGCCCGCTCGCGCCGCCCACGCGGTACGACAGCTCGTTGAGCGTCGGGGTCTCGAAGCCGCGGCCGATGGAGCCGTAGAGCGCGATGTCGCGCGTGGCCTGGAAGCGCAGCGAGGCCACGGGCAGGGTCTTGGCATAGCGCGCGCTGCCGCTGTCGTCGCGGTTGCTGCCGACGATGTAGCGGTCGCCCGAATCGAAGTGCACGCTGCTGCGCCGCAGGCCGGCCTCGAGCGTCCAGCGCTCGGCGAAGCGCCAGGTGGCCTGCGCATAGGGATCGAGGTTCCAGACCTCGTTGCGCTCGTAGCGCCGCAGCCGGCCCTGCACGCCGAGGATCTGGGCCGCGCCGCTGCCGAGGTAGTTCTCGTAGCCGCGGCGCCATTCGCGCAGGCTGTCGTAGCCCAGGCCCGCCACCAGCTCGAACGGGCGATCCGCCAGGGTGAAGGCACCGGTCCAGCGCAGGTCGAGTCCGCCGTACTGGCGCGTGAGGTCGATCACGCCGCCCGCATGCAGCGGGTTCTGCTGCGCCGAGGGCGGGATCGACTGGTACTGCGTGGTCTTGCGCTCGCCGCCGTAGACCATCAGGCGCAGCTGCTGCGTCTGGCTCAGGCGGCGCTCGTAGAGCAGGCCGGCCTGGGTCTGCTCGACGGTCTTGCGGGTGTCGTACTGCACGGCCAGCGGCGCGAGGCGCGGGGCCAGCGCGTACTGGTCGGCCGTGAGGCCCAGCGGGTCCTGCGCATCGATGCGCACGCTGTTGACGACCAGCGTGAGCCGGTCGCCGTTGTCGAGCGCGATGCCGAGCTTGCCGTTGGCGATGTCGCGCCGCGCGGCGCTGTGCTCGCGCCAGCCGTCGGTCTGGAAGCGGCTGGCGCCCAGCAGGTAGTCGACGGCGCCTTGCGAGCCGCTGGCCTGCAGCGACTGGCGCCAGGTGCCGTTGCTGCCGCCCGCCGCCGAGTAGGCCAGCTTCGGCCGGCCCTCGCCCGAGGCAGTGAAGGCCTGCAGCACGCCGCCCGAGGAATTGCCGTAGAGCGCCGAGAACGGTCCGCGCAGGATCTCGACGCGGTCGAGCGAGCCGATGTCGATGTTCGAGGTCTGGCCCTGGCCGTCGGGCAGGGTGGCGGGAATGCCGTCGACATAGAGTCGCACGCCGCGCACGCCGAAGGTCGAGCGCGCGCCGAAGCCGCGGATCGAGAGCTGCAGGTCCTGCGCGTAGTTGAGCCGGTTCTGCACCTGCAGCCCGGCCACGCCGCCCAGGCTCTCGGACAGGTTCACGCCGAGGCGGCCATCGCGCATGGACTCGCCGTCGACGCGATCGACCGAGCCCGGCACGTTGAAAGGCGCGACCTCGCCGCGCGGCGTGGAGACGGTGATCTCGCGCAGAGAGGCACCCGCGAACGGCGACGGCGCCTCGGTCACGGACTGCGCACGCGAAGCCGCAGAGAGATCGAGCAGGAGACAGGCGACGGCAGCGGCGGCAACGGGTTTCATGCTGCCGATTCTGCGGTGTCGCGCCGCGGCCGGACCTCGGGGTTTCTCACCGTGGCGCGCGCCATGCGCGCATCGATGCGATGCGACGCGCTACTCGCTGGCCGGGCGCGGCCGGCACCAGCCGTACCACACGCCCACCGCCACCGGAATGCCGAGCGTGATCCAGGCCAGCACGTCGCCCAGGCCGCCATCGCTGAACAGCGCCGAGATCAGGCCGAAGATGGTGAGCAGGCCGAGGGCGATCGGCCAGCCCCAGAGGCGCCAGAAGCCGTGGTGCTGCGGATGCTTTGCGGTCATGGGCTCAGGCTTTCAATGCGGGCGCGGGATCGGCCTGCGGTGCGCCGCCCTCCTCGCGCTGCGGACGTTCGGCGGTCGCCCTGGAAGCCGCCGCGGGCACGGTGTTGCCGCGCTTGAGCCACAGGTACAGGCCGCTGCCCAGCACGATGATGGTCGCGATGTCGAGCAGCGCCCAGAGGATCTGCATCGGCATGCCGCCGTAGTCGCCGAAGTGCAGCGGCTGCGACACCAGCAGCGCCGTGAGGTACCAGGGCAGCTTCGGCGCCGCCGTGACCTGCGCGGTCTTCGCATCGACCAGCACCGGCTGCAGCAGCTTCGAGGTGAAGGGCTCCTTGCCCTGCAGGAAGAAGGTGGTGTGGTGCGGGCTCGAGAACGAGGTGCCCGGGAAGGCGATGAACGACAGCCGGTTGCCCGGTGCCTGCTGCATCGCCGCCTCGTAGGAGCGCTGCACCGAGCCGCGCTCGCTCACCGCGACCACGGGCTCGTTCTTGTAGGGCGCGAGCAGCGTGCTGAGCTGGTCGTACTGCCAGTACTTGATCACCAGGTCGGCCCAGGTGTTGATCATGCCGGTGGCGCCCACCACGAACAGCCACACCAGCGTGACGATGCCCAGCAGGTTGTGCAGGTCGAGCCACTTGAGGCGCGGGCGCTTCTCGCGGCGCACCGTGCCGAAGTCGAGCTTGCGCATGAACGGCGAATAGAGCACCACGCCCGAGACGATCGCGACCAGCAGCAGGAAGCCCATGAAGCCGAGGAACAGCTTGCCCGGCAGGCCCGCGAACAGGTCGACGTGCAGCTTGAACATCACGTACATGAAGCCCTCGTCGAACTTCGGCTGCGCGAGGATGGCACCGGTGCGGGCATCGACCGCGACCGACTTGAAGTCGTCGGTGGGCGCGGGCGTGGGCGTGAGCGTGACGAACCAGAGGCCGTCGTCGTCCTCGGGCTGCGAGGCGAACTGCACCACGCGGTCGGGGTGCTGCGCGCGCGCCACCTCGAGCACGCGGTCGAGGCTCACGCGCGGCGTGTCCGCGGGCATCTTCGGCGCCTCGACCTCGGTGCCCAGCAGGTGGCCGATCTCGTGGTGGAAGATCAGCGGCAAGCCCGTCAGGCACAGCAGCAGCATGAAGACCGTGCACACGAGGCTGCTCCACTTGTGCACCCAGGCCCAGGTCTTGATTTTTCGGCTGTTCATCGACATGGCGGAATTGTCCCCGAGGCTCGGCGTGGCGGCGGCTGCAAAAGCCTCAGAACTTGTAAGTCGCGGTGGCGACCACGTTGCGGCGCGTGCCGTACCAGCAGTCGCCGCGGGCCAGACAGGTGCTGAAGTAGATCTTGTCGGTCACGTTGTTGATGTTGAGCGCATAGCGCCACTGGTCCGACTCGTAGGCCAGCATCAGGTCGAGCAGCGCCACCGACGGCACGCGCGGGCCCGCGCCCGTGCTTTCGATGTCGCGGAAGCCGCTCATGTAGCGCACGCCGGCGCCGGCCGAGAAGCCCGTGATGCCGCCGACGGCGAAGCGGTACTTGCCCCAGACCGAGAGCTGGTTGCGCGGCGTGTCGGTGAGCTTGGGGTCGACCTCGATGTAGGTGTAGTTGGCGATCAGGTCGAGGTCGCGCGCGAGCGTGGTCTTGAGCTCGAGCTCGAGGCCCTTGTTCTTGCTCGAATCGACCTGGCGGCCGTAGTTCGGGTTGGTGCTGTCGGAGACGGTGCGGTTCTTTTCCTTGAGCGAGAAGACCGAGGCCGTGAAGCTGGTCGGCGAACCCATGGGCTGGTACTTGACGCCGGCCTCGACCTGCTCGCCGCGCAGCGGCTTGAACAGCCGGCCGTTGGCGTCCGTGCCGGCCTGCGGCGTGAACGACTCGGTGTAGCTCAGGTAGGGCGCCCAGCCCGAGGGCAGCGTGTACATCACGCCGAGCCGGCGCGAGGTGGCGGTGGTGGTCTCCGAGGCACTGCCTTCAGTGCCGGCCGTGCTGCGGTCATGGCGCAGGCCCGCGACGAAGATCCAGTTGTCGAGCTTCATCTGGTCCTGCAGGTACACGCCGGCATTGCGCTGCGTGGTGCGGGGCTTCCAGCTCAGGTCGGTCACCGGCACGTAGCCCAGGCCGTAGACCGGGGTGTAGGCGTCGATGGCGCTATAGGCCGAGCCTTCGTACTTGTCCTGGCGCTGGCGCGAGTACTCGGCGCCCACCAGCAGCGTGTGGCGCAGCGCGCCGGTGTCGAAGTGGCCCTCGACATGGTTGTCGATGCCCGTCATGCGGGTCCAGGTCAGCGACTTGTCGTTGATGCGGCCGATCACGCGCTGGCCGATCGGGTCCATGCCCCAGCCGCCGGGGATGGAGAAGAAGTCCGCATAGTGGTAGTGCGAGTCGTTGTAGGTGCGCGACATCCGGAAGTTCTGCCGGAACGACCAGTGGTCGTTGAACTGGTGCTCGAACAGCCAGCCGAAGGTCTTGCGCTCGGTGTCGTAGCCGTCGCCGGGCTCGCCGATGAAGCGGCTCACGGGCAGCTTGCCGTTGACGTTCGGCAGGATCGTGCCCTGCCACGGCAGGAACTGCGAGGTGCTGCCGGTCTTGTCCTTCTGGTAGAGGCCCTGCAGGGTCAGCGAGGTGGCGGCGCTGGGGCGCCAGGTCAGCGAGGGCATGACCAGCGTGCGGTCGTCGGGCACGTAGTCGACCTGCGTGTCGGACTTGCGCTGCAGCGCCACCAGGCGGTACGACCAGTCGCCGTCGGCCGTCAGCGGTCCGGTCAGGTCGGCCTGGATCTGCTTGCGGCCCCAGGAGCCGAACTGCACGCCCACTTCGCGCGCGGCCTGCGTCTGCGGCCGCTTGCTGACCATGTTGATCACGCCGCCCGCCGTGCCGGCGCCGAACAGCATGCCCGACGGGCCGCGCAGCACCTCGAGGCGCTCGAGCGTGTAGGGATCGGGCCGCGCGGTCGCGGTGTACCAGCCCGCGGAGAAGAGCTGCAGCCCGTCGAGGTAGACCGAGGCATCGCTGCCGCGCACCAGGAAGCTGTCGGAGCGCGAGTCCAGGCCGTAGGCGTCGGAGCGCACGCCGGCCGCGTAAGTGAGCGCGTCCTGCAGGTTGGTGGCGCCCTGGTCCAGGATCTGGTCGCGGGTCACGACCGTCACCGACTGCGGCGTCTCGGCCAGCGGCGTGTCGGTCTTGGTGGCGGTCGCCGCATTCCTCGCGCGGTAGCCGTTCACCGGCGTGGTCGCCGTTTCGGCCGGGGCCTCGACCCGGATTTCGGGCAGTGCCGTCGTGGCGGCCGTTTGCGCCAGCACCTGCTGGTTCGCGTAGATCGCGAGACACCCCATCAGCGCCAAACCGTTGCGCCGCGTCAACAAGACCGCCATTCCCACTCCGCTCCTCACAAGACATTAAGAATCATTCTCATTCTAGAACGAAGTAGTTCATATTTTTGACAATTCCGGGAGGGTGCAGGGGGCGCTGCGGAAGATGGCGATTCGTTGTTCCAGCGCAACGCAGCTGGCATCGGCACGCACCAGGCGCGGGATAGTCCCGTCAAGCTTCGCCTGCCGCCCCTGCAACATTCGCGTCCGCCGTCATGCACACCTCCCTCGCCTCCCGGTTCCTCGCGCTGCGCGGCGCCGCGGCATGGCTGCTCGCGCTGGCGGCCGCCTTCGTGCTCTCAGGCTGTGCCGGCCTGCCGCCACGGGCGGCCGACACGCCGGTGCTCGCCATCCCCGCTTCCAATGCCACCCTGCTCGGCCGCGCCGCCGCCCATCTCGATGCGCCGCGCGACGGGCTGTCGAGCGTGCGGCCGCTGATCGAGGCCTCGTTCGCGCTCGATGCCCGGCTCGAGCTGATCCGCCGCGCCCAGAGCTCGATCGACGTCCAGACCTACCAGCTCGGCAACGACAAGACCGGCCGCCTGCTGCTGCGCGAGCTGCGCGATGCCGCGCGCCGCGGCGTGCGCGTGCGGCTGCTGCTCGACGACTTCTATACCTCCGGCATGGATCCGCTGCTGCTCGGCCTGGCGGCCGAGTCGAATGCCTCGGTGCGGCTGTTCAACCCCTTCGTGAACGCGCGCGACCACTCGGCCACGCGCTGGATGGAGTTCTTCGGCGATTTCCGGCGGCTCAACCACCGCATGCACAACAAGCTGTTCGTGGCCGACGGGGCGATCGCCATCGCGGGCGGGCGCAACCTCGCCGACGAATACTTCCTGCGCAGCGAGGTCGCCAACTTCATCGACTTCGAACTGCTGATGGCCGGCCCGGTGGTGGCCGAATCGGCCGCGGTCTTCGACACCTACTGGAACAGCGACGTCGTCTATCCGATCGAGACCGTGGCCATCAACCACCGCACGCCGGCCGTGCTGAAGGCCGACTTCGAAACCGCCACCTCGTTGCGCTTCGCGCCCTGGCCCGACCCGCCGGGCGACAGCGACGTGCTCGGCGACCCGCCGCTCGGCCTGCAGCTGCTGAACATCCCCACCCTGCAATGGATGCGCGCCGATGCGCACGCCACCGCCGACAGCCCGAACAAGGCGCTCGGCGTGATGCGGCATCCCACCGAATCGGTGGCGCAGCGCTTCCACGAACTGGCCGCCACCGCGCGCTCGAGCGTGCTCGTGATCTCGCCCTACTTCATCCCGGGCGACGAGGGCATGGCACGCATCCGCGAAGGCCGTCGGCGCGGCGTGCAGGTCAGCGTCATCACCAACTCGCTGGCCGATAGCGACGAGCCGCTGGTCAACATCAACTACAACCGCTACCGCGTCGACATGCTCAAGCTCGGCGTCGAGCTCTACGAGGTCAGCACCCAGCAGCTCAAGCGCAGCGGCCAGTTCCGCGACCTGCTGAAGAAGGCGCGCGGCCGGCTGCATGCCAAGCTCGCGCTGATCGACCGCGAATGGGTGATGCTGGGCTCGATGAACCTCGACCCGCGCTCGGCCCTGCTCAACACCGAGTTCGGCGTGCGCGTGCGCAGCTTCGACCTGACCCAGGCCCTGCTCTATGCCTACCAGCTCGACGACATCGAGGGCGTCTACCGCGTCGTGCTCAAGCCCGACGGCGAGAACGTGCAGTGGATCGGCACGGGGGACGTCAACAACGAGGTGCTCGACAGCGAGCCCGACTCGAGCATGCTGACGCGGCTGCAGTTGCTGCTGTTCTCGTGGTTCGTGCCGACGGACCAGCTCTAAGGATCGCCGGCGCGATCACCTGTACATGATCGTGAAGGTCGCGGTGCCGTCCGCCCGCCCTGCCCCGATCTTGTCGCCGGTCTGGTAGTAGCGCGCCGTGAAGGGCACGATGTAAGAGCCGTCCTTCGACGGGCCGACCTCCGCGTCATCGCCGAACTTCACGGGCATCTGCTTGTCGTCGACGATCTGGATACCGACGCCTTCCGCCGTCAGTACGGTCCCGCTTGGGGTGATGCGCAGCACGCCTGGTTCGTTCGACGGGTCCTGCACGGCGTCCATGCGCAGCAGCACCATGTTCTGGACGCCCAGTCCCGATTGGCAGTTGAGCTTGATGCTGAATTTGCGCTCGGCCGCGGTGCTGCCTTTGCCCCTGAAGTCACCCTTGGCGACCTTGCCGAAATCCACCAGGATGTTGCGCGAGCCGGCGTCCACCGAGCAGGTCGGCGTGATGATCGTGATGCCCTCTCCCAGCAGGAAGGTCGTGAGCACCGAGCGCTGGTCCGATCCCGTGGAGAAGTACCGTGTGTATGTACCTTGCGCGAAGGGTCCGCTGCCCGTTCGGGCCGCGACCTTGAACAGCTCTACTTGAAAGCTCGACCCCGGGTCGAACGGTCCGAAGTCGCTGGTGGTCGAGAGATCGTGCGGATAGTAGGCGACGGAGGACGCGCTGAAGTAGCGCGAAAGCCGGATGCCCACGCCGGGTACGTCCGTCGTGAAGACATGGTCGTAGCCGGGCACCGCCGTGCCCTGGAGCATCACGCCTTTCACGAGACCGCCGCTAGGGAGGCAGTTCCAAGGCTTGTCGTTGCCAGTGAAGGTCAGCGGGAAGCGCTGGCTCCTGATCAGGCCGCCGACCGGAAGATCGTTCGGGATGTACACCCGGCCCATCGACATGTTGACCGTCTTCTCGATGTAGCCTGGCGTGACGACGCACTCGGCCTGGGCGCCGAACGACAGCGCGAACACCGTCACGGCCAGGCCAAGGGAACGGCGCGTGGCCTTCACGGCATGGAATGGATGGCTGCGGTTCATTTCACCTCCTTCGGTTGCGCGCCTGTCGATCCGGCGGGCGCCTCGCACTGGCCGTTCAGTTCCCGGATCGGAGCCGGGTTGAGTTCCTCGGGCAGGCTGTAGAACACCGTGCAGCGGTCCTCCTCGCGCTGCCCCCATCGCACCGTGAGGCGCCCGCTCTGTTCAGCCCCCGTCACGAAGGCCTGTCCATCCGGACCCACGATGCCCATTTCCTGGCCGGCCTCGTTCTCGACCACCGAGCCGAAAGGCAGCGGCTCGCCCTTGCGGTCCCTCAGGGTCAACATCAGCCGATAACCCACGGCCGTTTCGAACTTCGCCAAGACCACCGCACCGCGCGTGGGGACGACCGCGAGCGCCGCGTTCTTGACCTCCACGGTTTCACCCAGGTCCTGGGTGCGCAGAACCAGACGGTTCTCCCGGTAGGGACTGACGTTGGCCACCACGGCATTTCCCGCCCAGTCGGTGGCGATCCCCGGACGCGATTCGACGCCCACGCCGGACGCCTTCGGGACCTGGACCAGTGCGATGGTGTCCCCCAGCGGCTGCGACAAGGTCACACCGTCAGCGTGAGCCAGCAGTCCCCCTGCCACGCCGAAGCTGGTCTGCCGATAGCTGGCACCCTGCGAATGGCTGACATCGAAGCGCCCCACCGGCGACAGATAGCTGGCGCTGGCACTGCCAGTCGACCCGGACTCATCGACCCGATTGGCCGATACGCTGTAGCTGAGGCGCGAATCCTCGAGCGCGGTGCCGAACACGCTGACCTGCTGGCTGGTGCGGCCCTTGCGCTCCTGCGTCATCGCATACTGGGCGCTGGCACCGGAGCCACCCAGCGGAATGCTCACGGTGAACATGATCTGGTTGCTGGGCTTGTTGCTTCGGTAGCTGCTGCTGCGGTTGTAGTAGATGCTGTAGCCGAACTGCTTGTAGTTCCCCGAGTACCCGATCTGCACCAGGCTGTCCTTGGCGCTGGTACCCCAGTAGCTCTGCTGGCGCGCCGAGGCGAAGACGGAACCCCAGTCACCCAGCGACTGGGAGAGTTCCAGGCGCAGTTCATTGCGACGGTTGTTGAGACGCTCGCGCGGATCGAGGCCTTGCATGTCCGCGGCTTCCTGGAAAGTACGGTAGCCACTGGTGGAATAGCGATAACCCGCCACCCGGACGGTGGTCCCCGCATCGAAAGCCTTGGAGTAGAGGAAGCGCACCGACTGGCCGTTGTAGGTCCTCTCGACCAGCAGCGGCAGTGGCACGACGGCGCGTGCGGCCGACAGGTCGGCAGAGACCGCGCCGAAGGCGCGCATGTTCTTGCCCACGCCGGCCATCAGCGACTGGTAGCGCCCGGAGGCGATCAACCCACCGTAGACGCTGTAGTCGTTGCCCAGGCCGTGCGCCACCGTGGCCTGCACGAAGGCCGGCGCGGCACGCGATCGCCGCGGCAGACCCCATGGCAATTGCGCGATTCCGCCGCCGTAGGGGATGGAGTCGTCGCCGGGCGCGCGACGGTACTTGCCGACGGTGGCAGAAAAGCGCCACGTGCCTTCGCGCAACAGCGTGGGCACTGCGGAGAAGGCCTGGATGTACTTGATCTCGCGGCCATCCGCCTCCTTGACGATCACCTCCAGATCGCCGCTCGACGCCGTCGGATAGAGATCGTCGATCACGAACGCGCCGGGCGCCACGAAGGTGCTGTAGATCGTGTAGCCGTTCTGCCGCACCGTCACGCGCGCGTTGGTCTGCGCAATGCCGCGGATGGTGGGGGCATAGCCTTGCTGGCTATCGGGGAGCATGGCCTCGTCGGAGGCGAGTTGCACGCCACGGAACGGCATGCTGTCGAACATGTTGCCGGGCGTGTTGCCATCGCCGATCAGCAACTGGGCATTGAGCGAGCCCAGATCGCGCTGGGCATAAGTGTTGACCGCCTGCCAGCGGGACTTGCCGTCCGTGCCGCGACTGTAGGTCGAGAAGTGGCGAAAGCGCCAGTCGCGGTAATTGAAGCCGCCGCGCAAGCCGACGAACAGGCTGTTGCGCCGGGGCTCTTCGTAGGGCTCGCGGAAGGGGTTGCCGTCGAACGCGCTGCGCGGCATCGCGAAGGGATCGGGTCCGCGGCGGTAGTTGTCGCCGCCGTAGCGCGAGAAATTGACCTGGTAGTCGACCATGCCGGCCGTGATGCCCCGATCCCACTTGCCGGGATCGACGGCACCGCGCGCCGAGCGCTTCAGCGCCGCCTGCGGAATGCTGACCGCCAGGTGCAGCTTGCCGCTGTCGTAGCTGAAGGAGGCATCGGGAACAGCCGCGCCCAGATCCACGCAGGTGTCGTCCGCGAGCGTTGCCAGGGCCGGAAACACCGCCACGTTGACACCCCACTCGTCGAGCATGCCGCGCGTGAGACAGGGCTCGGCATCGTTCTTGTCCTCCTTGCCATCGAAGCGGATCGAGGCCTGTCCGGCATTCCGGCCGTTGACCGACACATCGACCGTGTATTGGCCTGGCAGCACGCGATTGCCGAAGGCAAACAGCGACAGGTCGGCGTTCTGCTGGTTGCCACCGACGCCAAGGAAGCTTTCATTGAAGGTCGAGGCGCTGAATTGCTGCGCAAAAGCAGAGACGCCCATGGCACCCAGCGCAGCTGCGCACAGGCTGAGGCGAAATGGCGCGCCTGCGCGCATTCGCCGGACATACGTGCACCGCATCGGTCTAGCGCTGCGTGCGGTTGGTGGCGGAAGCTTCGGCCTTCGGCACCAGCTCGGGCGTCAAGGCCACGGGTTGCGCGCCTTCGGGCACCCTGACGAGCTCCTCGGGCGTTTCGCTGCCGTAGTCGTTGATCGTCGTGAAGTTGATCTGAATGGCCTGCGGGCTCTTGAGGGTGCGGATCGGAAAGCTCAACTCTCCGAACGGCGGGACCATGCCCGCATCGAGCTCCTCCTGGTCCTTCTTGTCCTGGCCCTGACCCTTGTTGACCGTGAGTTTCAGCAAGGTGACGTGAAAGGCACTCGCATTGCCGACCTTGAGCACGGCACCTTGACCCTGAGGCCCCTCGCTCACGGACCACTTGAGCAGGCCGCGCGCCTCCGCTGCCGACCCCGGAAGGTTGGAGGGCCTGTAGAACAGCTTGAGCCGGTTGCGTATCGCCACCTGGAGCACGTTCTCCTGGTTCGGCTTCTGGGGGATCTCCTTGACGTTGAGCCAGAACGCCGACTCGCGGTCCTTCGGCAATTCGCCACCGACACGCATGATGCGCAAGAGATTCTCTTTGCCCGGATCGAGCCGGGACAGTGGCGGCGTGACGATCAGCGGGGTCTTGATGTTGCCTTCGCCGGCGTCGACCCAGGCCTGGACCACATAGGGCGACGTGCCGGTGTTCTTCATCGGAAGGGAAGTCTCGCGATCCTTCTCGTTCAGGACCACGCGCGTGCCGGAGAGCATCACGCTCGCACCCGCCAGCGCCTGAAGCCCGAACATCACCAGGGCGCCGAAGACCCACCGAATTCTTTGATTGCTGCACATATCTAGTCCCCTGCGCGAGCCACGCCCATCACGCGCACGCAAGCACCCCGACGCGTCGACAACGACGCCTCGAAGAAAAAGCCGATAAAAGGAAATGCCGACGCGAAAGCTGCGCGGCCTTGCACCGCCGAAAGCGCGTCGATGAAGGCATGGGGCCGCAAGGACCCCATGCCATCAAACCCGATTAGTTGTAGGCAATCGAGAACTGCGCGGTACCGTCGGCCGGGCCGGCGGTGAGGGCGTCCGTGGACGGCGCCGTCGGCGTCACCGGGAAGAAGGACACATAGCGCGCCTGGAACTTCAGGTTGTTGTCACCCGCACCCAGGATGTACTCGGGCGAAGCCGAGCCCAGGGCGATTTTCAGGCCATTCGCATCGCCGATCTCGATGCCGACGCCCTTGGCAGCCTCGACGGTCGAGCCGGAGTTGTTGACCTTCAGCAGGCCTTCGGCCGCAGCGATGTTGCCGGGGACGCTGGCGCCGGAGAAGGTCACCTTGGCCTTGTTGGTGCCTGCGGGGCAATCACGGAGATTGATGGTGAACTTGGCTGCGGTGGAGCCCGAACCCACTGCGGGGAAGGCGTTCTTCGACACCTTGCCGAGGGGCACGGTCATGTTCACGCTCTCGGGCGCCACCGAGCAGATGCTGTCGGTGATTTCGCCCGTGAAGTTGACCGTGCCGTCGGCGGCCATCGCGGCTTGCGACAGGGCACCGACGGCGGCGAGCACTGCGAGTTTGGCAAATGAATTTTTGAGCATTTTATTCCCTAGTGAATATTACATTTCGACAATTGACATGCCTAACAAATGAAGCAAGTCGAATCGATCATAAAAACAAACTCCAAGAAAAAATTCCTCGGGGAATAATTATTCCGGCAAATGTGATTAATTATGTTTGCAATTAATTAATTATGAGATGCGTTATCTTAGCCAATTGGATTTTTTATTTGCTATTAATTTCCAATTATTGATCTATTGCGTCACGCGCCGCGAAGCTCGGCCCGGGTATGCAGACTCCGGGCCGCAGGGGAAAAGCGTGAGAAAGCGCGGCCGGCCTTGAAGGATCCGCGTGACGTTCACGGTGCCGTTGGCAAGTCCCAGCCCGAGCGCACTATCGGTCTGCATGTCGTGCACGACGAAAGGCTCGACGTCGCGGCCGTTCTTCGATGCTCCAACAGCGACGAGCCGCTGGTCAACATCAACGACAACCGCTACCGCGTCGACATGCTCAAGCTCGGCGTGGAGCTCTACGAGGTCAGCACGCAGCAGCTCGAGCGCAGCGGCCAGTTCCGCGACCTGCTGAAGAAGGCGCGCGGCCGGCTGCATGCCAAGCTCGCGCTGATCGACCGCGAATGGGTGATGCTGGGCTCCATGAACCTCGACCCGCGCTCGGCCCTGCTCAACACCGAGTTCGGCGTGCGCGTGCGCAGCTTCGACCTGACCCAGGCTCTGCTCTATGCCAGCCAGCTCGACGACATAGAGGGCGTCTACCGCGTCGTGCTCGAGCCCGACGGCGAGAACGTGCAGTGGATCGGTATGGGCGACGTCAACAACGAGGTGCTCGACAGCGAGCCCCACTCGAGCATGCTGACGCGGCTGCCGTTCTCGTGGTTCGTGCCAACGGATCAGTTGTAAGAGCCGGAGAACCCGGCTCGATGGAGCCGAGCGGCATCACTTTTTAACGGTATTCGATCGTGAAAGTGGCGGTCGAATTGGCTTTACCACCAGAAACCGCATTGTCGATCTGATAGAAGCGTGCGCTGTATTTCAACGACAGAACCCCGGTGCTCGCTACAGTCAACGGAACCCTGTCGCCAAACCTGACCGGCCGAGTGTCCTTTATCACTTGAATACCCACGCCTTTTGCAGTGGAACTGTCATTGGGGTTGGTCAAGCGCAGCACGCCATTTTCCCGGTCAGCTACCACCCCATCCATGCGCAACGTAATGGTTCTTTGTGCATTCAGTCCTGCCCTGCAGGTCAGCTTGATGAAGAAATCAGTATCGTTGGACGTCTTGCCTACACCGGTGAAATTGCTCCTGTTCGCCGAACCCAGCGGGACGGTAACTTTTCGATCGGCCGCGGCCACCTCGCAGGTAGGCAGAATAACTCTGCTTGCGCTTCCGTCGATTTCGGCAAGGATATTGATAAAACCATTTCCATCGGCAGATCCCGTGAACATGTTTCCACTGAACAGATTCCCCGTTTCCACATCGTCGGCCGTGAGGACGAGTTCAACCTGGAACATCTGGGGATTCCCCAAGGCGTATTCCGTGTTTCCGGCCAAATATTGTAAAAATGGCAATGTCCTTAGAGTGGAATTCGGGCCGATGCCGAACGCGTACTTCAGCCTATAACCTATCCCCTTTAAATTGGTTTCATATACATTGTCAAACCCTGGAACCGCTCTTCCATATTCCACTTTGTAGACCAGGTTACCTCCATTGAAACAACGTCCAATAGGGTTGCCCGTCGTGGGGATATACCATTGCCTTGTATAAAAAGGAACACCTATCCTGGCAGTGGCGGGAACAATGACGTCTCCAAAAAAAATCCTGTAAGGAGCCATGCCTATGTAACCCATGCACGCGGCATCCGCATATTTGGGACATAAGATACCCGCCACGACCAACACGAGAAAAACGCATGCCCGATTAAAAAAATTCATTCGATCGGGATTTCTTTGGCAGCGAAAGTTCATCCAAACATTTTTCATTTCAATTTTCGGAAATTGACCTGTTCGACGCCAGCAAAACAGGACGGATTTGTTTTTCACCAGACCTCGGGCAGCGTTTTGCCTCTCATGGGTCGCATTCGACAATCGAGCCCATCGAAACGACCTGCAGCCTCCGGCACCGGGTTCCAGCACTCGATCTTTCTGCGAGCCGCCTTTTTTCTTGAACCGTGCCTTTTCATCCACAGATCGCGCTCAACTCTCGAATGGGCGGCGGCTTGGCTTCTTCCGGCAATTCATAGCTCAGGGTGCATTGGTCCGCTGAACCCTGCCCCCAACGCACGGTCATGCGCCCCTTGGCTTCGGCACCGCTCACGAAGGACTGGCCCTCGGCACCCACCATGCCGATCTCCACGCCTGCCTCGTTCTCGATCCTGGCGCCGAAGGGCAGCGGCTCCCCGGTTCGCCCGGTCAGGGTCAGCATCAGCCGGTAGCCCACCGCGGTCTCGAAATTCACCAACACCACGGCACCGCGCGTGGGAGCCACCTCGGTCGCCGCATTCTTGACATCGATGTTGTCGCCCAGGTCTTGCGTGCGCACGGCCAGCCGGTTCAATCGGTAGGGCGAGAGGCTGGGAAGGACCGCATTGCCTGCCCAGTCGGTCCGTACCCCGGGAAGCGATTCGAAGCCCACGTTCGAGGCCTTAGGCAGTTGCGCCAGCGCAATCGTTTCGCCCAAGGACTGCGAGAGCGTCGCGCCACCCGCATGGACCACCAGCCCGCCGGCCATGCCAACGGTGGTCTGCCTGTAGTTCCTGCCCTGCGAATGGCCCAGATCGAAGCGCCCGACGGGCGAGAGATAGCTGGCACTGGCGACGCCAGTCGATCCCTGGGCGTCGTCGCGACCCACCATCACGTTGTAGTTGAACCGGGAGTCGTCCAGTGCCGATCCGGAAACGCTGGCCTGATGATTGGTGCGTCCATCCCTGTCGCGTGTTGCGGAGTACTGGGAACGCACGCCCGAGTCGCCCAGCGGCACGCTGACCGTGAACATGACCTGGCTGCTGGGCCGGAAGTTCTGATAGACGCCCCGGCTGTAGTTCACGCTGAAGCCGACCTGCTTGTAGTTGCCGGTCCAGCCGATCTGCACCGCACGATCCTTGCGAGGCTCGTCCCAGTAGCTTTGCTGGCGCGCCGAAACGTACAGCGCGCCCCAGTCGTCGCCCAGCGGTTGCGAGAGATCCAGCCGCAGCTCGTTGCGACGGTTGTTGAGCCGCTCGAACGGCAGCAGCCCCTGCATGTCCACCGCCTCCTGGAAGGTGCGGTAGCCGCCCGTGGAGTAGCGGTAGCCGGCCACGCGGATGCTGGTCCCGGCATCGAAAGCCTTGGAGTACAGGAAGCGGATCGACTGGCCGTTGTAGGTCCGGTCGACGAGCAGCGGCATCGGCACCAAGGTGCGCGCGGCCGTGATGTCGGCGGAGACGGCACCGAACGCCCGCAGGTTCCTGCCCACGCCGGCCAGCAGCGACTGGTAGCGCCCCGAGGCGATCAGGCCGCCGTAGATCGTGTAGTCGTCGTTCAGCCCGCGTGCCAGCGAAGCCTGCACGAAGGCCGGCTCCGCCAGCGGCTGGCGATACTGGGTCCACGGCCATTGCGACAGGCCGCCCCAGCTGTTGTAGCTGCGCCCCAGGCCCGAGGCGCGCCGGTACTTGCCGACCGTCGCCGAATAGCGCCAGGCATCTTCGCGCAGCAGCGTGGGCACCGTGGCGAAGCTCTGGAAATTCCGCGTCTCGCGGCCATCGGCCTCGGTCACGATCACTTCCAGGTCGCTGCCGGAGCCCGTGGGATTGAGGTCGTCGATCACGAATGCACCCGGCGCGACGAAGGTGCTGTAGATCACGTAGCCGTTCTGCCGCACCGTGACCCGCGCATTGGTCTGCGCAATGCCGCGGATGGTGGGTGCGTAGCCCTGCTGGCTGTTGGGCAGCATCGATTCGTCGGAAGCGAGCTGCACGCCGCGGAACGGCACGCTGTCGAAGAAGTTGCCCGGCGTGCTGCCGTCGCCGATCAGCAGGCGGCCCTTGAGCGATGCGAGATCCCGCTGCGCATAGGTCTCGACGGCCTGCCAGCCACCGGCCCCGCTCACGCCGCGGCTGTAGGTGGAATAGTGGCGGAAACGCCAGTCGCCGTAATTGAAGCCGGCGCGCAAGCCGACGAACAGCGTGTTTCGCTCCGGGTCCCGGGGACGGGGCGCGAACGGGTTGTTGTCGAAGAGACTGCGCGTCAGCGCGAACTGATCCGGCTCGCGCCGATAGCCATCGCCGCCATAGCGGGAGAAGTTGATCTGGTAGTCCAGCATCCCCGCGTTGATCCCCCTGTCCCACTTGCTCGGATCGACCGCGCCGCGCGCCGATCGGTGCAGCGCCGCCTGCGGAATGCTGAGCGTCAAACGCTGCTTGACCCCGTCGTAGCCGAAGAACGCATCGGGGACGGCAGCGCGCAGATCGGCCACGCAGCCGTCATCCGCGAGTGCCGCGAGGGCAGGGAACGCGGGCACGTTGACGCCCCAGTCCTCCAGCATGCGCCGCGTCAGGCAGGGCACGGCATCGCTCGCGCCTTCCTTGTCGTCGAACTGGATCGCGACCTTGCCGACATTGCGCTCGTTGAGCGAAACGTCGACGGTGTAGCGCCCCGGCAAGATTCGATTGCCGAATGCGAAGAGCGACAGATCGACGCTTTTCTGGCCGCTGCCGGTATCGAGCAAGGCATCGTTGAAAACCGAGGTGGGCGGCTGCTTGGGCACCGACTCCGTTTGCGATGGCTGCGCGAAGGCCGGAGCGAAGAGCGCACCGATCGCGGCGGCGCACACGCTGAGGCGAAACGGCACGCGAGCGAAGAAAACCCGTTCCATGGAACTAGCGCCCACCGCCATTAGCCGCGGGAGTCTCGGGCTTCTTCTTCGGCACCACCTCCGCCTGGATCGCCACGGGCTCCGCACCCTCGGGGACCTTCACGGATTCCTCGGGGGTCGCGGCGCCGTAGTCGTTGATCGTCATGAAGTTGACCTGGACGGCCTGCGGCGTCTTGATTGCCTTGAGCGGATAGGACAACTCGCCGAAAGGCGGAACCATGCCGGGGTCGATAACCTGCTGGCCGTTGTTGATATCGAGTTGCAAGAGCGTGATGTGATAACCGGTCGGGTTGGCGATGCGGAGCACCGGGCCCTGCCCCTGCGCGCCGGGGCTCACCACCCACTTGAGCTGGGCCCGCGCGCGCGCGGCGGTGCCCTCGAGGCCTGTCGGGCGATAGAAAACCTTGAGCCGGTTCTGTATCGCGATCTGCAGCACGTTCTCTTCCGTCGCCTTCTGGGGGATTTCACGCACATTGATCCAGAACACCGACTCCCGATCGGACGGCAGCTCGCCGCCCATGCGCATGACGCGCAGGATGTTCTCCTTGCCGGGATCGAGCCGCGACAGCGGCGGCGTGACCAGCAGCGGGACCTTGTTCTTGCCTTCGCCGCCATCGATCCAGGCCTGCACCACATAGGGCGAGGTCCCGTAGTTCTTCATCGGCAGAGCGGCCTCGCGGTCCGTCTCGCGCAGGATCACGCGCGTGCCGCTGAGCATGATGCTGGCGTCGGCGGACCATTGAAAACCGAGCAGCGCGATGGCGAGGAAGACCCTGCGAATGCGTTGATTGCTGCACATATGCATCTCTATTCCCGGTGCAAGCCGCATCCGCGGCACGCACGCAAACACTCCGCACGCCTTGCGGCGCACTGAAGAAAAAACAAAGCGGAGAAGCTGAAACAAATGCCGGCGCGAATGCCGAGCGGCCTTGCGCCGCTGCTCGCCGCGCCAGCAGCAACGCGAAGCCGCAAGGGCTTCGCGTCGTCGGACGACTTACTTGTAGTCGACCTGGAAGGTCGTGCTCGCGTTCGCCGGGCCGGCCGTGACCGCGGCAACGGTCGACTTGTAGTTGGCCTTGAACTTCAGCGCGTTGGTGCCTTCGCCCAGGTTGTAGCCACCCGAGGCCGCGCCCATGTCGATGCGCGTGTTGGCGGAGTCGGAGATCTCGATACCGACGCCCGTAGCTGCATCCACGCCGCCGACCTGGCCCGCGTTGTCGATCAGCAGCAGCGTTGCGTCGGTACGGTCCTTCTGACCCAGGAAGGTCACGGTCGCGACGCTGGCCTTGCCATTCACGGGAGCGGGGCAGTCGAGCAGCTTGATGGTGAAGTCTTGCGGCAACGACTCGTCACCTGCCGCCTTGAAGGTCTTGGCCGCGATCTTGCCGAGGTAAACCTTCATGTTCTGGCTCTCCGGCGCGATCGAGCAGATGCTGTTGACGATTTCGCCTTCGAAGTTGACGGTGCCGGTGTCATTGGCGGCCGCGAAGGCGCCTTGCGATGCAGCAGCCACGGTTGCGATCACTGCGAATTTGGAAAGATATTTTTTCGACATAGACATCCTAAAGATTGATATGAAATTGCCTGCACATCAATTGCAGACCGTCGAAATGCTATCAATCAATAGAGGGCCAATATGTCCCGGAGAGGCAATACGGAGGGAGAACGTGATTAACTATCCTTGCAATCCGATGACAAACATGAACTCAAAACATTTAATTTAATTTTCATCAAGATGATTCGGCTGCATTTGTTAATGTTCAATGCGATCGAACTCTTGCCCACGGGCGTCGCGCATCCGCACGACGACCGCGTCGATGGCGACGAAAAGGCGCGACGAGGCCTTCTGCCGGTTACTGATGCGTCAGCGTGATGGTCGCGGTCCCGTTGGCAATGCCCGGCTTCAGTTCGCCACTGGTTCGCATGTAGCGCGCGACGAAAGGCACGGCATAGGTGAAGTCTTTCGACTCACCCACCCTCATCGCCTTGCCGAACTCCACGGGTCGGCGCTGGGCGTCGAGCACCTGGATGCCGACGCCGCTGGCCGTGATTCCTGCCGAGCCGGCTTCGTTGATCCCCAGCACGCCCGGCAGCGTGGTCGCGTTCGTGGGGTCCATGGTCATCGATACGGTGGACTGCACGGAGCCCGGTGCCGCCTGGCAAGCGACCTCGATGTTGAACGGCGTATCGCGTGCAACGGTTCCGATGCCACCGGTGAGATCGCGGATCGGCACGCGGCCCATCGGAACGAGGAGCTTGCGCGATGGCTCGGTCACGGTGCACGAAGGTGCGACGACCTTGCCGCCATTCAGGCGAATACGAAAATAATAGTCCTGCGGTTTGTTGGCGACGTTTACTTCTCCGTAGAGCCCAGGCGTCAACGGCCCGTTGCCGACGCGCTTTGCCGTCTTGATCAGATCGAAGTTGAACTTGAACCAGCCTCGGTACTGCGACGAGACATTGCTCGAAATGACGTTGTAGACCACGAAATCGTAGGGAAGAGCGCCCTGGGCATCGTCTCGTCCTCCCAGGACCTGGATCCGGTATCCCACTCCGGGCACATTCGTCGAGTAGACCTTCTCCCACATGGAAGTGTTGCTCACGAGCGCGCCCTGCCCTCCTCGAGCCTGAACGGCGAGCGACTGACCCAGGCCGCAGTCGGCGATCCAGGCATTTCTCAGGTTGCCCTCCCGATGCGCCAGGACAGTTCCTACAGGTTGATTGTTGTCCACGATCACCTGGCCGAAGTCGAAGCTGAAATCGCCAATTCGTATGGCGTCCGAATAGGAGCAATCGGCCGCTTGCGCCGCGGTCGCCGCCACGGCGACAGCAGTCCAGAGCGTCAACACACGGATCTTTCGCGCCATCGTTCTGATTGACATGTCTTCTCTACTTCACGAAACGTGGGAGTTCGGGCACGCATCGCCCCTGTAGCAATTCGCCTGAACGAACGAAGGACGCGATCTCATCGACGGCCCTTGAGCGAGACGGCCTGCGCCTCGTCGGTGCACCGGCCCGCGAACTGGCGAACGGGCAAGGGACTGGCCTCTTCGGGCAGGCTGTACGACACCGCGCATTGGTTCGCCGAACGCTGACCCCAGCGCACCGCGAGGCGGCCGTTCTGGCCCGCGCCGGTCACATAGGCCCGGCCCTCGGGGCCGACGATGCCGACCTCCTGGCCGGCATCGTTCTCGATGCGCGCACCGAAGGGCAGCGGCTGTCCACGGCCGTCGGTGAGCGTCAGCATCAGCCGGTAGCCCACCGAGGTCTCGAAGGTCGTCAGCACCACCGCGCCGCGCGTCGGCACGAGTTCGGTGGCGGCGGACTTCACTTCCGTCGTGTCCCCCAGGTCCTGCGTGCGCACCGCCACGCGGTTGAGCCGGTAGGGGCTGAGGTTCGGGATGACGGCACTGCCCGAGCCATCGGTCACCACGCCCGGACGCGCGTCGAAACCGACCCCGCCGGCCTTGGGCACCTGCACCAGCGCGACCGTCTCGCCCAGGGGCTGCGACAGGGTGATGCCGCCGCCATGCACCAGCAGCCCGCCCGCCATGCCGAAGGTGGTCTGGCGGAAGCCCCGGCCCTGCGAGTGGCCGAGGTCGAAGCGGCCGAAAGGCGCGAGATAGCTGCCCCCCACGCTGCCGCCGGCGCCCTGCTCGCTCGCATGGCTGGCGCTCACGCTGTAGCTGAGGCGGCGATCCTCCAGGGCCGCGCCGTACAGGCTCACCTGCTGGCTGGTGTTTCCCTCGCGATCGCGCGAGACCGCGTACTGCGCGCTGGCCGCGGAAGTGCCGAGCGGAATGCTCAGCGTGAACATGAGCTGGCTCGTGGCACGGCGGTCCTGGTAGGCGCTGCGGTTGTAGAAGACGCTGTAGCTGAACTGCTTGTAGCTGCCCGACCAGCCCAGCTGCACCAGCCGGTCCTTGAAGGAGGTTCCCCAATAGCTCTGCTGGCGCGCGGAGGCGAAGAGCGAACCCCACTCGCCGACCTTCTGCGCGAGCTCGAAACGCAGTTCGTTGCGCCGGCTGTGCAGGCGCTCGGACGGCGACAGCGCCTGCATGTCCACGGCTTCCTGGAAGGTGCGGTAGCCGCTGGTGGAATAGCGGTAACCCGCGACGCGAAAGTTGGTGCCGCTGTCGACGAAGGACTTCGCGTAGAGGAAACGCAGCGACTGGCCGCTCTGGCGCTCCTTCCCGCCGAGCGCGAACGCCATCGGCGTGCCGGCCGGATCGGTCGGCAGGCCGCGCGGCGCCGTGGTGCTGGCGGTCGAGAGGTCGAGCGACAGCGCGCCGAAGCTTCGCATGTTCCTGCCCACCCCGGCCAGCACCGACTGGTAGCGGCTCGAGGCCATGAAGCCGCCGTAGACCGTGTAGTCGTTGCCCAGGCCGCGCGCCAGGGTCGCCTGCACGAAGACCGGCTCGATGCGCGTGCCTTGTTCCCGCAGCCACGGTGCCAGCAGCGTGCCGGCACCGCCCTGGCGCATGTCGCCGATGTAGCTGCTGCTGTAGCCGAAGGCGCTGCGGTACTTGCCCACCGTGGCACCGTAGCGCCAGGTGCCTTCGCGCAGCAGCGTCGGCACCGCCGAGAAGGCCTGTATGTATCGGCTTTCGCGCCCGTCGGCTTCGGTGACCGTGACTTCGAGGTCGCCACCCGAGTCCGTGGGATAGAGGTCGTCGATCACGAACGGCCCCGGCGCGACGAAGGTGCTGTAGACGACATAGCCGCTCTGGCGCACCGTGACGCGCGCGTTCGTCTGCGCGATGCCGCGAATGGTGGGCGCGTAGCCCTGCTGGCTGTCGGACAGCATGGCCTCGTCGGTGCCGATCTGCACGCCGCGAAACGGCACGCTGTCGAAGAAGTTGGCGGGCGTGTTGCCGTCGCCGATCTGCAGTTGCCCCTGGATCGAAGGCAGGTCGCGCTGCAGCGTGGTGGTGACGGCCTGCCAGCGGCCGCGGCCGTCGGTGTCGCGGTTGTAGGTCGAGTAGTGGCGCAGGCGCCAGTCGCCGATGTTGAAGCCGCCGCGCAGGCCCGCGAACAGCGTGTTGCGCTGGGCATCCTGGCGCCTGCGGTCGAGGAAAGGATTGCCGTCGAAGAGGCTCGGCGAGTTCGCGAAGAGGTTCGGCCGCTCGCGCTGGTTGTCGCCGCCGTGGCGCGCAAAGTTCAGCTGGTAGTCGAGCATGGCGGCGGTGATGCCTCTGTCCCAGCGCGCCGGTTCGACCGCGCCGCGCGCCGCGCGCTTGAGCGCCGCCTGCGGAATGCCGAGCGACAGCGCGAGCTGGCCCGCGTCGTAGCTTACGGTCGCTTCGGGAATGCTGGCCGGCAGGTCGATGCAGGCGTCGTCGGCCGCACCGGCCAGCGCGGGGAAGGCCTCGACGTTGACACCCCATCCGTCCAGCATGCCGCGCGTGAGGCAGGCCACGGCATCGGTCTTGCCCGGCACGTCGTCGAAACGGATGGTGCTGCGGCCAACGGCCCGCCCGTTGACCGTCACGTCGACGGCATAGGTGCCGGGCAGTACCCGATTGCCGAAGGCGAAGATCGAGAGATCGGCCCGCGGTTGCTTGCCGCCGCCGATGCCGAGGAATTCCTCCTCGAAACGCGAACCGGCGACCTGCTGCGCCAACGCAGGAATGCCGAGGCTCGCGATGACCGTCGCGCACAGCGTGCGACGGAACGGCGCGGCGCGCAGGACGCGGCGCATGGCCTCAGCGCGCTGCATCGCTCGTGGATGGCGTATCGACGACCTCGGGCGTCAAGGCCACGGGCTCGACGGCCACGGGCACGCGCACGCGTTCCTCGGGCGTTTCGCCACCGTAGTCGTTGATCGTGGTGAATCGGACCTCGATCGGTTGCGGCGTCTTCATGGCATCGAGCGGAAAGCTGGACTCCGCGAGCGGCGCGACCATGACGGCCCGGATCACCTGCTGACCGGCATTGACGGTCAAGCCGGTGAAGGTCACGTGATAGGCCGTGGGGTTGCGGATCTTCAGCACTACCCCCTGGTCCGGCGCACCGGCAGCGACGCTCCAGCGCAGCTGCATGCGCGCATCCGCCGGCTGGCCCGACAGCGCGGCGGGGCGATAGAACAGCTTGATGCGGGTACGCACCGCGATCTGCAGCACGTTCTCTTCCTGCGTCTTCTCGGGAATCTCCTTGACGTTGAGCCAATACACCGATTCGCGGTCGCGCGGCAATTCACCGGGCATCCGCAGGATGCGCAGAATGTTTTCCTTGCCGGGATCGAGCCGCGACAGCGGCGGCGTGACCAGCAGCGGCACGTCGGTCAGGCCCTCGCCCGCATCGACCCAGGCCTGGATGACATAGGGCGAGCCGCCTGTGTTGCGCATGGGGATCGAGGCCTCGCGCTCTTTCTCGCCGAGGATCACGCGCGTGCCGCTGAGCGATACCGCCGCATCGGCGTGCCATGAAATGCCCAGTCCCAATGCCATGGCCAGGGCCCAACCGAATGTCTGCTTGCTGTACATAGGAGTTTTCGGGCGCACGCGCCCCATGCGGCGGCGCGCCGCCGTACGAAACATGAAGAAAAAAGAAAAGCGGAGAGGAGCGCCGCCTCGAGGCGGCGCCAACGGCCGGTGGCTGCGAGAGCCGCGGCCGTGGAACGCCCGAACTTAGTTGTAGGCGACGGTGAACTGAGCCATGCCGTTGGCCGGGCCGACCGTGACCGAGTCCTTGGTCGCGAAGTAGTTCGCCTTGAATTGCAGCGAGTTGGTGCCGTTACCCAGGATGTACTTGGGAGACGGCGTGCCCAGCTTGATCGGATTGCCAGTCGAATCCTTCAACTGGATCGATACGCCCGTTGCTGCCGCCACGGTCTGCCCGGAATTGGCGATGGCCAGGTTGTCGCCATCGGCGGTGCCGGAGAAAGTGACCTGGGCATTCTTGAGCGTGTCGGTCTTGCAGTCGAGCAGATCGATGCTGAAGTCGACCGGCGTGGAAATGGTGCCGGTGCCGGTGAACGCCCGGCTCACGATCTTGCCGAGTTGCACGGTCTTGTTCTGGCTGCTGGGCGCCACCGAGCAGGTGGCGTCGATGATTTCGCCCTGGAAGTTGATGGTGCCGTCATAGGCCATCGCGGCTTGCGAGAGAACGCCGACAGCTACGAACGCGAAGAGTTTGGAGAGGGGATGCTTGAGCATTGGATTCCTTGATTTCAATCGATGAGAGCCCGCTCGATGGCGGCAGGCCCTGCGAGACGAACATCGCCGGCTGCCGCGGGAACGCGGAAAGCCCGGAGATGAATTGATATTCCTTGGTTGATTTTTTTGACTACGAGTTTTCGTTCAGCGATCTCCCATTGAGTTGAATTGAGCATGAATCCCGCATGGCTTGACGTCGATTCAGACGATTGAGTCGCGATGACGAAGCCCCGTGGCTCGCGTCACGGACGACCATCGGCCACGCTGCCCACCCACGTCGACGGCAGCGAAGGCCTCGCCAGGCCGGCAACTAGGGCGATGGGTTCAGGGCGACCAGGCGGTACCCGACTCCGTAGATCGTCAACAGCCTGATACCCTTCTCCGGGCCCAGTCCCAGCTTGCGGCGCACACGCGTCACGTGCACGTCGAGCACCCGCGAACCGGGGCTGCTGGGCCGGTCGAACAACCGCTCCTCGATCTCCGTGCGGGCGACGACCTTGCCGAGGTTCTGGAACAGGATGCAGGCGACCTCGAATTCGCGCGGCTGCAAGCGCACTTCCACGCCATCGACCAACACCACGCGCGCCGCTCGCTTGAAATGAAAACTGCCCCAGATCAGGTCTTCCTCGGCAGACGGCACATGCCCCCCTTGCCTGCGCGTGTGGAGCAATCGCAACCGCATCGCCAGTTCGGCGCCATCCACCGGCGCCGTGGCGAATTCGATCCGCTCGCCATTCAGCGAGTCCTCGTCGAAGGTGGCCGCGAGTTCCAGGGCATCGCGCGACACGACGACCAGGATGGGCAGCTTCACCATGGTCCGAAGATTCGCCCAGCGCCGCTGGCTCCATCCCTTGTCGGCACATGCGATCAGCGCGTCGTAGTGACGGCCCGAGGACATCGACTCCCACAAGGTCTGCACCGAATCGAAGGCAGCCGAGGCGAAGCCCTGCGAGTCGAGCGCGCTGCGCAGGGTGCCGCGATTGCGCTCGTCGCCGAAGACCAGCGCCAGCGAGGAAATGGACCTGGAAAGGCCCTGCCCGGTGTTGGTGGCGGGACTCATGCGCAGACTCCGAAGGCCGGTGTTTCCGGCTCGAAGCTCGGGACCGCCTGGGCGACGAAGCGCCTGACGCTTTCACCGACGATGTCGAGATCCATGTCCGGCTCGCGAGCGACGCGCAGCACCACGCCTTCGACGAAGCACTGCAAGGCAAACACCCGGCCGCGCACCTCGGCCTCGGGCAGCGCCTTGCAGGCCTGGCGCATGCGGGCCTGCAACAGCGCGACGAGCGCATGACGCTCGAGCGCCAGAGCTTCGGCCGTCGCGCCGGCCACGCGCGCCCTGCGAGTACCCTCGGCGACCGCCTCCAGCACGAAGGCGGCATTCGATGCCCCCGTTGCGCGCCAACTGCGCAGCCGCTCGCAGACGAACGCCGCCACGGTCTCGGGCCGCAGATCCGGCAAGTCGCCGAGGCCCATGCCCTGCAGGCGCTCCAGCAAGGCCAGCACGATGTCGTCCTTGGTCTCGAAGTGAAGGCGAATCTCGGAAGGGCTCATGCCGACCGCGTCGCAGATATGCACCATGGAGACAGGCCGGATGCCGCGCTCCGCGAAGCACGCACTCGCGGCCAGGAGAATGCGATCGCGGACCGTACCCTCCCGTACCGCGCCAGCCGCCTGCAATTTGTTTCCCTGCAATTGAATCCTTTCGGCCCACTTCTTCGTAAACACAATCCGCGCCACGAAAAGAGAGTGAACATTCAGTTTTTGTTAGGTTACTCCAGTCTTCGCGCAACCACGACACTGCTGACCAGATTCCTAGGGACAAGTGTCATATTTCCCCGGAAAGGAGGAACTAGTTCTCGCCCACCCCTCGGCAAGATCAGTCGATTGTCAGCAAACAGCGGCCTTCTTCGGGGAAAACGAATGCAACCGCAAACAGCAGAAACAAGGGCGCCAGCGCCGCGAAAGCTTGCCTCTCAGATCATGAAAAATGAATGAGCATTTATACTTTCTTTACTCCATGAGCGCCGACGTAAGCTCCCCAGCCAGCCGACACCACACCTCAAGGAAATTCACGCGTGAATAACAAGATCAAGCGCTCGTCTCCCAGCAGCGAACAGCGGGCCGAGTTGCAGAAGCTGAGGATCCTGAAGGCCGCGAGAACCTGCTTCATCCAGGACGGGCTGCATGCGGGCACCATCGCCCGCATCAGCGAGACCGCGCAGATGAGCCCGGGGCTGATCTACCGCTACTTCTCGAGCCGGGAGGAGATCGTTCTCGGCCTCATGCGCCTGCAGGTCAAGGCCGGCTTCGGCCCGGGCATCGCCGGACTGACGCCGAAGGTGGTGACGGCCCGCATCTGCGAATACCTGCGCCGGTGGCTCGCGGGCGACCCCGATGTTCCAAGCCCGCCGCTGATCCTGGAAATGAGCGCGGAAAGCACGCGCAACGAGGCGATCGCCAAGCACATCGTCGACGCCGACAAGGAAGCCAGGGCATCGCTGATCGCCTGGCTGACGGACCTCTCCGTCCAAGCCGGGGAGACAGTGAGCGAGAAGGAGATCCAGATCCGCGCCATGGCCCTCGGCTGCTTCATCGACGGCCTGGTGCTTCGCGCGGCGCGCGAGCCCGACCTCGACATGGAGATCGTCGAGAAGAGCATGGACAGCCTCATGGCCATGGTGGCCCCTTCGCCGCCACGCAAGGCGACCTGAGGGCAGCCGGGTCCCGGCGACGCGCGCTCCCCGTGATAGAGTCCGCCGCAGCGTGACTGCCACGCTCGGCCCCGGGGACGACTCCAGGGCGCGATCGCCGCCCCGGGGACGACCCTGCACTTCCTGTGAAGTTCAACCATGGTCCATCCTCGCAGCGCGCAGCCCCTCACCGCCGCCACCTCCTCCGTCCCACCGCAGACCTGGCTGCTGCTGATAGCAGCCTGGGCCGTCGTCGGCGCGTTCACCGTCTTCGGCGCCGGCTGGCTCGGCCCCTCGATGACACCGGTCACCGCGGGCATCGCGTTCGCGGCGCTGTTCGTCACGATCCTGGCCGCGTCCTCCGGCGTGGTGAAGGAAGCCGACCATCTCGCGCATGCGCTGGGCGAGCCCTACGGCACCCTGATCCTGACATTGTCGATCGTGCTGATCGAGGTGGTGCTGATCGCCTCCGTGCTGCTGGGGCCGGGCGACTTCCCCACCATCGGCCGCGACTCGATCTTCGCCGTCATGATGATCATCATGAACCTCGTGATGGGCCTGTGCCTGATCGCGGGCCACGGCCGCAACGGCCATCAGCGCTACAACGCGCAGGGCACCGCCTCCTACCTGTCGATGGTGGTGCTGCTCGCCAGCATCGCGCTGGTGCTGCCGAAGTACCTGAGCGGCGCGGGTGAGTTCACACGCGTCCAGGCCATCGGCATCTCGGCCATCACCGCCGTGGTCTATGCGGTCTTCCTCGGCCTGCAGATGCGCAGCCACCGCAAGCTCTACATGGAGCCCGCGCCGGGCGACGATGCCGACCCGGCCCGCCATGCCGTCGGCCTGCTGCCCCAGCCCGCGCGGACGGACACGAAGTTCCTCGTGCTGCGCTCGGCCCTGCTGATCGCGCTGATCCTGCCGATCGTGCTGCTCGCCCACCATCTCGCGGTCGTCACCGACTACGGCATCGCGGCGGCGGGCGCCCCCACCGCCCTGGGCGGTGTCCTGATCGCCATCATCGTGTTCACGCCCGAGTCCATCACGGCCGTGAAGGCCGCGATGAACAACGAGATGCAGCGCGCCATCAACCTGTGCCTCGGTGCCTTCGTCTCCACCGTGGGACTGACGGTGCCGGCCGTGCTCGTGATCGGCCTCGTGACCGGCAAGCAGGTGATCATGGGCATCTCGAACACGGAGACGGTGCTCTACATCGCCACCGTGGCGCTGGGCATGCTGAGCTTCAACGGCCAGAAGACCTCGGCGGTCCAGGGCTGGATGCACCTGGCGCTGTTCGCGATCTTCGGGCTGCTCCTCTTCAGTCCCTGAGCCGAGGCTCCCGTTCAATAGCTGCGGCTCGGCACGCCCGGCATGGACAGCGCCCACTGCGCGATCCGGTCCTTGCGTTCGAAGGCCACGCCCGGGTGCTTGTTCGCATAGGCCAGGAACTCGCCCAGCGCCTTCACGCGCGCGGGCGTGCCGCCGATGCGGTCGTGGGTGGAGATCGACATCATCCGCCGGCGTCCGGCCGCCTCGGCATAGAGCTGGTCGAACTCGTCCTTGAGCTCCTGGCCGAAAGCCGCGGCCGTGAGCGGACCCTCCGCGCCGAAGCGCGCGATGTCGTTCATGCGCAGCGTGTAGGGCACGACCGCGAAGGGCTTGCCGTTGACCTGCGTGGTCATCGGCTCGTCGGCCGAGAGGTCGTCGATGTGGTACGTGAAGCCCAGTTCCTGCAGGATGCCGAGCGTGCGTGACGTGCCGCGCAGCCAGAACGCGTTGTAGCCCGCGGGACGGGTGCCGGTGGCCTTGAGCAGCGCATCGATGTTGGCCTGGTAGGAGGCGCGCTCCTGCTCGGGCGAGATGTCCCAGTGCGGGGTCCAGGTCTGGCCATGCGCGGCGGCTTCGTGGCCGCGCTGCACGATCTCGCGCGCGAGCTGCGGGTTGCGCTCCACGGCCTGGCCGGTCATGTGCGAAGTCACCTTCACGCCATGCCGGTCCCACAGGTCGAGCAGCCGCGGGATGCCTTCGCGCACGCCGTATTCGAACCAGGTGCGCGCCGGCAGGTCCGGGTACTTCGCATCCATCGGCGGAAACGGCGAGCCGTTGTCGTGCTCGCTCTGCGCGCCCGACTCGAACTGCATCGACACCGAGATCACGAGCCGCGCACCGCTCGGCCAGTGGCGGCCGGTAGCGGCCTTGGCCGCGGCCTTCGGTCGCGCCTGGGCCCGCGCTTCGCCGGCCGCGAGGCCGGACAGCGCGGCGGCCGCCACCGTGCCCGCGCCGCCGCGCAGGATGTTGCGGCGCTCGAGGCTGCCGATGGAGGGGTTGGCGTTCATCTGGAAGATCCCTTTCATGGATGGTGGGGTTTCGAGGGCGGGTTCCACTGCTGCTTCCAGTAGTTCGCCTTGGGGTGTTCGCGCAGGAACACGCAGCACTGCACCCATTGGCCGGGCGACAGTGCCTCGACCGCGCGGGACAGCACCGTGAACGTTGTGTCGGCCATCCGCTGGCTCACCTCGCTCGCGCGCGGATTCGTCAGCACCAGCGTGGCGATCAGTTGCTGCGCGCCGGGCTCGTCGCCGCAGAGTTCGGCCACGATGGGTTGCACGCGCGACTTCAGATCGCCGAGCGCGGCCGATCCGCTGTCCGCGAGCGCGCGGTGCAGCGTCCGCAGGGTCCGCGGCCAATCGATGGCCGCGAGCAGGGGAGGCGACGCCTCGACAACGATGTGGGGCATGGCGCGCGACCTCAATCCAGCTTGATGCCGGCCTCGCGGATCAGTTGCTGCCAGCGGATGCGCTCGCCGGCCATCATCCGCGCGAAGGCCTGCGGCGAGCTGTCGACCGTGATCGATCCCAGTTCCGCGAGCTTGTCGCGCGTGTTCTTCTGCGCCAGCGCGCGGCGCATGTGCTCGACCAGCCAGGCCTGGCGTTCGCTCGGCGTGGCCGCGGGCGCGACGAAGCCGTACCAGCCGCCGATCTGCGCATCGACGCCGCTCTCCTTGAGCGTCGGGACCTCGGGCAGCGCGGGAATGCGCGCGGGGCTGGTCACGGCGAGCGCCTTGAGCCGGCCCGACACGATGTGCTGCAGCACCGCCGGCGTGGCCTCGAACAGCAGCTGCACGGTGCCGCCCATCAGATCGTTGAGCGCCGGCGCCGAGCCACGGTACGGCACATGCAGGATCGACACCTGCGCCTCGCGCTTGAAGAGTTCGGCCGCCAGGTGCTGCGGCGTGCCGTTGCCCGCCGAGGCGTAGGAGTAGCGGCCCGGCGCCTTGCGCAGCACCTCGAGCGCCGCGCGCAGGTTCGGCGCGGGGAACGCGGGATGCGCCACCATCACCAGCGGCACCGACGCGGCCCAGGCCAGCGGCGCGAAGTCCTTGGCCGGGTCGTAGTTGAGCTTGGGATAGAGGGCCGCATTCGCCGCCATCGGACCGAGCGCCGCGAGCAGCAGCGTGTGGCCGTCGGCCTCGCCGCGCGCCACGGCTTCGGTGCCGATGTTGCCGCCCGCGCCGCCGCGGTTGTCCACGAGCACCGTGGCGCCGCTCTCCGTCTGCAGCGCATGCGCCATCAGGCGCGAGATCGCGTCGGTGGTGGCGCCGGCCGGATACGGGCAGACGATGCGGATCGGCTTGGAGGGAAAGGCCTGTGCGTGCGATGCGCCGGCAAGGCCGGGAATCGCAAGGGCCGCGCCGGCCTGGAGAAAATTTCGTCGCTGCATGAATCGGTGCTTCCTGATGTCTCGTCTCGGGAGGCAGTTTCAGAGCATGCGCCGGCCGCGGCAAATCGCATTTTTCGGCACACCCCATCGGATAATCCGATCGCCATGACCGCACGCCCCAGCAGCCGCGCCCAGCGCGCACGCGATCCCCTCGAGCTCGTTTCGCTGCGGCAACTGCGCTACTTCAGCGCCGCGATGCGCGCGCCCAGCTTCAACGAGGCGGCGCGCGAATGCTCGATCTCGCAGCCCGCGTTGTCGGAACAGATCGCGCTGCTCGAGCAGGTGCTCGGCGTGCCACTGTTCGACCGCACCGGCGGCCGCGCGGTCCCCACGCTGTCGGGGCACGAACTCGAACGCCGCATCGCGGGCAGCCTGCTCGAACTGCAGTCGGCCTTGCGCGAGGTGCCCGAGCGAGCCGACACCATCTCGGGCCTGGTGCGCGTGGGACTCGTGCAGTCCTACGGCGCCTGCTGGGTGGTGCCGGTGATGCGCGCGGCGCAGGCGCGCTGGCCCGCGCTGTCCGTGGCGCTGCGGCGGCGCACCGCGCACGCGCTCGAGGAAGGCGTGCTGCGCGGCGACTTCGAATTCGCGGTGAGCTTCGATCCGCATCCCCATGCCGACCTCGAGATCGCGCAGTGCTTCGTCGAGCGGGCCGTCGCCGTCGGCGCCCTGCCGCGGCGCGCGCGGCGGCTCACGCTGGCGCAGCTCGCGCCTTGCGGGCTCGCGCTGCTGCCGAGCGAATACATGATGCGCCGCGAGCTCGACGCGGCCTTCGCCTCGCAGGGCCTCAAGCCGCAGGTCCGGCTCGAATCGGATGCACTCGAAGACCTGGTGGCGGCCGCGCGCGAGAGCGGCATGGTCGCGATCCTCAACGCCGCGGCCGCATCGAGCCTGGCGGTGCACGACGCGGTGCCGATCGACTGCGTCGAACTGCAGCGCAAGGCCTGCCTCGTGCGTTCGCGCACACGCCATCACACGAACGCGTCGCGCCATCTCTGGGATGCGCTGGTCGCGGGCGCGCCGGCCCTGCCGTCGGGCTGGACCGCGCCCGGCAAGGCACGGCGCTAGATACTTCGCAGGTTCACGCGCCGCGACAGGGCCTCGGCGCTCTCGCGCCGCTCGCTGTAGCGGTCGACCAGATGGCCGGCGCAGTCGCGCGTCAGCAGCGTGAACTTGACCAGCTCCTCCATGACGTCGACCACGCGTTCGTAGTACGGCGAGGGCTTCATGCGCCCGGCTTCGTCGAACTCGAGGTAGGCCTTGGCCACCGAGGACTGATTCGGGATGGTGATCATGCGCATCCAGCGTCCGAGCACGCGCAGCTGGTTCACCGCATTGAAGGACTGCGAGCCGCCCGACACCTCCATCACGGCCAGCGTCTTGCCCTGCGTCGGCCGCACGGAGCCGACCGACAGCGGGATCCAGTCGAGCTGCGCCTTCATGATGCCGGTCATCGCCCCATGGCGTTCCGGCGAGCACCAGACCATGCCTTCGGACCACTGCGCGAGCGCGCGCAGTTCCTGCACCTTCGGATGGTCCTCGGGTTCGCTGTCGGGCAGCGGCAGGCCGCGCGGATCGAAGACGCGGGTCTGCGCGCCCAGCGCGCGCAGCAGCCGCTCGGCCTCTTCGGTCAGCAGGCGGCTGTACGAGCGCTCGCGGACCGAGCCGTAGAGCAACAGGATGCGCGGCGCATGCGTCGAACGCTCGGCGGGCCACAGGTGCCGTGGGTCCGGCAGCCGGAAGGCCTCCGCATCCAGGTTCGGCTGGTCAGGGCTTGGCGACACGCTGGCCTTTCGCATCGATGACGGGCTCGCCGTCTTCCTTCGAGAACGCGCCGCGCTGGGCTTGCGGCAGCAGGTCGAGCACGGCCTCCGATGGCCGGCACAGGCGCGTGCCCAACGGCGTGACGACGATCGGGCGGTTGATGAGGATCGGATGCGCGAGCATGAAGCCGATCAGTTCCGCATCGGTCCACTTCGCATCGGCCAGCCCGAGCTCGTCGTGGGGCGTGCCCTTCTGGCGCAGCAGGTCGCGCACGCCGATGCCCATGTCGGCGACCAGTTGCTCGAGCGTTGCGCGGTCCGGCGGATGCTTGAGGTACTCGATGACGGTCGGCTCCTCGCCGCTGTTGCGGATCAGCGCGAGCACGTTGCGCGAGGTGCCGCAGTCGGGGTTGTGATAGATCGTGATGTCGCTCATGGAAGGGAGGGATGTCGCTGGTGAGAAAGCAGATCAGCCGAAGCTCAGGCGCAGTGCGAGCGCGGCGAGGGTCAGGGCGAGCACGGGCACCGTCATGACGACGCCCACCTTGAAGTAGCAGCCCCAGCCGATGGTGGTGCCCTTCTTCGCGAGCACGTGCAGCCACAGCAAGGTGGCGAGGCTGCCGATCGGCGTGATCTTCGGGCCCAGGTCGCAGCCGATGACGTTGGCGTAGACCATCGCCTCCTTCACCACGCCGGTGGCGCCCGAGGCATCGATGGAGAGCGCGCCGACCAACACCGTCGGCATGTTGTTCATCACGGAAGACAGCGCGGCCGCCAGGAAGCCCGTGCCCAGGGCCGCGCCCCAGATGCCGCCTTGCGCGAACACGTCGAGCAGCGTCGAGATCCGCTCGGTCAGGCCGGCATTGCGCAGGCCGTAGACCACCAGGTACATGCCCAGCGAGAACACGACGATCTGCCAGGGCGCGCCGCGCAGCACCTTGCGCGTGGCGATGACCTCGCCGCGGGCCGCCACGGCCAGCAGCAGCAGCGCGCCAACCGCCGCCACGGCGCTGACCGGCACGCCCAACGGCTCGAGGCCGAAGAAGCCGACGAGCAGCAGCACCAGCACGACCCAGCCCGCGCGGAAGGTGGCCGGGTCGCGAATGGCATCGGCCGGGCGCTTGAGGCGGCTGGCGTCGTAGCGCGCGGGGATGTCGCGACGAAAGTAGAGCAGCAAGGCCAGCAGGCTGGCGACCACCGCAACGAGGTTGACCGGCACCATCACCGCCGCATAGGCGCTGAAACCGATCCCGAAGAAGTCGGCCGAGACGATGTTGACGAGGTTCGAGACGATCAGCGGCAGGCTCGCGGTGTCGGCGATGAAGCCCGCGGCCATCACGAAGGCCAGGGTGGTGGCCGGCGTGAAGCCCAGCGCCACCAGCATGGCCATCACGATCGGCGTGAGGATCAGCGCGGCGCCGTCGTTGGCGAACAGCGCCGAGACGGCCGCGCCCAGCAGCACGATGAAGGCGAACAGCCGGCCGCCGCTGCCGCCGCCCCAGCGCGCGACGTGCAGCGCGGCCCATTCGAAGAAGCCGGCCTCGTCGAGCAGCAGGCTGATGACGATCACGGCGATGAAGGTGGCGGTGGCGTTCCAGACGATCTGCCAGACCCGCGCGACGTCGTCGAGGTGCACCACGCCAAGCGCCAGCGCCACCAGCGCGCCCAGCGCAGCGCTCCATCCGATGCCGAGGCCGCGCGGCTGCCAGATGACGAGCACCAGGGTCGCGAGAAAGATGAGAACGGCGGTGAGCATGGGACGAGCAAACGATGCGGTGCCGACCGTCAGCAGTCGCAGGACGCGCCTTGCGCATCGACCCCGCAGGGCTGCCCCTGGCAGCAGTTCTCGCTCAGATAGGCCAGCAGCCCGTTCATCCGGTCGAACGAGGCGCGGTAGATCAGGTGGCGCCCCTGCCGCTCCTGCGACACCAGGCCCGCGCGGCCCAGCTCCTTGAGATGGAACGACAGGCCCGTGGCCGGAACGCCCAGCGTTTCGGTCAGCGCGCCGGGCGTCATGCCCTGCGGGCCGGCCACGACCAGCGCGCGAAACACACGCAGGCGCACGCTCTGCGCGAGGGCCATGAGGGAACGGATGACGGCTTCTTCTTCCATATTTCAATCATCGTTGAAATATTGAATCGTGGCAACCGACTTCCCGCGCAACCCGCCCCGGCGCTTGAAACCCCGGCGATTGCCCTTATGATTAGCACTCGCTGTGGTTGAGTGCTAACAAGCCTCGCCTCCAGTCGACGGGCAACCGGTCCTGCAGGATGGGCGCCCAAAAAACCACCACCCAGTTTCTTATCCAGGAGATGCAATGAAACTTCGTCCTTTGGCCGATCGCGTGATCGTCAAGCGTATCGACAGCGAAACCAAGACTGCCTCGGGCATCGTCATCCCCGACGCCGCCGCCGAGAAGCCCGATCAGGGTGAAGTCCTGGCCGTGGGCCCGGGCAAGCGCAATGACAAGGGCGACCTGTCGGCCCTGACCGTGAAGGTCGGCGACCGCGTCCTGTTCGGCAAGTACAGCGGCCAGACCGTCAAGGTCGATGGCGACGAGCTGCTCGTCATGAAGGAAGACGACCTGTTCGCGGTCGTCGAGAAGTAATCCACCCATCCCATTCGGAGTAAACAAACATGGCAGCAAAAGACGTCGTCTTCGGCGGAGAAGCCCGCGCACGCATGGTCGAGGGTGTGAACATCCTGGCCAACGCGGTCAAAGTGACCCTGGGCCCCAAGGGCCGCAACGTGGTGCTCGAGCGCTCGTTCGGCGCCCCCACCGTGACCAAGGACGGTGTGTCGGTCGCCAAGGAAATCGAACTCAAGGACAAGCTGCAGAACATGGGCGCCCAGCTCGTGAAGGAAGTGGCTTCCAAGACTTCGGACAACGCCGGTGACGGCACCACCACCGCGACCGTACTGGCACAAGCCATCGTGCGCGAAGGCTTCAAGTACGTGGCCGCCGGCATCAACCCGATGGACCTGAAGCGCGGCATCGACAAGGCCGTGACGGCCCTGGTCGAAGAGCTGAAGAAGGCTTCGAAGCCCACCACCACGTCGAAGGAAATCGCTCAAGTCGGCTCGATCTCGGCCAACAGCGACGAAACCATCGGCAAGCTCATCGCCGACGCGATGGACAAGGTCGGCAAGGAAGGCGTGATCACCGTCGAAGACGGCAAGTCGCTGGACAGCGAACTGGACGTCGTCGAAGGCATGCAATTCGACCGCGGCTACCTGTCGCCCTACTTCATCAACAACCCCGAGAAGCAATCGGCGCTGCTCGACAACCCCTTCGTGCTGCTGTTCGACAAGAAGATCAGCAACATCCGTGACCTGCTCCCCACGCTGGAACAAGTCGCCAAGGCCGGTCGTCCGCTGCTGATCATTGCCGAAGAAGTCGAGGGCGAAGCCCTGGCGACGCTGGTCGTGAACACGATCCGCGGCATCCTGAAGGTCGTGGCCGTCAAGGCGCCTGGCTTCGGCGACCGCCGCAAGGCCATGCTCGAAGACATCGCCATCCTGACGGGCGGCAAGGTCATCGCCGAAGAAGTCGGCCTGACCCTCGAGAAGGTGACGCTGGCCGACCTGGGCCAGGCCAAGCGCATCGAAGTGGGCAAGGAAAACACCATCATCATCGACGGCGCCGGCGCTGCTGCCGACATCGAAGCCCGCGTGAAGCAAGTGCGCGTGCAGATCGAGGAAGCCACGAGCGACTACGACCGTGAAAAGCTGCAAGAGCGCGTGGCCAAGCTGGCCGGCGGCGTTGCGGTGATCAAGGTCGGCGCCGCCACCGAAGTCGAAATGAAGGAAAAGAAGGCTCGCGTCGAAGACGCCCTGCACGCCACCCGCGCTGCAGTGGAAGAAGGCGTGGTTGCCGGTGGTGGCGTGGCCCTGCTGCGCGCCAAGCAAGCCGTGGGCGACAAGGTCAAGGGCGACAACGCCGACCAGGACGCCGGCATCAAGCTGGTGCTCAAGGCCATCGAAGCCCCCCTGCGCGAAATCGTGAACAACGCCGGCGGCGAAGCCTCGGTGGTCGTGAACGCGGTGCTGGCCGGCAAGGGCAACTACGGCTTCAATGCCGCCAACGACTCGTACGGCGACATGCTCGAGCTGGGCATCCTGGACCCGACCAAGGTGACCCGCACCGCGCTGCAGAACGCCGCCTCGGTGGCCTCGCTGCTGCTGACGACCGAAGCCATGGTGGCTGACGCTCCGAAGGACGAAGCTCCTGCCGGCGGCGGCATGCCCGACATGGGCGGCATGGGTGGCATGGGCGGCATGGGCATGTAATTGCCTCTCGCCCGGCGAGCGCTTCGGCGTTCGGCGGGCGGGTCGTCCAGACACGAAGAAGGCCGGGGTTCGCCCCGGCCTTTTTCATTTCGAGCGCCGTCTCGGCCCCGCCGCGGTCGACGCCATGTCGATCGGCAGCGGCGCATCGGCCTTGACCTCGCGCAGCACGATCGCCGAGCGCACGTGCGTCACGCCGGCCTGCTCGAACAGCGTGGTGTGCAGGAATTGCTCGTAGTGCTTGATGTCGGGCACCAGCACCGTGAGGATGTAGTCGGCCGGCCCGGTGGCCGAGGCACAGCGCACCACCTGCGGACTCGCGGCCACCGCACGCTCGAAGTCGCGCACCTTGGCCTCGCTGTGGCGGTCGAGGTTCACCTCGGTCACGGCCGCGAGGTTCAGCCCCACCTTCTCGCGGTCGACGATCACCGTGTAGCCGCGGATCACGCCGCTGGCCTCCATGTCCTTGATGCGGCGCCAGCAGGGCGTGGGCGACAGTCCCACCGCGTCGGCGATCTGCTGCACGGTCTGGCGCGCGTCGCGCTGCAGTTCGTCGAGGATGCGCAGCGAATGATGATCGAGAGGAATGAATTCGTCGTTCATGGCGATTTTCGAGATGGATATTCCTGATTACAGGGTCACCCTGTAGTGATTCAAGAGAATCTTCCTCCTGAGCGAGAACAACAATCTCGCAATGAATTCGAATGACCTCTCTTCGGCCGCAGCCCCCACCCGCGCCGCCGAAACCGCCGCCACGACCACCCTCGCCCGTCCGGGCTACCAGCTCGCCGACAACCTCTGGGCGAGCTCGGGCGTGGTCTTCCTCACCGGCACGCAGGCGCTGGTGCGCCTGCTGTGCATGCAGCGCCAGCGCGATGCCGCGCGCGGCCTCGACAGCCGCGGCTTCGTCAGCGGCTACCGCGGCTCGCCGCTCGGCATGGTCGACCAGGCGATCTGGAAGGCCGGCAGCCGCTTCGAGCAGGAGGGCGTGCGCTTCGTGCCCGCCATCAACGAGGAACTGGCCGCCACCCAGGTGCTCGGCACCCAGCGCGTGGAGTCCGACCCCGAGCGCGAGGTCGAGGCCGTGTTCGGCATGTGGTACGGCAAGGGCCCGGGCGTGGACCGCGCGGGCGACGCGATCAAGCACGGCAACGCCTACGGCGCCTCGCCCAACGGCGGCGTGCTGGTGGTGGCGGGCGACGACCACGGCTGCGTGTCCTCGTCGATGCCGCACCAGTCCGACCAGGCCTTCGCGGCCTGGGGCATGCCGGTGCTGCAGCCGGCCAACGTGGCCGAGTTGGTGGAGTTCGGGCTCTACGGCTATGCGCTCTCGCGCTACTCGGGCACCTGGGTCGGCATGCCGGCGCTGTCGGAGGTGGTCGAGAGCTCGAGCACGGTCGACCTCGACCTGATCCTCGCGCGCAGCGCCGCCTGGCTCGATGCCGACGGCGTGCGCGAGGCCACCGGCCACCGCGCGCCGGCCGACGGCCTGCACTACCGCTGGCCCGACCTGCCCTCGCTGCGCATCGAGTCGCGGCTGGCCGACAAGCACGAGGCAGTGGCCGCCTTCGCGCGCGTCAACAGCATCGACCGCGTGGCGGTCGAGAGCCCCGAGGCGCGCGTCGGCATCGTGACCTGCGGCAAGGCCCACTACGACCTGATGGAGGTGCTGCGCCGGCTCGAGATCCCGACCGAACGCCTGGCCGCGGCCGGCGTGCGCATCTACAAGGTGGGCCTGAGCTTCCCGCTCGAGCAGACGCGCATGCGCGCCTTCACGGCGGGCCTGGCCGAGGTGCTGGTGATCGAGGAGAAAGGCGCCTTCGTCGAGAGCCAGCTGCGCGACATGTTCTACAACGCGCCGGCCGACGCACGCCCGGCGCTGGTCGGCAAGCACGACCGCGACGGCCGCCCCTTCATCTCGGCGCTCGGCGAGCTGCGGCCCTCGCGGCTGATCGAGCGCGTGGCCGAATGGCTCGAGCGCCACGTCGGCGGCGCCGACGGCATCGGCCGCCCGACCGAGCGCGTGCGCGACTTCACGCCGCCCGACCTGCTGGCCAACGCCAGCGATGCCGTGAAGCGCCTGCCCTACTTCTGCGCCGGTTGCCCGCACAACACCAGCACCAAGGTGCCCGAGGGCTCGACCGCCCGCGCCGGCATCGGCTGCCACTTCATGGCCAGCTGGATGGAGCGCGGCACCGCGGGCCTGGTGCAGATGGGCGGCGAGGGCGTGGACTGGATCTCGCATTCCAAGTTCACGCGCGTGCCGCACGTGTTCCAGAACCTCGGCGACGGCACCTACTACCACTCGGGCTACCTGGCGATCCGCCAGGCGGTGGCGGCCAAGGCCACCATGACCTACAAGATCCTGTTCAACGACGCGGTCGCGATGACCGGCGGCCAGCCGGTGGACGGCGTGATCACCGTCGACGCGATCGCGCGCCAGGTCGAATCGGAAGGCGTGGCGCGCGTGGTGGTGGTCAGCGACGACATCCGCAAGTACGACGGCCAGAAGGATCGCTTCCCGGCCGGCACCGGCTTCCACGACCGCAGCCTGCTCGACACGGTGCAGCGCGAGCTGCGCGAGGTGTCGGGCGTCACCGTGCTGATCTACGAGCAGACCTGCGCCGCCGAGAAGCGCCGCCGCCGCAAGAAGGGCGAACTGGCCGATCCGCCCAAGCGCCTGTTCATCAACCAGGCGGTGTGCGAGGGCTGTGGCGACTGCACGGTGCAGAGCAACTGCGTGGCGGTGGTGCCGCACGAGACGCCGCTGGGCCGCAAGCGCCAGATCGACCAGACCCACTGCAACAAGGACTACTCCTGCGCCCAGGGCTTCTGCCCGAGCTTCGTCGGCGTGACCGGTGCCTCGCTGCGCCGCAAGGCCGGCGCGCTGCAGCGCGAGAAGGACGCCGTGCTGGCACGCGCCGCCGCGCTGCCGCAGCCCCCGGGCCACGACTGGGACAACGCGCCCTACGACCTGCTGGTCACCGGCGTCGGCGGCACCGGCGTGGTGACCGTGGGCGCGCTGGTCGCGATGGCCGCGCACCTCGAGGGCAAGGCCGCGAGCGTGCTCGACTTCATGGGCTTCGCGCAGAAGGGCGGCTCGGTGCTGAGCTTCGTGCGCATGGCAAGCCATCCGGAGCGCCTGAACCAGGCCCGCATCGACACCCAGCAGGCCGATGCCGTGCTGGCCTGCGACCTCGTCGTCGGCGCCTCGCCCGAGGCGCTGCAGGCCGTGCGCCACGGCCGCACGCGCATCCTCGCGAACCTGCACGAGATCCCGGTCGCCGAGTCGCTGCGCAATCCCGACGCCGAGCTGCACATCGACCTGCTGCTCGAGAAGCTGCAGTTCGCGGCCGGCGAGGAGCAGGTGAAGACCTTCGACGCGCAGGCGCTGGCCGAGGAGTTCATCGGCGACACGCTGGCCGCCAACATCCTCGCCGTGGGTTACGCATGGCAGCTCGGCCTGGTGCCGCTGGGCTTCGAGGCGCTGATGCGCGCCATCGAGCTCAACGGCGTGGCGGTCGCCGCCAATCGCCTGGCCTTCGCGCTGGGCCGCATGGCCGCGGCCGATCCCGAAGGGCTCGAGCGCCTGGGCGACACGCTGCAGCCCGCGTCGACGATGGACCTCGCGAACGCGGCCGACGGCGACGACCTCGAGGCCATCGTCGCGCGCGGCGTGGCCCATCTCTCGGGCTACCAGAACGCCGCCTGGGCGCGGCGCTTCGAGACCCGCATCCGCGCGCTGCAGAAGCGCGAATCGGCGCTCGGCGGCGATGCCTCGCTGCCCTTCACGCGCAACGCGGCGCGCAGCCTGCTCAAGCTCATGAGCTACAAGGACGAGTACGAGGTGGCGCGCCTGTACACCGACGGCAGCTTCCAGCGCAGCCTGATGGAACAGTTCGAGGGCGAGAAGATCAAGCTCGAGTTCCACATGGCCCCGCCCTTCCTCGCGCCGCCGAAGAACGGCCAGGCGCCGCGCAAGATCCGCTTCGGTGCCTGGATGCTGCCCGCGATGCGCGTGCTCGCGCGCGGCAAGGCGCTGCGCCACACGCCCTTCGATCCCTTCGGCCGTACGCAGGAGCGGCGGCTGGAGCGCGAGCTGATCGCCCACTTCGAGGCCCGGCTCGACGAACTGGCGCAGGACATGGCGGCCGCCGACCAGAAGCTGCTGGCCGACATCGCCGCGCTGCCGATGACGATTCGCGGCTACGGCCACGTGAAGATCGGCAACCTCGCGCTGGCGCGTGCGCGCGAAGCCGAACTGCTGCACCGCCTGCGGCCGCAGCGCTATCCGGCGCCGGCCTCGACCAAGGCCGCGGGGCAGATCAAGGGCATCGCGATCGTCGCGGCGCACTGAGGCCGCGGAGGCACTCAGGCCTCGAAGGACGCGCGCAGCAGCGGATAGAGCTTGCGAAAGCGCGCATGCCGCGCGCGGTGCCCCGCCGCGGCCTCGGCCTTCGGATCGAAGCGCTGCCGCACCGCGGGCGCGGTGCAGACCGCGGCGATCGCACCGCCGTCGGCCAGCCAGGCCAGCCGCGCGGCGCCCAGCGCGCCACCGGCCTCGCCGCCCTCGGCCAGCGTCAGCGGCACCTCGAGGATGTCGGCCAGCAGTTGCGCCCACCAGCTGCTGCGCGCGCCGCCCCCCACCAATGCCAGCGCGCCCGCGGGCCGCGCCAGCGTGTCGAGCCCGTCGCGCAGGCCGAAGCTCACGCCCTCGACCACGGCATAGGCGATGTCGTCGGCGCCGTGCGCCTGCGTGAGCCCGAAGAGCACGCCCTGCGCGTTCGCGTTGTTGTGCGGCGAGCGTTCGCCCGACAGGTAGGGCAGGAAGATCGGCGCGCGCGCACGCGCCGCGTCGTCGAGCCGCGCGGCCGCCGCCAGCAGCGTGGCCTCGTCGCCGAAGCCCAGGTGCCGCGAGGCCCAGCTCACGGCGCTCGCGGCCGAGAGCATCACCGACATCTGGTGCCAGCGGCCCGGCAGCGCATGGCAGAAGGCATGCACCGCCTGCGCGGGATTCGGTTCGAAGCGGCTCGAGGCGACGAAGATCACGCCCGAGGTGCCGAGCGAGACGAAGCCCTGCCCCGGCTCCACGATGCCCATGCCGACCGCGCTGGCGGCGTTGTCGCCCGCGCCGCCGGCGATCTTCACGTCCGCAGCCAAGCCCCAGCGTTCGGCGAGCGCGGGCTTCAGCATGGCAGAGACCTCGCTGCCCTCCACCAGCCGCGGCATCTGCGCCCGCGTGAGGCCGGTGGCCGCGAGCAGCTCGTCGGACCAGTCGCGCGCGCCGACGTCGAGCCACAGCGTGCCGGCCGCGTCGGACATCTCGCCGACCGCCTCGCCGCTCAGCATGAAGCGCAGCCAGTCCTTGGGCAGCAGCACGCGCGCCACGCGCGCGAAGATCTCGGGCTCGTGCTCGCGCACCCACAGCAGCTTGGGCGCGGTGAAGCCCGGCATCGCGAGGTTGCCCGCGATTTCGCCCAGGCGCGGCACCGCGCGCGTCAGCGCCTCGCACTGCGCGCCGCTGCGGCCGTCGTTCCAGAGGATGGCCGGGCGCAGCACCTCGCCGGCCGCATCGAGCAGCGTGGCGCCGTGCATCTGGCCCGACAGCCCGATGGCGCGCACCTGCGCGAGCGCCGCCGGCTGGTCGACGCGCAGCTGCGCCATCACCTGCTCGAGCGCCTGCCACCATTGCGCGGGCGATTGTTCGGACCACAGCGGATGCGGCCGGTCCACGGTCAGCGATGCGCGCGCCACGCCGACGATGCGGTGATCGTCGGCGAGCAGCAGCGCCTTGAGCTCGGACGTGCCGAGGTCGAGTCCCAGATACAAGAGAAGCTCCCGGTGGGTTTGGATGAAAGGCGGCGTTCAGGCCATGCCGTTGCCGAAGCGGGTGTCGGCCTGACGGCGGAACTCGCTGGGCGTCATGCCCTTGATCTCGAGAAAGCGCCGGTTGAAGTTCGCCACGTTGTTGAAGCCGACCTGGTAGCAGATGTCGGTCACGTAATGGTCGGTCTGCATCAGCAGGTGGCAGGCGCTGTTGATGCGCACGCGGTTGACGAAGTCGGTGAAGCTGTTGCCGGTGGAACGCCGGAAGAAGCGGCTGAAGCGGCTCTCGCTCATGCCGAGCTCGGCGGCCAGGTCGGCCATCGAGAGCTGCTCGGTCATGTTGTTGGTGATGCGGTTGACGATGCCGTTGATCTGGTCGACCTGCGCATCGCCGTCGGCGCCCTGCGCGCCCTGCATCTGCACGCTCGACAGCAGCCGGTAGTCGGTGCACTGCGCGAGGTCGGCCAGGAAGCCCAGGAACAGCCCGAGCCGGCGCACGCCGCGCGCGGCCTTGATGTCGTCCCAGTGCTGCTGCGCCTGCTGCGAGAGGCCGAAGAACTCGATGCCGTGGCGCGCGCGCTCGAGCAGCTGCATGACCTCGCGCAGCTCGGGAATCTGCGCCGCGGCCTGCTCGATCGGCTCGTGCCGGAACTGGATCACGCGGTCGCGCCCGGCGGCACCTCCTTCGGGCACGTCGAGCGAGATCCAGTTGTGCGGCAGCCGCGGGCCGCACAGCACCAGGTGGCCGGGCTGGAACGGCCCGATCCAGTCGCCGATGAAGGCCTTGCCCGAGGTCTCGGTGATCAGGTGCAGCTCGTAGTCCTCGTGGAAGTGCCAGCGCACCAGCGGGCTCGGGAAGCCGTGCGCCAGGCATCGCACCAGGCCGGTCTCCTCGGGCGCCTCGTAGCCCAGCGAGGGCGAGCGCGCGAAGTCGCGCTCCAGCTCGGGCTGGCGCTGGCGGGGAATCGAACGCTTGCGGGTGGTGGTGGTCATGGCTGCATGCTCGCTCGCGGGCCGCGCCCGCTGCCAATGCAAGGGTGCTAGAGATTGTCTCCCTGCGCCAGCGCCGCCTGCACGGCCGCCAGCACCGGTGGATCGGCACCCTCGCGGGTGCAGTTCAGGGCCGCGGCGGTGGCGGCGAAGCGCATCACCGCGCGCCAGCCGTCGTCGCCGAGCGCCGCGAGCTGGTCGCGGTGCTCGACGTCCTGGTCGAGCAGCGCGACCGACAGGCCGGCCGTGAAGGTGTCGCCGGCGCCGATGGTGTCGACCACCTGCACGCGCGGCGCGGCCACCGACAGCGGCGCCTTGCCCGCGCGCCACAGCGTGGCGCCCTCGCCGCCGCGCGTGACGATGACGGCGCGCGCGCCCGCGGACAGGATCTCGGTGGCCAGCGCATCGACCGGGCGATCCGGCGCCAGCAGCGCGGCATCCTCGTCGCTGAGCTTCACGAGGTCGGCCATCGCGAACCAGTCGGCGACACGCGCCCGGTAGGCCGCGAGGTCGGGGATCAGGCTGGGCCGCACATTGGGATCGAACACGATCACGCAGCGGCCCGCGTTGGCGCTCACGAGGTCGGCGATGCGCGTCGCGGCCGGCTCCTGCAGCAGCGAGATCGAGCCGAAGTGCAGGAAGCGGCAGTCGGCCGGCAGCTGCGGCAGCGGCTCGGGCGCCCAGGTCGCGTCGGCGCTGCCGTGCGTGTAGAAGGCATAGCGGTTGGTCTGCGGCGTGCGCTCGACGAAGGCCAGGGTCGAGGGCGCGCTGCTGCGAAGGATGAAGCCGGTGTCGACGCCATTGCGTTCGAGGAAGGCCATCAGCCGCTCGCCGAACAGGTCGGTCGACAGCTGCGTGAAGAAGCCCGTGTGCTGGCCCAGGCGCGCGCAAGCCACGGCCGTGTTGAGCGGCGAACCGCCCTCGTGGCCGAGGAAAGCCAGTGCGCCGGCCTCGCTGGCGGTGAAATCGATCAGGGCTTCGCCCGTGAGTGCAATGCGCATGGTGGAGAAAGGATTTTCTTCGGTCAGTTCAGGGCGCCAGCGTCGTCCAGGAAGCCGCGTTCGGCGGCCAAGGTGGCGGGATGGTCGAGCAGTTCGGCGAACAGGCGCGGCGGGATCGTGATGGCGCCGACGCCCAGCGCGAGCAGCGACAGGTAGGCCTCCCGCGAGCGGATGCTCGCCACCAGCAGCCGCGTGCCCGACGCGGGCCGTTGCGCGACCAGCGACTGCATGCGCGCGATCAGCGCGAGCCCGTCCTGGCCGGCATCCTCGAGCCGCCCGAGGTACGGCGCCGCATAGGCCGCGCCCAATTGCGCCGCGAAGTGCGCCTGCTCGGGCGCGTAGACGGCGGTCCAGGTCACGGGCACGCCCTGCGCGATCAGCCGCGCGCCGGCCACCAGGCCCTGGCGCGTGGCGGGAATCTTGATGACGAGCTGGCCGGCGTCGAACTTCGGCAGCAGCGAGCGCGCATCCTCGAGCATGCCGTCGACCTCGCTCGAGTACACCTGAGCCTGCACCTGGCGCGCACCCAGCTCGATGCAGCGCTGCAGCAGGCCGGGCACGTCGGCGCGACCGACACCGGCGCGCCGAAGCAAGGTCGGGTTGGTCGTCACGCCATGGACGACCGGGTGCGGCAGGCAGGCCCGCAACTCCGCGAGGTCGGCGCTGTCGAGGTAGAGATGGAAATCGTCGTTCATGGATCGCGTGCGGCGGGGGCCGGCTATCTTCTCACCGGGCGGCCCGCGCTTCACCGCAAGGAAGGCAAGCGCTCCGATACTTTCCTGACTTCGCTGCAGCGTGCATCGCCACCTCAGCTCATGACGTTGCCGCCATCGACGTTCAAGGTCTGCGCCGTGATGTAGCGCGCCTCGTCGCTGGCCAGGAACACGGCCGCGCCCGCGATGTCGCCCGGCAGGCCCATGCGGCCCAGCGGCACCTCGAGCCCCACGCGCCGCTTCTTCTCGCCGAGGGCCAGTCCCTCGGCCCGGGCGAACAGGCTGTCGACCTGGTCCCACATCGGCGTGTCGACCACGCCGGGCGCGATGCCGTTGACGCGGATGCCGTGCGGCGCCATCGCGAGCGCCGCGCTCTGGGTGTAGCTGATCACGGCGGCCTTGGTGGCGCAGTAGTGCGACACCAGCGCCTCGCCGCGCCGCCCCGCCTGCGAGGCCATGTTGATGACCGAGGCACCGCGGGTGCCGGCCTCGACCATGTGGCGCAGCACGGCCTGCATGACGAAGAACATGCCCTTCACGTTGACGGCGAACAGGCGGTCGAACGAGGCCTCGTCGCTGTCCAGCAGCGGCGCGAGATCGAACACGGCGGCGTTGTTGAACAGCACGTGGATCGGCCCGAAGGCCACCTGCGCCTCGACCAGCAGGCGCGCGATGGCCTGCATGTCGGTCACGTCGGCCGCGATGTAGGCCAGGCGATCGGGATGGCGCTGCTGCAGCGCGCGCACCGCCTCGGAGGGCGCGGCCGCGCGATCGACCACGCTGCAGCGCGCGCCTTCGGCGATGCAGGCCTCGGCGACCGCCAGGCCGATGCCGCCGCCGGCGCCGGTCAGCAGCACATGGCGATCCTGCAGCCGGGTGCTCATGCCTTCGCGCTCACGAAGTCCGAGACGCGCCCGCTCGCGCGGCGCACCGCATCGACCAGCCGCGCATCGCCCGCGATCGGGCCCCACAGGCCCGCGTCCGCGCACAGCGCGGCGACCGGGTCGGCCGAGTCGCAGATGGCATGCGCCACGGCTTCGTCCATGCCCTGGTCCTGGTAGGCATAGGGCAAGGTGCCGCGGTGCCAGCGCTGCAGGAAGGCCAGGAACAGCGCGGGCAGCATCGCCACGCTGTCGATGGGCTGGCCCGCGGCCAGCCGCTCGCGCACGGTCGGTGCGATGAAGCCAGGAATCTTCGAGAAGCCGTCGGCGGCCACGCGCTGGTTGGTGTCGCGGATGGCGGGATTGCCGAAGCGGTCGAGCACCACGTCGCGGTAGGCCGCGAGGTCGATCGGGCTCGGGCTCAGGCAGGGGATGACGTCGTCGCTCACGTAATCGAAGGCCATCTTGCGGATGGCGGCGTCGTGCGTGCCCTCGTGGATGAAGCCGAGCCCCACCAGCGTGCCGGCCCAGGCGATGCAGCTGTGGGTGGCGTTGAGGATGCGGATCTTGGCTTCCTCGTAGGGCTGCACCGAGTCGACCAGTTCGACACCCACGCGCGCCCAGTCGGGGCGGCCGGCCGCGAAGTCGTCCTCGATGACCCACTGGATGAAGCTCTCGCCGGTGATCGCGGCCGCGTCGTCGCGACCGGTGGCGGCCTGCGCGCGCGCGCGCAGCTCGGGCGGCGGGCGCGGCGTGATGCGGTCGACCATGGCGTTGGGGCAGCGCGTGTTGGCCTGCGTCCAGGCCAGCAGCCCGGCATCGCCCGCGCGCTCGATGAACTCGAGCAGGCCGGCGCGGAAGCGCTCGCCGTTGTGGCGCAGGTTGTCGCAGTTCAGCAGCGTGAGCGGGCCAGCGTCGGCGGCCTTGCGCGCGCGCAGGATGGCGCAGACGGCACCGTAGATGGTCACGCCCGCGCCGCCCGCCTCGCCTTTGGCGGCACGCGCGATGTCGGTGGCGAGGTCGGCGAAGGACAGGTCGAGCCGGCCCTTGGTGTCGAGGTAGTAGCCGGCCTCGGTGACGGTGAAGGAGACGATGCGCGTGGACGGCGCGGCGCCGCGCGCGATCGGGCCGGCGAGCGAGGGCTCGTAGGGCAGCACCTCGCGGATGGCCTCGATCTGCTCGTAGCGGTACTCGCCCGCGGGCGACACGGTCTCGAGCGTGTAGCGGCCGCCCTGGGCGCGCAGCGCCTCGACGACCTTGGCCATGTCGGGCCGGATGTTGGCGCCCGAGATCGACCAGCGCGTGTCGCCCGCGTCGATCAGCCGCTGCAGGTAGACCGCCTGGTGCGCCCGGTGGAAGGACCCGAGGCCGAGGTGGAGCACCGTGAACTCCGAGGGAGCGGGTGGAAGGGGTGCTGCTGCGAGAGTCACGAAGAATGTCCCGGAAGAGGAATGAAACGAGAGAGGGGATTCAGGCCGCGACCGCGCGCCCGTCGCGCGTGAACAGGTGCAGCACCGAGGGATCGAGTTCGACCGCCACGTCGTCGCCGGCCTGCAGCGGCGTGCGGTCGTTCTGGCGCGCCACCAGCGGCACGCCGCCCACGTCGACGTGGATCAGCGTGTCGGCGCCCAGCGCCTCGATCAGCTCGACGCGGCCCTGCACGTCCGACACCGGCGCGCCGGCCTTCGCATGCACGCGCAGGCCCTCGGGCCGGACGCCGAGGAAGCCGTCGCTCGGCAGCCGGCCGCCGGTGGCGGCCGAGAAGCTCGGGATGGCGCTGGCCGCCACCATGTTCATCGAGGGCATGCCGATGAACTGCGCGACGAACTGGTTGGCCGGGCGGTCGTAGAGCTCGAGCGGCGTGCCGACCTGCTCGATCAGCCCGTCCTTGAGCACCACCACGCGGTCGGCCAGGGTCATGGCCTCGACCTGGTCGTGCGTGACGTAGATGGTGGTCGCGCCCAGCGCGCGGTGCAGCTTGTGGATCTCCACGCGCGTGTTGCCGCGCAGCGCCGCGTCGAGGTTCGACAGCGGCTCGTCGAACAGGAACACCTTGGGCGCGCGCACGATGGCGCGGCCGATGGCCACGCGCTGGCGCTGGCCGCCCGAGAGGTCCTTGGGCAGGCGGTCGAGGTACTGCGTGAGGTTCAGCGTCTTGGCCGCATGCTCGACCTTGGTCTTGATCTCGGACTTGCTCGTGCCCGCGAGCTTGAGCGCGAAGGACATGTTGTCGTACACGCTCATGTGCGGATAGAGCGCATAGCTCTGGAACACCATCGCGAGGTCGCGCTTGCCCGAGGGCGCCCAGGTGATGTCCTTGCCGTCGAGCAGCAGGTTGCCGCTGGTGATCGGCTCGAGTCCCGCGATCAGCCGCAGCAGGGTCGACTTGCCGCAGCCCGAAGGCCCGACGAAGACGATGAATTCGCCCTTCTGGATTTCGAGGTCGACGCCCTTGATGATGTTGACGTCACCAAAGCTCTTCTTGATGTTCTTGAGTTCGAGGTAGGCCATGGGGGTGTCTCCCTTTCTTTACTTGACGGCGCCGAAGGTCAGGCCTTGCACGAGTTGCTTCTGGCTGAACCAGCCGAACACGACGATGGGCGCGATGGCCATCAGCGAGGCCGCCGACAACTTGGCCCAGAACAGGCCCTCGGGGCTCGAGTACGAGGCGATCAGCGTGGCCAGCGTGCCGGCCTTGGCCGAGGTGAGGTTGAGCGCCCAGAAGGCTTCGTTCCAGCTCAGCACCAGGCACAGCAGGCCGGTGGAGGCGAGGCCGCCGACCGACAGCGGCATCACGACATGGCGGAACTCGGTCCACAGGCTCGCGCCGTCCATGCGCGCGGCCTCGAGGATCTCGTTCGGGATGTCCTTGTAGGCGCTGTAGAGCATCCAGACCATGATCGGCAGGTTCGACAGCGTGAACACGATGGTCAGCGCGCTCAGCGAGTCCAGCATGCCCGCGGTCTGCGCGAGCACGTAGATCGGCACCAGCGCGCCCACGGCCGGCATCATCTTGGTCGAGAGCATCCACATCAGGATGTCGCGCGTCTTCTTCGTGCGGAAGAAGGCCATCGAGTACGCGGCCGGCGCCGCGATCAACAGGCCGAGGATGGTCGAGCCCAGGCTGGTGATCAGCGAGTTGCGCGCGTACAGCAGGTAGTCGCTGCGCCGCTGCACTTCGCCGAAGTTGTCGAGCGTGGGCTCGAAGATGAACAGCGGCGGCACGTGGATCGCCTGCAGCTCGGTCTTGAAGGCCGTGAGGAACAGCCAGCCGAGCGGGAAGAACAGCAGCAGCGCGACGGCCCAGGCACCGACGGTGCGCAGCAGTTGCGGCAGGAAATTGCTGGGCGCTTGTTGTTGCATGGCGTGGCGCTCCTCAGTCCAGGTTCTTGCCGATGATGCGGATCAGGAACACGGCCACGATGTTGGCCAGCACCACCGCGAACAGCGCGCCCGCGGAAGCCACGCCCACGTCGAAGTTCATGAGCGACTGCTTGAAGATCATGTAGGTCATGTTCGTGCTCTCGTTGCCCGGGCCGCCGTTGGTGGTGATGGCGATCTCGGCGAACACGCTGAGCAGGAAGATCATCTCGATCATGATCACCACCGCCATCGGGCGCGCGAGGTGCGGCACGGTGAGGTAGAAGAAGCGCTGGAACGCGCTCGCGCCGTCCATGCGCGCGGCCTCCATCTGCTCGCGGTCGAGCGACTGCAGCGAGGTGATGAAGATCAGGCAGGCGAAGGGCAGCCATTGCCAGGCCACCATGATGATCACCGACAGCAGGGGCACGTCGGTGAGCCAGTCGATCGGCTGGGCGCCGAACATGCGCCACACGTCGGCCAGGATGCCGTAGATCGGGTTCATCATCATGTGCTTCCACAGCAGCGCGTTGACCGCGGGCATGACGAAGAAGGGCGAGATCAAGAGCACGCGCACGATGCCGCGGCCCGGGAAGGGTTCGTTGACCAGCAGCGCGAGCAGCACGCCGAGCACCACGGTGATGCCGATCACGCTGCCGATCAGGAGCAGCGTGTTCCAGGTCGCGGGCCAGAAGTCCGGGTCGGTGACGAAGTACTCGAAGTTGGCGAGGCCCGCGAAGGGATGGTCGCCGGGCTGCATGAGGTTGTAGTTCACGAACGAGAAGTACAACGTCATCGCGAGCGGCACGATCATCCAGAGGAAGAGCGTGAGCACGGCCGGCGCCATCAGCGCGCGGGGCAGGAGTCTTTTCATGGGTGATCCCTTCTCTCTTCTGTCTGGCGCCCTCCCCCAGGGGGAGGGCGCAGGCCGCGCGGCTTACTTGTAGTAGCCGGCCTTCTTCATCTCGCGCTCGGCCGTGGTCTGCGAGGTCTTCAGCGCCTGGTCGACCGTGACCTTGCCCGCGAGCGCCGCGCTCATCTGCTGGCCCACCGCCACGCCGATGGCCTGGAATTCGGGGATGGCCGCGTACTGCACGCCGACGTAGGGCGACTTGGGCAGCGTGCTGTCGCTGAGGTTGGCGCTGTCGATGGCCTTCTTCTCGGCGGCGGCGAACTTCGCGACCTTCTGGAACTCGGGGTTCGCGTAGGTCGACTTGCGCGTGCCGGTGGGCACCGCGCCCCAGCCCTGCTCCTTGGCGACCAGGTTGATGTAGTCCTTGGAGGTGGCCCACTTCACGAAGGTCTGGGCGGCGGCGGCCTTGGTCGAGCTGGCGGGGATCGCCAGGTTCCAGGTCCACAGCCAGTTGGCGCCCTTGGGCGTGACGGCCACCGGTGCCTGCGCGAAAGCCACCTTGTCGGCCACCTTCGACTGCTTGGGATCGCTGATGAACGAGGCCGCGATGGTCGCGTCGACCCACATGCCGCACTTGCCTTCGTTGAAGAGCGCGAGGTTCTCGTTGAAGCTGTTGGCCGAGGCGCCCGGCGGGCCGTAGGCCTTCATCAGGTCGACGTAGAAGCCGATCGCGTCCTTCCAGGGCTTGGTGTCGATCTGCGGCTTCCACTGCATGTCGAACCACTGGCCGCCGTTGGTGTTGACCAGCGTGGTCAGGAAGGCCATGTTGTCGCCCCAGCCCGGCTTGCCGCGCAGGCACATGCCGTAGACGCCGGCCTTCGGGTCGTGGATCTTGCCGGCCAGTTCCTTCACCTGGGTCCAGGTCGGCTGCTCGGGCATCTGGAAGCCGACCTTGTCGGCCAGGTCCTTGCGGTACATGAGCATCGAGCTCTCGCCGTAGAACGGCGCGGCGTAGAGCTTGCCCTGGTACGACAGGCCGTCGCGGATCGCGGGCAGCAGGTCGTCGGCGTCGTAGGCGGCATCGGTGGCGATGGGCTGCAGCCAGCCCTTCTTCGACCAGATCGGCGCTTCGTACAGGCCGATGGTCATCACGTCGAACTGGCCGCCCTTGGTGGCGATGTCGGTGGTCACGCGCTGGCGCAGCGTGCCCTCCTCCAGCGTGACCCACTTGAGCTTGATGTCGGGATTGGCCTTCTCGAAGAAGGGCGTGAGCTTCTGCATCTCGATCATGTGGCCGTTGTTGACGGTCGCGATCACGAGTTCGGTGGCCGCCTGGGCGACGAGGCCGGTGCCGGCGAGTGCGAGGACGAGGCCCGCTTTCAGAAAACGCTGCATGTTGTCTCCTAGAGGGTGAGCGACGCCCCCTTGGGTCGCCGTGCCCGGATTCTGGATAAACCGGCTTGCGATTTTGGTACTTCGAATGTCATCGACAGTACTTTCATGCACCGATTGGCTAGTGAAATCCCTAGTCAATGCAATACAGCATGTGTTTTGTGCAATCCAAAGCGTTCAGCCGGTGCCCAGCAGCTGCCGGCGGAACTGGGCCGCCGCGGGCGAGAGCGGCCGCCCCTCGCGCGTGACCAGGCAGATCGGCGGCACGCGCACCGGCAGCTCGATCGGCACCACCCGCAGCAGCCCGAGCCGCGCATAGTGCCGGGCCTGCGAGGCGGGCATGACGGCCGCCATGTCGGAGCTCTCGAGCAGCGCCGTGATGGCGATCGGCGAGGCGGTCTCGAGGATGTCGAGCCGCGCCTGCACGCCGGCCTCGCGCATGGCGGCCTCGAAGCGCCCGCGCTGCGGCGAGCCCGGCGGCTGCAGCACCCATTGCCAGGCCGCCAGGTCGGCCAGCGTGAGGCCCTCGCGCTCGAAGGCCGGATGGCCGCCGCGCACCACCACCACCTGCGATTCGCCGAGCAGCGGCACGCTGGCGTAGCGCGACTCGTCGTGCCCGTCGGTGAGCCGGCCCAGCACCAGGTCGACCTCGCCCTGCTCGAGCTGGGCCTGCATCACGTCGCTGGTCTCGACCACCACCGACACCGCCACCTGCGGGTGGCGCCGGCGGTACTCGACCAGCGCGGGCGCCAGCAGCTCGGGCACCGCCCCCGGCACGCTGCCCACGCGCAGCGCGCCGCTGAGGCCGGAGCGCAGCGCCAGCATCTCCTCGCGCGCGCTGCCGAAGTCGCTGACCACGCGGTGGGCGTAGCGCACCAGGATCTCGCCGTAGGCGGTGGGCTCCATGCCGCGCGCCAGCCGCTCGAACAGCTTCTCGCCGAGCGAATCCTCGAGCTGCTGCAGCAGCTTGGTGGCCGCGGGCTGGCTGATGTTCATGGCCTCGGCCGCGCGGCCCAGGTGGCGGTGGGCATCGAGGCGCACCAGCAGCAACAGCTGGCGCGGTCGCACCTGCAGCATCAGCGAGGCATCGGGCGAGGCTTTCTGGAGGGTCATCACCAAAAGTATATGGAGACCCCACCAATTTCGATTGGATCGAGGGGAGCGAACGGCCTAACCTGCGGCCTCGCCATGCATGGAAAGCAATGGCATCCAAGACCAACAAGCAGGAGACAACCCCGATGCGCCCCTTTTCCCCGGCCTTCCGCCAGCGATGCGCCGTCGCCTTCGCCGCCGCGCTCGCGCTGGCCACCGGCCTCGCCACCGCCCAGACCGCGCCCGCCTACCCCGACAAGCCGCTGCGCATCATGGTCGGCGCCTCGCCGGGCGGCGGCACCGACATCCTGGCGCGCGTGCTGGCCGACAAGCTCTCGCCCGCGCTCAAGCAGCCGGTGGTGGTCGAGAACCGGCCCGGCGCCTCCAACACCATCGCGGGCGAGCTCACGGCGCGCGCGCCGGCCGACGGCGCCACGCTGCTCCTGGCCACCAACACCGCGCAGGCGGTGGCGCCGCACATCCTCAAGCTCAAGTACGACCCGCTCAAGGACCTGCAGCCGCTGGGGCTGGTGGCCGTGATGCCCAACGTGCTGGTGGTGTCGGCCAGCTCGCCCTACAAGTCGGTGAAGGACCTGCTGGCCGCGATGGCGGCCAGGCCCGGCGGCTTCAAGTACGCCTCCTCGGGCATCGGCAGCACCCAGCACGTGGGCGGTGAGGCCTTCAACCTGGCCACCGGCATGAAGTCGGTGCACGTGCCCTACAAGGGCAGCTCGCAGGCGCACATCGACATCATCGCGGGCGAGGTCGAGATGATGTTCGACAGCACCTCCTCGGCCATGGGCCAGATCAAGGCCGGCAAGTTCCGCGCGCTGGCCGTGAGCGCGCCGCAGCGCTCGCCCGAGCTGCCCGACGTGCCCACGCTGGCCGAGCAGGGCGTCAAGGGCGCCGACGTCTCGACCTGGTACGGCCTCTACGTGACCGCCGGCACGCCGCGCCCGGCCGTCGAGCGCCTGAGCGCCGAGCTCGCGCGCAGCCTGCAGCTGCCCGACGTGCAGGCCCGCATCAAGGCCCTGGGCGGCGAGCCCGGCAACCTGATCGGCGAGCCCTTCGCGGCCATGAACCGGCAGGAGTTCGAGCACTACGGCCAGCTCGTGCGCGCCGCCAACATCAAGGCCGAATGAGGCCGTCCCCCGCTTTTTCTCCACCGACGATCGCCATGTCCACTCCTTCGAAGATCCCGACCGTGACCTCCGCCAAGCCCCGCATCGCCGTGCTGCTCGGCGACCCCAGCGGGGTCGGCCCCGAGATGGCGGTCAAGCTGCTCGCGCGCCAGCGCAACCTCGACGCCGCGCGCGTGCTGCTGATCGCCGACCCGGTGGTGCTGGCCGCGGGCGAGCGCATCGCCGGCGCCAGGCTCGATCCGCTCGCGACCGAGAGCCTCGACACGCTGCGCTTCGAGGACGGCCGGCCCACGCTGCTGGCCCGCGACTGGATGGACGGCGCCGAGCCGGTGCTCGGCGAATCGAACGAAGCCTCGGGCCGCGCCTCCTTCGAGGCGCTCGAGCTCGCGACCGCGGCCGTGCGCCGCGGCCAGGTCGACGCGATCCTGTTCGCGCCGCTCAACAAGCATTCGCTGCGCCTGGGCGGCCTGGTGCACGAGGACGAGCTGCGCTACATGCAGGCGCGCTTCGCGGTGCCGGGCTTCGTCTGCGAGTTCAACCTCACGGGCGCGCTGTGGACCTCGCGCGTGACCTCGCACATTCCGCTCAAGGACGTGGCGAGCCACATCACCGGCGAAGGCGTGCGCGACGCGGTGAAGATCATCGCCGCGGCACTGCGCCAGTCGGGCGTGGCGCAGCCGCGCATCGCGGTCTCGGGGCTCAACCCGCATGCCGGCGACGGCGGCTCGATCGGCATGGAGGAAATCGAGATCATCGGCCCGGCCATCGAGAAGCTGCGCGCCGAGGGCTACGACGCGCGCGGCCCGTTCTCGCCCGACACGGTGTTCATCGGCGCGCGGCGCGGCGACGTCGACGCGGTGGTCTCGATGTACCACGACCAGGGCCAGATCGCGATGAAGCTCATGGGCTTCGAGCAGGGCGTGACCCTGCACGGCGGCCTGCCCGTGCCCGTGGCCACCTCGGCCAGCGGCAGCGCCTTCGACATCGCGGGCCGGGGCATCGCGCAGATCGAGGGCCTGCAGCAGGCCTTCGACCTGTGCCTGCGCATGGCCAGCGGCGCGCCGGTGCGCGCGGCCGCGACGGCCGAGGCCTGAGTCGGCGGCGGCCAGAAAAAAGGGCCGCATGCGCGGCCCTGTCGAATCGTTGTTCTGCGAGTCCCGGGGGGCTTCAGGCGCCCGGCGGCTGGCCGTAGGCGTTGGCCTCGGGCTGGCTGGGCTGCACGAAGAAATAGATCAGCACGAGGTTGACCAGCGGAATGATCATCAGTAGCTGGAACCAGCCGCTCTTGCCTATGTCGTGCAGGCGGCGCGAGCCCGCGGCCAGCACGGGCAGCAGGAAACCCAGCGCGGCGATCAGGTAGACGATCTGGTGGATGAGGCTGGCGACGATCAGCACGACCACCTCGGCCAATATGAACCACCAGAACTCGGAGCGCGAGGCGCGCCCACTGAAATCCGTGTACTTCTGAAAGCAGGTCTTGACCGCTGTTTGAAAATCCATTTGCTCGGCTCCTCTTGAGGTCCCCGGGAAATTTCCCGGGGCCATCATATCGGCGCCTTCTTCAACGGCAATGGCAACGAATGGCGTACTTCAAATGGCCAAGCAGCTATTGCGCGGGCGGACTCAGGCGCTGCAGCAGCCCCGCGGTCGAGGCATCGAGCCCCGTGATGTCGCCCGAGGCGAGCCGCGGCTCGATGTCCTTCGCGAGCACCTTGCCGAGCTCCACGCCCCACTGGTCGAAGCTGTTGATGCCCCACAGCGCGCCGCTGGTGAACACGCGGTGCTCGTACATCGCGATGAACGCGCCGAGCGCCTCGGGCGTAAGCTTCTCGAACACGAAGAAGCTGCTGGGCCGGTTGCCCGGGAAGTTCTTGTGGCCGCCCGCGTCGAGCTTGCCCACCATCAGCGCCTGCGCCTGCGCGAGCGCATTGGCCAGCAGCTTCGGATGGTGGCCCTCGAGGTCGTGCGAGGCATCGCGCACCGCGAGGAACTCCAGCGGGATCACGTCGGTGCCCTGGTGCAGCATCTGGAAGTAGGCATGCTGGCCGTTGGTGCCCGGCTCGCCCCACAGCACGGGCGAGGTGCCCAGGCCCGGCGGCAGCGCGGCACCGGTCGCGTCGACCTGCTTGCCGTTGCTCTCCATCTCGAGCTGCTGCAGGTAGGCCGGCAGCCGCTTCAATGCGCTGTGATAGGGCGCGATGCTGCGGCTCGTGAAGCGGTGGAAATTGCGATACCAGACGTCGAGCAGGCCGAGGCGGATCGGCAGGTTCTGCGCCAGCGGCGCGGTGCGGAAGTGCTCGTCCATTGCATGCGCGCCCGCCAGCAGCCGGCGGAAGCCCTCGGCGCCGATGGCCAGCGCGATCGGCAGGCCGATGGCCGACCACAGCGAATAGCGCCCGCCCACCCAGTCCCAGAAGCCGAAGGTGGTCTCGATGCCGAACTTGTTGGCCGCATCCACGTTGGTGGTGAGCGCCGCGAAGTGGCCCGCGATGTCGGTGCCGCCCGATTGCTCGTACCAGCGCTTGGCGGACTGCGCGTTGGTCATCGTCTCGGCCGTGGTGAAGGTCTTCGAGGCGATCAGGAACAGCGTGTGCTCGGGCGCGAGGCCCTCGAGCACGCCGTCGAGCTCGTGGCCGTCGACGTTCGAGACGAAATGGAAATGCTTGCCCGGCGCCGCGAACTCCGCGAGCGCCAGCACCGCCATCTGCGGGCCGAGGTCGGAGCCGCCGATGCCGATGTTGACCACGTCGGTGATGGTGTGGTCGCCGCGCACCTTCTCGGCGTAGGCGAGCATGGCGTCGAGCGTTTCGTGCACCTCGCGCAATTGCGGCGCGGTCTTGCCGGCCTTGGCATCGGCCGGCGCGCGCAGCAGCGTGTGCAGCACCGCGCGGTCTTCCGTGTTGTTGATGTGCTCGCCCGCGAACATCGCGTCGCGGTGCGCCTCGAGGCCGCACTCGCGCGCGAGCGCGAACAGCAGCGCTTCCACGCGCGCATCGATCAGGTTCTTCGACAGGTCGGCGAACAGGTACGGCGCCTCCTGGCTGAAGTGCGCGAAGCGGCCGGCGTCGTCGACGAAGGCATGGCGCAGGTCGAACTGGCGGCCCGCGGTCTCGAAGTAGGACTGCAGCTGCGCCCAGGCCGGCGCGCGGTCGCAGCGAAGCGGGGTCGCCATGATCAGCGGCCGCTTTCCTGCATCAGCTTCTCGAGCTTGATGGCATCGGCCGCGAAGGCGCGGATGCCCTCGGCGAGCTTCTCGGTGGCCATCGCGTCCTCGTTCAGCGCGAAGCGGAAACCGGCCTCGTCGTAGGCGATCTTCTCGGCCTTGCCCTGGGCGGCGGCCTTGGCGTCGAGCGCGTGCTCGAGCGGCTCGTTGCTGGCGGCCAGTTCGGCCAGCAGCTCGGGGCTGATGGTCAGCAGGTCGCAGCCGGCGAGCGCCTTGATCTGGCCCACGTTGCGGAAGCTCGCGCCCATCACCTCGGTCTTGATGCCGTTGGCCTTGTAGTACTCGAAGATCTGGCGCACCGACTTCACGCCCGGGTCGTTGGCGCCGGCATTGGCGGCCTCGTCCCACTTGGCGCCCTCGGACTTCTTGTACCAGTCGTAGATGCGGCCGACGAAGGGCGAGATCAGCTGCACGCCGGCCGCGCCGCAGGCCACGGCCTGCGCGAACGAGAACAGCAGCGTGAGGTTGGTGCGGATGCCCTTCTTCTCGAGCTGGCGCGCGGCCTCGATGCCTTCCCAGGTGGAGGCGACCTTGATCAGCAGCCGCTTCTCGGTGTCGATGCCCTCGGCCTTGTAGAGCGCCGTGATGCGCTCGCCGCGCGCCACGGTGGCGGCGGTGTCGAACGACAGGCGCGCATCGACCTCGGTCGAGACGCGGCCCGGGATGATCGAGAGGATCTCGGTGCCGAAGCGCACCAGCAGGCGGTCGATGACCTCGTCGAGCGGCTTGCCCGCATGCTTCTTCACGCCCTCGTCGAGCAGCGGACGGTACTCGGGCTTCTGCACCGCCTTGAGGATCAGCGACGGATTGGTGGTCGCGTCCTGCGGCTTGGAGGCGCTGAGCTGCTTGAAGTCGCCGGTGTCGGCGACCACGGTGGTCCATTGACGGAGTGCATCGAGTTGGTTCATGGCAATGATTATGTTGCGGTGATGGCGACGTGGCCTGCACGTTGTTGCATGCGGGCCGATGCTTTCATGCGCACCGTAGCACGGCTTCAGGCCCGGTTCCATGACGGCGCGAACAACATGCGGCCAGCAGGGTTTCGGCCCCATGCCGCCCTACAGGCGCTGTGGTCCACGGCTGACGGCGACGGCTGGCGGGCGCGTCTAGTCTGGCGAGTCCTTCCTTCGCGAATCGCCGGATTCGCCGTCCCGTCCCGACCCAGGAGCCCCCTCCATGCAGCGCAGACTTCCTCCCGCAGCCTCCACCGACCTCGCCCCCTTCGACGACCGCCGCACCAGTGCCGCCATCGGCACGCTGGCCACGGCCTTCGTGATCGGCGGCGCGGCGGCCTGGCTCGCGCTGGATGCCGCGCGCCGCTCGCGCGTGCGGCTGGCCGGCCCGGCCGACGGCGCCCCGCTGATGCGCGCGCCGCTGCAGGTGGTGGCGCCGGTGGACCTGCACCGCTATGCGGGTCTCTGGCACGAGCAGGCGCGGCTGCCCAACCGCTTCCAGAAGTCCTGCGCCGGCCCGGTCACGGCCCACTACACGCCGCGGCCCGACGGCACGATCGAGGTGCTCAACCGCTGCGAGCGCGCCGACGGCAATTTCGAGGAATCGCTGGGCACCGCGCGCGTGGTGCCGGTGGCCGGCCAGCCCGGCGCGGGCCGGCTCGAGGTGCGCTTCGCGCCCTCGTGGCTGGCCTGGCTGCCGGTGGTGTGGGGCGACTACTGGATCCTGAAGCTGGACCGCGACTACCAGGTGGCGCTGGTCGGCACGCCGAACCGCGAGTACCTGTGGGTGCTGTCGCGCGCCCCCTGCCTGGACGACGCGACCCTGCAGGCCGAGCTCGACTACGCGGGCAGCCTGGGCTTCGACATCGACAAGGTCGAGCGCACCGGCAGGTAGCGCGAGAGCTGGGTCGCGAGCGCGGCCGGCGCGGTGCAGTGGATCGCATGCCAGCCGAAGGCGCGCGCGGCTTCCACGTTGGGCGCCGAATCGTCGATGAACACCGTCCGCTCCGCCGCCAGCGCATGGCGCACCGCGAGCAGTTCGTAGATCTCGCGGTGCGGCTTCAGGAACTTCACGTCGCCCGAGAACACGCCTCCGTCGAAACGCCGCATGAAGCCGTGGCGCGCCATGATCGCGCGCGCATAGGGCGAGGGCATGTTCGAGAGGTAGTAGAGCTTCAGCGGCTCGCCGGCCTCGCGGCGCTCGAACAGTTCCTCGAGCAGCGCCACCGTGACATCGATCGGCACCAGCCGTTCGCCGAGTCCGTCGAGCATGGCCAGCAGGCGGTCGGCCGGCAGCGAGAGCCGCGCGGCCATGCGGGCGACCGATTCCTCGAGCGTGCGGGTGCCGCAATCGAAGCTGGTCCAGTCGTCGTGATGGAACAGCGCGCGGCCCAGGGCCGCGGCGGCGGATTCAGTGGGAGCATGCTCCGCCAGATGGGCCTGGACCAGCCGGGTGGGCTCCCAGGCGAAGAGCACGGCGCCAAGATCGAAAACCACGTTCATGGCGCCATTGTTCCATGCGCGCACTACACCACGCTGACGCCGTGCGCCCCCAGGGAGAGCCGGGTCTGCGCGCCCGCGGCCAGCGGGTTCGACAGGTCGGTCGAGACCACGAAGACCGCGCCCAGCGGCGTGTCGAAGCCGTACTCGTAGAAGCTGCCGAGGTAGGCCACCTTCTTCAGCGTGGCCGGCAGGCCGGTGCCGGCCGCCGAGGCCTCGCCGATGCGCCAGGCCTCGGGCCGCACCGCCACCTTGACCGCGCCCGGCGCCACCGCATGACACGGCCGCAGCCGCAGCGGCCCGAGCGTGACGTCGCCGTCGGCGCCGGCCACGGCCGGGAACACCATCGCCTCGCCCATGAAGCCCGCGACGAACTCGCTCTCGGGCCGGCCGTAGAGCTGCTCGGGCGTGCCGCGCTGGGCGATCACGCCATGGTCCATCACGATGATCTGGTCGCTCACGGCCAGCGCCTCGCTCTGGTCGTGCGTGACGTAGGCCACCGTGAGCCCGAGCCGCTGCTGCAGCGAGCGGATCTCCTCGCGCATCTCGCGCCGCAGCCGCGCGTCGAGGTTCGACAGCGGCTCGTCGAACAGCAGCACCGCGGGCTCGAGCACCAGCGCGCGCGCCAGCGCCACGCGCTGCTGCTGGCCGCCCGAGAGCTCGCTCGGCAGCCGCTGGTCGAAGCCGACCAGGCCCACGCCGCGCAGCGCCTCGCGCGCACGCGCCGTGGCCTCGTCCTTCTTCACGCCGCTCATGCGCAGGCCATAGCCCACGTTGCCGATCACGTCCATGTGCGGGAACAGCGCATAGCTCTGGAACATCATGCTGACGTTGCGCTCGGCCGGTCCGAGCGTGGTGACGTCGCGCCCGCCCATGAAGATCGCGCCCGAGGTCGGCGACTCGAGCCCCGCGATCATGCGCAGGGTGGTGGTCTTGCCGCAGCCCGAGGGGCCGAGGATGGTGGTCAGCGTGCCCTCGGGCACCTCGAAGCTGATGCCCTTGACCGCCAGCGGCGCGTTGCGGTCGGCACCGTAGCGCTTGGTGACGTCGCGAAACTCGATGCCCGTGCTCATGCCAGCCCCTCCATCTTGTGATGCCCCTGGTGCCCCGGCGCCGTGCCGCGCCGTCCCAGCCTGCGTTCGCCCACCACCCACTGCACCAGCGCGATCGCGAGCGACATCAGGATCATCAGCACCGTGCAGTAGGCCAGCGCGATGCCGTAGTCGCCGTTGCCGACGCGGCCGATGATGTAGGTGGTGGCGAGTTCGTTCTCGGCCGTGACCAGGAAGATCACCGCGCTCACGGTCGTCATCGCGCGCACGAAGCTGTAGACCAGCGCCGCCACCAGCGCCGGCTTGAGCAGCGGCAGCACCACCTTGAACAGCGTCTGCGAGGTCGAGGCGCGCAGCATCAGCGAGGCCTCGTCGAGCGAGCGGTCGAGTTGCTTGAAGGCCGCGGTGCCCGCGCGCACGCCCACCGGCAGGTTGCGGAACATGAAGCACAGCACGATGATGAGCCCGGTGCCCGTGAGCTCGAACGGCGGCACGTTGAAGGCCAGGATGTAGCTCACGCCGAGCACCGTGCCCGGGATCGCGAAGGCCAGCAGCGCGCCGAACTCGAAGGCGCCCTGCCCCTTGAACTCGTTGCGCGCCAGCAGCCAGGCGATCAGCAGGCCCAGCGCCGCGGTGATCGGCGCCGAGATGCCGGCCAGCTTGAGCGTGGTCAGCAGCGAGTTCCACGCGGTGCCGGCCCACACCAGCCCGAACTGGCCCCACTCGAGCGCGAACGCGGTCTTGAAGTGCTGCAGGGTGAAGCTGTAGTCGCGCCCCCAGGTCTGCACGAAGCCGCCCGCGAAGGCGAACAGGTAGACCACGGCCGTGAAGGCGATCCACGGCAGCGCGATGCAGTGGATGGTGCGGCGCACGCCGTCGGGCAGCGCCATCGGGATGCCGGCGTCGCCCTTGCCGCTGACGGTGGTGTAGTTCTGCTTGCCGAGCAGCCCGCGCTGCAGCGCGAACACGCCGAGCGCGAACAAGGTCAGCACCCAGGCCAGCGAGGCCGCGCGGCCCTGGTCGTACTGCGCGCCGACGATGGCGAAGAAGATGTCGGTCGACAGCACCGAGAACTGGCCGCCCACCACCACCGGGTTGCCGAAGTCGGCGATGCTCTCGATGAAGCCCACCAGGAAGGCATTGGCCAGCCCTGGTTTGAGCAGCGGCAGCGTGATGGTGAAGAAGGCGCGGCGCCGGTCGGCGCGCAGCATCTGCGCCGCCTCCTCGAGGCTGGGCGCGATGCCCTGCACCACGCCGCGCATGATCATGAAGGCGATCGGCGTGAAGGCGAACAGCTGCGCCACCAGCACGCCGGGCATGCCGTAGAACCAGCGCGTGGGCTCGATGCCGAACAGGCTTTCGAGCAGCTGGTTGACGATGCCCGCGCGGCCGAACAGCAGGATCAGGCCGAGGCCCACCACGAAGGGCGGCGTGATGATCGGCAGCAGCGCCAGCACCCGCAGCGCGCCCTGTCCGCGCCGGCTGCCGCGCTCGGCCATCAGCGCCATCAGCGTGCCGAGGAAGGTGGTGCCCGCGGCCGTGAGCAGCGCCAGCACCAGCGTGTTCCAGGCCACGCCGCAGCGCACTCCGCCCGCGAGGCAGCCCAGGCCCCAGATGCGCTCGGTGAAGACCCGCGCGAGGAAGGCGGCCATCGACACGCGGCCATCCTCGTCGAGGAAGGCGCCCGACAGAGCGCGGCTCACGGGATAGGCGATGAACAGCGCCATCAGCACGCCGCAGCCCAGCACCGAGGCGGCCACGAACAGGTCGCCCTTGAAGCGGCCGAGCCGCGCGATGCCGAAGGCCGCGAGCAGCACCAGCGCACAGAGCGCCACGAAGCCGCCGGCGCCGATGCCGAACTGGTTGACCCCGAGCTCGCCGAAGCGCGCCTCGAGCGCCGCGAAGGCCCAGCCGCGCGCGCCGATCGCGAAGCCCGCGAGCGCGAGCCCGAGCGCACCGCCCGCGCCGCCGGCCAGCAGCCAACGCCCCTGCGCGCGGCCCGGCGGCAGCCAGGCGCCGATGGCGCAGACCAGCAGGCCCGCCAGCCCGACGAACAGCCAGACGCGCCCCTGCAGGGCCGCCTGCATCAGGCCATTGGCGCCCTCGGCGCCGCCGAAGACCTGCGGAACGGCCTCGTACCAGGTCGCATCCTGGATCGCATACCAGGGCAGCAACAGGTAGGCCGCGAGGCCCAGCAAGACCCAGGTGCGGATCCAGCGCTGGGTGCGCCGCGCCGCGGCCTCCGATGCCGGATTGCGCGGGGCCGCCGCGCGGGGCGAGGCTCCGATGGAACGCGCTTCCACTTAGCGCGGCAGCGAGTTGACGTCCTTCTCCCAGCGCGCGATCAGGCGGCGGCGCTCGGCGCTGGCACCGTACTTGGCGTAGTCGTAGTTGATGAACTTGATCTTCTTGAAGTCGGGAATGCGCGGATCGAGCTTGGCATTGACGTTGCTCGGCAGCTGGAACTGCTTGTTGGCGGCGCCGAGTTCCTGCGCGGCGGGCGTGAGCGCCCATTCGTAGAACTTCTTCGCGGCCTCGAGGTTGCGCGCGCCCTTGATGATGCTCATGGAGCCGATCTCGGCGCCGGTGCCGTCGCTCGGCGTGATGGTCTCGACCGGGAAGCCCTGCATCTTCTCGCCCGGGCCGTCGTGCACGAAGCTGATCGACACCGCGGTCTCGCCGCGCGCCACGGCCTTGATCGGGCCGGTGCCCGAGCGCGTGTACTGGCCTACATTCTTGTGCAGCGCCTTGAGGTACTCGAAGGCCTTGTCCTCGCCCATGAGCTGCACCAGCGTGGCGATCATGGTGTAGGCCGTGCCGCTCGAGGCGGGGTTGGCCACCTGGATGTCGCCCTTGTACTCGGGCTTGAGCAGGTCGGCCCAGGTCTTGGGCACGGGCAGCTTCTTCTTGGCCAGCAGTTCGGGGTTGTAGCCGAAGCCCAGCGGGCCCGAGTAGATGCCCACGGTCTTGTAGCCCGACTGCTTGGCCTGCTGCTGGGCCCAGGGATGCAGCTGCGGCAGCGAGGGCGACTTGTATTCGAGCGTCAGACCTTGCTCGGCCGCCTGCAGGTGCGGGTCGCCGGTGCCGCCGAACCAGACGTCGGTCTTGGGGTTGTCCTTCTCGGCGATGAGCTGGGCCAGCGCCTCGCCCGAGCCCTTGAGCGCCATGTTGATGCGGGTGCCCGTGGTGCGCGCATACACGGTCGAGATCACGCTGCACCACTCGGCCTGCACCGAGCAGATCACGTTGACCGTGCCCTGGGCCGATGCCATGGCCGATCCACCCATCAGCGCCGCCGCAACAAAAAGCTTCTTCATGGAGTTCTCCGCTTTGTCCAATAAAAAAAGGCCTCCCGGCCGTGGGTGCAGCGTAGCTTTAGTACAAGTGCGTGGAATTGGTACAAGTACCATCGCGATTGGCGGACCGGCGCATTGCCTGCTCTCGCCCCAGACCCAAGGAAAGTGTTCCCATGAGCTTCGATCTCGTTCTGTTCGGCGGCACCGGCGATCTCGCATGGCGCAAGCTGATGCCCGCTCTGTTCCAGGCCTTCCGGCACGGGAGCCTGCCGAAGGACGGGCGCATCGTCGGCGTGGCGCGGGACAACCTGTCGGACGACCAGTACCGCGAGCTGATCCAGTCGCGCTTCAATGCCGTCGAGGGCGCCAAGCGGCCCTCGCCCGAGGAGTTCGAGAAGTTCGCCTCGATGCTGCACTACCTGCGCATGGACCTGTCGAAGCCCGACGACTATGCGCGCCTGTCCGACCTGCTCAAGCAGCGCGATGCCGAAACGGTTGTGATGTATGTCGCCACCGCGCCGGGCCTGTTCACGCAGGTCGTCGAGCAGATCGCGGCCGCCGGCCTCAACGGCGCGCGCACCCGCATCGTGCTCGAGAAGCCGCTGGGCCACGACCTGGCCTCCAACCGCGCGATCAATGCCGCGGTGGGCAAGGTGCTCGAGGAGAAGCAGGTCTTCCGCATCGACCACTACCTCGGCAAGCCCTCGGTGCAGAACCTGTTCGCGATGCGCTTCGGCAACGCGCTGTTCGAGCCCATCTGGCGCCGCGAGCACATCGCCAACATCCAGATCACCATCGCCGAAGACCTCGGCGTGGAGAAGCGCGGCGCCTTCTACGACCAGACCGGCGCGCTGCGCGACATGGTGCAGAACCATGCGCTGCAGCTGCTGTGCGCCATCGGCATGGAGCCGCCGATCAACTCGCACGCCGATGCGATCCGCGACGAGAAGCTCAAGGTGCTGCGCGCCCTCAAGCCCTGGACGCCCGAGACGCTGGGCCTGCACACGGTGCGCGGCCAGTACACGGCCGGCACGGCCTACGGCGAGCGCGTGCCCGGCTACCGCGACGAACCCGGCGTCGACCGCGAGAGCCGCACCGAGACCTTCGTCGCGCTGCGCACCGAGATCGCCAACTGGCGCTGGGCCGGCGTGCCCTTCTACATCCGCACCGGCAAGCGGCTGGCCTCGCGCGACGCGCGCATCGAGGTCAACTTCCGCCCGACGCCGCACGCGATCTTCCGCGCGCCGGCCGGCAGCGCGAACAAGTTCGTGATCAACCTGCAGCCCAAGGACGGGCTCGAGCTGCACATGCTCGCGCAGGCGCAGGACAACCGCCGCAGCAACGGCCGCCAGGACAGCGCGGCGCAGCTCGCGCCGGTGCAGCTGGACCTCGACTTCGACAAGCGCTTCGGTTCCGAGCGCGTGGGTGCTTACGAACGGCTGCTGCTCGACGTGATCGACGGCCGGCTCAACCTGTTCGTGCGCAGCGACGAGCAGGAGGAGGCATGGCGCTGGGTCGAGCCGCTGATCGACAGCTGGGCCAGCGACGGCGGACCGCGCCCCTACGCGGCCGGCACCTGGGGCCCGAGCGCGTCGAGCGCGATGATCGCGCGCGACGGGTTCTCGTGGGGCGAGGAGCAGTAGCTCAGCCGAACTGCACGCAGCGCATGCTCAGCGTGCCCGACTGGAAGCCCTCGTGGACCGTCTTCGCGCGCTCGCCCGCGCCCGCGGCGCCGAGCGCGTAGAGAAACGGGAAGTAGTGATCGGGCGTGGCCACCGCGGTCGATGCGCCCGCGAGCCTTTCATAACCGATCAGCGCGCGGTCGTCGCGCCCGGCCAGCGCGGCCTTCACCGCATCGTCGAAGGACTGGGCCCAGGGCCGGCTCGCCGCCGGGCCGTCGGGCGTGCCGCGGTCGGTGGCGCGCAGGTTGTGCACCACGTTGCCGCTGCCCATCACCAGCACGCCCTTGTCGCGCAGCGCGGCGAGGTCGCGCCCCACCGCGTAGTGGAAGGCCGCGGGCTTGTCGTAGTCGATGCTGAGCTGGAACACCGGCACGTCGGCCTTCGGATAGAGATGCCTGAGCACGGTCCAGGTGCCGTGGTCCAGGCCCCATTGCTCGGTGGCGACCACCGGCGACTGCTTCACCGCCGCGGCCGCCTCGCGCGCGAGCGCGGGATGGCCGGGCGCCGGATAGTCGATGTCGTGCAGCGCCTGCGGAAAGCCGCCGAAGTCGTGGATGGTGCGGGGCCGGGCCTGCACGCCGACGCCGGTCGCGCCGCTGCTGAGCCAGTGCGCCGAGACGCTGAGGATGGCCGTGGGCCGCGGCAGTTCGCGGCCCCAGGCGGCGAGCCGGCGCGTGAAGCCGTTGTCGGCCAGCGCATTCATCGGCGACCCATGGCCGATGAAGATCACCGGCATGCGCCGCGCGGGCGCCTCGCCGGCGGCCGACGCCGACTGCGAGACCGAGGCCAGCGCGCCCAGCACGGCGGTCGCGCCGAGCGCCGAGCCCATGAGGAAGCCGCGGCGGCCGAGCGCGCGCAGCGCACTGGCGTCGGAAGGAAGAGGGGTCATCGGAAAGGGCATGGCGCGGTGCGTAAAGAGCCGCGCCACTGTGCCGCGATGCGGCGCGCCCGGCTGTGCCTTTGCGCACATCTTCGTGCGCCCGACCCGATCTTCAGATCCGCCCTTCCTCCGCCGCATGGCAGGCCACCTGCACGCCGCGGATGCTCTGGAGCTTCGGCCGCTCGGCCGAGCAGCGCGCATTGGCATGCGGACAGCGCGGATGGAAGGCGCAGCCCGCGGGCGGATTGAGCGGATTCGGCACCTCGCCCTGCACCGGCGTGCGCGCGCGCCCCGTGTGCTTCATCTGCGGGATCGCGTCGAGCAGCATGCGCGTGTACGGATGCTGCGGCGTCGAAAACAGCTTCTGCTTGTCCGCCACCTCCACCAGCCGCCCCAGGTACATCACGCCCACCTGGTCGGCCACGTGGCGCACCACCGCGAGGT